>Ga0206855_10002_pt1 | contig 118186 bp, 109 predicted proteins | sample Alteio_BWOrgCont_51_FD_152637 | JGI IMG/M metagenome (GOLD analysis project Ga0206855, IMG submission 152637) | Enriched cells from forest soil in Barre Woods Harvard Forest LTER site, Petersham, Massachusetts, United States -... | ecosystem: Environmental > Terrestrial > Soil > Temperate forest...
ATCCACTTTCGATGATTTTAATTCTTCCTGTCGCATTTCTTTTTTTAATTTTTTTTCTTTCTGCAAACGTTTCTCATGTGCAATGAAACGTTCGCGTGAATAATCTGCTTTGTCTTTTTTAATTTCCTGTTCACCAATCATCAGCAAATCGATGCAATCAACCGGACAAGGTGGAATACATAATTCACATCCAGTACATTCTGTGATGATCACGGTATGCATGTGTTTTGCACTACCGAGAATCGCATCAACAGGACAGGCTTGTATGCATTTGGTGCAACCAATACATTCAGCTTCACGGATAACAGCAATTGCAGGTGATTTTGCTTTTTGCTGCATATCAGCAACATAAGCCTCAGCATTGATTGCTAATAATTCACCTAACGCTCGCAATACTTTTACGCCACCGGGTGGACACAAGTTGATGGGAGCTTGCTCATACACCATTGCTTCTGCATATGGCATACACCCGCCATGTGTACACAAACCACATTGTGTTTGTGGCAAGAGCGCATCAACTTGTTCCGGTGTGATTTTTGTCATTATCTTACTTTCATACCTGCGATAGCATTTTCATCAGGTTCAATTACGAATACTTTACCGCCTTCTTCTTCGCTCACAGCAGAAAGAATCATGCCTTCTGATACACCAAAACGCATTTTGCGTGGCGCAAGGTTGGCAACGACGACAACATGACGACCAATTAATTGTTCTGGTGCATAAGAAGATTTAATACCAGAAAAAATTTGTCGTTTTTCATTACCCATGTCGACTTGCAAACGTAATAATTTATCTGCACCTTCAACTGCTTCAGCATGCAATACTTTTGCCACACGCAAATCAATTTTGCTGAATTCATCGATGCTAATATAACTTTCTTTTTTCTCTACGACCGGAGCAGGTGTTACTGATTGCTGAATATCTTCTTGTGCTGCCATTTTTATTGCCTCAATTTGTTTGGGATCGATACGGGTGATTAATGGTTTAAATTCATTAATCCTGTGATTTAGCAACGGAGTATTTTTATCACTCCATTGCAATGGTGAAATATTTAAAAACGCTTCAACCTGTTGTGCGGTGTTGGGCAATACAGGTTTGAGATAAATCATCAGCAAGCGAAATAAATTAATACCGAGCGTGCAAACTGCCTGTACTTCTGCATGACTGGCTGGTTCCTTGATTAATGACCAGGGTTTTTTCTCATCGATATATTGATTGGCGCGATCAGCAAGCGTCATGATTTGCCGAATCGCCTGACTATATTCAATGTTGGTGTAATGATCCGCAAGCGCATCACCTGCTGTGGAAAATTCAGCAAATAATGCTGGATCGATAATCTGTGCGGATAATTCCCCAGCAAAATTTTTATTGATAAAACTCGCACAACGGCTGGCAATATTAATAAATTTGCCGACAAGATCAGAATTGATGCGTTGAGTAAAATCATCAAAATTAATATCGAGATCTTCAATGCGATCACTTAATTTTGCAGCGAGATAATAACGCAGATATTCCGGTTGCAAATTATTCAGATACGTTCTTGCCTTGATAAAAGTGCCGCGTGATTTCGACATTTTTTGTCCGTCAACGGTGAGAAACCCATTCACATAAATTTTAGTTGGCGTACGATAATGAGCACCTTGTAAAACAGCCGGCCAGAAGAGGGCGTGAAAATAAATAATATCCTTGCCGATAAAATGATATAAATCGACTTTATCTTCCTGTTCCCAGTATTCTGCAAAATTTAAGTCTTTACGCTTATTGCAAAGATTTAAAAAACTCGCCATGTAACCAATCGGTGCATCAAGCCAGACATAAAAATATTTATCTTTTTCACCCGGAATCTGAAAACCAAAATATGGCGCATCACGTGAAATATCCCATTCCTTCAATCCAGCTTTAAACCATTCATCAAGTTTATTGGTCACTTCCTGTTGCAAATGACCTTGACGTGTCCATTCTTTCAGGAAGCTTTCAAAGTTTTGTAATTTAAAAAAGAAATGCTCTGATTCTTTTTCAATTGGCTTTTCACCAGATAAAGTGGAATAAGGATTAATTAATTCCGTTGGTAAATAAGTGGTGCCGCACACTTCGCAATTATCACCATATTGATCCTTGGCATGACAAACAGGACATTCACCTTTGATGTAACGATCCGGTAAAAACATTTTTTTTACAGGATCATATAATTGTGTAATTGTGCGTTTGATAATATTGCCAGCTTCAACCTGACGTTTATAAATTGTTTCCACACATTGCTGATTTTCTGCTGAATGCGTAGTGTGATAATTATCAAATTCGACGAGAAAATCCGTGAAATCATTTACCTGTGTCTGATGAATTTGCGCAATCATGTCCGCTGGTGCGAGATGCATTTTTTCTGCCTGAATCATGATAGGTGTGCCATGTCCATCACTTCCGCAAATATAAAGACAATCATGCCCCAGCATTTTTTGCGTGCGCACCCAGATATCGCCTTGAATTGTTCCAACCATATGACCAAGATGCAGGGCACCATTGGCATAGGGAAGTGCATTGGTGGCAAGAATTTTACGTTTTGCAGACATTGACATCATTCCTTCTTCTTTTGTAAAAAAGTGCTAAAGTATACCAAATTCAAATTCGCGTGGAGAGTAGATTGTGTTGCCGAGAAATGTAAAAAAATTAATCGCTGTCGCATCCGGCAAAGGTGGTGTAGGTAAATCTACTGTCGCAATCAATTTAGCTATCGCACTTGCCAAATCTGGTGCAAAAGTCGGATTACTGGATGCGGATATTTATGGTCCGAGTCAACCGATTATGCTGGGTTCAGTGGGTGCAAAACCTGTTATAGAAAACAGGACAATTCAGCCAATTATTCGTCATGGGATTCAATCCATTTCCATTGGCAATCTGGTGGATGGTCAAGCAGCGATGATGTGGCGTGGCCCGATGCTGGGAAAAGTGCTGGAACAATTAATGTTTGATACTGTCTGGGATGCAGATTATCTGATTGTCGATTTACCACCAGGCACAGGAGATGTGCAATTAACTTTATGTCAGAAAATGGCAGTGAGTGGCGCAGTGATTGTGACAACGCCGCAGGACCTTGCATTATCCGATGTTAGTCGTGCATGTGAAATGTTTCGCAAATTAAATGTTCCCATTCTGGGTGTGGTTGAAAATATGAGTCATTACCACTGTGCGCATTGTGGCAATGAAGCAAAACTGTTTGGCGAAGGTGGTGGTGAGAAATTAGCGAAAGAATTTGCGGTGGAATTACTGGCGAGCATTCCACTCGATATTCAAATACGTGAGATGACAGACAACGGCCAACCACCTGCAAGTGATAATCATGAGTCAGCAAAATCATTTTTTATTCTGGCAGAGAAAGTAAGTAGTAAATTAACACTAGAAAAACAGATATCGCAGTAGGTTATTAGGTTAGCCATTGGGATATCGATGCATAAACTGAAGTGACGTCGTCCCGCGGCTTGTCCGCGGGATCCAGCGTAAAACAAGGTTAGTTAAAAACCCTGGATCCCGCGGACAAGCCGCGGGACGACGTCCTTCTGCGGACAAGCCGCGGGACGACGTCACTTCAGTTTATGCATCGATATCCCAATGACTAATCCGCACATTTAAAAAAGGAGAGAACACATGAGCATTAAATCAGACAAGTGGATTCGTCGCATGGCAATTGAAAATGGCATGATCGAACCCTTTCAACCTTCACAAGTGCGCGCAGGAGATAATGGCAATATTGTATCGCACGGCACTTCCAGTTACGGATATGACATTCGTTGCTCGCGTGAATTTAAAATATTTACTAATATTAATTCCGCAATCGTTGATCCAAAAAATTTTCAGCCAGAAAGTTTTGTTAATCTTGAAGCAGATGTCTGCATTATTCCACCGAACTCATTTGCACTTGCTCGCAGTGTTGAATATTTTCGTATACCGCGTAATGTGCTGGTAATTTGTCTGGGTAAATCCACTTATGCGCGTTGCGGAATTATCGTGAATGTCACACCGCTTGAACCAGAATGGGAAGGACATATCACACTCGAATTTTCCAATACCACACCATTGCCTGCAAAAATTTACGCAAACGAAGGCGTCGCGCAGCTTATTTTTCTGGAATCGGATGAAGTCTGTGAAATATCGTATAAAGACAAGAATGGCAAATATCAGGGACAACGCGGCGTTACACTGCCGATTACATAAAAAATCAGGGAGAGCTGTTATCACCGTGATCCGTAAACGTGAACGTTTGCGTTACCGGTTTTTTTGATGGGGGAAAAGACGGTAACGCAAACGTTCACGTTTACGGATCACGTATAGCTCTCAGTCGTACCAAGTTTGAGTATTCTCCCTATCCGTGCTAGCATGCGCCTCCCCAAAACGGTGGAATTAGCCATGTTACACGCATTAGAAAATCCTTTTAAAAAGCAATTTGTTATTGGTGCAATGCAATATACGCTCACCAAAACAGAAGTTAGCTTTGGCAAGGTTAAAAAACCTGATCAATATAAAACCGTTAAATTTAATGAAATTTATCCCTGTTTTGAAGTGCAGGAATATTTTCCTGTAGAAATGTTATGGTTTTTTATTGTTTCAGTGATTGGACTCTTAATTGCTTTGTATTGTGTATTCATGCTGGATGTGACGATTAATCGTCATTTGATGGCCATGCTGGCTGGTTGCTGTTTCTTTTCCTTGTACGAGGGTTTTAAGGATTATACGCGTGAATTTCGTTTTGATTATTATTTCGAGGAAGGGCCCGCATTAATTATTAAATATACAAAAAAAACCAAAACAGAAGCAGAAAATCTTGCGAACCTGATTTCAACTTACAGCATGAATTGCGATAAATCTCCAAAATTTATTAATGCCAGTTTGAATCGTTATGGTTTGCTGACAGAAAGAGAACACGCTTTGATGATGATAAAAATAAAAGAAAATGAATTGTCACGATCCTGTAAAGATGTTATTCCGATTGGAGGTAATTAATATGGCTTTCGAACAACATCGTTTTCCAGCGACAAAAGTCAGTATTAAATGGATGGAGAATGGTTTATTAAGTTTTCATTACCGATCCTTTAATAAAAAAATTACGAAGCTCATCAAGCTAATTTATTTAAGTGAAAATAGTCACGTGTTACGTCATCCTTCTTTTATCACAGGTTTTATTTCTGCGATGGGTGTTATATTGCTTGCCTTGTTGCCGATTGCATTTGTTTCGCGTCCAGAAACATTTCCTGCAACGAGTGCATTCATTGTTGCTGAATCAGGATTGGCGTTGCTGACTTTATTTTTTATGACTCATTTTGCATTGTCATTTCGCAAAAAAATGACGTTTTATTATAAAAACGGTGAAGTTGCATTTTCCATTGGGATGAATGAGAAATTGCAATTATTTCAAAATGAATTAACCAAAAAAATTATGGAATCAGTCGTGACTGATGACAATAAATCCCTGCAGTCATTAAAAACAGAAATTTCACAATTAACAAAATCAGGAATTATTAGTCGCGAATTTGAAAATATTTTGCAGGAACGGTTGTTGCAAATTAATCATATTTAGCGGGAATTATCGCTGCTTCCTGAAGAAGCAGCGAGTGCGTCGTTATTCAGTTTCGTCATCGAGATCAGCTTGAGAGACAGTTTCAATTGTCACATTGCGGCGATTTTCATTTACTTTTTCCCTTAATTCCTTGCCTGGCTTGAAGTGCGCGGCATATTTGGGATTAGTGATGAGTTTTTCACCGGTTTTTGGGTTATGTGCTCGTCTTGGTGGTCTGAAATGCAAATTAAAACTGCCAAAACCGCGAATTTCAATTCTTCCGCCTTGACTGAGTGTGTCGCTCATATGATCAATTATATGATTGACGCTGAGTGCGATATCTTTTTCAGGAAGATGAGGAAAGTGCTTGCTGAGTTCGGCGATGAGTTGTGATTTGATCAGCATATTTGTTCAGCCGCCTCCATGTATTAGTATGGTTTCAATATATAACTCAAGAGTTTAGCAAGTCAAGCAAGGTAAAACCCGTAAAAAAAATCATTATTTCCTGGTATTAACCTGTGACGCCGAATAAATCTGATTGCTAATCAAAATGTTATTAATCGTCTCCATAATGATGTAATGCCGCTCGTGCGGATGTTTGACCATAAATTTTTTATATTCATCCTTTCCCATGAGCGCATAAACATGTTTATGACTATGCCAACGCTTCCAGAAGGTTAAATCATTTACCATCCAGTCGCGCACATCCTGATGCTGCATGCCGTAAGTTAATTCATTTTTCCAGTTTAATATCGTGATCTGGCGTTGCAGATAAAAAGGCAAATCCTGGTAATACTGGTTGTAAACCACGACTTCATCTTGAGGCATGAGCACATGATTCAGGCGATTGGCTATAGGTAGAATACTCCTGGTATCGATGGCGGGCATGGAAGCAAATGTCATTAATAAAAATAATGCAGCAGTGGCAATCAGAATAATGATGGCTTTACGCAATTGACGATAGAAATAACCAGTGAGTATCGTACCTGCTACTAATATGCTTGCTGCTGATGTCAGTAACAGGATCGCATGTTGTGGATCAGGTAAAACATTGTGACGTGGAAAATATAGGCAAATATAACCTGTCAGCAAGGAAGCAAAAAAAAGAAAAATTAATCCAGCTGTTGTGCCGCGAGTATATTTTTGCTGGATAGCTAATCGCAAATAACGTGCCGTTAAAATCGCAAATGGAGGAAAGACAGGCAAAATATAGGGAATTAATTTTGATTTTGATACCGAGAAAAAAATAAAAATGAGTATTGCCCATAAAAAAAAGAATAATTCTTTTGCATGTTCATGACGATCACGCCAGATATCTGTGATGGTTTTTGCCAGTGCTTGCGGAAGAAAAACAATCCATGGAAAAAATCCAATAATAAAAGCAGGAATGAAAAACCAGACAGGTTGATAATGTCCAATTTTGAGCATCGTATAACGAAGGAAATGTTGCTTGATAAAATAAAAATAAAAAAATTCAGGATGGCGCCATTGCACGAGCAAATGCCAGGGTAGTGTCAGGATAAAAAATATCAGCAAGCAGGAAGGAAGATAAATCCGCAACAGCAAGCGCCATTTTCCCAGCAAGGCAATCCATAGCGCAATAATCATGGCGGGAAAGACAATGCCGATTAAACCTTTGGTCAACATGGCGCCAGCTGCAAAGACAGCAGCAGCCCAAAGGTAAGCGCGGACAGGTGTGGCAGAATTTACACCCAGCAGAAAGCAATACAATGTGAGCGCAAGAAAAAGAGTGACTGGCAGATCAAGTGTGATCATATGTGTCATGACAAAATACAAAGTGCTGGTACCTAGAATGAATGCAGCCAGCAAGCCAGTTGCGCGGTCATATAATGAACGCACTGTGCCATAAGTCGCGAGACAACCCAGCAATCCCAATAAGGCATTCACGCTGCGTATCGCCCATAAATTTAAACCGCCCAGATGAATGGCGAATGATTCCAGCCAGTAAAATAGGACTGGTTTTTCAAAATATTTGACGCCATTCAGAAAAGGAGTGACATAGTCGCCGCGCGCCACCATTTCGCGTGCGATTTCAGCATAGCGACCTTCGTCGGGTACAAAAAGAGGACGCGATCCCAGCAGGATGAAATATAATCCACCCAGCACGAGGGTAATCAGCAAAATATCTTTTAACCAGGATGCCTGTTGTTGAGGGAATGGTTGATGCATTATCCAGACTCAAAACGCCAGAATTTAACATAAACGTTAAAAAACTCAAATTCTGGTGGAGTGAAGTATATAATACCGGCGCTGAGTGGTGGGGCTGTTGGGGTCGCATCTCGACTTCGCCCTTACCGGCAGCGTGATTGATTCACTTTGGTTTTTTAGCAAATAAAGCGCAGGAGGCCGGAGGCCGACGAGCCATTGCTAAAAAACCAAAGTGAATCAATCACGCTGCCGGTAAGGGCGAAGTCGAGATGCGACCCCAACAGCCCCACCACTCAGCGCCGGTAACTTTATTTCAGGATATTTGCAATGCAACCAGTATCGAATCAGTTGACACTCGGCTTAAGTCTCAAGGACGAAGCGACATTTGCCAATTTTTATACGGCACGAAATGCAGAAATCATCGATGGTCTGAAGCATCTGGTAAACGAGCACAATGAAAAAATAGTTTATCTGTGTGGGTCACGCGGACAAGGTCGTAGTCATTTGCTGCAAGCGACTTGTCATTATGCTCATCAGCAGAAACTCACTTCTGTGTACTTGCCACTGACGCAGCTTGTTTCCTTTACACCAGAAATATTAAATGGCCTTGAATTGCTGGATCTGGTTTGTATCGATGATTTGCATGTTATTGCAGGATCAGCTGAGTGGGAGGAAGCCATTTTTCATTTATATAATCGATTATTTGATGCCAATAAAAAAATACTGATAGCAGCCAATGATTTACCTAAAGCATTGCAATTAAAATTGCCGGATTTAATATCGCGTTTATCGTTTGGTGTGATATTTCAATTGCATCCACTCGATGACAAGGAAAAATTATTCATCCTGATTATGCGTGCCAAACAACGTGGAATCAGTTTATCGGAAGAAGTGGGAAAATATATTTTGACACATTGTCCAAGACACATGGGAACATTGTTCGCTGCGCTTGATGCGCTGGATAAAGCATCACTCGCTGCGCAACGTCGTCTGACGATACCATTTGTCAAAGAAGTTCTGGAGATTTAATTGGAGATAATATGACGCAAATCAAAGAAATCAAGGCGCGGGAAATTATCGATTCACGTGGTAATCCAACCATTGAAGCGGATGTTATTTTAACTTCTGGCGAAACAGGGCGTGCAGCTGTTCCATCAGGTGCATCGACAGGATCACGTGAAGCGCTGGAAAAACGTGATGCTGACAAGAAACGCTATCTCGGTAAAGGCGTTACACAAGCCGTTTCTTTCATTCGCACCGATCTTGCGAAAGCCTTAAAAGGCTTTGATGTGCTACATCAAACTGAGATTGATGAAACCATGCTGGCACTGGATGGCACAGCCAATAAGGAAAAGTATGGTGCCAATGCCTTGCTTGCCGTATCACTTGCTGTTGCCAAAGCTGCTGCATTATCGCGCCGCGAACCGCTTTATCAATATCTGGGAAATCAATCGCATTATCTTTTACCTGTCCCCATGATGAATATTATCAATGGCGGAGCACATGCTGATAACAATCTCGATTTCCAGGAATTCATGATATTGCCAGTTGGTGCTCCCACATTTTCGGAAGCATTACGCGCGGGCGTAGAAGTTTTTCATCATTTGAGACAGCGTTTAAAAGCCAAAAATTATAATACCAATGTCGGCGATGAAGGTGGTTTTGCACCGGATTTGCCAAACCAGGAAGCAGCGGTGGAATTAATTCTGGAAGCGATTATAACTGCCGGATATCAGCCAGAAAAAGATATCAGTCTCGGACTCGATGTTGCCAGCAATGAATTGTATCGTGATGGCAAATATCATTTGACCGGTGAAAAGCGTGTGCTGACAGATGATGAATTCGTTCATTATCTCGCAAATTTTGTCGAAAGTTATCCTGTCATCACTATTGAAGATGGCATGGCAGAAGATGACTGGACGGGTTGGGGCAAACTTACCAGACAGCTAGGCCAGAAAATACAATTGGTAGGTGATGATCTGTTTGTTACCAATACCACCTTGCTGCAAAAAGGCATCATGCAACACATTGCCAATGCCATTTTAATCAAGCCTAATCAGATTGGCACATTGACAGAAACACTTGCTGCCATCCAGATGGCAAAAGAGGCAAAGTACAATACGGTTATTTCCCATCGCTCAGGTGAAACGGAAGATACCACGATTGCAGATATTGCCATCGCCACCAATGCTGGGCAAATCAAGACAGGATCTTTATGTCGCACAGACAGGGTTGCAAAGTATAATCAATTATTGCGGATTGAAGAGCACCTCGGTTCGCAAGCTAAATACGCAGGGAAAATGGTATTTTCACAATTTACGACGGGAGCAAAGGTATCTTGATATCACGGATGACGCTTTTTGCTTTTCTGTTATTCGGCATACTCCTATTTCTGCAATACCGCTTGTGGTTTGAGCATGGCGGTATTCGGGATATGGTAGCGCTCAAGCAAACGCTTGCACATCAGACAGCTGAAAATGATAAATTAAGGAAACGTAATGATGAATTATTGTTTCAGATTGAACGTTTGAAAAATAGTGAAGATGCAACGGAAGGGCGAGCAAGAAACGAATTGGGCATGATCAGGAAAGATGAAAAGTTTTATCAAATCGTAAAGTGAGATATCTGAATGAAAATTTTAATTAGCAATGACGACGGTGTACACGCTCCTGGTCTTGCGAAACTTGCAAACGTATTGGGAAAATTCGCCGATATCACCGTGGTTGCACCCGATCGCAATCGTAGTGGCGTCAGCAACTCCCTGACACTGGAAAATCCTTTGCGCGTCGTCACCGCAACCAATGGTTTTTTTAGCGTGAATGGCACACCAACAGATTGTGTCCACCTTGCAGTAACAGGATTATTGAAAGAAATGCCAGACATGGTTGTTTCTGGCATCAATGAAGGCTCCAATCTGAGCGACGATGTTCTCTATTCAGGAACAGTTGCCGCCGCAACAGAAGGCCGTTTTCTTGGATTACCTTCCGTTGCCATTTCTCTCGCCGGCCCACGTTGCGAACATTACGATACCGCAGCACAAGTCGCAAAAGTATTGGTGGAAAGACTACGCCAAACACCATTAACCTCAGATACCATTCTCAATGTGAATGTGCCAGATTTGCCTTATTCCGAATTACGCGGTGTACAAGTAACACGATTAGGCACACGACATATCGCAGAACCTACCATCAAGGCAGTCGATCCACGTGGTAGAAAAATATATTGGGTAGGCCCGCCTGGCACGGAACAGGATGCAGGACCGGGAACAGATTTTTATGCAGTCAATACCGGCTATGTGTCAGTGACACCTCTGCACGTTGATTTGACACATTACAAAGTGCTGGATGAGTTATCTACCTGGGTGCAATTCCTGCAAATTGGATAGGATTAAAAATACGTGAAATTCCTTTATTTCTTCATCGCATTTTTTTTATCGGCATGCAGCACGCATGAGACTTATGCACCTGTGACTGATTTAAGCCGCGTGGAAAAAGTTCCAGCCGCAGGAAATTATCGTGTACACAAGAGTGATACATTGTATTCCATTGCCTTTCGTTATGGTCTTGATTATCGCGAACTGGCGGCATGGAACCATATCAAACCTCCCTACACCATACAAAATAATCAACTGATTTCCCTGAATGGGCATAAGACATATGCAAAACCTGCGCCTGTCAGCATACAAAGAGCTGCTACGCAACCCATCACCAGTGAACCGCATTATACCGTTGCCGCATGGCGCTGGCCTGCACGTGGCAAAGTGATACGTGGATTTTCACCCAGCAATAAAGGCATTAATATTGCAGGTGTTAGTGGTGAGTCAATTTATGCAACGGCTGCAGGCAAGGTGGTTTATAGCGGAGACGGCCTGCGTGGCTATGGCAATCTGGTCATAATTAAACACAATAACCTTTATCTATCAGCTTATGCGCATTGCCGTAAATTACTGGTACAGGATGGGGATTGGGTGAAGCAAGGACAAAAAATTGCCGAAATGGGCAAGACAGGAACAGATCAAACCATGCTGCATTTTGAAATAAGACGAGCGGGTAAACCGGTTAATCCTCTCTCATTGTTTTTACACGAAAACAAGTAAGTATAGTACAAATACCGAATTTTGCCATATCAGGCAGGCATTCAAGTTATAATATAGGTTATTAGTTTAATTTTTAATGAGGTTGGAGAATGCCTCACAATAAAAAGGGAAAGGGACGAGCATCACGAACATCCCAAACGAAGGAGGCGGGAGCTATGGAAATCAATACTACAGAAGAAGCAGCGGATGTAAAAAACAAGGCAGTCAAGAAGCCAAAGGAAGAAAGCAATTCTGAAGAAAGTCCTCAGGAAGGCTATCGTGATGCGACCCAGATTTATCTCAAGGAAATTGGTTTTTCGCCTTTATTAACTGCAGAAGAAGAAGTGCACTATGGACGTCTGGTGCAGAAGGGTGATCAGCTGGCACGTAAAAAAATGATTGAAAGTAATTTACGTCTCGTCGTTAAAATTGCACGTCATTATTATAATCGTGGTCTGGAATTTTCTGATCTCATCGAAGAAGGCAATCTCGGATTATTACGTGCTGTTGAAAAATTTGATCCTGAACGCGGATTTCGATTTTCCACTTACGCCACCTGGTGGATACGACAAACCATTGAACGCGCCATCATGAATCAAACACGCACCATACGCTTGCCGATTCATGTTTTACGTGAATTAAATACTTATTTATCGACAGCGCGTGAGCTAGTTAAAACACAGGATCATGAACCCTCTTATTCTGAAATTGCACAAGCACTGGATAAATCCATTGATGATGTGAAAGACATGATGGAATTGAATGAGCATGTTGTTTCACTGGATATGCAAGTTGCCAGCGAAAATTCGACGGGTAAATCACTGGTCGAAGCGATTGCAGATAAAAATACGCCAGATCCAGAGGATTTTCTCGCCAATGAATTTTTGAATGAAAGTATTGAAGAATGTCTGAATGAATTAAATGAAAAACAGCGCGAAGTATTGTGTATGCGTTTTGGCTTGCGTGGTTATGAACGCAAAACGCTGGAAGAAGTCGGACAAGCCGTCGGTTTGACGCGCGAACGCGTGCGCCAGATTCAGATGAGCGCACTGAAAGTATTGCGTGAGATACTGGAAAAACGCGGAGTGGATGGTGAGAATTTATAGTGTCTGTCATCCTGTAATGGGCTGTCATCCTGAGCGCAGCTTTTGTTTTTGCGCGAAGGATCTCATGAAGAATGCGCATAATTCATTGGGAGATCCTTCACGCAAAAGCAAGAACCGCGCTCAGGATGACAGACACCTGCTTTAAAAATCCCGCCATAAAATCGCTGTAATCAATCCTTCATCCTGGAAGGTTTCGACCGAGCTTTCGATATTGGGAATTTCAACGTTATTCACCACCACATGATAGATCAGCAGATGATGTTTTCTTGTTTCGATATAACCTGCAAATGCTTGTCCATCCACTATAAAATGATCGCCCTTGCGGCTAACCAGCGTGCCTGATTTAGCGAAAGCATGTTTGGCTGCACCTTTTAATGTAGGATCATTTTTAAACTTGTCGACAAATGCAAATGAACCATCCACAGCGAGGATTGGCATGGCATCACGAAATGCCCGCCAGGATTTGCTCTTGTGCATGATGCTCAACCATTCAGTGATGACTTTGGCATTGGCTGTGGTTAGGCCGCCACCACTACCATTTGGGAAATGATAATTAGTAGGTGAAATGCCGTAGTGATTTTGCAGCATCTCTTTTTCCACTCGTAAGCTATCAGCCATGGTACGCACACCTTGCGTCAAGCCATAGAGCATGAGGGTTGTATCAGCGCCTAAGTTGTAGCTCACCTTGAAAATAAGCTTTGCATATTCGCTATAAGGCAATGATTTTAATCCAGCTACCTTATTGTGATTGTTATAAGAGTTACTATCCTGCAATAAATGCACAGGATTTTTCTTGACGAGTGTTACGGCGCTAACATCCACACCTGCATCATGTAAAGCTTCAATGAAGACTGTACGCGCATAATCGGAAGGTTTGGTGATGCGAAACACTTGTATGATGGGATATTTTTTTGTAAACGGCGGAACATAATCGATAGGCAAATGTTTTTTGACTTCACCAAAACAATCCGGTTTGCCAAAACAGGGTGGAGCAAGCGGTGTTAATTCGAGTGTATAAGGATGATTTGCCTCAGTCATCATGGAATAATTCAGCACCTTGAAAGCAGCTGATTTTGGCAGCCAATCCACATGTGTTGATTCCGAAAGATGAGCAGGATTAATTTTGACATCAATCACATCATCGTTGACAAAAATAGGTGTGGCATAAAATTCATCGTTGAAATTAAATGGTTCAAATAAGCGATCATCAATAACAACATCGCCAGAAATTTTAGTGATGCCAAAATCTTTTACGCGTTGTGCCAATTTTCGATAACCAGCCAATGGATCAATATCCACGATTTCTGCATTGCCTAATGCAGTTGCATTGTTGTGATCGAAAGTAGTAAATGCAATCTTGCCATTAGGTTTAGTTCTGCCACCCATGCCCATATCACCAGAAGCGACTAGCACCAGCGTGCCTTTTAAATCGCCATGTAACATGCTGCCATCATAATGCACGGTGGTAGTGGAGCGATGTTTAGGCCCTACAGCGTTCAGATATTCGCCAACGGGAAATATTTTACGGACTGATCCAACATACAACTGCTGGTCTGAATTATGATCAATCAAAATTTTATTTGAATTTACATCCAGCACACGCAATGACCATTTTGCATGCTTATACATAGGTTTATTCATGACTGCCTGTATATCCGCTGGAAGGTGGCTCGCAGATGATGCGCCTGAGATTAGCATCATGGTGCATAAAAAAGCAGGGCAAAAAAAGGTTTTGAATAAGGACATGTATAATTATTCCTGTTTTGGGATGGCGTAATGTAAATAAATTTATGTTGGGAGTAAAGGGAGTTAATGTGAGTCCGTCATTGTGGATCCGCAACGACGAACTACGATCCCCATTTAAACTCAATCTTCGGAAGCTGAAAGGTAGAATGAATGGGTGAGTGCCCCAGGAGTTTGCAAATCTCATCAAATATTTCCCTGAGGTCACCATTATTCAATGCATCCCCATGGATTTTATTAATCACAGTCAATGATGATTTATTCTTGTTATCCAAAAAGTCTTTCAATGCATTTGCAGCAAGATCTTTTTCATCCTTGTCAGAATAACCTATCGCGAAAGTAAAAAATCCTGATTGATATTGTTTATCGTATTTGCCTAACTTGCCACGCTCAGGAATATAGGTACATAGTTTTTTATAAATTGCGATCAGCTTTTTTAATTCTTTTGGTCTGTTTGGGTCTATAAGGGGATTAAGTGCAAACAGTAATTTTATCGCATCTAATTTTCCCACAGTATTTTGATAGCAGAAAAGAATATTTTCAGCGAGATTATCGAATTGTGATTGAGCGGGATCATATTTTAATAATTTTTTTAATATTTCAATGCGACCCAGCTCGATAGTGAGCTGAATAGGTGTGATTGCAGTGCCGCAATAAGTTTCATTTATCTGATTATCTTGTTGCAGATATTCCTCGATAAATTTTATCTGGTTTGTTTGTATCGCCCAATAAATTATGCTGTGTCCACCAAATCCTGACATGCACGCCTTTTCTTTTGTCTGAATCTCGATTTGCATATATTCAAATAACAGATTCATCATTTTCTGGTTTTTTAATTTTATAATCTGTTTAATTGCTGATAGATTTCCGTATGGCGTATATGCGTATACGAAATCCAATAGTCCAATAGTATTTTTATCTTTAAGAAATGCTTGTAGTCCATCTGCATCATGATCATTGATGAATTTCATACTTTGTCGCTCATTCTTAAAAGGATCAAAAAATATCTCGCTGTTGGCGCAATTACTTTGATAATGAAAGTTGAATACAGATTCAGAACAATTTGCTGGTAAATTCGTACCAGGAAAATGTAATGCAAATTTCGCTTGCCAAAATACATTTTTAAAATAATGGTTAAATTCGGGATAATTTAATCTGCTTACCCATTCGAGAAAACGCATGCCATATTTATCTTTGGTTTCGACACTCATTAAATAAATATTTTCAGCGAGAATTTTTGGATCTCTTTCTTTTAGCCTGAAAAACAGGTTGCGCTCTCTTGGTAGCATATCCTTATATTCATCTTTAAATGAAATTGAAAATTGCTGGTACCAGCTATGTTGAATATTCTTAAGCTTTGCATGTGTTATCGGATAATGATGTTGATGTGCGGGTTTCCAGAATATGTCATTTGTAAAAACATGGAAATATCCCTTACTGACTTGTAAAAAAATAAAAATCTGCTGCAAATTTTTCGGCAGATAAGCATGAATTCTAAAGAAAACATCAGCATTAAGATTATGTGGGATAAGAATTTCGTTGTGTAACATGATGATATCCTCGTTATATATTTATATGTCAAAGAGGCTAGCATATCCATGTCATATGGTAAAGCGGTTGGGCTTTGATTGCTCAGCCCAACCTGCATTATTACGCCACATCAAATACCGTATCCAGTTTCTTTTCCACCGGAAGATTTTTTAGCTTCACATAATTTGGCAAACCATTTTTATATGGAGGATAATCTTCACCCTGTATTAATGGTGCGAGATAACGACGGCATGCATCAGTAATACCAAAACCATCTTCAGTAATATATTCGCGCGGCATTTTTACTTCCACATTCGCGACTTTTTCCAGCGGGGCTTCACCAATCGTCCAGCTATAATTTTCACCTTGCTCGCGCACAATAATCGGCATGATGGCATTCTTGCCAGCGAGTGCCATGATCACAGCCGCTTGTCCAACCGCGTATGCTTGTTCAACATCTGTTCTGGAAGCAATATGACGCGCAGAACGTTGTAAATAATCAGCAAGCGCCCAGTGGTATTTATATCCCAGACTATCCTTGACTAGTTTGGCAATCACAGGCGCAACACCACCTAATTGTTTATGCCCAAACGCATCCACCAATCCTTGTTCTGAAACAAAATTACCATCTGCATTTTTCAAACCTTCAGAAACCACAATTGAACAATGTTCATATTTTTTTACACATTCCTGCACGCGTTTTAAAAATGTATCTGTGTTAAGTGGAATTTCTGGAAAGAGAATAATATGCGGTGAATCGCCTTCTTTTTCTGCAGCAAGACCGCCTGATGCTGCAATCCATCCGGCATGTCGACCCATGACTTCCATGATAAATACCTTGGTGGAAGTGAGTGCCATTGAAGCAACATCCATGCCAGCTTCACGAATGGAAACGCCAACATATTTTGCAACCGAACCAAAACCTGGTGAGTTATCGGTGAATGGCAAATCATTATCAACGGTTTTAGGAATACCAATGCAGGTAATTGGATAACCTAATTCCTTGCTGATTAGGGAAACTTTGTGTGCGGTATCCTGTGAATCGCCGCCACCGTTATAAAAAAAATAACGAATATTATGTGCGGAAAAAACTTCTACCAGACGTTCATATTGTTTGCGATGTTTTTCAATTGATCCCAGCTTGTGTCGACAGGAACCAAAAGCACCTGCAGGTGTATGGCGTAATGCAGCAATATCTGCATCAGACTCAAGGCTGGTGTCGATCAAATCTTCAGTGAGTGCGCCGATAATCCCATTACGTGCAGCAAAAACCTTGCCGATTTTGTCGCTATTTTGACGTGCAGTTTCAATCACACCGCAAGCGGATGCATTAATGACAGCTGTCACACCACCAGATTGAGCATATAAGGCATTAAATTTTTCCATGGGATTACTCCAGATAGGGATTAAATTTTGTAGAAGTATAGCGATTTGCAGGTAAGTATCAATGCTTCATCGTCGCGGACTGTCATGCCAAAAAAAACCCATGATGAATGGGAGGATTCATCACGGGCGAGTTGTCTCAAGTTTATCCGGTGCCTTCTCTCTCGAAGAGATTAACCTGAGGCATATTGTCGTTATAATAGTTGTTCGATTTGATTCACATTTTTAATTAGTGCGTACTGATAAATATTCTTGAAAAACAATGAGCGTTGTAATTCCTTGATTTGTTGTGCACTTGCAAGAATAAAGCTGGAATTGAGTTTATTGGCAAGACGCAAAACTTCCGTACGAATTTTGCCAGTAATCAGCCATTGGTCTTTTTTGGGAATATGCAAATGACTGCCAACGTGATGCAGGGAATCACGTGCTTCATCATAATAACGTTCCACCAGCAAGCTTAAGGATGGCACATTAAAATAGCAGGTTGGTAAATAAGGAATGACATGCACCAGATTTAACTTCATCTGCTTTGTTTTATCGATCTGGAAAGCTTTTCTTATTTCAAATACTTCTTCTTCGGTGATGGCATTGGTCACGACCAAAATCTGTTTTTTTTCCATGACTTTTTACTCCGCTCATCCTGAACTTGGCTTTTTTAAAGTGCGAGTTTTTATCATCTCATCACACAAGCTGAAGCAAAATTGGGGAAAAGCCACAGAAAATACTTGAATATCCCTGGTTGGATGAGGGTTTTTACTTAGTGATGGTTTGGTGTGTTGGTGGCGAGCTGTCATCAAGGATGCTGGGGTCGCATCTCGCCTTCACCCTTTACAGGCAGCAGCGATTGATTCGGTTAGGTTTTTTAGCAAATAAAGCGCAGGAGGCCGGAGGCCGACGAGCCATTGCTAAAAAACCTAACCGAATCAATCGCTGCTGCCTGTAAAGGGTGAAGGCGAGATGCGACCCCAGCATCCTTGATGACAGCTCGCCGCAACACGCTCAGGATAACAGCTGCAAACCCACTTATTCCTCTTCTACAACTTCTTCCTGAATACTATTCGTCAACACCAGCTTCACCAATTCTGGCACGGATTTTACGCCCATTTTTTTCATGACAGAGGCGCGATGTGCTTCTACTGTTTTCAGTGAAATATTCAGTTCAGCAGAAATCACTTTATTCGGTTTGCCAGCCACAATACCTTGTAACACTTGTGCCTCACGCGGAGAAAGCAAAGCAAATTTTGCTTTTGCCTGCGCATTTTCCTGACGTTTATCACGATTGGCTTTATCGAGACGCAATGCTTTATTGATACTCTCGAGTAACACTTGATCGTTAAATGGCTTGGTTAGAAAATCAATTGCACCTGCTTTCATCACACGTACAGCAAGTGGCACATCGCCATGACCACTAATAAAAATAATGGGAAGAGTAGGCAAGCCATGTTCATTGAGACGAGATTGTAGCTCCGGCCCACTCATGCCAGGCATGCGTACATCCAGCAATAAACAACCATGTTGTTGCGGATCATATTCTTCGAGAAAATCCTGCGAACGTACAAAGGTTTTATAACGCAAACCAATGGATTCAATTATCCAGGATAATGATTCCACCATTGCCTGATCATCATCGATGATATAAACAATCGGTTCCAGTGTTGACATCCTTGTCACTCCTATATCGAAATCGGTAATGAAAATCGTATCCAGCTATTGCTGCTCGAATTGGTATTGGCATTAATTGTAAACTGACCGCCATGCGCCTCAATAATGGAACGACAAATGGCGAGTCCCATACCACGTCCATGTGCTTTTGTGGTAAAAAATGGCGTAAAAACCTTGCTAATATGTTCTTTGGAAAAACCTGGTCCTGTATCAAGCAACGTGATTTCAATTGTTTCTGTATGTGTGGATTTGGTGTGAATCTGAATACGTTTTTCCTTCACATGATTTGCCTGCATGGCTTCAATGGCATTCTGAATCAGGTTAAGCATAACTTGCTGGATTTGTATTTTGTCTATAAAAATAAATGGCGTATTTTTTTCAAAATCAAAATCAACTTTTGTTTTTGATGTTGTTAATTCATTTTTAACCAGGCTAATTGTTTCCTTGATAACGTTATTCACCTTGCAAGGTGTTTTTACCAATTGGCCTTTACAGAAAAAGTTTTTTAATCGCTGTACGATTTCACCTGCACGTTCTGCCTGCAAAGCGGCTTTTGTCATAATTTGCTTGATTTGATCATGATCATAGCCATCACTTTCAAGGTGTCTGACACAACCACGTGTGTAATTGACAATCGCAGCGAGAGGCTGACTAATTTCATGCGCCATGCCAGATGCCATTTCTTCCATCGTACTCAAGCGGAAAACATGTGCCAATTGTTGACCGCGCAAACGTGCTTTTTTATCCAGCACACGATCAGTAATATCACGTGATGCCAATTGTATTTCACTGATATAACGTGATTGCTCATCAATAATCAGACGAATATTGCTTTCAAACCAGCGAAATTCACCTTCCTTGCGTTTAATACGATAAACCAGTGGTTTGTGATTTGCATTTTCACGTCTACGCGTAAAGACTTTTTTTACTTTAACAACATCATCATGATGTATGAGTTTATAAACATTTTTTCCGATCAAATCTTCTGGATTAAAACCCATGGAAGATTTGCAGGCAGGTGAGACATATAAATATGTACCATCCGGTGTGTGTCGCGAAATAATATCGGTTGCATTTTCAGCCAGTAAATGAAAGCGTATTTCGCTTTCACGCAATTTACGTTCGGTTTGTTCAATGCCATGAATTGCATTCACCAGCAAGCTGCCGCAGGAAGCAATGCTGACATGTAAATGTTTCAATTGCTCGAGCAAATGACTATTCATTTTGCGCAGCGCTTCTTCAGCAAGCTGATATTCAGCAGTATTGTGATGGATCAGCAAGGCGAAAGTTTTATTTTGTTCATTGGGTGGTAGCGGAGACAAACTGGATTTGCAATGACCTTTAATGCCATTGCGGCGAATGAAAGTCGTATCTTCATGCCATTTTTTTTGATGCTGATGAATTTCCTGGATTAACTTTGGAAAAGGATAATTACGGTCATAAATAAAATTAATGGAGCGTCCGAGCACTTCCTTTTTGGAATATCCAAATAGTGCAGTTGCGCCGACATTCCAGTTGATGATGCGTCCCGCCTTGTCCAGCAAAACGGCGCTGTCCGTAATTGCATCAAATAATCCCAGAGTTTCCATACCCAGTGATATCCGTTAAAATGCGAAATTTTGGTGTTTCAGTCAGTCAGATAATGTTTCAGAAAATATTTGATGGTTGATGGAGGCTGTCATCCTGAGCGCAGTTTTTGTTTTTGCGCGAAGGATCTCGTGAAGAAAGCTCGTGGGCTCATTGCGAGATCCTTCACGCAAAAGCAAGAGCCGCGTTCAGGATGACAGTCTCCGCAACAGAATGACAGCTCTCCATACAGTTAGCCATTAATCACCGGTAAAACATTTTCTGAAACACCATAGCGAGGTATGATAGCACAAGTTTTTTTATTTTGTGATAGTAGGGGATGACATGCGTTTACACATCTTGGGAATATGCGGAACATTCATGAGTGGCATTGCCATTCTCGCCAAACAATCGGGACATGAAGTGACTGGTTCAGATTTAAATGTTTATCCGCCAATGAGCACACAACTAATCGAACAAGGCATTAAGCTCATCGAAGGTTATGATGCAGAACAAATCACATCTGATATTGATTGCGTGATTGTAGGAAATGTAATTCGTCGTGGTAATCCTGCGATGGAATTTGTGTTAGCCAACAATATTCCCTATGTTTCTGCACCTGAATGGTTAGCTAAACATCTTTTGCAAAATCGCTGGGTATTAGCAGTTTCAGGTACGCATGGCAAGACAACCACCACCAGTTTGTTGACATGGATATTACATGCAGCGGGATTGGAACCTGGATTTTTAATTGGAGGAATTCCTGAAAATTTTGGTGTGTCAGCGCGCGCTGGTCGATCACCTTATTTTGTGATTGAAGCAGATGAATATGACAGTGCGTTTTTCGATAAACGTTCCAAGTTTATTCATTATCATCCCAGAACATTAATTCTCAATAATCTCGAATACGATCATGCTGATATTTTTACTGATCTTGCTGCGATCAAACAATCTTTTCATTATCTGCTGAGAACCATTCCTGGTAATGGCCAGATTATTAGTCATGCTGATGATGAAAATATTGCAGATGTGCTGAATAAGGGATGCTGGACGCCGGTTGTTCAGTTTGGCGGCAAAAAGAGTGTGTGGCGTGCAGAATTGCAGGAACGGGATGGCAGCGTATTTAAAGTATTACATGAAGAAAAATTATGCGGCACCGTTCACTGGAATTTGCTAGGTATGCATAATGTTAACAATGCGTTAGCAGCGATTGCTGCAGCGCATCATGCAGGTGTTACAGCAGAAACAGCGGTCGCCGCACTCGCTGATTTTAAAAATGTAAAACGTCGACTGGAAGTGAAGGGAACCGTAAAAAATATTGTTATTTATGATGATTTCGCGCATCATCCCACGGCGATTGCAACGACACTTGCGGGATTACGGGCAAAAATTGGTGACAAGGCGCGTATGATTGCAGTGTTGGAATTTGGTTCTTATACGATGCGTACAGGTGTGCACAAGGAAAGTATAAAAGATTCATTGCAGGCAGCTGATATGGTAGTTTGCAAAGGCAGCAGTGCAGATACGGATTGGGGACTTGCAGATTTATTACAAAAGTTCACACAACCCACACGCATGTATGCAACGGTTGAGGCGATTATTTCTCACCTGGTTCCTGAGTTAAAAGCAGGTGATCATGTAGTGATAATGAGTAATTCCGGTTTCGGTGGTATTCATCAGAAATTACTGGAAGCGATTAATAATGAAAGAAGCTGAAGATAAAAATAAATTACATTTTTCTGTCGCAGGTGCCTGGCTAGGTTTAATTGCTTATCTGGTCGTTATTATTTTGCTCGCGATAGTGTGGATAGTTGGATAAATTATGCTGAAAAGAAAATCATTGAACATCGTGATCAAACCGCAAGCTGCGTATGCTGCTGAGCAATCTGATCCATCGAGTGAAAAATTTGTCTGGTCGTACAAGGTGGAAATTCATAACAATAGCAGGCAGACCATTCAATTATTGGCGAGACGATGGTTTATTACAGACATGGCGGGAAAAATTGAAGATATACAGGGAACGGGTGTGGTGGGATTGCAGCCGTTGATCAAACCAGGTTACTGGTTCAGTTACACCAGTTGTTGTCAGTTATTAACTCCGCTTGGCACGATGGAAGGTTATTATGAAGTGCAAAATCTCAAACAGGAATTGTTTGTCGTGGATATTCCCAAGTTTGTGCTATCTGCACCGCCTGCGATTACGAGAGTTTATAAGTCGATATTGCACTAGGTTGTCCGCATGGCTATTTTTACCTATACTACAATTTAGCCACGTCTAAAATGTAGTAGGGGTCAAAATAGCCATGAAGCGTTACTGTGAAGATTTTATTTATCAAGACCTTAAGAAAAAGATGGTTTTTTTGGGCGGTCCACGACAAGTAGGTAAAACCACCTTAAGCCAATCTATCGCTAAAGCACATTATCAAAACTGGGTTTATCTGAATTGGGATAATGAAGAGAATAAACGTGCCATTCTACGCAAACAGTGGTTGATGGATAGTGACCTTGTTATTTTTGATGAGCTGCATAAATATCCTCGGTGGAAGCAATGGATTAAAGGTGTTTATGATACAAAACCAGAGTGGCAACAATATTTTGTGACAGGTTCAGCACGTATGGATGTTTATCGTAAAGGTGGAGATTCATTGCTTGGTCGTTATCATTACTGGCGTTTACATCCATTAACAATTGATGAGTTACCACCAGGCATTTCTGCAAAGGAAGGATTTAAACGCTTGCTTGAAGTGGGCGGCTTTCCTGAACCATTTCTATTGAATGATTTGCGTGAAGCACGCCGTTGGCGTCGCGAACGATTCGATAGATTATTAAGAGAAGATATTCGGGATCTCGAATCCATTCGTAATTTGCAATTATTATCGTTATTTGTTGATGCATTACGAGAAAGAGTAGGTGGTTTAATTACTTTGTCGAATATGGCAGCTGATTTACAGATATCACCTAAAACAGCAAAAAACTGGTTAATGGTTATTGAAAAAATGTATCTTGCTTTTCCTGTCTATCCTCTTGTGCGCCAGGTTCCCAGAGCTATTCAAAAACCGCCAAAAGTTTATTTCTATGATAATGCAGATGTTATTGAAAATGATGGAGCTCGTCTGGAAAATCTGGTAGCAACAACTTTACTGAAACGTTTAAATTTTATCGAAGATTACTATGGTCATCGCTGTAGTTTGCATTACATTCGTGATAAAGAGGGAAGAGAGGTTGATTTTGTCACGCAAATGAATAACGAAATAATCGATTTAATAGAAGTTAAACACAAGGATGCAGATATTTCCTCGCATTTAAAATATTATTCCGATAAATTAAAACCAAAAAATACCGTGCAATTAGTGGCTGAACTAAAACGCAGTTATCATCAGGATCATATTTTAGTGACAACGCCTATCGAGTATTTTCAGAATCCACCATGGAAAATTTAAAGTAATTTATTCAGCACCATCAACATTTCAGCATGTTCTGCAGGATAATGTGATAACAGCGGCCAGCCAGCTTGCACAGTTTTTTCTGCTGCAATTTTGTAATTATCATCACCGCATAATTCAGATAATTTCAGCAGACATTTCGCGGCAATGGCATTACCCGCAGGTGCTGCTTCATCCATGAATTGTTTTGGCCGAAATAATAATTTCTCATGATCATCTGCTGTGAAATAAAAACCACCTTCTTCCTTGTCATAAAAATGTTTCAGAATCACAGCAGCTAATTCTTTTGCAAAATCCAGATAATCTATTTCCTGCGAATAAGAATACGCAGTCAGTAATGCATCCATCAGAAATACATAATCATCCAGATATGCCATTAAAGAATTAGTAGTATGCAAACGCTGTGCATGCCAGGCATGCTGTTTGATATATTGCAGCGCACGTTTCGCTGAATCGGTAAACACAGGTTCATTTAAGATATATCCTGCCATGAACATGCTTTTAATCATTAACGCATTCCAGCCAGTTAGTATTTTGGTATCGATGGCTGGTGCGATGCGTTTATCCCGTGCCGCCAGTAATTTTGCTTTCGCTGAATGAAGCAAAGGTTGTGATATATCCATATTATTGTCGGCAATATATAAATGCCAATGCGATTCAAAATTGGCGGGCTCATTTAATCCATAATATTGTGCAATGAATGCAAACTCTTCTTCATTCAATAATGATTCGATCTCAGTTTTATCCCACACATAATATTTTCCTTCATCACCTTCACTATCTGCATCCATGCTCGTGTAATATCCACCTTCGGGCGATTGCATATGCGACAAAATCCATTGTGCAATCTCACGTGCTGTGTTAGCAAATGTCATATCATCATGTTGTTGAAATGCTGTTAGATATAAAGCAAGTAATTGCGCATTGTCATACAGCATTTTTTCAAAATGTGGAATACGCCATTGCGCATCGACTGTATAACGAAAAAAACCACCGCCTAATTGATCAGCGATTCCGCCTCTTGCCATATGTTGCAGCGTCGTCGCAACCAAAGGTGATTGTTGCTGCAATAAAAAATCCAGGCGTGAAGGTTGTGGAAATTTGGGTGCATTACCAAAGCCACCGTTTACAGCATCATAGTGACGTTGCAAACTGGCGAGTGCATGTTGAATAGGTTGCTGGTTGAGATGCACATCTTTTGCAATGGCTTTTGGCGGATAAATAAATTTAGCTAATTCCGCATGTTGTTTTTGTATATCGGCTAAACGATGATGAAAAATATCAGACAACTGTGTCAGCAGATTGGCAAATGCTGGTAAATGTTCTGTGGCTTTTGCAGGAAAATAGGTACCACTAAAAAATGGCATTAAATCATCTGGCGTTAAAATCACAGTGAGTGGCCAACCACCACCTTGACGTGTCAGTAAATAATGTGTGAATTGATAAATCATATCGAGATCAGGACGTTCTTCGCGATCCACTTTAATATTAATAAATAATGCATTCATCACATCAGCTGTATCTTTATCTTCAAATGTGTCATGCGCCATGACATGACACCAGTGACAGGCAGAATAGCCAATGGAGAGTAAAATAGGCTTATTTTGTTGACGTGCTGCAGTTAATGCTTCTTCACCCCACGGATACCAGTCAACCGGATTAAAAGCATGTTGTCTGAGATAAGGACTAGCTTCATTGGCAAGTCGATTTGCCTTTTGTGACATGATCATTTTTCCTTATGATTTGCGACAGGGAATAGGAGTATTAATGACTTTTACTTCATTTTGTTTGCGTAATGATTTGCGAATAAGAGTAACCATATGTTCCAGCAGAACACGTTTGGCACTGGTTGGTCGCCATGTCAAACCAATCACGCGTGATGGTTTGGGAGCATTGAATGGTAAATAATAATTACCATCCTTTGATTGTTGTGCGAGTTTGGGCATGAGTGTCATGCCAATATTTGCTGCCACCATGTGACGCAAGGTTTCAAGACTGGTTGCATGAAAACCTTTGGTTTCAGTTGCGCGTGCCAGATGACATACTTGCAATGCCTGATCACGCAAACAATGTCCATCTTCGAGTAAGAGGATTGGTTTATTCTGCAAATCAGCAAGACGAATATTTTTGCGTTTCGATAAACTATTTTTATCAGGAACAGCGAGTAAAAATTCTTCTTCAAATAATGGCAGTGAAATAAAATTTTCATCTGCAAGAGGTAAGGCGAGTAGTGCTGCATCCAGTTTACCGTGAGTTAATTTTTGCATGATATGCGGTGTTTTATCTTCGATAAGATAAATGGATAGATCAGGTAATTGTCTGGTGAGTTCTGGAATAATGCGCGGCAATAAATAAGGTGCGAGAGTAGGGATGATGCCCAACTGGATTTCACCGCTGAACGGATCTAGCGCTTGCCTGGCAGCATCTTTCATATTTTCCACGCGGTGTAAAATTTCGCGCGCATGTTCAGTTAACATTTTTCCAGTTTCAGTTAGCATGGCGGATTTATTCGTGCGTTCAATTAATTGCACACCAAGAAAATTTTCCAGCTTTTTGATCTGCATACTGAGCGCCGGCTGACTGACAAAGCACGCAGCAGCAGCCTGACCAAAATGTTTGTGGTCAGCAATGGCAACAAGATATTTTAAGTCGCGGATATTCATGGAGATTTTTTATTCATAATAATATTTTATGGGAATTATATAATGGATAAGATTAAATTATCAAGCGGCGGACTGTCATGGGATGTAGCAGGAGTGTTGATGTGCAACAGGTGTGCATGTAGCAGGTGTGTTGGTGTGCAACAGGTGTGTGCATGTAGCAGGAGTGTTGGTGTGCAACAGGTGTGTCACCCCGGAAAATACGCCGCTGCTGTCCTGGTTCAGTTAGCGGCTGTTGTTCGGCGTATTTGTCCGGGGCCCGGGTTTTTGCGATAGTGAGAGTTTTTAACTTTAATTAGAGAACCTCTCATTACTGCAAAAACCCGGGCCCCGGACAAATACGCCGAACAACAGCCGCTAACTGAACCAGGACAGCAGCGGCGTATTTTCCGGGGTGACACACCTGTTGCACACCAACACACCTGCTACATGCACACCTGTCGCACATCAACACTCCTGCTACATCCCATGACAGTCTTTTCTCAAACACATTATTCTTCATCCTTGCCAGTCTTTTTTAAACACCTCATTTAACTGTGCAATCACATCCATATCTCTTGTGATCACTGACAATTCGCGATTTTTATCCAGCGAAGTGTGAGTAAGATTAATCGAGCCAAGCACAGCTTCCTTATCATCCACGATCAACACTTTCGCATGAATGATCAGCTCTTGTGAGTAATGCAATCTCACACCTGCTTTTTGCAAATATTTTTCCTGCTTTTTTCGTAAAGGTTGCGACAGGATGATTTCCACCATCACATCGCGTCTGGCGGCATTAGCGAGAGCGCCAATTATTTTATAATCATTCAATGTTTGTGCATAAACACGCAGTGATGATTTTGCATGATGCATTAGTTCAAGCAATTTTGCGCGACTATTATCTGGGCTCACTATTAAATCTGCAGAATCGATATGACTTGCGACATGATTCCAGTCTGCAGAAAAAATTCCAGCGATTGCTTTCACACGTTCAGCGTCATCCAGAACCAATGCAAAATTGCGTTCATTTCTGAAAGTAGCGCGAGTGAAATTAAACGTCATGACAATTGCTTTTTTATCATCTATCAACAGAGTTTTCTGGTGAATCAGATTGAAAGGTTTGATTTCACCTTGCCATGCAATATTATTTTTATTGAACGCAGCAATTGCCCTGGTATTTTCCTGCGATGATTTATAGGGTGAACTTTCCATAATAATCTTGACCGTCTTGCCTTCCATTTTTTTCTGGACGATTGCATCCAGCAAAGTGTTATCCGTAAATCCGTAGATGACGAGATCCAGTGAATATTTACTATTGGAAATTGCATCGAGGACAGGTTTGCGACCCATATCTGGTTCAATAATTAATTGATCAGCGTAAACTGGAGTAGCAAATAGAAAAAATAAAAAAGAAAATAAAAAAGAAAATAAAAAAGAAAATAAATAAGAATATAAAAAATTTAAAAAATAAAAAAAAGCTAAAAATATTGTGGGGTATTTGCGTGGGCTTTGTCTGTCTGGATACAGGTTTCTCAGGGCGTCGCGACCATGGATGGTAAGAAGCGCCGAGGGCAGGAGCCCGTCCCTGAGAAACCTGTATCCAGACAGACAAAGCCCACGCAAATACCCCACAATATTTTTATCCTTTATATTTTTAAATTTTTATCGTTTTAAAATGCTTTATTATTTTTAAATTTCTTCTCTACCCACCAACGCATGTGCCAGCGTATTCGCATCGATATATTCCAGTTCACTTCCCAGTGCGACCCCGCGCGCGATGCGAGTTACCTTCACTTCAACGCCTCTCGCCATTTCCGAAATATAATGTGCAGTAGCTTCGCCTTCCACCGTAGGATTCGTTGCGATGATGATCTCCTGCAGTTCACCATTTTCCATACGCGTTTTTAATTTTGACATCCCCAATTCCTCGGGGCCGATGCCATCCAGTGGTGACAAGTGTCCCAGCAAGACAAAATATTTACCGCGGAAACTGCTAGTTTGTTCAATCACACTCACATCAACTGGATTTTCCACAATGCATAACACCGCGCAATCACGGTGCAGGGAAGAGCAAATCTCACACACAGGAGTTTCGCTGAAGATACGGCATTGCTGGCAATGACCAATATGGTGCATGGCATCCGTCAGACTTTGCGCCAAACGCTTGCCATTGTCGCGTCCACGAGTCAGCAGTTGTAATGCCATGCGTTGAGCGGTTTTAGGACCAACGCCTGGCAAGCAACGTAATGCTTCAATCAACTGATCCAGTAGAGGACTAAAGCGCATGGCGATTAATTATCCTTCAAAGCCATCAGGCAGTTTCATATCCGCAAAGCCGCCCATTTTTTCACGTAAACTACGTTCAATTTTGTCCGTACCATCGTTAATTGCAGCAGCAATCAAATCTTCGATAATGGATTTTTCTTCGCGTAACAGAATCGGATCGAGTGTCACTTTTTTTGCATAATGCTGACCTGTAAAGACGATTTTTACAACGCCGCCGCCTGATTGTCCGGTGATTTCCATTTCAGCGACTTGCTTCTGGATGTCCATTAATTTTTTCTGCATTTCCTGCACTCGTTTTGTAATTTCATTTGTTGATATTTTGTCGGTAGGTTTGTTCATGAATAAAGCTCCAAATAAAAGGTTGTGTATTTTAACAGTTAAATGAGCGCTACTTCCACTGTCGCATCATACATTTCCAGCAGTTTTTTCACCTGTGGATTTTGCAGGATGGATTCTCTTGCACTAGATAATTTTTGATCATGCTCCGTTTTTTGCTGCTTCATCGGCGTCACGATTTCTTCCGAAGTCAGTTTGATTTCCAGATGCATGGGTTGTTTGAAATAACGACTCACTGCTTCTGTCATGCGTTCCTTCAGCTTGGGATTAAGCATGGGTTGATGCAAAGTCGAGAGTGCCAGCGTAATTTTTTGTTCTGTCATCGATTCCAGCGTGCAATTGGCAGCGAGTGCGTAAGTCATGCCAGTCAATTCCAGTTTTGGCAATAATTCGCGCCATTCCTGTAATTGCGCAGGAGGAGGAGTGGGAACAGGATTATCAGCAACAACAGGAACAGTAGCAGGAACAACCACTTCTGTTTTCGCAATCACCGGAGTTTTTACCACAGCAACAGCAGGCGTAATAGTTTTTTTCGTTGCAGCAGTCGGCTTGAATGCCAGCATGCGCAATAGTGTCATTTCAAATCCTTGTTGCGGTGTGGAAGCAAATGGCAAATCACGTTTACCCAGCAAGGCAATTTGATAATAAAGTTGTATATCTTCCGGCGTAATAGCGGTGATATAAGTTGCAATCGCTGCATCCTGCAATGTTTCCGGCACAATTTGCGCGACAGCAATTTTATGCAGGAGACTGATTAATTCATCGAGTAATTGCTGAAAATCTGGTGCGGATTCGGTTAATTGTCTTAACACATGAAATAATTGTTTGCCATCCTGGGCTGCGAGCGCATCTAGCAGCGGTAATAAATTATCTTCCGCCATGCTGCCTAACATCGCATAAACTTCGGCTTTTTTTACTGAACCATGACCATAAGCGATTGCCTGGTCCAGCAAGCTTAATGCATCGCGCATGCTGCCATCTGCAGCGCGTGCGAGTTTTTCCAGCGCTAACGGTTCCTGTTCGATTTGTTCAGTTTGACAAATATGCTGCAAATGTCTGGCGATTTGTTCTGGTGTAATACGTTTTAAATTAAACTGCAGACAGCGTGACAAAATCGTAATAGGCAAGCGTTTTGGATCGGTCGTTGCCAATAAAAATTTCACATGTTCCGGTGGTTCTTCCAGCGTTTTTAGCAAGGCATTGAAGCTGTGATTGGAAAGCATGTGTACTTCATCGATGAGATAAATCTTGTAACGTCCTTGAGTGGGTGGATATAAAACATTGTCGAGTAATTCGCGCGTGTCTTCGACTTTAGTGCGCGAAGCAGCATCCACTTCAAATAAATCCAGAAATTGTCCAGCATCAATGGCGCGGCAAGTATTGCATGTGTCGCAAGGTGTTGCTGTGATACCCGTTTCACAATTCAGACATTTACAGAGTATGCGTGCGAGAGACGTTTTGCCGACACCGCGTGTACCGGTAAATAAATAAGCATGGTGAATACGTTTTTGTTCGAGTGCGTTGGCCAGCATGCGCAAGATAGCTTCCTGACCAACCATATTCTGAAAATTTCGTGGGCGCCATTTACGGGCAAGGACTTGATGGTTCGTGCTCATGATAATTAACCTGTGATTCGCTATTCGCTGGGTGCGTTTATCGTACAGGAGGGAGTTCATAATAGCGAGCACCAGCCACACTTCGGCGCCCGCATCAGCCACTACCGTTGCTTCCTTCCGGACCTGGCGGGGTTCGCGGCTTATCGTCGCGAAGGGACCAATACTCGCTATCTATGAACTCACATCACCGGAGAGAGAGGGATTCGAACCCTCGATACGCGTAAACGTATACACGCTTTCCAGGCGTGCTCCTTCGACCGCTCGGACATCTCTCCATCAAGAGGGCGTAAGGTTAAACCAGAATGGGGTGGAGATCAATAGATTGAAGAAGCTATTTATTTTGGGGAAGTTGAACTAAGTTCAGCGAATTGTTTGGCTTAGTTAAGTTGATAATCATCATGCAAGTATTGATCAATGTACCCCGGTTTTGTGGAGAGTGAAAAAAGACAAAGTTCGAATAATTTGTAAGGTTTTTTTTGTACTATTTCTTCGAGAGGTTCTATGGAAAGGCTTTCATCGTATTTATCATTCAACTCTGTAATGCATTCATTAATTGCAGGTACATATTTATTAAAAATTGAATCTTTGAATATTTGGTTTTTAAATCGTGACATTGCAGAATTTCTTTGGATAATCAGGTTTAGTAGATTGCAATTATATGAATCGCGTGAAGTGTAAACAGCTTCAATAATGGAAGTGTTTAGTGTTAATGATTTTAAAATATAAAGCCATTCAGGAATTTCCCCTGGTCCTTTCACAAATAGTCTTTTAACAGCATTGCTGGAAATTAACTCTTCATGACATTTCAGAATGTTTGGATTTTTGGCCACGACCACATTCAAGTTTAGGTCTTCAATGAGTGGTTTATTTTTTATTAATGCTGATAGCATATTATCGTGTGTTTGCGAAGCAAGGATATTATTTTGCGTATCAAGGTTTAATAATATTCTGGTTTGGTCAGCAATCGACAAACCGGTAAGATGATTCGTTAAAATGTCGCAAAGATCAGGATTATTACGCCAATTGGTTATCTCAAATATGCTGTAATCATAATCAGTAGTAAACATGGTTAAAATATTTTTTTGTAGGTATTGATCCAGAATTTTTTTTATTTCGTTGTTGGCATCGTCTGATTTGGCAGCGTTCTTTAATCTGAACCAGATAGCTGCACGTGTATCTTTCAGTAATTTAACGCATTGACCATGTCCGACAGTTTTTCGTGATAAAGCTAGTTCATAGGGAGTTAATTTATCTCGGGGATTTTTAGTAAGATGGCTTATTGGTTTGAAAAGCATCTCGTCGCAGGGAAGGTTTTTTAATAATATAGCTAATATTTCAGAGTTGCCGACATCGCAGGTTATATGAAATATATTTTTATTATTTGGTATGGATAATGTTAAATCTTTAATAATTATTGATACTGAGAACTTAAGCCCATAAATATCTATTTTATTATTCAAAAAGCATGAAATTATTTCTGGATATCCGTATTGAATGGCTGACTTAATACCCGGCCTGATATCCATTTTATGAAATTTTTTATCAGACAGTAATATATTTAATGTATCGCAATTACCAAACATGCAAGCCGTATTGATCGGGTTAAAACAATCTTTGGATTTTTCCAATGCTTCTTCTGTGAAACATTCCAGTAAATCAGTTAATCGATTATCGTGAATATTTAATGCAGCAAACAGAGAGAGTAATACGTAAGAATAATTACGGTTGCCAGTTAGAGTGTTGGCATCGAGATGCTTATTGAGAGTATTTTTTATATCCAGAACATCTTCCTGGATGATGTCATTGGAAGTTTTTATTGTATAGTCTTTAACACCGAATATTGGTAAAAAAGAGATTAAATACTTATATTTATTAGCATTGAAATTAGAACTAAAATTATTTATCGATAACATGAAGTTCCTCGCCAGGATTTTTATTAATTTAATGGTTAGAAAATACCATTACAGGTGATGTGCATGCAACAGGCTTGCAGGAGGATATTTGCATGTAGCAGGTGTCTGTCATCCTGAGCGCGGCTCTTGCTTGTGCGCGAAGGATCTCATGAAGAATACGCGTAATTCATTGGGAGATCCTTCGCGCACAAGCAAGAGCCGCGCTCAGGATGACAGACACCTGCTACATGCACACCACTGTATCAGCACAAAAATATGTGTATGATCATTGTCAGATTTATAAACGGGCCATAAAAAATGTTACTCGATTTATCCCAGCAATCACTCATGTTTCTGTTATTCAGCACCGGTCTTGTTGCAGGCGCAGTGGATGCCATTGCAGGCGGTGGTGGATTGATTTGCCTGCCGATGTTGCTAGGTGTTGGTGTGCCACCTTCACTTGCATTAGGTACGAATAAATTGCAAGCAAGTGTTGGAACATGCGTCGCAGCATTTCATTATTATCGTCGTGGGCTGGTTTCTTTGCATGAGCTTTACAAAGGATTATTAGCTGGTTTTGTCGGCACCGTATCAGGTGCATATTTAAGTCAGACCATTAGCAATGAAGTATTGAAATATATTATTCCCTTTCTGCTGCTCGCTGTTCTCATCTACACACTAGCTTCACCAAAAATCGGCATGGATGACCGGCATCCGCGCATGAGTGAATTTTATTTTTATATTATTTTCGGTTTTGTCATGGGTTTTTATGATGGTTTTTTTGGTCCAGGTACTGGTTCGCTATGGATATTTTTACTGACATTTTTTCTTGGCTTCAGATTAATAAAAGCAACGGCGTATACAAAATTTTTCAATTTAAAAAGTAATGTTATCGCGCTGGTTTGCTTCATGATCGGTGGCAATATTGATTATCGTTTTGCATTGTATATGGCAGCAGGGCAAGTGATCGGTGGAAAATTAGGCGCTCATCTTGCTGTTAAAAAAGGTGCGCAAGTGATACGTCCAGTATTTATCACAATTGTTTCAGTGACGATAGCAACGCTGGTTTACCGAAGTTTTGTTTGACTCATCACACAAACACTTTCATCAAAATCATCTGATATATTTTCACTAACATTTGCAAATCATCTATTTTCACGCATTCATCCACATGATGTGCTGTTGCGTTCGCAACCCCAATCTCGACCACCTCAGCACCTGTTGGTGCAATGAAGCGTCCATCGGATGTACCGCCTGCAGTTGAAAGTAACGGTGATTTGCCTGTTATTTGTTTTATTGCCTCTTCGGTGGCAGTAATTAATTTTCCTTTCCTGCTTAAAAATGACTGCGCGCTTTCATGCCAGGTGGCTAAAAATTTTATGCCATGTTTATTTAAAATCGATTCAGTGCGCTGTTGTAATTGTGATGCAGTCACTGCTGTACCAAAACGAAAATTACAAAAAATTTCCATCTGTCCAGGAATCACATTAGTCGCACCTGTGCCTGCATGAATATTGGAAATCTGAAATGTCGTTGGTGGATAAAATTCATTGCCTTCATCCCATTTTGTTTCAGTGAGTTCGTGTAATGCGAGTAAGGCAGCATGCACCGGATTTTCAGCAAGATGCGGATAAGCAATATGTCCCTGTTTGCCGTGAATCATCAGATGACATTGCAATGAACCACGTCTGCCAACACGAATTTCATCAGCAATTTGTTGATTGCTTGAGGGCTCACCCACAATGCAATAATCAATTTTTTCCTGACGTCTTTGCAATACTTCAATGACTTTTGCGGTGCCATTAACGGCTGCACCTTCTTCATCACTCGTTAATAAAAATGCAATAGAGCCACGAAATTTTTTATCATTCTGCAGAAAATTTTTAACAGCAATCATCATGGCAGCAATGGCTGCTTTCATATCAGCCGCACCGCGACCATATAAATATCCATGTCGAATGTCAGGTTGAAAAGGTGGTGTCGTCCAGTGTGTTACTTCTCCAGTTGGCACGACATCTGTGTGTCCTGCAAATACCAGTAAGGGAGATTCAGTTCCGTGTCGCGCCCATAAATTATCAACTTCATCAAAACGCAGCGATTCACAATGAAAACCAGATTGCTCAAGTTGTTCACGGATTAATTTCTGACATCCAGCATCGTGTGGTGTGATGGATGGTAATGCCATTAATTGTTGTGCCAGTGTGACAACATCTTCCGTGAGTACATCTTCCATTATTTAATATCCCTTAATAATTCATTTAAACTCACTTTCGCACGTGTTTTGGCATCAACTTGTTTAACAATGATTGCGCAGGACAAATTATATTTACCATCAGCACTCGGCAAACTGCCAGATACAACGACTGAACCAGCAGGCACGCGTCCATAAATAATTTCACCAGTTTCACGATTATAAATACGTGTGCTTTGTCCGATAAAAACACCCATGGAAATCACGGCACCTTCTTCAATAATCACACCTTCAACAATTTCAGAACGTGCACCAATAAAACAATTATCTTCAATAATCGTCGGATTTGCCTGCAATGGTTCGAGTACGCCACCAATGCCAGCACCACCAGAAATATGCACGTTTTTGCCAATTTGCGCACAGGAACCCACCGTTGCCCAGGTGTCAATCATCGTGCCGCTATCAATGTATGCGCCGATGTTGACATAAGAAGGCATGAGAATCGTGCCTGCTGCAATGTAAGCACCTTTGCGTGCAACAGCAGGTGGAACAATACGCACACCGCCAGAAACAAATTCGTCATGGCTATATTCACTGTATTTCAGCGGAACTTTATCAAAATGTTGTGTGATATTACCGCGCATGACTTCGTTATCATTCAGACGAAAATATAATAAAACCGCTTTTTTCATCCATTCATTGACTTGCCATTTTCCATTGGTTTTTTCTGCAATACGCGCTTTGCCCGCATCCAGTTGTGCTATCACTTCATCGACAGCTTGTTTGATATCAGCCGGTGCATTTTGTGGAGATAAATTTGCTCGTTCATCAAATCCAGTTTCAATAATATTTTGTAAATGCTGCATGATATTTCCTTAATAAGGCTGATGTGGTTTTGTGTTTGTCATGATTTTATCGGTAAATGCAATGGCAATGGCCGAAATTACTAATGATAAGTGAATGATGACTTGCCACATGACGACATAGAAATCTTTTTGTGAAGGATCAATAAACGTACGCAATAAATGAATGGAGGAAATGGTCACAATCGCTAGTGCCAGTTTGATTTTCATCGTGCCAGCATTCACATGATCCAGCCATTCTGGTTGATCTACCTGACCTTGCAAATTCAGGCGCGATACAAATGTTTCATAACCACCGAGAATAACCATGATGAGCAGATTGGCAATCATCACCATGTCTATTAAATCAAGTGCCAGTAGCATGACACCGGTTTCAGTTAATTTATTTGCGCCTAACACCAGATGTGTCAGACCAAGTGCAAACTCATAAACATACACACACATGATAATCATTAAGCCAAAGTAAAGTGGTGCTTGTAGCCAGCGGCTCATGAAGATGAAATTGGCAACTGATTTGCTGGTGTAATTCATGATATTCCTCTGTATTTATGTAAACCAATAAGGAATTATGTTGATTCCACGCTGGAGTGCAATAAATATTTGTTCTGTGATAGCATAGCCGTTTTCAAAAATGCACAAGTTATATTCCCCATGAGCAAGGATAAACCAAAAAAACATATCGCCAATGCTTTCCAGATTTATGCGCGATTATTTACCTACGTGCGAAGATATTGGCCAGCACTGATCATTGCTTGTGTAGCGAGCATGGTTTATTCCGGCGTGGATTCCTGGTTTATTTATTCCCTAAAACCTTTATTAGACAAAGGCCTGGTGGCAAAAGATAAAGCTTTTTTAAAAGCTGCGCCATGGTTAGTGCTGGGTGTGTTTTTATTACGCGGTGTAGCCAGTTTTTTATCCAACTATTTCATTGCTTCCGCATCACGTGGCGTTATTATGCACATCAGGCAAGATTTGTTCGCACACCTGCAACGTTTGCCAGCACGCTTCTATGACCATTCCACCACAGGGCAGATTTTATCCACTTTGTTATACGCAGTTGACCAGGTCGCAAATGCCAGTGCAGATGTGCTTACCACTGCGATACAGGCATTTTTCCTGATTATTGGTCTTGTGATTGCCATGGTGACCATCAGCTGGAAGCTGACATTGCTTTATTTCATCATTATTCCACTCGTCACGGTCATCATGCGTGTTGCAAGTTTTCGTATACGCCGATTGAATTTGCGTATTCAGGATTCGATTGCAGATATCAGTCATTGCACGGAAGAAAATATTCAGGGTTATAAAGTCGTGCGTTCGTTTGAAGGTCAGGAACATGAGATTGAAAAATTCAACAAGGCTGCTCGGACGAATCGTCAGCGTGAAATGAAAGTGGTAGTAGCACGAACCTTAAGCGTTTCTGGAGTGCAATTTATTACAGCAGGCGCATTGTCCATGACACTTTATATCGCCAGTTTCGATGTCGCAGATTCGGTACTGACTGCTGGTGGTTTTGTGCTGATGGTTGCCGCCATGCTTGCCTTGTTAAAACCCATGAAAGATTTGGCTTATGTGCAGAATAAATTGTATCGCGGACTTGCTGGTGCGCAAAAAGTATTTGAGTTGATGGATGAAAAATCAGAAGTGGATTCCGGCACAAAAATATTAAAACGTGCAATTGGCAAAATTGAATTTGCCAATATTAATTTTGCTTATGATGATAATCGCAAAATACTGCAGGATATTTCCTTTACCATTAATCCCGGAGAAGTGGTTGCATTGGTGGGACGATCAGGCAGCGGTAAATCCACTTTAGTGAGTTTATTACCGCGTTTTTATGATCATTACACCGGTGAGATTACGATTGATGGCATATCCATTCGTGATTTTACGTTGAAAAATTTGCGTCGCCAGTTTGCACTGGTTTCGCAGCATATCACCTTATTTCACGATACCGTTTTCAATAATATTGCTTATGGCTGCATGGATTCCTTATCCGAAGCAGAAGTGATCGCTGCAGCAAAAGCCTCACATGCAATGGAATTTATCGAAAAATTACCGGATGGCATTCATTCATTAATTGGTGAAAATGGTGTATTGCTATCAGGCGGACAACGTCAACGCATTGCCATCGCTCGTGCGATTTTAAAAAATGCGCCCATTTTAATTCTTGATGAAGCAACTTCTTCACTGGATACGGAATCGGAAAGATATATTCAATCTGCGCTTGAAACATTAATGAAAACCCGCACCACATTAGTCATTGCGCATCGACTCTCAACCGTCGAACATGCTGACAGAATTATCGTGATGGAAGAAGGAAAGATCATCGAATCTGGAAACCATGAGGAATTGCTCGCTCGTGAAGGACACTATGCGAAATTACACCATATGCAATTTGGTGACATTCCTCATCTTCTGGAAGCCGCCAATGAAAGTTGATGTCGCTAGTCTCTGGTATCGCAAATCCTTGCACCCACTTGTTATCCTCTTATTACCTTTCTCATGGTTGTTTGCAGCATGCGTGAGTGTGCGTCGTCTATTGTATCGAATGGGAATATTCAAAACTGAACGATTTAAAGTACCCGTGATTGTCGTCGGTAATATTGTTGTTGGTGGTACAGGTAAAACACCTTTCGTCATCTGGCTTGTCAATTTCCTGCGGGAAAATGGCTTTAAACCTGGCATCGTCAGTCGCGGTGTGGGTGGTAAAACGCAGAGACATCCAGTGCAGGTAAGCAGGAATGATGCAGCAAGTCAGGTGGGCGATGAAGCATTATTACTGATGCAGCGCGCTGATTGTCCTGTCGTTATTTGCCGTGACAGGGCGAAAGCAGTACAGACATTAATTCGCCATCATGAGTGCGATATTATTATCAGCGATGATGGCTTGCAGCATTATCGCATGGGTCGCGATATTGAAATTGTGATGGTAGATGGCAAACGACAATTCGGTAATCAGCAATTACTACCAGCAGGCCCGCTGCGTGAAAAATTATCCCGTTTAAACGAAGCAGATTTTGTGGTGACGCAGGATGGTGATGATGAAAATACCTGCAGCATGAAATTAAAGCCACTGGAATTTGTTTCAGTCATTAATCCTGAGCAAACACTTTCTTTTGCAGATTTTCCTCGCAATAAAAGCCATGCAGTTGCTGGCATTGGTCATCCCGAGCGTTTTTTTGCTGTATTAAGAGCCGCCGGTTTTGACATTATTCCGCATAGGTTTTCCGATCATCATTTGTATCTACCCCATGATCTGGATTATGCTGATTCCTTGACGATACTCATGACGGAAAAAGATGCGGTGAAGTGTGAGGCATTTGCTAATGATCGCTACTGGTATTTACGTGTTGCAGCAGTGATGCCTGATTCATTTGCACAAGCATTATTAAATAAAATACGGGAGAAGACGCATGAAGATGTTATCAAATGTGCTAACGATATTGTTTATGGTATGCAGCACGACGATCAACGCTGCTAATATTTCTGCAACAGCCACAAAGAAAAATGTTTACACAGAAAACCAGCAAGCGATTTCTGTGACTGCCAATGAACCGGTTTTCATACTCAAATTAAAATCCAATCCGACGACTGGTTATACATGGATACTTCGCAATTATGATGCCAGATTGCTGACATTGGTAACGCATCATTACCAGGCTGGCAAACCACGATTAATTGGCAGCGGTGGTTTTGAATGGTGGACATTTCGCGCGAACGCTGCCTTATTTGCAGAACAAAAACCAGCGACCATATATATCATCTATGCACGCGCATGGGAAAAAAATAATGGTGTTAAAACGGCGGATTTTATTGTAACTCCACATTAAAAAAAATATCAGGAGAAGCAGATGACACGTTTGTATATCAGAAATACACGTACAAATCAGCTTGAACTCTTAGTGCTGGATGATGTGATTGATAAAATATTATCTGCATTACAGGAATCTACGCGAGCCGAAGATAATGAGCTGGTTGGCTTATTGATGAATGATCAGATGAAAATTCTAAATGCTAATCATCAATTTCGTACATTAATCAAAAAAATATTAATGGAGCACTCCAGGTTTGATTTGCAAAACAATCATATCAAAGAGTTATTTAGTCTGGATAATTTCGCTTCCAGAAAAAATGCGCTTGATATTGCATGCGTGCTAATGACACGCGCCAAAAGACAGCATGCAGCACAACAGCCAGTTGATAAACCTGCGGACGATTCTTTGCGCAAACTGCAAAAAAGACCGACTTCATTACAGAATGCTCATCCTGAATATATTGCAGCTGTTTATTCGCAATGGAATATACTGCAACAAAATAATGAATACGAACAATTCAGGCAAAAGCAAGCGGCTTTCACGGCGGCATTGCATGTGATTGCCATGCTTAAAAATAGCAAGGATATTTGTCTGATACATGATTTTGCTGATATTGAAGCGCGCTTAAGAAAATTGCTAAGTCACTCGGATTCAAAAGAAGCTAATCTGATTGATGAAATGCTTGATACGGTTGCGAGAATGCAGAATGCCAGTGGTCATCCAGCTGCAAGCAGTATTAAAATTCATGCGCTGGTTAAAAAAATGATTCCAGTATATCGATCATTAATAAGATCAAAGGATGAGCTAGCGACGACGATACAAAATTTTTTCCGCAAGGAATTATTTATCAATTTGCCAAGTAATATTAAAAAAGGTGAGTTGTTGAGTTTTACTTCGCTGTTATTTGATGACAAGGAAAAAATTCGTGATCAGCATTTTTTACCCGAATTTCCTGCGATGATTAATCAAAAGTTTTCCTTTTTCGATAATGGATTTGATAATTCACTGCAATCATTGCAGCAGCAATTTTATTTGCGATTAATTATGTATGCTGAATTGCGTAGCCAGGAAGGCAATAATCGTGTATCTGATTTTTTCAAATTCAAATATTTGCAGGGCAATGAAAAAATAAGATTAACTAACGATCTGGTTAAGGGAATAGAGGCATGGGGAATGATGCAGTCAGATTGGCCGGCAAATAAAATATATAAGAACAGGGAAATGAAAACTTTGTTCAATAAAAGACTGGGAGTGCTGATCAAGGATTATTACAAAGTGGAAACAGCACTATTAAAAGAAGGCGATAAATCTGTATTGCCGCCACAACTAAGAACTTATCTGGCTAAAAAATCTTCATGATACTCATTCAGCGAGGCTTTTAAAAAAACCTTAAGTTTCAGTAACATCCATCTCAGCTTGTCTTAAGCTGTTGATTTATTTTTTTAATGGTTTTTAATCAAGGATTTATAAGAGGTTTTACATGTTGTTTCGAGTAAGTAATTGCAAGCGAGTTATAATTGTAACTATTGAAAGACAAAATAATTAATTAACGAGGAGTGGGTTATGACACAGTTATATGAAATCAATGACAATGAATTTACCTTTAAGGAAACCGAGAAGGATTCCAGTGAAATCGTTCTCAAGCCAGCTAGTGAAGTGAATTATGAAAAAGCATTTAATGAAGCATTGAACACAATTGCAGAGACAGGTAGCGACGAAGAAAAAGCTTTATTAAATGATAATAGTTTTAGAGAGCTGGTAAAGAGTAAGGTAGGTTTGCAAGATATAATTGATTTTTATGATAACAAATTGAATGTTCCGCAGGATATGAAAAATATTGAACTCTCTGAATATAATAATCTCGAGAAATCAGTGCTGGAAAAATTTGTTGATCTATTACAGAGAGATAGTGAACGACATAGAAAAGCTGATCCGGGTGAATTTAAGTTTAAGCGACATTCAGCACCGGATGAACCGGAGGATATATTTCCTGCATATGCGGAGAGGGTATATTACGATGGAAAACACATGTCAAAAATGGAATATCAGATATTGGCACATGAGAAGCATCAGGCTTTTTTAAACGAAATTGAAGGTAAAAATAAAGAACTAGACGAAAAAAAACCTGCTTTGGAAGCTGAGCATGCAAAAAAAGTCGAAGATTATAAAAGAGGAATTGTAGCTTATGACATGGCAATAAAAGTCGTACAACAGTTTCAGCAGAAATACAGGGAATTAAACAGTTTTAATGATTTGATGGATAAGCTTCCTTCATTGTTTCAGCGAATAGGAATGACGGAAGCTGAAAAAAATCATTGGATAGCCATTGTTACGAACATTAACATGCTAACTGATGCTAATCGTCAACCTCTAAAAGATCAGGCGAAAATTCTGGAATTTGCAAAACGTTTAATTCCTGAATATGGAAAAATCGTACACTCTGGCAATGTGGTTGCTATTAGCGAGTTGCACACTTTCTTTTTGTTTAATCTTGGAATTAATCTTCCCACACGATTGGAACGCGGTGAGTTTCTTAACTACTCATCATTGCTCTATGATACAAAAAGTGATGAAGGAAAAAGAAGTGATCGTATCAAACCTGAATTTGCTGCACTGACCAATCAGAATTTGAATAAATTAACAGCCAAATATACTGATGATGCTGATTCAAGAAGAGAAAAACTTTCTCATTTGATCAACGCTTATGTTGTCCAGAGAAATCTCGAAGGCGATGGTATTTTTGGCAACTTTTTTAAACCTCGCTATCTTTATGGCAAAGAAAAAATTAGATTAGGAAAAAGTATTCTGGCCAAGCTTGACGCTAAAGATACTGCTTCATTCTATTCAGATACGGAAATTCAAACCATGACCAATGGCCGTATGGGTGCGCGAATAGAGAAGTTTTATCTAGAAGAAGCGAAGATATTACAAAATAACCCTGAGATGAAATCGGTGTTACCAGCACAGTTAAAAGATTATTACGATAAAAAACACAATCCACAAAATGTTGTAGCGCCACCGAAACCAATATCTAAGTAATGTTTTGGGCTTCATATGAAGCCCAAATTTTATTGCTTATCCGTCAATCTTCCATTTTCAAATATCAACTTCACTGGTGGATTTACACTTTTGTAATTAAATTCCAGTATTTTTGTATCCTGGGGAACATTTGGATTAGCTGTTGGTGACTGTTTATTGATAAAACCAGGTGAACCGCAAGCGCTCTTGATTCGTTCCTTGTCATCTCCCAGTGAAACTGTTGTGCCATTACAAATTGTCGTTTGTCCTACACCAATTCCATTGACACTAATATTCACCGCTTTGCCTTTATCATCAAATGCGACACTGGTTTTCAATGTTCCTTGCGCCATGGGATTACTGCCGCCGAGATAAACCGTTTGTGGAATATAGTACGTCCATTCCTGTGGAACATTATCATTTGGTTTGACATATTCATTTTGTGAATCAGGTTTGCCGCAAATTTGCAGGACTTCAGGCGGCATCATGCCAAAATTGATTTGATTGAAATTGGTTGGGCACATGAAGGCAAAAGATAGGGAAGGGAGAAGATAGCAGATATAAATACATGGTTTGCGGAGAGCTGTCATCCAGAGCGTATTGCGAAGAGCTGTCATCCTGAGCGCGGCTCTTGCTTTTGCGCGAAGGATCCCTCGATGAGTTTTCGTATCCTTCGTGAGATCCTTCGCGCAAGAGCAAGAGCCGCGCTCAGGATGACAGCTCTCAAACTTTTCAATGTCTATCTGTCTCATTCTCATTTCTTCTCCTTCGGTTCTGATAATATTCCCTGATCCTGGTGTAATTTTCCGCTCTTTGACCAGGGCAAGCGACGATAATATGGCAGAGGTTCATCGGGATTAAACAAAGGATATTTAATAATTTCAAAATACGGCGAGAAATCAAAATCCTTTGGAGAAAATAAATAGGGATTACGCTGGAATAATTCCATTCCTTCTTTTTCATCTTCCTTTACAAATGGCAGGATAGGAAAATGCACAGACATGTACGCTTCTGCAATCAGCGATGAGCAAATACCACTTTCTGGTTGACCGGATGAGGTGCGAAACAAACTCGAACCCCAGCGTCTTGGCAAAATCGTCCACGGTAAAAGAAAACGTGCGAGATCTACGAGATGTCGCACATTGTATGGCTGACCAAGTGCATGAACCGCATAAGCAACAACCAGATGCAAATCAGCAGGTGTGACACCAATCGGACGACAGATGCGAATGTGATGATTATTGTAATTACTTAATGGTGAAATAATCGTGCCATTATCCAGTAAATCTTCAATGATCATGTGCGTAGTGTCTTTGATAATTTCTGGATTAATATGTTTGCGAATAATTTCTTTCAATTCCTCATCTTCAATATCCACTAGTCTGCCAATATATAATGCAGCATGTGTCCATGAACTTTGTGTAATGGTGCGGATAATTTTGCTGATGCGGCTGCGCCCTTCAATGAGTAACACATCACCTGGACGTATTTCATGTTTGAGACGATTAAAATCATAAGGCATGATTTCAGTGCTTGGAGGTTCATCCATCAACCACACATCCAGCTTGCGACGTATTTTATGATACAGAGATTTGATCATGCATTTTTCCTTGCAATAATCCGTATTAAATTTTCTTTGCCAATTCCCTTGCGTATCCTGCATATTCAGCCGGTGTTAATGCCAGCAATTGCTTTTTTGCATCATCCGGCAATTGTAAATCCTGAATAAATTGCTGTAGTGAAACTTTATCAATCTTCTTGCCACGAGTGAATGCTTTTAATTTTTCGTAAGGCTCTTCCAGTTGATAACGGCGCATGACGGTTTGCACGGCTTCTGCGAGAATTTCCCAATGATTATCGAGATCTGCAGCAATCACTTCACGATTTGCTTCAAGTTTTTCAACTCCCTTGCAAGTCGATTGTAATGCCAGCAGAGTATGGCCAATTGCAACACCAATATTACGCAACACCGTGGAATCAGATAAATCACGTTGCCAGCGTGAAACGGGCAGTTTAGCTATCATATGTTCAAGCAACGCATTAGCAATACCCAGATTACCTTCGGAATTTTCAAAATCAATGGGATTAACCTTGTGTGGCATGGTGGATGAACCCACTTCATTTGCCAGCGTTTTTTGCCTGAAATAATTAATGGAAATATACGCCCAGATATCACGATCAAAATCGAGCAGGATAGTATTAATGCGAATCAATACCGCGAAAAATTCAGCCATATAATCATGCGGCTCAATTTGTGTCGTGTAAGGATTAAAGGTTAATCCGAGATTTGTCACCAATGTTTCGCTTAATTGCTGCCAGTTTATTTCTGGATAAGCAATGACAAGCGCATTGTAATTACCAGAAGCACCATTCATTTTTCCGAGTATTTTCACTTGCTGCAATTGTTCAAGCTGACGCTGCAAACGTGCGACTACATTTGCGGTTTCCTTGCCGAGAGTTGTGGGTGTGGCTGATTGTCCATGCGTGCGTGCGAGCATGACAAAATCTGCATATTGATGTGCGAGTGCGCGCAACATTTGCAGGAGTTTATGTAGCGCAGGTAAAAGACATTCCTCGCGTACGTTTTGCAGCATCAGCGCATAAGCAAGATTATTGATATCTTCAGAGGTACAGCCAAAATGAATAAATTCACTCATATTTTGCAGTTCAGGATGATCGCGAAATTTCTCCTTGATGAAATATTCCACTGCTTTGACATCATGATTAATGGTTGATTCGATTTCCTTGACACGTAAGGCATCTTCTACAGAAAAATTTTCAATCATCTGATCAAGAAATTGTTTCGCAGTTTTATTGAGCTTAGCTACTTCCTGCAAATTCGATTCTGCCAGCAGTTCAAGCCAGCGGATTTCAACCGTCACGCGGAATTTGATCAAACCATATTCGCTGGTGATTTTCCTTAAGCCAGCCAATTTTCCTTCATAACGACCATCAAGTGGCGAAATAGCCATTAAGGCAGAGGTTTCCATGATGCACTCCCAAGTTTTCTATTGCGTAATAATACCACCACCCAGACAAATATCACCCTGATAAAAAACGATGGATTGTCCCGGAGTCACCGCGCGTTGTGGCTGATCAAACATGATGTGATGATCAGAGGTAATCGTGCAAGCCTGGTCATGCTGGCGATAGCGTATTTTTGCCGTGCATTGATATGGCAAAGCAGGTGCTGCATTGATCCAGTGTAGTTCGCCAGTCGTAAGCGTTTGCTTGAACAAGGCAGGGTGATTTTCTCCCTGAACGATGATCAGCACATTGCGCTCAATGTCCTTGCCTGCCACATACCAGGGGGATTCAGCCTTGCCTTGCTTACCGCCGATTTGCAAACCTTGCCGCTGACCAATGGTATAGAACATCAAGCCATCATGCTTGCCGATGAGCTCACCTTCTGGTGTTTCCATTCTGCCTGGTTTTGCTGGCAAATATTCGTTAAGAAAAGTTTTGAATTTGCGCTCCCCAATAAAACAAATACCTGTGCTATCTTTTTTCGCATGATTTTTTAGTCCGATTTGCTCAGCCATCGCGCGCACTTTTTGCTTGGATAAATCTCCAACAGGGAAAAGACTTTGCGCAAGTTGTGCTTCATCCAGCGCATATAAAAAATAACTCTGATCCTTGAGTGGGTCGCTGCCTTTTGCTAGTTGAGTGATATTACCTGTTTGTATTTTGCGTACATAATGGCCAGTCGCAATATAATCCGCACCACGTTGTTTTGCATAATCCAGAAAGGCGCGAAATTTAATTTCCTTGTTGCATAAAATATCAGGATTGGGTGTACGCCCAGCTCGATATTCATCGAGAAAATAAGCAAAAACACGCTCCCAGTACTGATCAGCAAAATTGATGTGATGAAATGGAATACCGATTAATTTGCAGACAGCTTCAGCATCTTCCATATCTTTAGTAGCTGGACAAAATGTATCAGTATCATCACCTTCCCAATTTTTCATGAAGATACCTTCCACGCGATGGCCAGCTTGTTTCAGCAAATAAGCGGCAACAGAGGAATCAACTCCACCAGACATGCCGACAATGATATGGGAAAGAGGAAGGTTCACAGCAAACCTTTATAGTTAAAATGACTGGATTTTACCGGATATGCTGAAGTGGTCAAGTCTGGTGGAAGCTGCGTTCCCATATTAGAATCGCGCACTATTTTAAATTTAAACTTAATGAGGAGAAATATGGATAAGTCGCAATTGCAGGAAATCATTGAAAATAATTTTCGTGATATGTACGCACATTTAAAAAATGCAGTCGACAAATTTGAACATTATTATATGTTCACATCAGAGCATGCCTATGATGATGAAATTGAACATGCGATGGAATGGGCAAATAAATACATCGTGAAATTGCTGAATTTTTTGCATGATCATAAAAAAATGGCTGATTCCACCACCTTGATCAAGGCTCAAGTTTTACATCTACGCGCCTTGCGTGCTGATTATGAATATACCGCGCTTTTTGATGATGAAGAAAAAGAAAATGGAGCAGAGCAAATATTTCATGCTGCAAAAAAAGTGCTGAATACATTAGTTGCTTGTGATCCCGATTATATTAATACTGATGTTGCGTTACTGAATGATTTGCATACTGCATTTGAGTTACTGATAGATCATGCCGGTGATCGTATCAAGGAAAGTAAATTCCAGATAAATCTCAATGCTTATGCGGAAAGACTCGATTATTTATCTGGCGGTGTAAGTGAATATGATGCCGTCACTATTCAACTGATGTTCCCTTATGTGCTGGAAATGGTGAGCACAGATAATGGTTATCTGATGGATTTGCAAAGATTTCGCGAAACCAGCGAAGAATATTTGTCAAAAACATGGATTAGTAATAATCCCGTGCAATTTACTATCGTGCAAAAATATTTACTGGAAATGAATAAAGTAATGATGCCTGGCAGCATTTGGTACAAGCATTTTAATCCGGCAATGGATATCAAAAAACTGGTTGCGGATTGCAGCGTGGATGCTTTTAAAAATTACCTGGTTTTTGCAGAAAATGAAATTGATACACGCATCATTGCTTCGCTGGTTCAATTGAAGAATATTGATTTCAAAAAATTTAACTTTCCTGCCAGAAACATGCGTGAAATTGGTCTGGTGTTACAGGATTTTGCCTACTATCTGAAAAAACATCATGCGGTACTGGTTGCAATGATAGCAAAAATTGTGGTGGATGATCAGAACAATAATACCAATAAAAATTCCATTGAACTGATGCAAAAAATCAAACCTTGTCTCAAACATGCTCGTGATGCCATTTTGTCTTTAAAGGAATCAATCAGGCATTACCAGTCGATTTCTCCATGGTCGAGGTTGTTTGTCACGACAAAATTAGTTTTGCCTGTAAGGCGTGATATTAAGCGTGAAGTGAAAAAGATTAAGCTCATTGAGGAAAATTACAATAAACGTATCGAAGCAGCAGAAAAAGCAGCAAATGATTTGATTAACGCAGAATGTGCGCAAAAAAATTTGCGTCAGCAGGCAAGAAAAAAACGTCCTGTAAAAAAGCAGAAGAATAAATCAAATACACATAAGCAAATACAATCAGCCAAAGCAATCAAACCAGAGAATAGCTCGCAGCAGCCAAGTGAAATTTGTACACCAGCTTATTGCTGGGAGATGTTAAGCATCGATAATGAAATGCGTGAAATTCACGCGCAACAATCGAGTAAGCTGAATAAAAATAGGCAAATTTATGCTGACAGATCTGGGCGTGAAAATGGTCTTGTTCAAGTTGAACGTGACCGTATCAGGAAAAAAGAAGAGGCAGTGGGAGTGTTGCTGGACAAATTAATTCAGCTTTCTGAGAACTGTTTTGAATTCATGAAAAATCACTATCAAAAATTGAGTATTGAACAGCAAAAGTTTGTTGTTTTTACCTATGAAGATATTCTTGAAACAATCCGTAAATCAAAGCAGGAAATGCAAGAGTTGCAAACATCGTGTCTTGCGCTCGATAAACATATCGCTGAATTCGATTATCAAAAAGCTTACGCCATGGGAGTTATAGTAGTGGCTACAGATCCTGAATTAAAAGCGATCGCAGATCTCACACCGCAACAAATTCATGATCATGGTGTCAAAAAATTAAAGCAATTAGGTAAGGAAAATTGGGATGAATTTAAAACGAAAAGTAATTACACTACTGAGAAAACTACTCTGAAAAACTCCATCAGCTTTTTTGGCAAACAGATTACAAATCTGGATAAGCAAACAGAAAAGTTGCAGGATTTTGCACATTTGACGCTTGTGCGTAAAGCAACTTGACCAATGCATGTTTCTCGACTATGTTTTTTGAAACATAAAGGAATGAACCTATGACATATCAGCATATTAGCGTACCTGCAAATGGCGAAAAAATTACTGTCAATCAGGATTTAACTCTCAATGTTCCTCATCATCCCATCGTCCCATATATGGAAGGTGATGGCATTGGTGTGGATATCACACCAGTGATGAAACAGGTAGTTGATGCTGCGGTGCAAAAAGCGTATGGAAATGAACGCAAAATAGAATGGATGGAAATTTACGCTGGTGAAAAAGCGACAAAAATATATGGCAAGGATGTCTGGTTGCCACAGGAAAGCATGGATGCTGTGCGTGAATATGTCGTTTCGATCAAAGGGCCACTGACCACCCCGGTTGGTGGTGGCATTCGCTCTCTGAATGTGACATTGCGTCAGGAACTCGATTTGTATGTTTGCCTGCGTCCGGTGCGTTACTTCAAAGGAGTGCCCAGTCCATTGCGCGAACCCTGGCATACCAATATGGTAATTTTCCGCGAGAATTCCGAAGATATTTATGCGGGTATTGAGTGGGCAGGTGATACAGCGGAAGCAAAAAAAGTCATTGAGTTTTTGCAAACTGAAATGAAAGTGAAAAAAATTCGTTTTCCGCAAAATTGTGGCATTGGTATTAAACCTGTATCCAGACAAGGAACATCGCGTTTAGTCAAACGTGCGATTCAATATGCAATTGATCATCAACGTGATTCTGTGACGCTGGTGCATAAAGGCAATATCATGAAATTCACGGAAGGTGCGTTTCGTGATTGGGGATATGAAGTCGCGCGTACGGATTTTGGCGCCAAACCGCTGGATGGTGGTCCCTGGCATGTGTTTAAAAATCCGCAGACAGGCAAGGATATTATTATCAAGGATGTGATTGCAGATGCTTTTCTGCAGCAAATTTTATTACGTCCAGCGGAGTATAGCGTCATTGCGACTTTGAATTTGAATGGTGATTACATCTCAGATGCACTTGCAGCTCAGGTCGGTGGTATTGGAATTGCACCGGGTGCCAACATGAGTGATACGGTTGCCATGTTTGAAGCAACGCATGGTACTGCACCGAAATACGCGGGTCAAAACAAGGTAAATCCTGGCTCACTGATTCTTTCTGCGGAGATGATGTTGCGTCATATGAACTGGAATGAAGCAGCGGATCTCATCATCAATGGCATGGAAGGTGCAATAGCTGCAAAGACGGTGACATATGATTTTGCGCGTTTGATGAAAGATGCGAAGGAAGTGAGCACATCTGGTTTCGGCGAAGCGATGATCAAGCACATGTCGTTTGATCAAGCCTCAGCAATGTAAATGATAGCGGACTGTCATGCCAGCATGTTTTTAGCTGGCATCCATGGTTAGCGTGACGCTGGATGCCAGCTAAAAACATGCTGGCATGACAGTCCGCTTCAATCCCATGTAACCCTTGTTTTCGATAGTGTTTAAAAAGCCAGATCCTGTATACATTTTCTTGGGTGTGTAACGATTTTCCAAAGAATAAAAAATTAAATAATAAAAAAACGGACTAGAGGAGATTGCTAGCTGGTGTCAGGCTGGCTTGCTGCCGGAGCCTATTTTTTGCAAATAAAGCGCAGGAGGCCGGAGGCCGACGAGCCATTGCAAAAAATAGGTTCCGGCAGCAAGCCAGCCTGACACCAGCAGCAATCTCCTCTCGCTTTTGATTAACTTGATTAACTCATTGAAATAACGCCGAAAACCCCTTTCTCGCGGAAAATATTGGAAAAAACCACCGATTCTTGTATAATAACTGTCCATCTCAAATTAAATGTTTATAATTTAATCATTTTTTACACGCGGCTATCTTTCTAATTATAGATGCCTTTTGTCAGTAAATATTAAAGTAAAAATATTTTTTTAAAACACCCCAAAATTCGGGAAAATTCACATATATGGTCTATAAGAAGGGTAATAGCATGAATAATGAGGCAGATAGAAAAAATGCAGGCAACCATCCTGAACAGGGAAATGAATTGGAAATTCCTTCTTTATACCAGGTAGTGTTGCATAACGATAATTTTACTCCGATAGAATTTGTAGTTGGCTTGATGGAAAAGTTTTTTTATATGGATAGAAGAAAAGCAGCTGAAAAAACTTTGGAGTTACATGCAAGAGGCAAAGCAGTATGTGGAGTGTATAGCAGGGACTTTGCCGAATCCAAAGTGACACAAGTGATGGAGTTTGCAGAGTTACATGATCATCCACTTGATTGCAGTATGGAGGCAGCATAAAGCATAAAGTGGTGATCCAGGCGAGGAGGTTGTCACCATGTTGGACAAAGAGCTTGAGTACACACTTAACAGCGCGTTTAAGGAAGCGCGCAACAAAAGACATGAATTTGTCACGGTAGAACATTTACTGTTGGCATTATTGGAAAATTCCTCTGCGCTTGATGTATTAAAAGCTTGCGGTGCAAACATGAGCCGCTTGCGTAGTAATCTCACCGAATTTATTGATCGCACCACACCGGTTATTCCCCTGAATGTTAATGATCGTGATACACAACCCACATTAGGTTTTCAGCGCGTGATTCAGCGTGCAGTATTTCAGGTACAATCATCAGGTAAAACCGAAGTATCCGGTGCAAATATTCTTGCCGCGATTTTTAGTGAGCAGGAAAGTCAGAGTGTTTATTTTATCCGTCAGGAAAATATCAGTCGTCTGGATGTCATTAATTTTATCGCTCACGGCACAGCAAAACCAAAAGCACAGCAAATGCGTAGCAATGATGAACCTTCATTCAATCATTATTCTGAAGAATCAGAATCTGGCGGAGATGAAACAGGTACGAGTCCGCTGGAATTATATACGACTAATTTGAATGCACGCGCGAAAATGGGATTGATTGATCCCTTAATCGGACGTGAAGAAGAAGTGGAACGCACGATACAAGTGCTTTGTCGTCGCAGAAAAAATAATCCATTGCTGGTTGGTGAAGCAGGCGTAGGAAAAACAGCAATTGCAGAAGGATTAGCACGATTAATTATTGAAAAACGTGTGCCAGCCATTTTATATGAAAGCACAATTTATTCGCTGGATCTTGGTAGCTTGCTGGCAGGAACAAAATATCGTGGTGATTTCGAAAAGCGCCTCAAAAGCGTATTACATCAATTAAAAGAACAAAAAGGCGCTATTTTATTTATCGATGAAATCCATACCATTATTGGTGCAGGTGCTGCATCGGGTGGTTTAATGGATGTCTCCAACCTGATTAAACCATTACTGGCATCAGGTGAATTAACTTGTGTGGGTTCGACAACTTATAAAGAATATCGCAGTATTTTTGAAAAAGATCACGCACTCGATAGACGCTTCCAGAAAATTGATGTGAAAGAACCTACTGTTGAACAAACCATCGAAGTATTAAAAGGTTTACGTGGACGCTTTGAAACGCATCACAATGTGAAATATACCGATGAGGCACTGGAAGCAGCAGCACGTTTATCTGCACGTTATATTAGCGATCGTCATTTGCCTGACAAGGCGATTGATCTTGTCGATGAAGTGGGTGCATATCAGTATTTATTACTGGAAGAAGATCGTAAACAAATTATTGATGTTATCGATATTGAAAAAATGGTAGCAAAAATCGCACGTATCCCAGAACGCAATGTTTCAGCATCTGATCGCGAAGTATTAAAGAATTTGACACGTGATCTCAAAATGATGATTTATGGCCAGGATGAATCGATCGAAATTCTTGGCGCAGCGGTTAAACTTTCACGCTCAGGTTTGCGTGATCCAAACAAACCCATTGGCTCTTTCCTGTTTGTTGGACCCACTGGTGTGGGTAAAACAGAAGTTTGCAAGCAATTGGCAAAAATTACGGGTGTGGAATTATTACGTTTCGATATGTCTGAATATATGGAACGTCACTCTGTTTCACGTCTGATTGGCGCACCACCGGGTTATGTTGGTTATGATGAAGGTGGTTTATTAACAGAAGCTGTCACAAAAACTCCGCATTCCATTGTTTTACTCGATGAAATTGAAAAAGCACATCCAGATGTTTTTAACCTGTTATTGCAAATCATGGATCATGGCACATTAACTGATATGAATGGTCGTAAAACTGATTTTCGTCACACAATATTAATCATGACTTCAAATGCGGGCGCAGACATTATCGATAAAACTAATATTGGTTTTACCGCGGAAGATTCCACAACAGATGTGATGTCTGCTGTGAATCGCGTATTTTCACCGGAATTTCGCAATCGTCTTGATGCGGTTATTCAATTCAAGGCGCTCGATGGTCAAACAATTTTATCTGTCGTGAATAAATTTATTGCTGAGCTGGAAGCACAACTGGAAAATAAACATGTCATCCTGGAAGTGGATGAAGATGCACGCGCCTGGCTTGCTAATAATGGCTACGACAGAAAAATGGGCGCTCGCCCAATGGCACGATTGATTCAGGAACAAATTAAAAAACCTTTGGCTGAGGAATTGCTGTTTGGCCAATTGAGTAACGGTGGTCATGTGAAGGTCACCATCGTGCAGGGGAAAATAAAATTTCAAATGGAAGATACGTCGGATACGGCAATTGTTAAGTTAAATTAGTTTGGGATAAAAGAATTTAAAAGGATATATAAGGATTATTTAATTATGTCGCAGCAATTGGCCACTAAAAATATATCGCGGAAATCCGTCATTGCGAGGCGTTTTTCAGCCGAAGCAATCCAGCGCAGACAATGTTTGTGTATATTAGCAATGGCTCGTCGGCCTCCGGCCTCCTGCGCTTTATTTGCTAATACACACAAACATTGTCTGCGCTGGATTGCTTCGGCTGAAAAACGCCTCGCAATGACGGATTTCCGCGATATATTTTTAGCGGCCAATTGCTGCGACATAATTAAATAAATATTTTAAATTTTTTTTATATTTTTTCTTTTTCTTTTTTTATTTTTTTTTTTTTTTTTTTTTGTTTTTTTGTTTTTTTGTTTTTTTGCTTTTTGTTTTTTAATTTATTTTTTCCAGATATTTTAAATTATAAGAAAGACATTATAAGAAATAAGAAGTGAAAACGAGGGGTGAGACCACCGCGTGTTGTGAAAATAACTCACGCGGTTTTTTTTCGCCTATGATTTATCGGTAATTTTGAAATATGGTCGATTCATAATGATGAGTATTAGCAGGTGATGAGCATGTAGCAGATGATATGCGTGTATAGATGTGGCGCATGTAGCAGGTATTTTGTATGTGGCAGGTATGGCGCATGCAGCAGGTGTGTCACCCCGGAAAATACGCCGCTGTTGTCCTGGTTCAGTTAACGGCTGTTGTTCGGCGTATTTGTCCGGGGCCCGGTCTTTTTCGGTAGTGAAAGTTTCAATTTCAGTGAGAGTTTCAATTTCAATTAAAAAAATCTCTCACTTATTCGCTTCTTTATTACTGGCTTCTTTATCTGCAGCAGGTTTGCCGCCACCGCCTTCCTTGTGCCGGAAGGTGATTCTGCCTTTGGTTAAATCGTAAGGCGTCATTTCTACAGTCACTTTGTCGCCTTTCAAAATACGAATGTAATTCTTGCGCATCTTGCCAGAAATATGTGCAAGTATCACAGGACCATTATCCAGTTGTACTCTGAACATCGTGTTAGGCAAGGCATCAATAACCGTGCCTTCCATCTCCAGTTGCTCTTCTTTTGCCATTTTTCCATCTCAATCTAGATTAAAGGGTGATTATAACCAATCGCGAAATTTAAGAAAGCATCAGTTCTTGTTCATCTGCAGATTATCGAGGTATTTATCCGCATCCAGCGCCGCCATACAGCCTGAACCTGCTGCGGTGATTGCCTGTCTGTAAGTCGGATCGGAAACATCGCCAGCTGCAAATACACCAGGAATATTGGTAGCGGTTGAATTTTGTCCGACGCCACTCTTAACCTTGAGATATCCAGCATTATCCATATCAAGTTGACCAGCAAAAATGTCTGTATTGGGTTTGTGTCCAATAGCAATAAATACACCCGTTACATCCAGCACTTTGGTTTCACCTGTATCTACATTTTTGATACGCACCTGATTGACGCCTTGCTCATTGCCAATGATTTCATCGATCACACTATTCCATGCAAAATCAATTTTTCCTGTGCTTTCCTTTTTTTGTTGCAAATGATCAATCAGAATTTTTTCAGCACGCAATTTATCACGTCGGTGTATGAGAGTGACTTTGGAAACCAGATTGGAAAGATATAAGGTTTCTTCTACCGCAGTATTGCCACCACCCACGACAACAACATTCTGGTTGCGATAAAAAAATCCATCGCAGGTAGCGCAAGCTGATACGCCTTTGCCTTTAAATGCTTCTTCAGAAGCCAGACCCAGATATTTGGCGCTCGCTCCGGTTGCAATAATCAATGCATCACACGTATAAGTATTTTCACCTTTCAACACGAAAGGACTTTGTTTGAGATCAGCAGAAGTGATTTCATCAAAAATGACTTGTGTATTAAAACGTTCAGCATGTTTTTTCATGCTTTCCATTAGATCAGGACCTTGTAAACCTTCTGCACCGCCTGGCCAGTTATCAACATCTGTCGTCAGGCTTAATTGGCCGCCTGGAGTCAAGCCTGTCACCATAACGGGATTTAAATTGGCACGCGCGGCATAAACAGCTGCTGTCCAGCCAGCGGGGCCAGATCCGAGGATAATTAATTTGTGATGATTTGTGGTCATGTTAGTTCCGAATAATATTAACGTGAGGTATAGTACGAAAAGAGTGATGACTGGTAAATATCAAATATGAAAAATCGTTATAAACAAGCAATCGACAATAAAAAACGCAAACCACTATCGACGCAAATGCGTCCTCGATTGCGCGAAGGATTGTTCCTGATTTCAGTTGCTTGCGCTATTTTTTTATTGATATCACTGGTCACTTATCACACGAATGATCCAGGCTGGTCGAGTACCGGTGTTGGCAAAAAAGTCGCAAACTGGGGTGGTCGGGTTGGCGCACAAATTGCCGATATTTTCCTTTCCTTGATCGGTATCGTTGCTTATCTTTTTCCTTTTCTGATCGTTTTGTCGAGTTGGTTGAATTTGCAGGAACGCGATGCTGGACTAACAAAATCACGTGAATGGATCATCAAATTAATTGGCTGGATATTCCTGATATCCAGTTGTTGTGCGCTCACCAGTTTTTATTTTAATCCCACTTCGCATTTGCCAGCAGATTCTGGCGGTATTTTGGGAGATTTGCTCGGTTCTGCCTTATCAATTTTATTTAATAAAACTGGCAGTACATTATTATTTATTACTACTTTTCTGTGCGGTGTAACACTTGTTACAGGTTTTTCATGGTTATGGATGGTGGAAACTTTTATTCAGAACAGCATGCAAACATGGAATTTTTTGCGTAAACAGGTACGTGCACTGATAACAAAATTCATGACGAAATCTGCAGCAACCAAAGCGGAAAAACCAGAAATTCCCAAACGTAATATTGTGCGTGAAGAACCAAAATTACTGGATCGTGCAATATCTGCACCATCAGTTACAGCGCCGCCACCAGCACCAAAACCAGTGATTGTGCCGCGTGTTGAAGCGCCGCGCGAAAAAAAGAAAATTGAAATTGATCCATCCATTCGTTTGTCACCGGGCAGTTTGCCGCCTTATACCTTGTTAAATGAAGCGCCACCTGTCAGTGAAAAAGCATTTTCAAATATTTCACTGGAAGAATTGTCATTATTAGTGGAACAGCGTTTATCTGATTTTGGTGTGGAAGCAAAAGTGGTAGCAGTATTACCAGGCCCTGTGATCACACGCTTTGAACTGGATTTAGCGCCAGGTATCAAAGTCAGTAAAATTACTGGACTGGCAAAAGATATTGCACGTTCACTTTCAGCCGTGAGTGTGCGCGTGGTGGAAGTGATACCAGGAAAATCGGTAATTGGTCTTGAAATTCCCAATGAAAATCGTGAATTGGTTACCTTGCGCGATATGGTCGAATCACAGCGTTATGCACAATCCCGTTCACCTGTCAGTCTCGTGCTGGGTAAGGATATTTCCGGCAATCCCGTGGTCGTTGATCTTACCAAAATGCCGCATTTATTAGTTGCAGGTACCACAGGTTCAGGAAAATCAGTGAGTTTGAATGCGATGTTATTAAGCATGTTATTCAAGTCCTCACCAGAACAATTACGCTTTATCATGATCGATCCCAAAATGCTGGAATTATCGGTATACGATGGCATTCCACATTTATTGACACCTGTTATTACAGACATGAAAGATGCAGCGAATGCATTGCGCTGGTGTGTGGCAGAGATGGATAAACGTTATCGCCTCATGGCATCGTTAGGCGTGCGTAATATTACGGGATATAACCAGAAAGTAGCGGATGCAATCAAAGCGGGTCAGCCATTACTGATGCCTGGCGTGCTCGTCACTGATCCAGAATCAGCGAAAATGGAATTACAACCTTTGCCATTAGTCGTAGTCGTAGTGGATGAATTGGCTGACATGATGATGGTGGTCGGTAAAAAAGTGGAAGACCTGATTGCGCGTATCGCACAAAAAGCACGAGCGGCTGGTATACATCTGATTATTGCGACACAACGTCCATCGGTTGATGTGATTACCGGTTTGATCAAGGCGAATATTCCTACGCGTGTTGCTTTCCAGGTGTCATCGCGTATTGATTCGCGCACCATTCTCGATCAGCAGGGTGCAGAGCAATTATTAGGTCATGGCGATATGTTGTATCTGCCGCCAGGCGCGGGTGTGCCGATTCGTGTTCATGGTGCCTATGTTGCCGATGAAGAAGTGCATCGCGTTGTTGCAGCCTGGCGTAGTGCAGGCGAACCAGAATATATCAATGGTGTGACAGATGAAGCGAGTGATGCTGGTGGCAATGGTGAAAATGGCGGCTCAGGTGAAGCTGATCCTTTGTATGATGATGCCGTGCGTATTGTCACAGAAAGCCGACGTGCATCGATTTCACTTGTCCAGCGACGTTTGCGTATTGGTTATAATCGTGCAGCGAGAATCATGGAAGAAATGGAATTAGCTGGTGTTGTGAGTTCCATGGATACCAGCGGTACACGAGAAGTATTAGCAGCAGTCCCACCAATGGATTAGCTACGAAGAGCTTCCCCTCTCCCGGAGTGTTTTTCAACGAGGGGAGAGGGGTAGGGGTGAGGGTTTTGATTACAGAGGGGAACCATCATGAAAACATACATACGTTCCATTATTTTATTAATCGCGTTTTTATTCACATCATTCGCCTATGCTTCTGCCACAGATGATTTGGTGACATTGCTGAATGGCATCACTAGCATGCAGGCTAATTTCGTGCAAACGGGTTACACGAGTCGTGGCAAGGGCACGCAGAAATCTTATGGTCGCATGTCCATGCAAAGACCTGGTAAATTCCGCTGGGATGTAAGCAAACCCATTCCGCAAATTATCATCGCCAATCAAACCAGATTATGGATTTATGATCCTGATCTTGAGCAAGTCACCATCCGTTCACTGCAAAAAGCAGCGGGTGAATCGCCAGCATTATTGTTGAGTCACGATAATTCCAAGCTGGAAGAAAGTTATGTGATAAACACCATGACTTCCGACAAACCAGCATGGCAATGGTTTGCGCTCAAACCAAAACAAAAAGACAATATGTTTGAAGCGATAGAATTGGGTTTTAACAATCATCAGATTCAGGAAATGCGTTTACGCGATAATCTTGGTCATAAAACAGTTATTCAATTTCAAAATATAAAAACCAATATTGCATTAGCTTCGTCATTATTTAATTTCAAGCCATCTGCAAAAATTGATGTGATAGATGAAACACGAAAAAAATAATCAAATGTTCGCGCCGCTTGCGACACGCATGCGGCCACGAAATATTGACGAATTCATCGGTCAATCACATTTACTCGCAAAAGGTAAACCTTTGCGTCGTGCGATAGAGCAAGGTGTGTTGCATTCGATGATTTTATGGGGACCACCAGGCACAGGTAAAACAACACTCGCGCAATTGATGGCAGATAAAACAGACGCACGTTTTGAACGTTTATCAGCTATTTTTTCTGGTGTGAAAGATATTCGCAAGATTGTTGAAGAATCAAAGGAAGCGCGGCTCAAGGAAAATAAATCGACAATTTTATTTATTGATGAAGTGCATCGTTTTAATAAATCGCAACAAGATGTTTTCCTGCCTTTTGTGGAAGATGGGACATTTATTTTAATTGGTGCCACGACTGAAAATCCTTCCTTTGAATTAAACAGTGCATTGTTATCGCGTACACGTGTGTATGTACTAAAGCGTTTAACTGAAGCTGAACTGCTGCAAATTTTGCAATCTGCCTTGCATGATAAACAGCGTGGTTTGGGCAAATTATCTATTCAATTTCCTGAAGAATTGCAAATTGTTTTAGTGCAAGCAGCGGATGGTGATGCGCGGCAAGTTTTGAATTTGCTGGAAATTATTGCTGGCATGGCGCAAGCAGAAGATCAGTTGGTGATTACACGTGAATTGCTTGCTGAAGTGATGCAAATTAATTTGCGTCGTTTTGATAAACAAGGCGAAGCATTTTACGATCAGATTTCTGCATTACATAAAGCAGTGCGTGGTTCGCATCCTGATGCAGCTTTATATTGGCTCGCACGCATGCTCGATGGTGGTTGTGATCCACTGTATATTGCACGACGTGTCATTCGTATGGCGAGTGAAGATATTGGTCTGGCTGATCCACGCGCACTTGATATGGCGGTGCAGGCCGCTCAGGTATATGAAAGATTAGGAACGCCGGAAGGAGAGTTAACCATTGCACAAGCGATAGTCTATCTTGCCTGTGCGCCCAAAAGTAATGCGGTGTATGTTGCGTTTAATGAAGCCATGCAGGATGCAAAACGTTATGGTTCCCTGGAAGTTCCGTTGCATATTCGTAATGCGCCGACGAAATTGATGAAGGAATTAGGCTATGGCAAGGAATATCGTTATGCGCATGATGAGCCTGACGCTTATGCTGCAGGTGAAAATTATTTCCCCGATGCGTTGAAAAATCGTGTTTATTATCATCCTGTGCAGCGTGGACTGGAAATTAAAATCGCAGAAAGATTGGCGTATTTCAAATCGCTGGATAAGAAGAAATAATCTTAAATTTCAAACATTCAATCATTTCATTTGGTTACAATAAATAAGCGGACAAAAAAGCGGACATTTAATCGCCTAAAATCTACATTTTTTTCAAAAAAACATGCTATAATCAATAACATGAAAAAGAAAAAAGCGGACAAAAAAGCGGACATTTTAGCGGTCATGGAGAGAGGTGAAAGCCTTTCCCTGATGGAACCTTTATTGATTTCAGAAACATCAGTGCATCGCAAGGAATTAATCGATCTCGCGATGGAATTGGTGGCTAAATCTGCAGGATTCAAGCGTAGTTTGCCAGAAGCATTACAAACTTCATTAGCTGCTGTGGTACGGTCAATGAATTGTTACTACAGCAATTTAATTGAAGGACATGATACCCATCCGATAGATATTGAAAAAGCCTTGCGGGGAAATTACAGCTCGGATGTAAAAAAAAGAAATTTGCAAAAGGAAGCGCTGGCACATATTACTGTTCAAGAATGGATTGATCATGGTGGTTTAAAAAATAATATATTTTCATCCGAATCAATTTGCGAAATACATAAACGATTTTGTGATTTGCTGCCTGAGGATTTGTTGTGGGTTGAGGATCAGGATAAGAAAAAAAAGTTAAAAGTAATTCCTGGTAAATTGCGTCAGGATAATGTCAAGGTAGGTAATCATATTGCAATTAGTCCGGGTTCCTTGCCACGTTTTCTCTCGAGATTTGCATCGGTATATGGCGGATTAGGTAAAACAGAAACGATATTGGCATTAGCAGCCTCGCATCATCGTTTATTGTGGATACATCCATTTCTCGATGGTAACGGTCGCGTAGCACGTTTAATGTCTCATGCAGTTATTCTTGAAATGCTGGATACCGGAGGAATGTGGTCAATTGCACGTGGTTTGGCGAGAAATGTTGTGCAATACAAACAACATTTGGCTAATTGTGATATGACACGTCGCAATGATCTTGATGGGCGCGGAAATTTGAGCGAAGAAGCACTTGCTAGTTTTACGCGGTTTTTTTTGGAAACGTGCATTGATCAAATCACTTTTATGGAAGGTTTGATGCAGCCTGATTTGCTACGTACACGAATTTTGTTGTGGGCTCAGGAAGAAGTTCAGTTAGGTAGACTACCTCCACAATCTTTGCAAATACTGGAAGCAATTCTTTACAGAGGTCAATTATCAAGAGCAGAAGTTGCAAATGTATTGAATGTAACAGAACGCCATGCGCGTCGCTTGACTGCAGTTTTGATAAAAAAAGGCATTATTATTTCTGACTCACCAAAAGCACCACTAAAATTGGCATTTCCTGCGGCTTTGGCTAATCGCTGGATGCCAGGATTATTTCCTGGCTAATCCAGAGAGATGGCAAAACTACTTCTTGCAGGTAAACAATAATCTGCGGCTGCCATTGGAACCATAAGTCATGGCATGTAATCCTTCCCAGGCTAATGCGCCGAGAACACCGTGACCTAAATTTGCATGATCGCCATCTTGTTTGATGATCGTAAAGCCGGTAGGACAGGTTTTTCTCGCATTGGCGTAGCAAGTGTTCCAGCTTGCATTTCTGCCGTGGCAGTAGGTTTCCTGAACAAACTTGCCTTGCTTGAAATCATATTTGCTCCAGGAAGCGCAGCTCGACAGTAATAAAACCGCAAGCAACGGTATAAATGGTGTTGTATTTTTAAACATGGTAGTCACTTCGCAGTAATTAAAAAAGAAGCAAAATATAATGATATGATCGAATTATGTCAATTTAATATGGGTAAATATATCGCAATTGATTAAAAATACAGCATTTTTTGGTTAGATAGGTAGGTAAAGTTGATCAATAATTGATATTTATTGCTCTATATGTATAATGAGTCACCTTGAAAAGCAGCGGACTGTCACTTCATCAGTTCAGCGAAATTAACGATAAGTAAAATAAAAGAGATTTCTAAAATGGAAATGGTTGAATCAATCAATTTCATCATCGTTTTGTTGGTGATTATTACGCTACCTATTACGGTGGGATATGGATTGTATCGTTTCACCAATTATTTGTTAACGAAATCACCGCATGCAAAATATTATTTACTGGTTGCCTGTAGCATTATTATTTTTATTATGATGCATTGGGCTATTGTTGGTCGCGGAGTAATTTATCAGGTACCCATTTCACATGATGTTCGGATAGATTGTGTTCCTGTCGCATTCTATTTTTTTCTTATCGCGATCAGCAGTTTTGTTAAAAATAATAATTTACGGAAAAAAATTGAATCACTGATCTCTCAGCTTGAAAAGAATTAATTAATCATTATCACAAATTGAGGTAGAAAAATTGTTACGCAACGAAGAAGGTATTGAAGCCATTAAAAATGGTGATGTTGAAAAACTGAAAGTATATCTTCCAGAGATGGAGTCAAGCATCAATGTAGATAATAAGGACATGACGCCATTAGGCTATGCAATTAAATGCCTGCTTTCACATAATTTGGAAAATATACACGAAGCCAATGAAAATAATTACCTTGAGTGTGTAAAAATCATCTCTGGCGCTTGTCAGGAGAATAAAGATCAGCAAGCACTTGATGAAGCCCTCATTTTAGCTTGCAACAATAATATTGTTGATGTGATGGAAATTTTATTGGATGCAGGGGCAAATCCAAATTATAAGAAAAAATATCAAGATGTATATCGAGTTTCTATTACTCCTTTATTTGCTGTGATTAAGTCAATTGCTAAAGATATAAAACCTTCTACTATTTTTTTATTATTACAATATGGAGCAGATAAGAACGTAGAAACCAGGATGTTGACTCACGATATTCTAATTGGTTATTGTACAGATGTCCTAACGGTTGCATCTTATGATGCAATGGTTAATAAACAAAATATCTTTAAAGATGGTTATCAGCAATTCAGTAAAAATCTGAAAGAATGCGCCATGAAATTTGTTTACATGATGTATTTTTTTCAAAATAATGCTTTCAATGAAGATGTGTCGAATATTATATTTAATAAAATGATAGCCGTATATTTCCCTGCCCGAACCTGTCAGCGTATTCTTGAAAATAACAAGATGCAAATGATACAAAATAATTTGCAAACGTTTTTTCATGATAATTATATTAAAAAAATAAAAAAATTTATCGCAAAATATAAATTATCGCTTCATAGTAAATCAAACGCCTCAAAGAATCTGGAGGCCGCACTGAGAACATTAATGTCTGAATCTCGTGTGAATGAAAGTCAAATACAAGAAAAAATAAATGATTATTTAAAAATTTTTGTGAACCGAATAAAAGTAGATGAGCAGGCTATTTCAATTACTTGCGCTTTGCTCAAGGAGTGCGGCCTGATTTCGGACCAAGCTTTAAACAGTTATTGCCTGAAACCAGTAAACCAATCTAACCAGCAGGAGAGTTGCAGAATTAGCTGATGCTAGTAAAACACTTTCTCAATCGCAGGACGAATGGAAAGTGTATTGTAATACTCAACACCATCTTCAATATTTGCAGGTTCCAGTTTGCCATTCATGACAAAAGCAAATATTTGTCGTGATTCCGGCAGATTGCTGCCATGCGATGTCCAGTTTTCATTATTACCGCGACCGTGATCAGTGGTCACAATCACCATCGTATTTTTATCCAGCTTCATGGTTTTTAATGACAGGAATAATCCATGCAGCGCATCATCATAATAATTCAATAACTGATGATAGCGTGTGTGATTACCAAGATGAGCTTCATCATCAGCATTTGTCAGCGATATCCATAAAAATTTCGGCTGATATTTTTCAAAATAATGCAAAGCTTGCGCAAATGTGTATTTATCATAACGATGAGCATCATTCACCGGATGATTCATGCGTTGCTCATGATTCAGTATTGCCATGATGTTATCAGCCTGATGATTGACAGGATCAAGCATGCTGCGATTGCCAATGTTGCTAAATGTGGTTCCCAAATTTGTTTCAATGACTTCAGAAATTTCCGGCATCGACGAAAAAATCGCGACATCTTTTTTGGCGAAGTGTAATTGATCGACGAGAAATTCTGGCAGGGTTTTTACTTGAATATGACCACATTTATTATTGTGACAAGGTTGTAAACTCCCAGCCATTTGCGCCTGGTAAGAGGGAAGAGCATGAGGTTCTGATGTGGTTTCCATGATGGTATGACTGTCAGGTAAACCATAAAAGGTGAGTTGTTTTGCATGTTCACTCCAGAGCCTGGGAAAATAATGCTGTGTCTGATAGACATCTTGCCAGCGAATACCATCCAGTGTGATATAAATCACATGCTCGATTTTATTATTGGCGTGAATGGGAGAGAATATAAAAAAAAGAATGGCGAGCGAGAGAATTCGTTTCATATAAGACCTTCCGTGGATTTTTGATTTCGTCAATTTAGCATGATTTTTGTTGGGGAGAAATGGAGCTGTCATCCTGAGCACAGCTCTTGCTTATGTGCGAAGGATCTCATGAAGAATCCGTGAGCTTTTATTGAGAGATCCTTCGCTCAAAAGCAAGAGCCGCGCTCAGGATGACAGCTCCGCAATACGCTGAATACATTTACCCCATCATCAACGGCGGTGCTTCTGTCACAAAAAATTGCATCGCGCCCCAGATGAGGCTTGCGACAATTCCAGCAGCGGGAATCGTCAATACCCACGCCCATACAATATTTTTCGCCACACCCCAGCGCACAGCAGAAAATCCATTAATCGATCCGACACCAATAATTGCGCCTGTCACTGTATGTGTCGTAGATACAGGAATGCCGAGCGAAGTGGCAAGTGCAAGTGTGATCGCACTTGCTGTATCTGAACAAAAACCACTGACCGGACGTAATTTGGTAATACGCATGCCCATGGTTTTTACTACACGCCAGCCACCGAATACTGTACCTAATGCAATCACAAAATTACATGAAATCACTACCCAGAATGGCACATAAAACTGATCGCCAATCAAATGCGAGGAAAACAGTAACATCGCAATAATACCCATGGTTTTTTGCGCATCATTACTGCCATGACCAAGGCTGATAAAGGCAGAAGAAATAAATTGTAATTTATGAAACCAGCCTTCGACTTTTGTCGGCGTGGAATAGAAAAATAATCGTGCCGTGACCAGCATGAGAATCATCGCCATTATCATGCCTAATAACGGTGAAATCACAATCGCGGATAATACTTTAAAAATGCCTAACCACTTCAATGGTGCAAAACCAGCATGCGCGACACTCGCTCCGAGTAAACCACCAATTAATGCATGGGAAGAACTCGAAGGTAAGCCATAATACCAGGTAAATATATTCCAGAAAATCGCGCCAAGTAATGCAGATAAAATGACGTGTATATCCATCACACTGGGTTCTACTAATCCTGTACCAATGGTTGTTGCAACATGTACGCCAAAAAATAAAAATGCGACGAAATTGAAAAATGCTGCCCAGAGAACGGCCCAATGTGGTTTGAGTAAACGCGTGGAAACCATGGCAGCAATGGAATTGGCTGCATCATGAAAGCCATTGAGAAAATCAAAAAACAAGGCGAGTGCAATCGTAATAATGACGAGTATTAATGCGGCATCCATATCAGGAATACTCGAGCACAATGCCTCTCAGGATATTGCCAACATCCTGACAGCGATTAATCACGGATTTTGTATGAGCGTAGATTTCCTTTAATTTGAAAAATTGTTTGAAATCCTGCTCGTCCATGAATAATTTTTTTTCTCCCGCCAATACGACGAGATGTGCCTTGCTTTCCACTTCATCAATCTGATTGCAATGATTAAATATTTCTTCTGAATGTTTAAGCGAATGTAAAAGATAAATCGCACTCTTTAACTGCGTCGCAGCTTCTGTGCTTAGTGCTGCCAGTTTGATTAATTCGTCTGGAACAGTTTTTAATTGATAAAACGGGAAACGTTGTGCGATACGGTTGATCAAATCAAGAATATCATCAAGCGTACTGGTTAATTCGTGTATATCGTGCCTGTCAAATGGAGTAATAAAAGTTTTATGCAACATTTTGAAATTGGTTAGTGCGATTTGATCCGCTTCTTCTTCATGTTTTGCTATTTGATCCACGTAATGTTGCTGATTATCGAGATGCTTGAGCATGTTGCAAAATTCACCGGAAGCCAGCACGAGCTTGTCAGCAGCTTGCTGGAATAGCTGAAAGAAATTGTCCTGTCGTGGTAATAAACGTTTGAGCATGAGTAATTTATTATTCCTCTCGGCTTCCCATGAAAGTGCACATTCTAAGCGTGATACCTGGGAAATGCTACATCGAATTGTAATCCCTTGCCATTCTCGGGTGTATTCAGGCTGATCACGGCATGGTGCAGATGGGTGATCTGGCTAACGATAGCGAGACCAAGACCGCTGCCAGAGGTTTTAGTGCCTAATATGCGATAGAAGCGTTCAAATACTCGTTCGCGTAATTCTGCTGGAATGCCTGTGCCGGTATCGACAACACGGAATAGGATTTGATCATCCCTATCCAGAATACTGACCCGGATTTCACCCCCGGAAGGTGTATAACGAATGGCATTGTCGACAATATTACGAATCATGATGCCCAGCGCCGTATCATTACCCAGCACAATGGGGTCGGGTGGAGAAGGGGAGAGTTCAATCTCAATATTCTTGTCAATCGCATGTGGAGCGAGATAGGCAATAATTTCTGTCGACAGCTTATGTAAATCCATGGGTTTCATGTCGGTGAGTGTTTCTTCTTCTCCCAGACGACTCAGTGTCAGTAATTGTGCGACGACATGGGAGCTGCGATTGACACTTTCAATCACTTTTTCCAGTGCTTTGGCTCGATCGGTTTCATTATCTGATTTTAATGCTACCTGGGCATGCGTTTTTAAGGCAGCCAAGGGAGTGCGTAATTCATGCGCTGCATCTGCCGCAAAACGTTTGTTGCGCTCAAAAGCCAGTTTCAGGCGGATGAATAATTGATTCAGTTCCCCGACCAATGGTTTTATTTCAATGGGAATTTCAGTGAGCTGCACAGGTTCCAGATAGGTTGAAGCGCGGCTGGATATTTCATTGGTGACACGTGTCACAGAACGCAAGGCAAGACTGATGATGAACCAGACCAGTAACCCAAAGGCAGGATAGGTGATCAGCAAGACATTTGCATTGCTACGCGCAATATCATCTGCAAGTTCGCGACGCAGATTATAAAGTTCAGCCACAATGATGGTGGACTGGGTTTTTACATCATATGCGCTATAAATACGCCAATCATTGTTATCAATAAGACGATCGCTGAATCCATTGGGTGCATCCTTTAATTGCACCGATGACTGATCCTGCGATTGCATGATTAGCGCACCGGATTTATCCCATATCTGAAAAATAAATTTTTGGTCTTTGGTGGATTGATTACGCAAGGAATCAATAATGTCCTTGCGTAATATGGTGCTGGATTCAGCAGACTGATTAATCACGGTAATAAGCGTGGAAAGCCGGATTAACTGACCATCCAGATAAGGTTGCAGGACTTTTTCATCCAGCAAATAATTACCAATTCCATTAATGGCAGATGCGAGCGTAATACTTAGCAATAAGCTAATTAATAGAAAGTATTTGATCGAGCGGATCATTTTTCGTCTTTACTTTTTTCTATTGTGTAACCGATACCGCGTACCGTGCGGATGAATTCCTGACCGAAACGTTTACGAAGATTGTGCACATGTACTTCAAGCGCATTACTGTCGACTTCTTCACCCCAGCCATAGAGTGATTGTGTCAGGTGCTCACGTGATAACACGCGGCCGGCATTTTCCAGTAGTACATGTAACAAGGCAAATTCACGTCGTGATAAGTTGACTGGCTCGCCTTTGTAGGAAACGGTATGCGAAGCAGGGTCGAGAGTAATATCGTTATGTACCAGCAGCGGCGCAGCACGTGATGCAAAGCGTCGTTGCAAGGCGCGCAAGCGTGCGAGTAGTTCATGCAGGTCAAATGGTTTGGTGAGGTAATCATCGGCGCCGCTATCCAGACCCTTGACGCGATCTTCGATGGATTCGCGTGCTGTCAGGATGAGAACAGGAGTGGTATCGCCGCGTTCACGCATGTTCTGGATGATGGTGATGCCAGGCATCTTTGGCAGGCCAAGATCAAGGACGACGAGATTGAATTTTTCTGTCTGCAGAGCCTGATCAGCCAGTAAACCGTCTTTTACCCAATCAACCGTATAGCCATCCTGAATCAAGCCTTTACGTGTGCCTTCGCCCAGTAATTCGTCATCTTCCACCAGCAGTATGCGCATGTTCATTCCTCATACAGATTTTCAATAACTTTAGCGTTTTTAATGAATTAGTGCAAAGGTTATAACCGCAGCAAATGCAGCGGCTTAAAAAAATCAATGATTTCCTGATTGGTGATAAACGAGAGGTTATACGGATGTTCAGCATAGAGTCTGTGCGCATGCGAAGCAGGAATGAGCGTATCAATCGTATTGGCAATACGTCCCAATAGAATCAGCCTGATTTGCGGACGCTTTTCCAGCAGACATTCAAGTAATTCACGCATAAAAGGATGAAACGCACGCGCATCTTTTTGTGGCGAGTCAGCAAGTACTGGAGTGGCGTTCAGTAATAAAAATCCATGACGTATAAAATTCCGGAACAATTCATCACTGGTTTTGATGAGAGATTGCTTATTGATGCGGGCAATGGCTTCCTGACTGCAATCTTTCTTGCTGAGTAATCCTTCTGCTATCAATAGCATTTTCAGAATATTGCGTAAGGAAGTGGCGCGATTGACGGGTTTGCTTAAACCCGTATCCGACCAGAGATCATGAACGGCTGCATCCCAGAAGGCATAACCATTGGCTGATTCCTTGCGAGGATAAGGTGATTCTCCAAACAAAACATAATTGACCTGATTGAGAGGTAATGAAAATGCACTGAAAATCTTTGCAGGGCCTGGCAGCCAACTTGAATCTTGCGAGAGTTGTTGCAGATAAGACATATCAATTTTTTCAAGACTACGTTGTAAACAATGAAGCCATGAGGAATCAACGATATTGAGGTCAAATGCGTGCGTTGTCATTTAATTTGCTTCCAGATATGATCGTCGCATGGAAAAAAATCTCATCGAAATACTAGCATGTCCTGTCTGCAAAGGGGAGTTGATATACGATTCCCACAATCAGGAATTAACCTGCCGTTTTGATCGGCTGGCATTTCCTGTGATCAATGATATTCCTGTCATGCTGGAATCCCGCGCCAGACGTTTGAGTGTGGAAGAAGATTCAGGGATGTGATCAAGTAACAGGTGTGTGTATCTAGCAGGTGTGTCACCCCGGAAAATACGCCGCCATAATTCTTGTTCAATTAACTGCTGTTGTTCGGCGTATTTGTCCGGGGCCCAGTCTTTTGCGGTAATGAGAAGTTCTTTTAATTCAAATTGAAACTTTCACTCTCGCAAAAGACTGGGCCCCGGACAAATACGCCGAACAACAGCAGTTAATTGAACAAGAATTATGGCGGCGTATTTTCCGGGGTGACACACCTGCTAGATACACACACCTGCTGCATGCACACACCTGTTACTTGATCACATCCCTGCTGCATGCACACCCACTAGTACACAATTGCCTTTCAGCCCTTACTCCTCACCACTTTTCTTGCCGCTATAAATATCCTCACCTTCAAGTGGTCGCTTTGACTCACCTTCGGCGCGATTGGCGTGCGGTCTTGCGTGGCGATGACGAGGATGGAAACGTCTTGGACGTCGCTGCTGGTTCTGATTTCTATTCTGATTCTGACCCTGTTGACCCTGGCCTTGCTCAGCAGTTTGTGCTGTATGCTCAGTAGAAGTTGTTCCCATTTGCACTGGAACATTTACATCTTCGGGCAACGCTGGTTGCACCAATGCTTTTGGCAAATGATCAACTGCTGCCGATGTCATCTGCTGCGGTGCTGGATAAGATGATTCCTGAACAGAGGAAGGCGCATGATGTGTCGCCGTTTCATTTACTTCACGGTTATCGTGTGGGCGATTATCACGCTGCGGACGGGAATGACGATTATCACGATTGCCACGATAACCATTACTGTCGCTTGCATAACGATTACGATTATTGTCACGACGTCCACGATTATTACGATGGCCTTTATTATGATGCCGTGTTTGCTGATAGCGTGGTTTACCGTGTCTTCTGAATTCTTCTGGACGTTGCTCACTTGCAATCACAGGCTCTTCTTTCTTGTCGAACAGCATATTGAAAAACTTTTTCAACAAACCTGGCTCAGCTTTTTTGGCAGGTGCAGGTGGTGTTGATATGGAATGAATGCTGGCTGCAGTTGCTGGAGCAGCTTGCATATCATCCATGGAAATACTTTTCACAGCAGGTTCCTGCTGATGGAGTTTGTGTGTAGTCTGACCTGTTGCCTGTGTCGATGCTTCTGGTTTGACGGCAAGTTTGTAGCTGGCCATGGCTTCATCTTTTTCATTGATATCAGACAGGCGAATACGCTCGACTTCATATTGCGGTGTAATCAGATGCGCGCTTGGGACAACAATGACTGCGACATTCTGGCGTTTTTCAATATCAATAATCGACTGACGTTTTTCATTCAGTAAATAAGCGGCAATTTCTGTCGGTAAAATAGCACGTACTTGCGCAGTGTTATCCTTCAGTGCTTCTTCTTCAATGATGCGGATGATTGACAAGCCTAATGATTCGATGCCACGAATAGTGCCTTGTCCCTGACAACGTGGACAGGTAATACGTGTTGCTTCACCGAGGGAGGAACGTAAACGCTGACGCGACATTTCCAGCAGACCAAAACGGGAAATACGACCAATCTGAACTCTTGCCCTATCCATCTTCAATGCTTTTCTCAGGCAATCTTCTACTTCACGCTGATTGCGAATTGGTGTCATATCGATAAAGTCTATGACGATCAAGCCGCCAATATCGCGCAAACGCAATTGTCTCGCAATTTCATCTGCTGCCTCGAGGTTCGTCATGAGAGCAGTTTCTTCAATATCACCACCTTTGGTCGATTTCGCTGAATTGATATCAATTGAAACCAGTGCTTCGGTATGGTCGATAATGACGGAGCCGCCTGAAGGCAGACGCACTTCACGCTGGAAGGCAGATTCAATCTGGCTTTCAATCTGGAAGCGGGTAAAGAGTGGGGTCGCATCTTTGTATAATTTGACGCGATTGACAAAGTCTGGACGAATCAATTTCAAATGGGAAACGATGGATTCAAATAAATCCTCGCGGTCAATGACGATTTCATCTATGTCCTTGCGCAGATAATCACGCAGGGCACGAATGAGCGCATTGCCTTCCTGATACACCAGGAATGGTGCCTGACGTTCCGCTGCAGCACGCTGAATGACATCCCATAATCTGAGTAATATTTCGAGATCCCATTGCAATTCTTCCGTAGACCGGCCGCCGCCAGCAGTACGGATAATCAATCCCATGCCTTCAGGTATCTGTAAGCTATTCAGCACGCCATGTAACTCATCACGTTCTTCGTTTTCAATACGGCGTGACACACCACCAGCGCGCGGGTTATTCGGCATGAGTACGAGATAACAGCCAGGCAAGGTAATAAAAGTGGTGAGCGCAGCGCCTTTGTTGCCACGTTCTTCCTTTTCTACCTGAACAATGATTTCCTGACCTTCCTCGAGCACTTCCTGGATGGTCGGGCGTCTGCCAGTATCAACATAGCTGGCTTTATAAGATGAGCGGGCAATTTCCTTTAATGGCAGAAAACCATGTTTACCTTCGCCAAAATCAATAAAGGCGGCTTCGAGGCTCGCTTCAACCCGGGTGACGATGCCTTTGTAGATATTGGATTTCTTTTCTTCACGCAGGGTGGAGATGATAAGGTCGCTAAGGGTTTGTCCTGCAGCAATAACAATACGCTGTTCTTCTTTATGTGTTGCATTAATCAACATTCTTTTCATGTAGGTTCATCCACTGTATAAGTGCTTGAAGCACCGGGATGAGGGGTGATCGTTTTTATAGATAGAGCAGTCAGTTATATAAGAGCTCAAGGTTATAAAAACTCAGGGCTCTTTCCATGGCTGGAATAGTCTGACTCTGTCACTTGCACTCCAGCCGGATTTATGGAATCCGTAACCATTCATGTTCGTTGTCTGATTGTCACCACATCAGACTCAAAAAAATCGCTCTTTATCGCCTATAGCGTAAATTACTATAAAAACCAGCATCATCCATGCACTTCAGCACACAAAAAATTAAATTCGAAAAGTTCTAAACTTTCTGTGTAATGGCTGTAAAATGTCAGCCAATCAAGCCGTTGACGGCAAGTGGGGATATTACCAATAACTCGATGTCATATCAATTAAAACCAGGTGTAATCAGGATGAAATTAAAAACAAATGTACAACATTTAATAATAACGCTGGATCAAAGCGGTCAAAGAATAGACAATTTCTTGCTCAATCGACTGAAAGGCATGCCAAAATCCAGGGTATATCGCTTATTACGCAAAGGTGAAGTTCGCGTCAATAAGAAGCGAATTGATGCATCTTATCGACTATGCAAGGGAGATGACGTCAGATTGCCGCCAGTTTATTTACAGGAAAAAGCAACTCAGGCGCCTCCCAGCAAGCAAACCGAGCAATTATTATCCAATCGTATTCTGTATGAAGATGACAACCTGATGATCATCAATAAACCCTCCGGTATGTCCGTTCATGTGGGTTCGACGGTGCGAGTGGGAGTAATTGAGGCTTTACGCCATATGTATCCCAAATTGCCTAACCTCGAATTGGCGCATCGTCTGGATGCTGAAACCTCTGGCTGTCTGGTCATTGCCAAGCGCAAACGTATCTTGCGTGAGCTGCATACGCTATTGCGTGAAGGTAAAGTACAAAAAATCTATTGGGCGTTAACGCAAGGTAAATGGAAAGATTCTGAATTACGTGTCGATTTACCATTACACAAGGATTATCAGGATGGTGGCAAGCATGTAGTGGAAGTGGATGCTGCGGGTAAATCAGCGCTTACCATTTTTCGCACCATACGTTCCTTTAAGCGTGAAGCAGCCCTGATGGAAGCAAAATTACTGACAGGACGTACACATCAGATTCGTGTGCATGCTGAATATCGTGGCCATCCGCTGGCGTGTGATGATCGTTATGGTGATCCTGAGTTTAATAAACAAATGCATCAGCTCGGATTAAGACGCATGTTTTTGCATGCACGCAGTATTGATTTTACTTTGCCTTCCACTAATGAGCGTATTACAGTAGAGGCCCCACTGGATCCGGAACTGGAAGCGATTATCAAAATATTTGAAGCGAGGTATGCATGACTATTTCCGATGAGCAAGTCACCACATCAGCAGAAAAATTTTCACAGCGTGGAATTTATCTATTACCGAACCTGTTGACAACAGCAGCTTTATTTGCAGGATTTTACGCTATTGTGGCTGCGATGAAAGGTTATTTTGAAATTGCAGCGATTGCAATTTTTATTGCCATGATTGCAGATGGACTGGATGGCAGAGTTGCACGTCTGACACAGGCTACCAGTAAATTCGGTGCGGAATATGACAGTCTTTCTGACATGGCAGCATTTGGTATTGCACCGTCATTAATTATTTATAGCTGGTCGCTTGCACATCTCGGCAAATTAGGCTGGCTCGCTGCATTCCTGTTTACAGCAGCTACTGCATTGCGTCTTGCGCGTTTCAATATACAGGTGAGTGATAAACGTTATTTTCAGGGATTACCTTGTCCTGCAGCAGCAGGTGTAATTGCAAGTGTTATCTGGATGGGTACAGGTTATGAAATTGATGGCAAATTAATTTCAGTATTATTGGCAATATTAACTATATTTCTTGCAGCCATGATGGTGAGCAATGTGCGTTACTCGAGTTTCAAATCGATAGATTTTAAAGGCAAGGTTCCTTTTTTTACCATCGTACTTGCAGTGTTTGGGATTGTTGCCATTGCATGGGAACCCGCAGAAATTTTATTTATGGTGTTAATGCTTTATAGCTTGTCAGGCCCGTGCATGACGTTGTGGCAGATCAGCAAAAAACGTCGACAACGCTTGACTGATCATAAACATAAATAATTAATCGACATCAATTTGTTCTGGCAATAAATATTTTTTCGCATACACCAGATAAAGTTTTTCGCGAATAAAAAGATCATAAATATCAGGATCAATATGACCAGCATTACGCATGTCATTCATTAATCCCAAAACTTCTTTCAGTGTTTTAGCTGTTTTATAGGGACGATCGGCTGAAGTGAGTGCTTCAAATACATCCGCGATGGCTACAATTCTTGCCTGCATACTCAATGTGGATTTATTGATGCCACGTGGATAACCTTTGCCATCGAGACGTTCATGATGACTGCCAGCAATTTCCGGTACACGTTTCAGATAATCAGGATAAGGCAGTGAGGAAAGCATGGAATGAGTAATTTTCACATGGTTCTGAATAATCTGTCGTTCTTCATCATTCAATGTTCCTCTGGCAATACTTAAATTTGCAATTTCCTTATCCGATAATAAAGGTTTTTCCTGCTCGCCATCACTAAAAATATTCATTGTTCCAATGTCGCGAATTCTTTTTTTATCATCATCTGATAAAAATTCACCGCCAGTATTTGCTTTATTAATATAGGCTTGTGCTTCATTGATTGCAGATAATTGCGAGTCATATTCTGCACGCAATTTGTCTGCCTGTTTTTCACCTTCTGCGAGTAATTTTTCCAGATATTTTATTTTCAGGTCACGTTTGATAATTTCAAAACGTGTATTGATCACTTCGATACGATCAAAAATAGTTTCCAGTTTCGTGGATTTATTCATGACATGTTCAGGCGTCACGATTTTTCCACAATCATGTAACCATGCTGCAACATTTAATTCTTCGCGCTCATCAGCAGTGAAATGCAAATCCCTGAGCGCACCTTCATTCACATTATTGATTGCATCGGCAATCATGTTGGTGATGACAGGAATACGTTTGCAATGATTGCTGGTGTGCTGACTTTTTTCATCAATCGCGCGCGCAATCAATTCCAGAAAAGCTTCGAATAATTTTTTCTGTGCGAGTATTAATTTTTCCTTGGTTAGGGTAATGGCGGCTTGCGATGCGAGTGATTCTGCAACCTGTAGACGTTCTTTGGAAAAGGGAATGACTTTGCCTGTTTCTTCATCAATCGCATTAATTAATTGCAAAACGCCAATGCGAGTATTTTCATGATCACGTAATGGAATAGTTAAAAATGATCTGGATTGATAACCTAATTTTGCATCCGTGTTTTTCATGCCAATAAAATCGAAAGCTTTGTCGTTATATGCATCTTCAATATTTATGGTTTCATTTTTGTGATAGCAATAAGTCGCAACATTTTTCAGATTGGGTTCGTTATCAATATATAAAGGCAGGGAATTGATTGGCAGCTTAGCATCAGCTGCGGTCATGGGTTTTATCTTCAAAGTATTATTGGCGATAATGGCGAATTTTAAATTAACTTCATTTTCAACCAGATAAAGCGTGCCGCCATCAGCATTTGTCAATTCCATGGCACTGGCGAGAATAAGTTTCAATAATTTATCAGGATTTTTTTCTGAAGAAAGCGCAGCACCAATTCTGATTAATGTAGCAATGAGTTCTGCATATTTATCTGTGGATTCAAACATTTGCTCCTTCTCCTCATTTTTCCTCAGGCAACATCATAAATTATAGCGCTTTTTGACAGGTGAAATTTGTATAATGGATGAATATACAAAAGGAGAGGTATATGAAATATCGTCTGTTGGTCTCTGCAATTATTGTTACTGGTATCATTATTGCAGGTGGTTTAACTGCCGCACAAAGTCCAAATTCAAATCCAGTTCAAAATCAGATTCCAAATCCAAATCCAAATCAAATTCCAAACCAAAATCAAAATAATTCCGCTATCAATAATAATAAAAAACCCAACATCGTTATTCTCATGACAGATGATACTGGCTGGAATGATTTTGGTGCTTATTCTGGTGGTGGTGCTGCGCTCGGCCATCCGACACCGAATGTCGATAAACTTGCACGTGAAGGTGCAATTTTCACTAGCTGGTATGGACAGGCAAGTTGTACAGCAGGTCGTGCATCTTTCATGACTGGACGTATTCCGATTCGCTCCGCACTTTCAATTGTAGTAGCACCAGGCGATGAAAATTATCTCCGCAAGGAAACGCCAACCATTGCAGAATTTTTCAGGAAGAATGGCTATATGACTTATTTTTCGGGTAAATGGCATATGGGTGATAAACCTGATGCCTATCCAACGGTTCATGGTTTTGATGAAATGAAACATTTCGCTGCTTATTACGCAGGTGTGTATGCGTATAACGATACATCGAAATGGTTTCACCCATGGTTTCCTTCATTTAATCCGCAATTCATGAAGGAATATGACAGCGTTGTGAATCTTGGTGAATGGGAAGGTATAGCAGGTCAACCAGCAAAAATGGTTGGCACGATCAGTTACGATAGTATGTCAACATTTGATATTCGTCAGACAGATTCTGCGATTGAATACATCAAGGCGCATGCCAATGATGCCAAACCTTTCTTCATGGATATCAATTTTCTCAAGATGCATAATCCAACTAATTCTGCACCAGCATTCAGAAATAAATCTCATCTCGGCGATTATTCCGATTCATTAATGGAACTGGATTCCAATATTGGACGCATCATGGAAGCCATTCGTGCTGTTGCACCTAACACCATTGTGATTCTAACAGCAGATAATGGTGCATGGCTGGATGCCTACCCAGATGCAGGTACCACACCATTCCGTGGTGAAAAAGGTTCAGCATTTGAAGGTGGCTGGCGTGTTCCAGCCATCATGTGGTGGCCGAATCATATTCCTGCTGGTGTGCAATATGGCGAAATGATGTCGCATATCGATTGCTGGGCAACGCTTGCAGCACTCGTCGGCATTACACCGCCACCACATGACTGGACAGGCAATGATGGCAAGGGCATTTATTTCGATAGTATTGATAATAGTGCTTACATATTAGGAAGAGCACAGCATTCGGCACGCACGACTTGGGTTTATATAGATGGTGAAAATTTCATGGGTGTACGCGCTGATATGAGTGGTGATCCAAACGAACCATGGGTCAATATCGCATGGAAATTTATTTACACGGCAAAAGATTCCTGGCTTGGAGCGGTTGCAGATTTAGGTGCAATCGGAGCGCTTTATAATCTGACCATGGATCCTTACGAAAAATACGATATGATATTCAACGGCGCCGCACCTTATCGTGTATTAAGTGCATCTCCTGGAAAATATTCTGGTCAGGATAATGGTTGGGCAATGGCGCTGATTGGGCCAGTTATTCTTGATTTCGATCGTAGTCTCATGAAGTATCCGAATATCAAGCGTTTCCCTGGCGGTGCATCAACGGATTTGAAACCGAATTTGCAAAATCCTGATAATCCCGTTCCTGCATTGAAAGTAAATCCCAATCCACATCCAGTAAGTGTAGGGGGATAATAGTTGATTGGGAAAAAATATATTTTATTTGCAAACATTTTGCTGGCGGTAATTACCGCCAGCTTTGCAAACAATAAAAAAGATTGTTCTTGTCATGCGATTCCCAATCGATTTGCTGATCTTCAACACGCAGGCATGAGCCAAATTCCTGCAGGAACATTCATGATGGGCGGTGATAATGCGCAGGCAAAAGTCGATGAACTACCCAAACATAAAGTCACACTGAATTCATTCTGGATGGATAAAACACCTGTCACCAATGCTGAATTTCAGAAATTTATTTCCGCAACACATTACCTCACAACAGCAGAAAAAAAACCTGACTGGAATGAATTAAAAAAACAATTACCACCGGATACACCAAAACCTGCTGATAATATTCTCGTTGCTGCATCATTGGTATTCATGCCAACGGATAAACCTGTATCACTCGATAATCCTGCGCAATGGTGGAGCTGGACACCGAATGCTAATTGGCAACATCCGCGTGGAGCCAATAGCAAAATGGAAGGTGCTGATCATCCTGTTGTGCATGTGTCATGGGATGATGCAAATGCATTTTGCAAATGGAAAGGTAAACGATTGCCGACGGAAGCAGAATGGGAATGGGCAGCGCGCGGAGGACTCGCCAATAATATTTATCCATGGGGAAATGAACCTATTGATGAAGGAAAAGTAAAAGCAAATACCTGGCAAGGAAATTTTCCATATAAAAATACATTACGCGATCAATATTTTTATACATCACCGGTTGGCAAATTTGCAGCGAATGGTTATGGCTTATATGACATGGCTGGCAATGTCTGGGAATGGGTGAGTGATTGGTATGGTTATCATTATTATTCCATCGCAAAAAATGGCGTCATGAATCCGCAAGGTCCAAATAAAAGTGATGATCCTGATGAACCATTAATGCCGAAAAAAGTGTTACGTGGCGGTTCTTATTTGTGCAATGAAACTTACTGCACTGGTTATCGTGTAGCAGCCAGAATGAAAACCTCACCGGACACCAGCATGGAACACGTGGGATTTCGTTGCGTTTCCTGATGAATTTACTATAAATCAGAAATTTAGCTGAACTACCATTTTCAACTTAATAACAGTACAATAAGCCTCAAATTTTAAAATTAAAAACGACATAAATGAGGCAGTGAGAATGCAATCACAATCTAATCCATCACGCGCTATCCAGAGTTTTATCACCAATAGTGAAAATACAATGAATACTGCACTCACCGCGAGTGTAGCAAGTTTGCTTACCAGGCTATCGAAAATTTATCTCGGTGATGATGAGGAAAAACAAATCGCTGAATATCTCAGGCGTTTTGCAGATGTATATCCAGATAAAAATGCCTTGCAATATATCCAGGGCAAAATGGGTGAGCCACTTTATAATTCTCTTGATTACACTGTGATCTGGGAAAATGGTAGCGAAACGAGATATTGCATTCCCATCAGGAAAACACTCGCGATTGTTTATGCAGCGTTGACTGACCTTACACAATATAACCTTTATTTTGATGAAACTGACGAAGACACCCGTGAAATAAAAATAGCTCAGGATCAATGGGATCGCCTGTTGCCTTTGTTTAATACCATTACCTCCATGCATACTTCTCCGAATGCAATTTGTCATCAGGGGATTAGACACAATATAGCATTTACACTGAATGGTGTTTATCCGGGTGTGGAATTGATTGAAGATTTGCAAATGTGTTTGAATGCGATGATAAGTGATCATATTGCGGCACATCTGGCAACATATGATGAATTATTATTTCTTGAAATGCTGCGTCATGAATTTGGAAAGGAAAAAGACAGGCATCCGTATCTTGTATCATGGCTGAAAAAATCTGTTCCTGCCATCAGGCAAATGATAGAACAAAAATTAGTGCAGCATGGTATCAATACAGCAAATTGTTTTGCAGTAATCGATAACATTCTGGATAATCTTTTCCAGTTCCCATTACCACTGGACAATAATCGCTTTGCAATGGCCGTGAAATATATTCTTCTGGATGCAAAAGATACCAATGATTTGCGCGGACAGGAAAAGCACAATATCAGCATGTGGTTAATGAATAGCTTTATTGTCAACATGGAAAATAAACGTGCCGTTGAGAATTTTGCTTATGTTGACAAACTCTATGTGCTATTCACGGAATATGGTGATATTTTGAAAGACTGGAATGAACAATATATTGATATAGAACAACTGTATTATCTCGAAACGTTTTTTTCTTATTTTTATAATTCTTGTAATAACAAATTTATTCCTCCCATAGATATTCAAACTGCTGATTTGCTGAGGTTGTTCCAGAATGCATATAAACAATTCAGGCAGGATCCATCGATCACCTGGATTGAGAATTTCTTTGCAAACTATCAAATCGCAAAAAATAACCTGAATGATGAGTCTGATGATGATGAGTTTTATGTTTATGATAATTCCGATTCTTCAGATTTCTTTGCCAATCAACAGGTTTTACAAGTCGCGCTGCAAAACGTTTATCAGACCTTGTACAATCAGAAAATGCGCGATAAGGTCATTGTCACAACCGGGTTTCTGGAAGCAATCTTTGGATCATCAGAAGTGAATCTGAATCCGCACGAGATTAATCGTATCTTTTTACATGCCATTCTGGTTCCACCAGAAAAATGGACAGGTTTATACGCGAAATGTTTGAATAAAGTCTATAAATTTGTCAGCGAGCGATTTGCCAATCATGAAAACCGTTTTCAATCTGAAGCGATCATGAATGATTCTTATAACAAGGAATTATTAGATCAGATCGCCTATCTGATGGCTTGCCATGATTTTCATTCGGATGAGACTAACTCATTAGCGCAACCTGAAGCACCTAAAAGTTTTTGGATCCCTATGACTCATCTGATAAAGAATGCTACGCATCTTATCGATATGCTGAATTTGTTTGGGAAAAATATTCAACCTGAATATGTAAATACACATGCTGTGTTAATCAGATCCATAATAAAAAGTTTTGATGATCTATTTATAATTGCTAATGAGTTCATGAAAAATGCTCCTGAAGATGATTATGATTATGAATCCCAGGTCATTATCTCAATTCTTCTTTTGTTCAGGGATGATTTGCAAACACTCATCCAGACACCAGATAAAATGAAAAAATTAATTCAGTGTTGTGACCCGATTAAGATGATCAGGATACTTTTTGATCCGACAATATTTAATATGGAATTTTTAACATCTTTACTGGGTGATAAAGAAATCATAAAGCACTTAATTCGATATGATATGCAAGATTTTTTAAACATTATTCGGCCTTTTCACAGGGATGTATTTGTACCATTTCATGCTGATATTTCCCAGCGCACATCCGGGTTCATTGATTTTGTTAATTTATTTTCAAACAATCATCTGAATGGTGACGATTTTTTAATTCTACTAAGGTATTTTAAAGATTATTTCCACCCATGGAATAATCTTGATAATTTTCTTTTATTTCATAAAAAATTATCTTTTTCCTTGCAAAACACATTAATACAAGCTCTCAACAAAACTGGCTATTTGAAAATTCTGACTCCAGACATCAAGCATGTAGCCATGCTGCTGGATAATACAGGCATAGATAAGAGAGGGGAGTTAATTAATATATTGTCTGAAGCTCCTTATTCATTGAAAAACAAAATTAATGATATCTACAGCTTTATGAATATCCTTGGAAAACTTCCTGCTCGTAGTCAGCAATTATTTATTGCTAGCCTGAGTAGTGCATCATTGGAGCAGATTATTGAAAGCATAGATGAAAGACCAGATAAATTTTTTGCATTTCTTGATTGGTTGCAACCAGATAATCGTGAAAAGGTTATTTTAAATCTTTCTCCAGAATGTTTTGATAAATTACTTAAGACAAATAGTGATATCAGTGCTTGTGCTTTGTTATCAATCGATTCGCAAACTTCAATCATTAATGCAATTAGCGAATCAAAACTTCAGGAGCTCATCCTGAAAATAGATAATGATAACGAATATTTTACTCGTCACTTCAGGCTGGAGCGCTTTCTTTGTAAAGTCAAAGAGCCATGCAGGATACTTGTAATTAATAAATTGAAGACTTCATTACATTTATTTGTAAAGAATGATGTATTTACATTTGAAGAGAAAGCTCGATACGAGCTATTGCAGATGATTTTGAAATTTTTTCCGCGTGATGCTGAAGCAGCATTAATTTATCCTGCGCTGATTGGCTTTTTGCAAGCATTACCCAATCCGTTTTCTACAACAGATGAAAAGATATTTGAAGCTTATCTTGATTATGTGAGACATCCATCGAAAGAAAAATTTTATGATGCATTGGAATATATACAAACAAAAAATTTTTGGTTTGCTATGCGCTATTATGATATTCACTTTACCGATGTAGAATTATTTAATGTTTCTCCAGATTTACAGAAAAAAATATTGAATAAAATGCAAGGTCTCAAGCTGAAGATAAATGATACCAGATCGTTATTGGTAGTATTAAATATCCTTGATGATTCCTGCAAACCATTATTTATGAACTTGCTTGATGATCAAACAAAAACAGAGATTTCTTTGTTGATCAAACCTCAGGCTCAAGAGGATTCAGCTACTATTTCTGACAAGATATTTAGTTTATATGGTGGAAATAACAAACGTGAACGTGAATCCGAAGATTCAGACGATGAAGATAGAAATGTCAAACAGAAAAAAATATAGGAATGGAATGTGCATGTCAGCCATTACCATTCCATCCATTGTTTTTCTCCCGACGGATAGCAGATGAGCATATTGCCACGTTCATGCCAGGCGCCGAGCACAATTCGCTCCGCTGGCTGTTGCTGTAACTGAAACTTGTGCCGCCCGGGTTTGTGTGTATGACCGTGTATCAGGCAGGCAACATTATTTTTTTCCATGACGCGTGCAACTTCGTCCTGCGTGACATCCATGATTTCATAAGCCGTACGCGATGTGTGTTTGCGACTTTTATTGCGTAAATACACGGCAACTTTTTCGCGAATGAATTTTGGTAATAATAAAAACATACGTAAATAATTTTCATTACGAATTATTTTACGTGATTTCAGATAGCCAACATCACGCGTGCACAGCAAATCACCATGCATGATGAGTACCGGTTCGCCGTAAATATCAAGTCGGGTTTCATCAGGCAATAAATGTGAGCCGGTTGCCTGCATGAATTGCTTACGTAATAAAAAATCACGATTACCATGCAAATAATAAATGGGAACGCCACGCTCTGTGACATTGCGTAGTGCGGTGACGACATCATTATGCCAGGGGATTTCGCAATCATCGCCAATCCAGCTTTCAAACAAGTCGCCAAGAATATAAAGCGCATCAACCGGAGGTTTAATATCGCTCAATAATTGCAGGAATTTTTGAGTGATTTCCGGATGATTTTTGTCCAGATGTAGATCAGAAACGAATAATATACTTTTAGATAATGTCATAAGCACTTGTTTTAAATGAAAAATTATATCCTACCATGGCCTTTGTTATTGCTCTATACTGAATGAAAGGAGGTATTTATGGCCTTGCTACTCAGTGAGACGCCGCTTTATCTCTGGCATGAAGCAGTAAAGAATGCTGAAAACCGCTGTGCCATTACGCTGGATGATGAACTTGAGGCGTATCTTATCTCACTTCTCATGCGTTATTCAAACAAGCCTGAAATGGCGCAACAGGTTTTTGCCAAATCCTATCTGGAAGCCATGCAGCAACAGGAAAAAATCCGCAATGTTTCCCTGCAAAATGTGGGTGATCAATGCTTGTTGTTTGCGGGATTATTTCCGCAACAAGCAGAAAAACGCCATGTGACGATCACGTATTTTGTTGATCTGGGACGAGCTGCTTATTCCACCATTTCAAGAACTGCCAATGATTTATTCTGGATATTATCCATGCAATTTGTCGCACTCATGGACGTACTGCAATCCATTCCTGAAAAACCCGTACTTCTGCCTTTGGAAGCGTATGATCAATGGGAAAAACTGGGCAGTAAAAGGGCATTACAAATTCTCAAGCAATACACAAAAGGCTTTCCCACACGCTAGCTCATCTGGCAATACGACTTTAATTGTGTAAAATACCCGACACTAGTGAATGATTGGAGTGGCTTAAAATGCGCATCATCCTGCTCGGTTGTCCAGGTGCTGGAAAAGGGACACAGGCAAAATTCCTCGCTGAAAAATTTCATATTTCTCAAATTTCTACCGGCGATATGCTGCGTCAGGCTATTCGTGAAGGCACGCCACTTGGCAAGAAGGTCAAGGATATTCTCGATGCAGGTCAGTTAGTGCCAGATGATGTGATGATCAAATTAATCGAGGAAAGAATCAGACAGAGTGATGCTGCAAATGGTTTTTTGCTTGATGGTTTTCCGCGTACGATTCCCCAGGCACAAGCACTCGAACAATTAACCCCAATCGATTACGTGATTGATATTGATGTGCCAGAAGAAGAAATTGTCAAACGCTTAAGTGGCAGACGTACACATCCTGCTTCAGGTAGAACGTATCATATTTTATATCAGCCACCACGCGTCGCTGATCGTGATGATGTCACTGGGGAGCCGTTAATTCAGCGTCCAGACGATAGTGAAGAAACAGTGCGTCAGCGTTTGCAAGTCTATCAAACACAAACACGACCATTGCGTCAGTATTATCAGGATCACAACAATGCTGCAGCTCGTCATATACCAGAGTATGTATTCATTGATGGAACAGGATCAGTGAATGACATTCGTCATAAAATTCTTTCACAACTGCATAAGGAAATTTCAATATGAAAAAAGGATTAATGTTTATTGTCATGTTTTTCTCATTGCTGGGTATGTCATTAGTACATGCTGCAAATGGCGCATCACCGGTCGGTTACTGGAAAACCATTGATGATGTCACAGGACAGCCCAAATCCATCCTGCATATTTTTTCCCAGGGAAATGTATTGTATGGACAAGTCGTAAAAATTTTTCCACGTCCTGGCTATGATCAGAATGAATTATGCACCGCCTGCAAAGGTGCCAAACATAATCAACGTATTGTTGGCATGGTAGTGATGGAAGGTTTGCGACCCAGTTCCAGTAATTCACTGGAATGGAATGGTGGTCATATTCTCGATCCACTCAATGGCAAAACTTATAATTGCACGATCACACTCGTTGATCAGGGACATCGTTTGAACGTGAGAGGCTTCATCGGATTTTCCATGTTTGGCAGAACGCAAACCTGGATCAGAGCTCAATAAATGAACACAACAGCTTAATAAACACAAACTTCTCCTGATTTATAATTGATGATGTTTCCCATAACATTGATGATTTTCATAAAACATCAGGAGAAGTTTCCATGAAAATTCAAATACTTGATCAAACATCCAAAAAACCACTGGCAAACACGAGATTACAATTGCAGGTTCGCGGCAAGGATAGTGGTTATCTGACAACCATGACCGATGCTAATGGTTATGCCACGCTCGACGACAAATTAGCTGGGCAGCAAATTGCCCTTGCCACGAGCACAGGTACCGGTTTAGGCAGCCAAGGATTGAATGGCGAACAAGCAGCAGGTCAGAGTCAATGGATCCAGGCCAATGATGGCGCCAAGCTGTATACGACTGGCACGACTGCAAAGACCACAACAACGAGTAAGTAAAAATTTGTAGGTAATTAGGTAGCCTTCCCCCGGAGGGGGAAGGCTTTCTTTTTTCACCTTTTGCAATCTCTCCCTAACCAAGACATACTTGTGATTATCTTTATTTCCGGTATCACGATGAATGACTGCACAACCTGCAATTCATTACAATTCCAGTTCGCGACAATTACAATTCAGCGGTGATTGGGAACTTGCCAATCTTCCTCGTTTGCAAACCATGCTGGCAAAATTATCATTGCCAAATAGCGGTGAAATTATTTTCAATGGCGAAGCGATTGGTCGCATGGATAGTGCTGGTGCATGGCAAATTATCGAATTAAAAAAACAACTGGAAGCAAAAGGTGCTAAAGTCAGGCTGCAAAATTTCGCTGAAGAATCGGTGAAATTATTAAAAATTGTTGATACAAAACTCAATGAAGAAGGTGATCTCCCCGCCATAAAAAAACCGAATCCCATTGCAAAATTTGGTTATCAAACAGTTGTGCAATTGCGCGAATTACAAACTTATCTCGCATTTGTCGGACAATTGACATTTGAATTCCTGCGACTAGTTTTTATGCCAGCCAATTGGCGCTGGAATTCTCTCGCTGCGGTGATTTATCGCACAGGATGGCAGGCATTACCCATTATTGCCTTGCTTTCATTTTTGATTGGCGTGGTGTTGACATATCAAATGGGATTACAGTTACGCAATTATGGCGCCAATATTTTTATCGTGGATTTGCTCGGCCTTTCTGTCTTGAGAGAATTTGCACCGCTCATCACAGCCATCATGGTTTCAGGTAGAACCGGTTCTGCTTTTACTGCCTCCATCGGCATGATGAAATTAAATCAGGAAATTGATGCACTGGATACATTGGGTGTCACACCGGCTGAATTATTATTGATTCCACGCATCATGGGTTTATTTATCGCTCTCCCTTTGCTGACCATGTGGTCGGATATTTTTGGTGTACTGGGCGGCATCGTGACGTCAAATAATATGCTCGGCATTACCTGGTATGATTTTCTGCGTCGTTTTCCGCAAGCCATTCCATTACGTTCGTTTTTGATTGGTATTGGAAAAGCGCCTGTTTTTGCCTTGATTATTTCCAGTGTAGGATGCTTTCAAGGCATGCAAGTAAAAAATAGTGCAGAAAGCGTAGGGCAAAACACGACTAAAAGTGTTGTGCTGGCGATATTTTTTATTATCGTTGCCGATGCAATTTTCTCAATCATATTTAGCAAAATGCAATTATGAAAAATCAGCAGGAAAATATTATCGAAATTAAAAACCTGATTACTTCATTGGGTGGCGCTGTCATTCATAAAAAACTGAATCTGAATGTCAAAAAAGGGGAAGTATTGGGTATTGTTGGTGGTAGTGGTAGCGGTAAAACTACTTTATTGCGCGCTATTTTATCCTTGCTGAAACCCGATTCCGGTTCCATTCGTATCTTTGGCAAGGAAATCACAACAGCTTCTCCAAAAACTTTGCTGGAGATACAAAAACGCTGGGGTGTTTTGTTTCAGTCGAATGCATTATTTAGTTCATTGACGTTGCTGGAAAATGTCATGTTTCCGCTAAAGGAACACACTCACCTGAATGAAAAAAGCCGACGTGATCTTGCGTTGCTAAAAATTGGTCTGGCAGGATTATCAGCGGAAGCTGCCGTAAAATATCCAGCAGAATTAAGCGGTGGCATGCAAAAACGCGGCGGTCTCGCGCGTGCCATTGTGCTTGATCCTGAATTATTATTTCTCGATGAACCAACAGCTGGCCTTGATCCAGAAACTGCAGCAGGTTTTGATGAACTGATACTAAACTTGCAGAGTACCATGGGTTTAACTATTGTAATGGTTACGCATGATCTGGATAGTTTGTGGAAAGTCACCAATCGTGTTGCGTTTCTGGGAGATGGCGTGGTGCTAAGTGTCGAAAGCATGCCGGAATTGGTAAAGAATAAAAATCCATTGATACAGGAATTTTTTGGCGGGCCAAGGGGCAGAGCAGCAGAGGAAGGTTATGGACACAAACATTAGTTATACACTGGTTGGCACATTTGTCATTTTTCTCATTGCAGCGATTGTGATGACTATTATCTGGCTTTCAGCAGGTTTTTCTGTTGTTCCATATTCCACTTACATTATGAATAGTCAGGAATCTGTCTCCGGTTTAAATGTTGATGCAGCAGTTGAATATAATGGCGTGAATGTCGGTGCGGTCAAAAGCGTGGAATTAAATAAAACGGATCCTCATCTCGTTACCGTCTTATTGAATATCAAATCCTCCACACCTGTCACGCGCGGCACGGTTGCTACCTTGACCAGCAGGGGAATTACAGGCGTGGCATTTGTTGCGCTCAAGGACAATGGCAAGGATCCAAGACCATTGATTGCAGAACCGGGACAGCCTTATCCCGTTATTCCAACCACACCTTCATTATTCATGCGACTAGATCATGCATTAAGAAGCTTGACGAATAATTTCGAATCGATTGCACATTCCATACATGATTTGCTGAACAAGGATAATTTGCGTTTCATACGCGACACTTTGAAATCGCTTGATCAAGTTACTTCCAATCTTGCTGGTAATAACAAACGCCTTAATCTGATTTTTGAAAATACATCAAATGCGATGCAACAATTAACACCAATGATAAAAACAATGAATAGTCAAACGTTGCCAGTAACCTATGAAATGCTGAATAACATGAATAATGCGGCGCGCAATCTGAATGATGTCAGCATTCAGCTTAAACAAAATCCATCCATTTTAATTCGTGGCGCAGCAACAGCACCACTTGGGCCAGGTGAGAGAAGACGATGATAAAATCCCTGCAATTATTTATTGTTTCCATCTTGTTTGTCATGCTTTCAGCCTGTGCTGCCAAAGTCGATATTCCCAATAAATATTTACTGAATCGCATGCCAGATGTCGTGCCTGTGAAAAGAAAACGTGCAGTGATATTGATGGTTGCACCGCCCGAAATCCGGCAAATTTATAACACGACGCAAATGGCTTATACCATGAAACCTTTTGAGATTGCCTATTACAGCCTGAATCAGTGGGCGAATGTGCCACAGGAAATGTTTATGCCATTGGTAGTGCAAACCATGCAGGATACGCATCATTTCAAGGCGATTGTGACGCCACCTTATAATGGTCGCTATGATTATTTGCTGGCTACGCATATTCTCGAATTGGTGCAGGATTATTCCTGCGGTGCACCAGTAGTACGCATGACAGTGCGTGCGCAGATTATAAAAGCGTCCAGTGGATCAGTGGTAGCAACACGGCAGTTTTCAGCGATTGTGCCTTTGCCGCAACGCACACCCTATGGCGGTGTGTTTGCGGCAAACAAGGCGACGGCTCATATTCTTGAGAGGATTGCGGTATTTACGCTGAGGACAGTTTGAGAGTACACGGGTTGAGCGATGAAATGCCCAACCGAATACATTTGCAATTACATGTAAGAAATAATTGTTTTACAGCAAGTAAGATTCCATTTTGAATAACTGGTACCGAAGCCACCCTCAACATTCGCCTGGAAAGTGCGGGCTGCATACCCTGCTGGACAGCTGGAGTTTTTCTGTCCATAGGTTCCCGAACTGTTTCCACTAACATTAGCAACAATCGTATCTGCAGCTACACAGTCATTTGTAAAAACCATATGTGGTTTCGCAGGGTTGTAATTGCCAGGTACTACTTTTGTCGCACCACCCGCTAAAGAAGCCATAGGTAAAATCATTGCAATCGTCAACAAGGTGCCAGTAAGAAGTTTCTGAAACATGATTTATTCCTCGCTAGTCATAAATTTAATGTATCTATGATAGGACGCTTATATTAACGAATACTGAAAATTTACTAAAATTGTTCACATTTTTATCAAAAATTATGCAGGATATTGTAAATATTATAGTTTTATTAGCATTTTCAGGTAATTCAAAGCTTAAAATATCCTTAAAAACAGGCTTATTCTGGCCTGTAAATCACCCCAATACTGCCAATAACCTGCACTAATTCAGCCTTGTTTTGCGCACAAATCTCATCCAGCAGTTGGCGCCGCAAGTCACGATCGTTGCCAGGAATACGGATTTTTATCAACTCATGATCGGTCAATGCACGATCAACTTCCTTATGCACCGCATCAGTTAAACCTTTATTCCCAATCAAAATAACAGGTTTTAATTTGTGTGCGCGTGCTTTCAGTTGCTGTTTTATTTTAGGTGTAAGCATAGATATTATTTTCATGGATTAATTAACAGGAAGGTGAATGTAGCAGAATCATTCCCGGATTTCCATGACAAGTTTATCCGCGCGACCGAGTCCTGAAGCGCAATAATCTTTTAATTGTGAATAAATATATCTGAGATTTTTTTCCTGCAATATATCTTTATATTTTTCCAATTTTTTATTGTCCATATGTCCCAGGCAAACAGCTTTCAATACCTGCGCTGCATCCAGTGATGCTTCATCAAATGCAGGTTTAAAGAAATTTGCAAGGCTGAAAGAAGATGATTTTGGCTGATTAGGCGAACGAATAAATTGTTCCAGCAAGATGAGACCATAAATTTCAATATCTGTTTTCAGATCAGAAGCTAATTCATGCATATCATTTTCGATGTAAGGGGATGCCGCACAATCAATTAATTCTTTTACTATCTCCATATTTTTTTCTCGCGCTGCCCAATGTAATGCAGTATTCCCTTCATCATCGGCGTGTTGCAGATTAGCTTTATTTCTTATTAAATATTTTCCTGCATCGGTTTGACCATAACGAATAGCATCAATTAATGGAGTATGGGCATAATCAGACGAAGTGATTTCCAGCAATTTTGGATGATTCTTAACGATATATTCAATGACATCCATCGCACCTAATTTGCATGCACGATGCAGAATACATTTACCTTGATATTGAAATTTATTTATATCAGCTTCCTTGCTCAGTAAATATCGCACTAAATCAAGCGAACAAACAGCTAACATCAAAGGTGTATTACCCATATAGTCCTGGGTATCTATAAAGTCAGGATGATGTTCCAGTATCATTTTTACCAATTCGATATTTGCAGACAGACAGGCAAAATGCAGGATATTTCTTTCCTTGTTATTGCAAACCTGCATGATTTTACTATCTTTGATATTTGCCTGGAGATATTCAGATTGATTGCATTTTACTGCCCAATGATAGAGATGATTTTTATGCGAATCTGTATATTGCAGTAGCTTGTCTAAATTTGAATAATGCAAAAGTATGATATGAAAAAAATAATCCAGAATGCCTTGTTGATTATATCGCCAGGCATAATCAATCAGGGAATGACCATATTTATCCTGTTTATAAAAATCACTCATTTGCAGGTTCATTTTTTTTATGTCAGCCAGCAAATTTTCCTTGATTGAATAAATGAGTATTCGATAATTCTTATTGTTGTAGATAAAAAAACTTTTATACAAATGCAATCCAGGTTTTAAACCTGCATTTTCATTTTTATCTGTGTAAATGCGACGGAATTGATCATGAGTATCATTCTCTGGATTAGCAAACGGAAAATGTTTTTTGACCATGGGTTTCCACAAGTGATTATTCTGACCGAGTTGATTGAAAAAAACATTGGTCATCATCATTGATGCCAGTTCCATGGGTTTTAGCCAGGAAAGCAGGTAATAAAGTATATCTGGCGATAAATCTGCAAGATAGATACCGGATTGCATAAACTCCTCGTTGTTTTTAATAATTTAGTTTTTCGTAATAATACTTAAACTTACACGATAGTCAAATAAGCCTTATTTTAAAACAATTATTTTTCTTCTGGTTTTATCTGTTTTTTCCTTGCAGAAGCGTGTCTTGCGCGTAATTCAATATCAATATATTGATCGGTAATGGCACTGGAACTATGGCCTGCATCATCGCGTACATGTTCGCGTGGACGGATTTTGACATCTTCAGAAATGCCGGTATGTCGCAGCCAGTGAACAGTTGCTGAAAGTAGCATTTCTGCATCTTCCTTAAATCCATCAGCATTTAATCTTTCCATGGTTTTATCGAAACATAATTGTACGATTTTACGAATGTGCCTCGTTCCTTCTATCGGCTTATTACCATGCGTTTTTGCAATAAGCGGTGTGGTTTCGCCTGGTGCAGGCAAAGATGATAGGCCAAGATAGATACGATAACGTTTTAAAGCATCAAGCATGGCATTGCTGACGCTGATATCACGTTCCTTGTTTCCTTTGCCGACGGTTTTGAACCACCAGTTATTATCCATGTCCTTGTGAAAATGTCCCATTTGTGGAATCCAGCGATGACTGGCCGCCAGTTCAGAAATTCGCAAATACATGCCGAATAATGCATTCATGATAAAGAGTGTACGTTCGTGCAATTGCGGATTTTCATTCGCCAGTATTTCTGCGGTTTCGATCACATATGACCATTGCAATTCCGATAAGCGACGGATGGAACGTTTGCCATGATGTTTACGCAGGAATTTACTTTTCTGACGAATTTGTGAAACAGGATTGCCGAAAGTATATTCTTCCTGTTCCAGATAATTAAAAAAGCTGCTTAATATGGCGAAAATAGCTTGCAAGGCATTTTGTGATAACTGAAAAGATTTGATATCAGGTGTTTGGCCATCACGAAACGCTTTTTTGCTAATGGAGACAACAAATGGACGCCATTCAGGATTCGCGAGCCGCAAACCATCTTTCGCGATAAAACGGGAAACATGTTTGATACCAATCCAGTGTTTTGGAGGTGAGATGCAATTTTCCAGGAATATTTCCATATCACCGCGTCGCAGATTTTTTAAGGTTTTTTTACATACAAACCATGACCATTGCAATAAACGTTCTATTTCACGGCGATAGGATTTAAAGGTTTCCGCACTGCCACGATACGCCTTCAGAAATTCGCAGCTGAAATGATAATCGGTGATGACTTCATTGACTGGCATTGTGCTATCAAGTTGCGATTGAACCTGTGGTAGTTGCTGGGTTCGGGTAGCATCCAGATGCTCGAGTACATCAAACAAGGGAATAGGCGTATATTGCTGCATGATTTTTCCTGTGTAATTTCAGATGAAATGCGGGAAAATTATAGCATCGTGAGATTGAAGATAATACGTTGTTATTTAATGCGGACTGTCATGGCATGCAACGGGTGTCTGTATGCAGCAGGTGTGTGCACGTAGTGGTGTTGTGTGCGGCAGGTCTGTTTGTAAACAGGTGTGTCATCCCGGATAAATACGCCGAACAACAGCAGCTAACTGAACCAGGACAGTGGCGGCGTATTTTCCGGGATGACACACCTGTTTACAAACAGACCTGCCGCACATAACATCACTTTCACACCACATTTATTATTTTTTGTAACAGACGCACACACGTCATGTTGCGTATTTATTAAAAGGAAATTCGTATGCAAGCTATTTATGATGTACATAAATTCGGTGGCAGCAGCCTTGCCAATGCTGAGCGTATCAAAGCATTACCTTCATTATTGAATGGAAAAAATGAAATCATTGTGGTCTCTGCCATGCAGGGCGTCACTACTGTCTTGCAAACCATACTGGATAAAGCGCGTGAAAAATCCTCCTGGCAAACCTTGCTGGAAGATTTGAAAAAACAGCATGAAGTAGTAATCAACACACTAATCACCGATAGAAAACAGGATTTGATCAACATCATTAACGCTGATATTTCACATATCAATGATATCCTGCAGGCGATTCATTTGACTGGCCATTACTCAACTGAAATGCAAAATATTATTCTCGGTTATGGCGAATTATGGTCGGCACAAATTCTTTATCATTATTTGTCTGCTTCAGACAATATTTTATATCTTGATGCCAGCAAGTTTTTATTTATTTCGATCGAGAATGGCATTGTTTGTGTAGATTGGCAACGCTCGGCTCAAGCCTTGTCAGCATTACTGAATAATAACATTTACAATCGAATCATCATTACTGGATTTATTGCTGCGACCAAAGAAGGAGCTCGCACCATACTCGGTAGAAATGGCAGTGATTTTTCCGCAGCTATTTTTGCGAAATTATTCAATGCGAAAAGTGTCACCATCTGGACGGATGTTGATGGCATTTATACCGCTGATCCGCATAAAGTGCGTTCTGCATTTGTCATTGAATCCCTTTCTTACCTGGAAGCGCTTGAATTAGCTTATTTTGGTGCGAAAGTTTTACATCCCATGACTATCGCGCCTGTACTGGAATTAAAAATTCCCATGTATATAAAAAATAGTTTCCATCCGCAGGCAAAAGGAACTTGTATTTCTGATGCAGCGGGAAATGGAAATTATATTATTAAAGGTTTGACTGCCATTGATCATATTGCTCTGGTGAATATTGAAGGCGCAGGCATGATAGGTGTTTCTGGTATGGCTAGTCGTATTTTTAATATTTTGTATCAGGAAAATATTTCTGCGATTCTGATTGCGCAAGCCAGTTCCGAGCACTCTATTTGTTTTGCCATTGCAGAAAGTGATACAGAAAAAGCGCTGCAGGCATTAAACAGGCAATTAAAATTTGAAATGGAAAACCAGCAAATCCAGCGTATTCTCATTCAGAAATCCTGTGGAATTTTATCTGCTGTCGGTGATGGCATGATTGGTGCGATTGGTATTTCCGGGCAATTGTGTAATGCACTGGCAAGAGCGAACATTAATATCCGCGCGATTTCACAAGGTTCGTCGGAACGGAATATTTCAGTCGTTATTGATAGTGCGCAAATTAATAAAGCTTTGCAGGCGGTACATGCTGGATTTTATTTATCCCCAAAAACGATTTCGATTGGCATGATTGGGCCAGGGCAAGTAGGTGGATGTTTGCTGGATCAAATTCGTGATTCCTTGCCGATGACTGCAGATGCAAATTTATTGGTGCGTGGTGTGATGAGTAGCAAAAAAATGTTGCTTGCCCCACAGACACTGGATTTATCCAGTTGGCGTGAACAATTTGCTGCTTGTGATTCGCCAGCTAATCTTGATGAATTTGTTGCGCATATTCTTGCTGATGATATACCGCATGCCGTCATTATCGATTGCACAGCAAATACAGAAATTGCGAAGCATTATGACGATTTTATTGCGAAAGGTATTCATGTGATTACTCCCAATAAACATGCCAATGCAGGCGAACTTGCTTATTATAAAAAATTGAAAGCGCTGACTAAAAAACGCGGCAAACATTATTTCTATGAAGCAACCGTGTGTGCTGGTTTGCCGGTTATTAATACATTGCAGGATATTCTGAAAACAGGTGACAAGATAAATAAGATCGAAGGTATTGTATCTGGAACATTGAGTTATATTTTTAATGAATTGGCAAATCAGCGAAAATTTTCCGATATTATTCGTGATGCCATGCAATCTGGTTACACTGAGCCTGATCCACGTGAAGATTTATCTGGCAAGGATGTCGCGCGTAAATTAGTTTGTCTCGCCCGTGAAATAGGTCACGACGTAAACCTTGCTGATGTGAAAGTAAATGATCTTGTACCGCAAGATTTGCAGCAATGTAGCGTAGAAGAATTTCTGCAAAAATTACCAGCATATGATGAGCAATTTGCATCGCTTGCAGAAAAAGCTCGCATTAACAATGAGAAACTGGCTTATGTTGGCAGCATTGATGCGAATGGAAAAATAGAAGTAGCGATTAACTCCTATGCGAATCAGCATCCGTTTTCACGATTGCAGGAAACAGATAACATGCTAATTTTTCACACCAGTCGTTATCATAAACAACCGCTGGTAATACAAGGGCCAGGCGCGGGCGCGGAAGTGACTGCAGCAGGTGTATTTGCAGATTTGTTGCGATTATCCGCATTATTGTCATGAGGGCAATTCACATGATCAAGAAAAACATACATTCTGTCACAGCTTTTGCGCCAGCAACTTGCGCGAATGTTGCGGTTGGTTTTGATATTTTAGGTTTTGCATTTCACGCTGTGGGTGATTCGGTTACGCTGACACGAAGAAATGACAATAAGATAGTCATCGAAAAAATTGATTCCACAGAAAAACTTCCTTCGGAGATTGAGCGTAACACCGCATCAGTTGTCATTCAGAAAGTTTGTGAGGATTTGCGTGTAAACCATGGATTTTCCTTGCATATTCACAAGAAAATTCCATTAAGCTCTGGTATGGGTGGCTCTGCTGCTTCAGCAGTTGCAGCATTAGTTGCGTTTAATGCCTTTCTCGAATCACCTTTAACAGCTCATCAATTAGCGCAATATGCATTACTGGGTGAGGAAGTAGCAAGCGGTCATCAGCACGCAGATAATATTGTTCCCTGTATTTTTGGCGGTTTCACACTCGTGCAATCTGCCTCACCCATTGCTGTAATCAAATTACCTACTCCTGATGTAACTTGTATTCTGGTTCATCCACATTTACATGTGCCAACACGTGAAGCGCGATCTGTATTGGCAGCATCGATATCGTTAAAAGATTACATCAAACAATCAGCAAATCTGGCGGCTTTTATTTCCTGTTTGTATAGCAACGATAAAGCAATATTAAAAACATCGCTGACTGATATTTTGATCGAACCGCAACGTGCGCAATTTGTTCCAGGTTTTTATGCTATCAAACAAGCAGCACTTGAAGCTGGAGCATTAGGTGTTTCATTTTCTGGTTCGGGGCCAAGTATCTTTGCATTTGCTGATAATGAAGCAGAAGCAGCCAATATAGCGAATGCAATGTGCGATCAATTAAAATTACTGAATATGAATTACGATTACTGGATTTCATCTATCAGTGATCAGGCAGCGCATGTCACGGAGATTAAACAATCATGAAATATATCGACACACGTAATCAACAACCGGTAACGAATTTAACGGATGCTATCAGGCAAGGATTAACTGCGAGTGGTGGTTTATTTGTGCCAGAATATATTCCAGAAATTGATTTGAAAGAATATGTGAATAAAACTGAATATGCTAATTTTTCATCAATGGTATTAAATGATTATTTTGCTGGAGATGTTTTGCAAGCAGATTTGCAGCAAATTTGTAATAATGCATTTACCTTTCCATTACCATTAACGCAATTAAACGGCAACACATGGTTGCTGGAATTGTTTCATGGCCCAACACTTTCCTTCAAGGATTTTGGAGCAAGGTTTCTCGCGGAATGTTTGCAACGTATTCCCACAGAAAAAAAGATGACAATCATGGTGGCAACATCAGGTGATACAGGTTCGGCTGTTGCAAGTGCATTACATGGTAAAAAAAATATTAATGTCATTATTCTTTATCCGAAAGGCAAAATTTCAAAACGTCAGGAACAGCAAATTACCTGTTGGGGTGACAATGTCATTGCATTGGCAGTAAGAGGAAATTTTGATGATTGCCAGCATCTGGTGAAATCAGCTTTTCAGGATAAATGGTGGCAAGAGCATTTCACATTAGGCAGCGCTAACAGTATTAATGTGGGAAGATTGTTGCCGCAGATAACGTATTATGCGTTTAGCAGCATGCAATATTATCAGCAATATCATCAGTTACCAGGTTATATCGTACCAACAGGAAATCTTGGCAATGCTACTGCTGCATATTATGCGAAATTAATGGGATTTCCGATTCGTGAAATTGTGCTCGCGACGAATGCGAATATGACACTGGTTGATTATTTGCAAACAGGAAAATTTATTCCGCGACAAACGATTGCCACGCTGGCAAATGCGATGGATGTGGGAAATCCCAGTAATTTTGAACGCCTGCAATATTTGTTTAATACATTTGAATCATTCAAAAAAAATGTGCGGGCATTTAGTGTGTCTGATGATGAGATCCGTGAAACGATTGTGAAAGTGTATCGTGAAGATAATAAAATTATCTGCCCGCATACTGCGACAGCGTGTTTTGTCAGGCAGAAATTATCTGATGAACCATGGGTTGTCGTGGCAACCGCCGATGCGTGTAAATTTGATTCGGTGGTGGAACCGCTGATTCATGCGGAAATTCCACAATCAGCGCAGATGCTGGAAATGTGCAGCAAGCCGGTGAAGATGCATGAGGTGGAAAATAATCTCGAAGCAGTTAGGGAATGTTTGTCGTTGAATTGATTTTGATATTTCATGACAATCTTTCTTGCCACGCAAAAATTTTGCATGAGCACAATAAATTGCTATACTTCATTCCCGTAAATATAAACAAGGATTGTAAATATGCGGAAAGTCTCTCATTCAATCTCTTTTATCACTTCATTACTACTAAGCAATGCTGTTTTTGCAGGTGGATTTCAGCTTTATGAATTAGGCACGCCTATCATGGGTACTGCAGCTGTGGGGCAGGCGGCTGTTGCAAATGATGCCTCAACTTCTTATTTCAATCCAGCAGGCATGACACAATTACATGACTCTGAATTTATGCTGGGTACTGTTATTTTATTGCCTGATACGCATTTTTCCATCGGTAACTCCAACACCATTCATGGAGATAATGGAAATCAGGCTGGAACACTCACGCCAGGTGTCGGCAGTTATTTTGTTTACAGTTTTTCTCCCAGATTGAAATTCGGCATCAGTTTAACGTCTCCCTATGGCGGAGATTTGAGTTATACCGATGGCTGGGTAGGGCGTTATCAAGTGCAGCAAACACAATTCTATGCACTGGATTTAAATCCAGTTGCTGCATATCAAATAAATGACTGGCTATCCTTAGGCATAGGTGCAACGCTGGAATATGCCAATCTTTCCGAAACACTCGCATTGCCACTTGTGCTTGAGCCACTCATCGATGGGCAAGCAACGATAAAAGTACATAATTATGCTCCAGGCTATAATGTTGGAGTCATGTTTACACCTACAAAATGTACCAACATTGGTATCGCATATCGTTCGCGAGTTATTCATCATTTATCAGGCGATACCACTTTTTTAAGAATCGCAGATATGCCTGGTACAACAACAAAACTAATCATGCCACAAAATGTGATTTTGAGTTTATCGCAACTGATATCCAATAAATTTAATTTACTTGCTGAGTTGGGTTGGTCTAATTGGTCATCGATGAAAAGCAGTGTTGTTGTTATCGATGGTTATTCAGTGACAACTGATCTTGATTGGAAAAATACTTATCGTGCTGGTTTGGGTTTGCAATATCATGCAACATCACAATTATTATTACAGGCTGGTGTTTCCTGGGATTCCTCTCCAACCGATGCTGTGCGTCGTACAGCCGATTTGCCTGTCGATCGACAGGTTCGCGCTGGTTTGGGTGTTATTTATAATGCACTTTCTGCCGTCGATTTGGGATTCTCTTATGAATATATTAATTTTGGCAGTGCTCCCATTGATAGTACTTCTACTCGAATAGGTACATTTCAGGGATCTTATGGCAGGAATTATGCCAATGCATTTCAGATGAGCATTAATGCAATTGTCTAGCTAGATGTATTTCTATTGCAGAAATACATCTACCAAATTTGCAAATTGCTGATGTTCCTGAAATAAAAAAGCATGTCCACCAGGAAAGAAAGCTAACCAGGCATAAGGGATTTGATTTGCAATAACTACGGAATTTTTAGGTCTGTCGACAATGTCATAACGACCATCTGTTACCAGGACAGGGTTGCGGATATTTTTAAGCGCATTAAAATTTTCATCATCGTTATTCCAGAGAGTTGTACGCGCACGATTCTGGCGTATTAATGTTTCCTTGCTGACTTTAAAATCATTGGGAATAGTTCCTGCAACAACTGCTGCTTTCATTCTCTGTAAGCAAGCTTTGGCTGCCTGTTTTCCTTGCTCGTTATTTGTAAAAACCAGACCAATTTTTTGCATATCAGGAATGTCTGGATTATTTAATTTGTTTTCGACACTTTCTGCAGTTTTTATTTCATGACTGCCACCTGGGCTTGCGCTGCAAAGCACGGCTTTATTTACCAGATCAGGATGTCTAATTAATAATTGCTGACCAATACGTGCACCCATTGACCATGCAAGAATATCGACTTTTTTATAGCCCAGTTTTTTTATAAGCCCGGCAGCATCATCAGCCATTTGTGGAATGGTTGTATTATTTTTCTTTGTGTCAGTGGATAAGCCAACGCCGCGATTATCGAATAAAATCAATTGATGATGTTTTGCCAGCTCATCAATTAATGCAGGATCCCAAAGACTCATCGTTGAAATAAAACCATTGATCATGAATAATGGTTCGCCTTCACCGCGAACATAATATGCCATGTCGATGTCACCGACTTTAACTGTTTTAACTTCGGCTTTGAAATGAGCAAAAACCGGTGAAAAAATGCTGCTAGACAGGAATGTAACTAAAAGTAAATTACGCATCCATTGCATGATTTTGAATCTCCAGGGATTTATGATTAATTAGTAGTATATTGTCGTAATCTCTCACTGAATATCAACAGCGTCAAGTTTGCGTAAGATTATAAGGCCTGCGCTTTTTATACGATTAACAAAACATCCAATGATTTGCATTAAAATTTTCAATATTTAAATACTTAACTTAATTCTCATTATCCCTTTGATTTAATTCGTAATTATGCTATTATTGACTCCTCATTATTTTGTATATACAATTAAATAAGTCATGCAACTTGAATTTGATCGAAATAAATCTGAAAAAAATGCGAGAGAAAGAAATTTACCATTCAGCATGGTAATTGATTTTGAATGGGAAACTGCTATTTCAAGGCAAGACATCAGAAAAGATTATCCTGAACCTCGTTATGTTGCTTCAGGTTTTATTGGGGAAAGGTTGTATATACTTTGTTTTACTCCAATTAAGAATGGCATTAGGATAATTAGTTTTAGAAAAGCCAACTTAAGAGAGGTAAGAAATTATGAAGCAAAAACCACTAACGAATAAAAAAGGCGAAGTGCGTAGCTTGACTAAAAAAGATTTTAAATCAATGCGTCCTATTAATGAAGTATTACCAAAGGAACTACTTGATGTAATATCCAGAAGAAAAAGAGGAGAGAGGGGAGAGCAAAAATCTCCTAAAAAAGTACCTATTAGTATTCGCATTAATCCTGCGGTTGTCAGGCATTTCAAAAATAGCGGCCCTGGTTGGCAAGCTAAAATAAATAGTATTCTTGAATTACATGTGAAACGATGCGAAAAAAAAGGAAAATACCATGCACATGCAAGTTCACGAAGCCATACGAGATAAACTTCAATAAAAATTCAATGGAATTACCATGCTTAGTTAATTATTAATAACAGGAACTAATAACCATGACCCCAACTTGGCCACATAGTGAAATCAGAGAAATATTCCCGGATATTTTCTTTGTGACAGGTACGAATAAAACAACTTACGCCAATATCGAACTGCAACATAGCAGAAACATGATTATTGTTCGTCATAATAACGAACTATCACTGATTAATACCGTCAGACTTGATGATCAAGGGCTAGCTGAGCTCGATGCTTTGGGCAAGGTAACAAATGTCATACGCATTGGTGCATTTCATGGTCGCGATGATGGATTTTATCTCGATCGTTATCATGCAAAATTATGGGCATTTAAAGGCATGCAGCATGATAACAATCACGTGACCGATATTGAATTAACTCCAGGTGGGCAAATGCCATTTCCTGGGTGTTCAGTATTTATTTTTACATCTTCAAAGTTTCCTGAAGGAGTGTTGCATATCGCCCGTGAAGGTGGAATTTTAATTACCTGTGACAGTATTAAAAACTGGTTAAGTGCCGATGAATTTTTTAGTGCGGACACTGCAAAACTATATGAAATGCAGGGTTTTTTTGGTACGGCCAGTATTTCCAAAGTATGGCAACAGGCATGTAATGTTGATGCAGCGGATTTTTCGCAATTAAAAAAATTGGAATTTCATCATCTCTTAAGTGCTCACGGCGAACCTTTGCTGAATAATGCGCATGAAGATGTGAGTGATACAATTATGCAGGAATACGGAGTTTAAAATAATTAAATAAAATAGAAGGATTAGCAATAAGCTTTTCCTTCTCCGAGCGAGATAATTTTTTAATTATATTTTCTACCTTCATCGCAAATGATCTATCGCCTTCCAGTTTCCAGCACTGAACAACGCAAATTGGCTTAAAACTGCGGGTATATTTACATTTTCCTTTACCATTTACATGAGACTGATAGCGCTTTATCAAATTATTGGTATAGCCCGTGTAATAGGCATTGTTTTCACACAGTAAAATATAAACCCAGAAATTATCGTTTTTCATAGCGTTTCATATTAACCCGGTTGTTTTAAGAAAAAAATAGATTACAATGCAGAATCAAAAAAATTTTTGGAGTATCTGCACATGACATTTGCCCGCGCATTACGTGATCTTATTCACAAGGAAAAAACACTGATCGCGCCTGGTGTCTTTGATGGTATGTCAGCATTACTTACAAAACAGGCGGGTTTTTCCGTGTTATATGCAAGTGGTGGGGCGATCGCACGCAGCATGGGGTACCCGGATATCGGTCTGGTAACAATGACTGAAGTGTTGGCAGTGCTTGCGCAGATTGTTGATGCGAGCAAACTTCCGGTCATTGCTGATGCTGATACTGGTTTTGGTAATACACTGAATGTGCGTCGAACAGTAAATGAATATGAACGTTTAGGTCTTGCTGGTATGCATATTGAAGACCAGACATTTCCAAAACGTTGCGGTCATCTTGAGGATAAATCTCTTGTTACAACAGAAGATATGATCGCCAAAATAATTGCTGCTGCGGATGCCAGAAAAGACCCGGATTTTTTAATTATTGCGCGGACTGATGCGATCAGTGTGGAAGGATTCGATAGCGCAATCAAACGTGCTCAGGCATATATCAAGGCAGGTGCAGACATGATTTTTGTCGAAGCGCCTGAAACAGTAGGGCAAATCGAAGCTATTGCCAAACATATTCCTCAGCCAAAATTAATTAATATGTTTTCGGGTGGCAAAACACCGCTGGTTCCAGTCGATAAACTAAAATCATTGGGTTACAACCTGGTCATTATTCCTTCCGATTTGCAACGCGCTGCAATTTTTGCCATGCAAAAAACACTTGATGCCATCCAGAAAAATGGAAACAGTGCAGCAATCGAAGAATTGCTTACTACTTTCAGCGAAAGGGAAAATATAATTGGCACAAAAACATATCTGGCGAAAGATGCGCTCATTGCTAAAAAAGCGACATCTATAGGAAGTTAACCTGTTTTTGTAATTGTGTTATTGCTTCTGGAATTAAGTTGCTCGTCTGGTACATTTCTCTTGGCAATTTTATAAATATCATCCAGCATAATTTTTGTTTTCGATGGATCGCCATACTCCAGTTTTTCGCCATAAGTGTTTCTGATGTATTCAATATGTCGATGAATGGGAATATCAGGAACTTGATGAACAAGTACGGATAATTCTTTGATGGCGAGTAATTTATAGATTTTTATTTCTTTGTCCGTTGTTAACACACTAGCTGCTTCCATACTAAGTTTATTAAGTCTCGCGTCTATTTTCTGAATAATGATATCCCGTTCACCTGTAGTAACGAATGGAGTTGTATTTGTTTTGGATTCGATACGAGTAGCTTGAAAAAAACTGGAAGGGGATTTTACTTGCAAGGTTGCAGAGTTGCTATTGATCAATACTGGTTTAGGGCGAATATATTCCAGTGTGCAAGCCATCAAGCTATTTATATTGCTGCCATCTTTAGCGCTGACAATCGCAGCACCAGCGCAATCAAGTTCCTGTGCAATCGTTTTCAGTATTTCACTATCAGTCTTATATTTTTTATCTGATTTAGATGCAACCAGCACAATGTGAGTATCAGGAAAGCTTTTTCTTACTTCAGTAATCTTGTTTGTGATAAAACGTTTGATGTCGTCGTTTTTTTGAGATTTTATACAGTTAATCAGGATGAAGGTTGCATATGCATCATATTTAATTTTCACATTCTCATCTTCAGAAGAAAATGTAGCTTTGGTACCTTCAATATCACTAATTCTCAGCCATGTTTTTTTATTTCCTACCATGGCATGCTTATCTAAATGTATACGATTGCAAGATGAAAGTTGCGGATCAAATTTGTTATCCTTGAGGCGATATATGAGTGATGTTTTACCTGTACCATCTTGACCACAGACGATTATTTTCAATCTGCATTCAACAGCTGCGGAGGAATCAGGTTGATTTTTTTTATTTTCAATAAAATTAAAGTCAGATATTTTTAAATTAGTATATGCCGCAAAACCAATGAAGAATGGGCTATGTGAAAGCATGATTAATCCTGCTTATAAAAGAGGGTTGTATCATATCTAATCTGAATTAAATTTTGAAGACTTGTTATCTCGCACCAGGTTTTGCGGGTGCAGCATTTTGTTTGGGTACTTCCTTGTCAACGATGCCTTTGATTTTTTCTACAAATTCTTTGGTATCGTTGAGCATATGTTTAATCTGATCGCCTTTGGTATCCCATTCCAGTTTGGCATTACGTTCAGCATCCTTGAGATCAGATGCCATTTTTGGAGATCTTCCCGTTTCTGCAATATGTGCTTTTACGGCTTTGGAATAAGCATCGAGAGATGAAAAAGTATTGCGTTGTGCATTGATGGATTGCAATAAATTTTCCTGGTGTTTTAACAGATTTGTTTTTTTGACTGAATCTGGCATGGATTCAACACGCGTTTTGAGATCAGAAATATCTTTTTGCAATTTATCAAACATGGAAATCGCGCGATCAACATCCTGGTGATGATTCATTCGTTCCATTTTTGCGGCTTTTTTCCAGTCTGTGTTAAGCAGATCTTCGTCTTTGCGATCTTTCATATAATTTTCCCCGTATTTGTTTTTAATATTATGTTTAACAACTTAAGTATAGCGCAGATAAATTGGGGGATGGATTAAATAAATAATAATACAATCAATTGGTTATTTTTCTGAATTCAACTGATAACCGCAACTCTTGTACAATTAACAACCGACAGGATTGCTTTAAAATCTTGTTGGGTTATTATAACAAGGGTTGCAATATCACGGGATACAAACAGCTCGATTTCAGAAAGCGGTGCCAGCTAAAAGAGAAAGAAAAAGACCGAATGAAGTATTTTCAAAAAACCATATATCAAGAAATTAGAGACAACTATAAAAATTCCCTTTAGAGAAAGAATAAATGAGTAGCAAAAAAAATGACAAAAATATTTACCTTAGATGAAATCAAACAAGTTATAAACCCAGAAGAAGCTATCCAGGCAATTGAAGAGGGATTCTTATTGTATGCAAAAAACCTGGTTGTGGTTGCTCCACTTGCTTCACTTGAAATTGAAAACAATGGTATTGCAAAAATAAAGTATGGTTATATCAAAGGAAAAGATACTTATGTAATGAAAGTTGGTTCATTTTTTCCTGGTAATACAGAAATTAATCTGCCATCAATAAATGCATCTATGCAGATTTATAGTCAACACACTGGTGCATTTGAAGCGCTCTTACTAGACGAAGCCTATCTTACGAATGTCCGCACTGCGGCAGCCAGTGTTATTGTTGTAAAATATTTTGCACCAGAAAAAATTACTAAAATTGGAATTATTGGAACAGGAATACAAGCAAAATTTCAATTAAATTATTTGAAACATATTACTGCATGTAAAAAGGTTATGATTTGGGGAAAAAATATTGCGTCAGCCGAACAATTTAAACTTGATATGGAAAAACAAGGATTCATTGTTGAAATCGCGAAAGATATTTCAGATATAATATCGCAATGCAATTTGATTATAACAGCAACATCTGCGGTTAAACCTATTATATTTGCAGATCCAGTACAATCAGGAACTCTAATCATTTCAGTGGGTGCGGACACTAAGAATAAATGTGAGCTTCATGAAGATCTTCTTAAAAAAGCTGATCTGATTCTTGCCGATAGTAGGATTCAATGTTGTGAATTAGGCAATATTGCTCATGCCTTGCAAACAAGAGCAATCACAGAAGACTCAATTGTTGAATTAGGTGATGCCATGATAAAGAATATAAGAAGAAAAGATGAACAGCAAATCATTGTTGCAAATTTAACCGGCGTTGCTGTACAGGATATTCAAATAGCAAATCTTGCTTATCAAGCATTATTGAAAAAAAAGCGGAATTAATATGCAGTATCATGACCATATTACAGAAGTTTATAAAAGAATCGCACCTTATATTAAAAAAACCCCGATTTTGAATTCGTCGTATTTTAGCCATAAAACTGGGAGCAACTTATTTTTTAAATGCGAAAATATTCAATATACAAATGCATTCAAGGTGCGTGGATCATTTAACAAAATTACAAATATGCCCGATAAAAACAAGATTATTATTACTGCTTCTGCCGGAAATCATGGATTAGCAGTATCCTTCGCAGCAAAAAAATTTGGCATGAAAGCGATTGTTGTTGTACCTGAATTTGTACCACAATTTCGTATCAATATGATACGAGAGTTGGGAGCAGAAGTAATTGTGCACGGCATAACAATGGATGAGCTAAACGCTAAAGTTGCTGAATATACTAAAGACCCTAACTATATCTATGTTCATGGATTTGATGATGATGACATTATCGCAGGACAAGCAACCATAGCTTATGAGTTATTACAGGAAATTCCTGATATAGATGTTATTGTCGTTCCGGTTGGTGGTGGTGGACTCATTTCCGGTATCGCTCAGTATGCAAAATCTTTTAATCCTAACATCATTGTCTATGGAACCGAAACAATAGGCGCAGATGCTATGTCTAAAAGTCTGGAAGCTGGGAGAATTGTCGCACTTCCAAAAATTACCTCTATTGCGATTAGCTTAGGTGCCTCCAAAGTAGCAGAAAGAACGTTTGAAATTGTTAAAAATAATGTTAGCAAGGTAGTAACTGTCACAGATGAAGAAGCAATCCGTGAGTTAAAAGACATTTTAGAAAAGGACAAAATATATGTAGAGCCAGCTTCTTCGTGCGCTCTATCTGCTGTTATTTCTGGGAAAATTCCTCATATACAGGATAAAAAAGTTGCGGTTATTTTAAGTGGCGGTAATTTTTCTCTTGAACAACTCAAGGCATTTTTATAGGCATTTATTCCCAACCCATTTGTCGCAATTGGGATTTGAATGTGCGCGTCAATATTTACATACCGGTAATGTGAATTACCGGTCTAAATCCACGGCGGGCGCGATCCAGCTCAAAATGCGACAAACAATTTAAACAAATTTAAATTCAATAACCTGCTGTGATTTGACATGAGATTTAAATTTCTATCTAGCTTAAAACGTCGGTCATGATAGCGGATGTTATAAAACATTTCAAAGTAAAATGAACTGTTTCAGCCTGGCATCACGATTTAATTTAAAAGCTCTCTTGCGTCTCCTTTTCTTAAATTAATCGCATATGTTCAGAGCTCGTCTTGGAAGATTACAAAAACAAAGTCTCGTGAATTTCTCAATGTATTTAATCTCAAAAAATTAAATTTGAGGGTCGATTTGATCCCATTCTTCATCTAACCAGTGAATATTACCCTTAGCTTCACGAATTGCCGTATCAATAGAGTCGCAAATAGATAATTGTCGAGTGATTGGTAGCCAGCACATCTCCAAAGGTTCGTCACTAAAATGCTCTTCCTCAAAATAGAAATGACCATTTTTATTTTGAATAAAGTTAACTCTTTTTCTGTTGTCTAAGCTAAAAATTGTTTTTAAAAATTTCATATAAATTTCCAATATCTTTAATTCTTGTCCTAACTTTTCTTTCTAAAAAGAACAATTATTAATACCAATAAAACCAAAGCGACGATATTAATGCCAATAAATGTTGTTGTGACTGGTTGAGGATTAAAAGATATCCGGTAGCCGAATCCGAAAGCGTATAGTGATTTTACTCCAGTGATACTGAAAGCATAAATACATCCAAAAAGGGAATAACAATAAGCATAGAAATTTGGGGTCTGTATACTAACCAGTTGGATCAATTGTGTGATTATTGAAAGCTTATAACCTACTTTTTTATTTTTCCAAAGGGTTATACCAGCAATAATATTGATGAGCCCAAATATTAAGGGGATTGATGCTTGCAAAATAAAGCTCAATGACCATGGCGTAAATGTAATGGTAGAACCATGAGAACTTTCTAAACCAAGCATCATGCCAATTTGAAGAATAAACATAATGAGGACTAATATCCCACCTACTATCTCTATTCCAGCTATAATTTTTCGCATTTTGCATCTCTTAATTAACATTTATACTAATAAATTTGATTTCATCGTTCATTTATATCAATTTTAAGTAGCCTCAACTCCTGCTTTAACATTTTCTTACACTGCCCGAGGTTGTTCTTGTTGTGCGCGTTCTGCAACTTCAGCTTGCGCTTTCACTGCTGCTTCAACAGCGCGTCGTTGTTCCTCTTCACGAGCTTGTGCTTCTCGTTGCGCGCGTTCTGCTGCTTCAGCCTGAGCTCTTGCTGCTGCTTCAACAGCACGTCGTTGTTCCTCTTCACGAGCTTGTGCTTCTCGTTGCGCACGTTCTGCAGCTTCAGCCTGAGCTCTTGCTGCTGCTTCAACAGCGCGTCGTTGTTCTGCTTGACGAGCTTCTGCTTCTCGCTGTGCACGTTCTGCAACTTCGGCCTGAGCTCTTGCTGCTGCCTGAACTTGAGCGCGTCGCTGTTCTTCCGCGCGTGCCTGTGCTTCTCGTTGTGCACGTTCTGCACGAGCTTGCGCTTCTCGCTGAGCCTGTCGCGCGCTTTCTATTGCTCTTGCATGTGCTTCGGCTCTGGCACGTGCTTCTGCCTGGGCTCGAGCTTCCTTCTGCGCACGTTTTGCATATTTTTCTGCCTGGAGTCTCGCCTCATACGCGCGTCTGGCTTTTTCAGCTCTCATTTGGTCACGAATTTCCGCATCCATTCTTGCCTGATCCATTGAGCCATTGTTGTAACCTTCTTCATATGAATAGTCTGCAGGATACTCATTACTAATAATTACAGGCTTGGGATTTTTTGGTTTAACTTGTTTATGCACATCAATTTTTTTGTAATTATTTACGATGGTTTTGGATTCAACAGCAACAGGTAAATTAGCGTTTTCTTTACTCTCAGGATGAGTGCTGGTGGAATTATCACCTACACAAGCTGTTAATAAAATTGCACTTGAGCATAGTAAAATTTTTGAATAATTTCTCATGAAAACCCTCGTTGTATTATAGAAATTCAGTGCCGGTATGATAAACAGCTATTATTAAGATAATCTTAGATTGACTGCCTCTGCCCATGATCCGGTTTCCTGTCAATCTGCGCAAATCCCATCATTAATTTCTGCGCTTCCTGAGGGTTAATCGCTTTATCTGAATTAGCGTAAACATATTTCTGCAAGGTCGCTCCAGTTTCACTGGCAAGCAGACTATATATTACAGATAATTTTGTTAATGGTGTCGGGCATTCGTTTTCCAGCAAATGTAAATAAACATTCGCCCTATTATCACCTCTTGTGTAATCAAACATTCTTGAAGTTTTGCCAAGGTAATTACCTCGCTCCATTTTATAGCCATCAATCGTGTCACCGATTTCACTGCAGATGGTTTCCAGTGATATGCGCTCATTGTTTTTGATAATGTTGCTATTTGCATTTGCGTTAAATGGTGCAAACATCTCGCGCAATTGCATGAATTTATTAAAGCCTGCATTGAGATGATCGAGAAATGAATTTGATGCTAGTGTCGAATCAACGCTTTCATATCCGCCTTCATTACCAATCATTGCATGAGGATCACCACAATTATTACAGGCATTGATATAACCAGCGTTAGGTTTAAATGCATCGCGTTTTTCTGCATCACCCCAACCATCATTTCCCAGCAACTTTAGCGTGAGCGCTCTGATTCTATTGAGATTGTGCGCAACGCGTTGACCATTTACAACTACATTATCACTGTAGGGTAATTCCAGACGTTTAACTTTTCCTAGTCTTGTAGATTGTTCTTCCTTTGAAAGTTCCTGAATATTTTGCAAAGCAAGCGCGATACCATCAAGTCTTGCTTTTTCGAATTGTTGCAGCGCTTCATTTTTTAATCCTAATCCAGCTGCAAAAAATCCCATGCCTGCTTTTAAAAATTTAAAATTGATTATCTCATTGTCTGCAAGATAATTTCCTTGTGAAACGATTGCATCAAGTGACTCAATGAATTCCCTGCAGATTGCAAATGAGACACCATCAAGATCCAGTTTACCTTTCACTCCTTTCCATTTGACATCGATAATATTCTCTGGATTTGCGGGTCTTTGTATTCCATACATCGCGGTATAAATTTGATTTTGCCAATCAAGATAATTTTCAGGTAGTGAAGAATGATCATATTGTTCCGGATAAAAAAACATACCACCTGTGTTACGAAAATCACCTTGCCATTGTAAGCCTGCTTGATCAACTACAATTACTTTTTGTGCTGGAGTGATTGCATTTTTTTGGCTTTTAAAACCACCGGTATGATGAGCATACGTTATTCCAGCAACATTTGTTGCCTTTACCAGACATCTGAGTTGTGCAATTTGATCAGCTGTTAATGTTTTATTATATAAGGCAGTATTCATTGTGCCATTGGTATTATAGTTTTCATTACGGGCTAGAATCTGCAAATGCCTCGCAGTCAATAAACGGGGATCACTCGGAATAACTTCAGTTCTTCTGGTGTATGGATTTTTAAATGACGCACCTAATATGTCGGTATCGGTGAGTAATTTCTGAAATGATTCCAATATGTTTGGTGGACAATTAAGTTGAACATTTCTTGAATTAATATTTTTAGGGAATGATTGATTACCGAATGCTGCAACTTTTTCAACAATAATTGATTTGCTGCTATTCATATTTTCCTCGTTAATGCCTACATTTTGAGCAAAAAGGTAATCTGGTTATTTAAGTAAGTGAGCATATCAATTGAATATTAAGGATATCTTAGGTTCAATCCCTGATAATTATGTATTGTAAATTTGTCCTGTCTTCAATATATTTTCAAACTACATTCCACGTTCTAATGAATAAACAAACGAGGTTAAGCCTAATGTTTTCACACACTCCAGTAAGAAAAATTAAAAATCTTGATACTCACCAGCAAAAACAACTGGATGATCAATTAAAAAAATTCCTGCAGCTAAAACAGCCCACGAAAAAGGATGTCATGTTCGCGATGGATCTGGTTGAGAAAGGCGCTGATTTGAGTATGGATAAAGATGCCTTGCTGGAAAAATTGATGAAACTGGCTGATGCTGAATATCAGCGAGATGAAATATGTGGAAGTAATGGTTTTAAATATTATCCAGATAATATTCAGCGTTACCACGATACCTGCAAACAGGATCCTGCACATTCATTTATCATTAACAGTATTATCAATCTCGTGCAGTCAGGTGCAGATCCAGACAAAACGATAGACATAAGAAATGTAAATGGCAAATTTTATTCTTTGTCACCACTTGTACTCGTGCTCGATTACAAACCTGAAGCGACTGAAATTTTACTGAAAGCTAATGCCAAACCCTATATTGCTCCTACGATACATCAGTTTTCCTATCAAGCTTTACTTTCCAGAGCGCTTACTGCCTGGCTTTTCAATCTTGAAACCATATCTTCTGAATTAGTTGATATACTCAAATATTATAAAAAATATATCAATTTCACTTCACTCACTACTGTGGAAAATTTTGTTTATGTTCTCAATCCAGCGACTCCTGTTGGTCAGATTGTTTGGGCGCGTACAGGAGCTGAAGAATGTTCGTTAAGTGCGGGAACGTGTAAATCTCTCGTAAAACATCTGGGAGAGTTGAATATATCAAAACCAATAATCGTCGCTCAACTTGCAAAAGCAGGAATTATTCTAGACTCCCGGGGATATTTGAAGAATAAGCCAATCTTAAAGAATGCGAAAATGGAAAATCCTCTGCCACTGAATGGAAATAAACATCTGGATGATGAGCTTGAATTCATCATCATAAAAGATGAACCTGAAATCAAAGACCTGGTGCACGCGATGCAGCTAGTGAAACAAGGTGCAAATTCACGCATGAAAGAGGAAAAATTATTATTGAAATTCCTCGCTGCAGCACACAGGCAATATAAGCGTAATGATATATATTCAGACTCAAAAAATGATTTAGCTTTATATGAAAAAAATATTGAGATGTATAAAATTGAATGCCGAAAAAATCCAGAACATTCATTCATTATTGATAGCATTATCAAGCTCATTGAGTTAGGCAGCAATCCGAATCAAAAAGCTTATGTGTTAAATGGAAACACACTTCAACAACATTGCATCACATCGCTTGGTTTAATTCTTGATTACAAGCCAGAAGCTGCGGCAAAGTTAATGCTTGCGGGCGCATCTCCAGGACAACTTCTGGATAAAAACACCAGTTTTATCGATATCATTGGTAATTATCCGTCGCATCCATTCATTAATTATTCACTGACCAAATGGCTTTTTAACGTTAAATCCATTACTTCAAAAATTGTGAACGTATTGAAAAATTATAAAAATCATCTGGATTTCGAATCATTTACGACCAAAGAAAACTTTTTAATGGTTCTCAATCCGCTGACACCAGTGGGCAAAGTTGTCTGGGCAAAGAGAGGCGAAAATGAATGTTCCTTGTTTGGTAAAACACGGTTGATGATTGTCGAACATCTGCAAAAACAATATGGAATCTCGCGTACAACCATTATCGATCATCTTGAAAAATGCGGCATTATTATCGATAGAGTCACCGGTGTGTTCACTAAAATATTGGATGCGACTGGATATATTCATGATGCTGTCACGCAAGGCGATACAGAAATGCTAAGCATGTTGCTTGAACATGGAGCTATTCCTGACGAGAAAAGTATAAATAAAATAAATAATTCGTTTAAGGCTCTAAGAGCGGGTGAGGTATTCCCGAAACTATCTGAATTGCCCAGTAAAATCAGGGAAGACATGTTTTTGAAACTGATTACCTATGGTGCAGCGCCGTTTTATTACCCTTCTCACTTCAAAAATGATTCGATTAACCTTGTCATTGAACTTCAGCCGTATCTTAATCAAGCCCAGAAACTTTATTCTCCACGCGATATGATTGAACTCACCAGGGCTTTATTGCAAGTTTATATCGATGATACTTCTCTCACAGCCAATCATAAACACATTCCTGAGGCAAAAAAATTCCTGGAACGTATTGAAAAGAGTAATTGCACATTTGAAGATATAAAAAAAGAAGCAAAAGAACTGACGAACAAATCGTCTATTCTCGATAAATCAAAAACACTGAAAGGAATTTTTAAGCTAATTGGCAAAAAGGAATTTGAATACTTTTTGCTGCCTATGATGAAAGCAAGCCCAAATAATAAAGAAACTAAAATAGAAACTAAAAAAGATACTTTTCAATTCTTCAATACTACGCCAGTACGCGCAATCAAGAACCTTGCACCACTTGAGCAGAAAAAACTGGATAAACAATTGAAAGCAGTGCTGGATATCGAACCTCCAAAGGAAATCGAAGATTTCAAGCGTGCGATGGAGTTGGCGAGACAGGGAGCGAATATCAGCATGGAAAGAAATCTTTTGTTAAATATTCTAGTGACGAAGGCTTTCTTCGAATATGATAAAAATAAATTAGAATCCTTTAGAGAATATAATGCGCATCTGAAAAATATTAAAGATTATTTTGAAGAGTGTGAGAAAAATCCTGATCATTCATTCTATATTGATAGCATAGTTGAGCTGATCAACTTGGGTGCTGATCCAAATCGTAAATCACACTGGGTGAACGGGATAGTTAAAGAATATTGTGTTACACCACTTGGTTTAATTCTCGACTTCAAGCCTGAAGCTGCAGCAATGTTAATTGAAGCTGGCGCTCTTCCTTTCACAAGGCGTCGTGGAGTCAAGGGGATAGAAAATACTACTATCTATGATGTCATGAGGTTTTCAAATAATCTTGACCTACCCTATCATCCATTCATTGAAATTGCTTTAGTTAAATGGTTGTTAACTGTAAAAAACATATCTCAGACAATTGTAGATGTGCTGAAAAATTATAGAGATGAATTAGATTTTATTTCATGTTTGACTCGTGAAAATTATTTGCATGTGTTAAACCCACTTACCTCAATAGGTAGAGTTTTATGGGCAGATAGAAGTGGGGAATGTACTTTTTTTAATGGAAAGCGTGCAGATGTAATAAACTATCTCGATCACTATTTCAATATAAAATACGATACGATTATCAGTGAATTTGCGAAAATGGGCATCATGTTTGAGAAAAACACTGGAAAATGGCTGCAATATCAGCAATCAACAAATGGCTTGTTAGCGATGAAAGTAAACAAGCCAAATGAAACTATTGAAAGTTTTCGTAGTAGTTTATAAGCATGGAGATAAACGGTACTCCGATAACTCAAATGCTCAACAGGATCTCAGCACATTTTTATTCTCCGCCAGGCTGAGTATAAAAAGCCGACTCGCAGTGCTCCATAACTGGCTCGCTTCATGCGGCACTGCTTTTGGATAACCACTCGTATTCGTAACAGTGATTTCATTTCCCAGTATGCGTGTCGCATCATGTTCGCTACCTTCAACATTTCCACCTTCAGAGAGAGCCATGTCAACAACCACGGAGCCTTTATGCATATGCAGTAATGTATCCCTTGGAATAAGTAATGGTGCAGGTTGATTGGCTCTGCGTGCACTCGTGATAACAATATCAGCATCAGATAATGCTTGTTTAATCACTGTTTGTTGTTGCTGTAAATCTGCATTAGTATCCAGCAGTAAAATATTACCACCATGTTGGGTAATTTCATTTGCCTGATTTGAGTTATTGATAATCACTGTGGTAGGTAGATTTTTGCTGCGTGCTTCCATGAATGCAGAATACCCCACTATTCCAAAACCGATAATAACCACTTTTTTGATGGTTGAATGAAATTTATCAAGCGCATCCAGTAATGCAAGTCTGCCAGCAATTTTACTCATGGAAGCTAAAATATTCATTGGATCATCATGCGCAAGTTGCATTTGATCAATGCTATAGGCATGAATTCCAGCCTGATGATATTCGTTGATATGTGAGGAATGTTTTTCCAGCGGATCGAGAGCGCCAATCATGATCATGCCTTGTGATAAAGCCTGGTTTTCCAATTTTTCACGCTGGGTATCAGGACGTTTGACGCGAACAATGATATTTATATTTGCAAATAATTTTTTAAAATTTTCGACAGAATACTGATTGATATATCGAATTTCAGCACCCGCATTTTCGTATTCTTGATCTGGATAACCTGCTGCTGTGCCTGCATTTTGTTCTATGTAAATTTTATAACCTTTGTTCGCTAATTTTTTTACATCAGCTGGTATGAGAGCAACCCTTGATTCACCCGCACGCGTTTCTTTTGTGATTAAAATATTAGCCATATTCATTTAACACCTCGTTCAATAATAATTTTATTTGCATGGTTAAATTGGTTTATAAATTTCAATAAATCATCTTTATTCAGTGCTATACAGCCAGCAGTTGGTGTGTAATTTTCACGTGCAATATGCAGGAATATTGCCGAGCCCTTTCCTTTTACAACTGGATCATCATTATAACCAATGACAGCAATAATGTCATAAACATGATCTTCGCGCCAAAGATTTTCATGGCTTGCTGCAAAGGGTAATTTAACAGCTTTGTTATATTCTGCTGAATTAACATCATCACACCAGCCGTCATTTTTTGTTAATGCAACCAGGGGGATATTTGTTGTTACTTCATGAGGATCAATGCGATCAGGACGGTAATAGATTTTTCTGATTTTGAATTTGCCAATCGGTGTTGCGCCATCTCCTTCTTTTTTATTTTCTGTTACACCAGTTCGCCCAAGCGCACAACGATAATGTTGATTGTGAAATGTGATATGACAGGATGAATCAATTTGATTAAAAGTCACTATTGCTGGTGTGGGTCTGGCAAGCGCAAAATTTGAAATTAAAAGTGTCAGGAAGAGTAAATTAAATGAAAACTTCATGTATGGCTCATTTAGATGATTGATTTTAATGTATCAAGGCTTATATTCCCACCGCTCATTACCGCAACAACATTTTTTCCCTGAAATTTATTTGCTGATTTTAGAACGGCTGCCAAAGCAACTCCTGATGCACCTTCGATTAAAAGATGTTGTGTTTTAATCATTCTGATGATGGCGTTTTTAATTTCATTTTCTGAAACGAGAATATACTCATCAACTAATTGTTGGCAGATATCAAAAGTAATAGCACCTGGCTCAATACCGCCCGCTGTTGCATCAGATAACGTTGGCAATGTTTCCATTTCAATAATATGTCCTGCTGTTATCGACTCTGCCATCACCGGTGAATTTTCTGGCAAGCAACCAATGATTTTTACTTCTGGATTCATCGCTTTTAAATAACCCGCAATGCCTGCGATTAAGCCACCACCACCAATCGGAACGAAAACTGCATCGCAGGTTTCCAGTTGATAAAATAATTCAAGACCAATCGTTCCTTGTCCTGCAATGACAGCAGGATCATTGTACGGTGAAACATAAACCATATTATGTTGTTTCGCATATTCCAGCGCACGCATTTCAGCATGCATGCAATCAGTGCCATAAAATTGCAGATTGTTTGTATAATTGCGAATATTCTCTATCTTGGTGGATGCAGCATTTTCAGGTACGAAGACGACACCTTGCATATCCAGTTCTTTCATGGCAAATGCAACAGCCGCACCATGATTGCCAGAAGAGGCTGTCACCACTCCTTGTGCTCGCTGTGCTGCATTCAGGCTCAATAATTTATTGAATGCACCGCGAACTTTGAATGAGCCAGTATATTGAAGGTTTTCACATTTCAGAAATAAATTAATACCACTTTCCCGGCTGAGTGCAATGGAGTAATCGAGCGGTGTTTCGCGGATATATTGTCTAATGCTTTTTTCAGCGGTTAATACTTCATTTTTGATATCAAACATGGCTCTTCACATTCCTGGAGTTGTTTTAAGATTTTCCTTTAAGAACTCAATGAGCTTTGGAGACATGCGTTTGAGTTCATTCGAGCCGCGGGTAATTTTGGCAATGCTGACATGTAAATTATCTGCCATGTCACGTTGGGTTTTTTCCTGCTTGAGTAAATCAACTATAATCAGACAGCGCATGGCAATGCTTTCACGCTCTTCTGGTGTCAGCAATAAATCAAATAGGGATGAAAGCATCTTGTCGTTTTTAGTCGCGAGACATAACTTGATAAAACTACGCCAAGCAGCCTGATTCATGAGAAATATACCTTGTTATGATAATACTGCCATATCATTACAAAATATGATTTATATATCAATGATGATTTAATTACGCATGCACCACTCCTGTTTTGATTAACAGAATCATGAAGGAAAATAATAAAATTAATATCGGTGTGACTTTGCCGCCTATTACCTTGTATGGTGCTGATGCAATTGTTTTTCTTCCCAGTAAAACAACCGTAGCTGGCATTAATCCAAATAATAGAACATCAACAAAACCACCGGCAAAATCCAGCATGTTTAAAAATAAATTTGGATAAATGAGCGTGAATATAAAAGATGGAATGAAGATGATCGCGATATAAAACATATCATTGCTGATCTTTTTATGCAGGGAATTCTTTGCACTATCCTTGATAAAATCCACCAGACTAATTGCTGTAGGAATAAATGAAGTCAGCAAGGCAAACAGGGAAAATGATTTCACCAGAAAAATAATGGAAATAACAGACATGGAACCGCCTAATAATTGCGTAACCAGTTCGGCATTTTTAATGCTGGCATCAGCAGGTAAAATTCCCAGAATGACATAATTCCATAACATATAAACCAGCAAGGGAATGAAATTGCCAATGATAATGGCAAAGCGAATATGATTAACATTTTTATTCAGATAATAAGTAATGCTGGGTACGAGATTCTGGTAACCAAAACAAATCAGCATGATCGGTACAACATTTAAGATCGACATGAAATCAACTTGTGATGTTTTTAATATGTTGACGTGTTGCAGACCAATTACGATCAAGGCGAAATAAGTAATAATCAAACCCAATAATAATAATTGATTAAAGCGATTTGCCATGTGTGTGCCAGCATAAGTAATCGCAGCGACAAGACTGACGCAGAGAATAATGCCGATGTATTTGGGGACGGCATAGCCCGTGAGGGAGCTCACGATATCAGAAAAAATGATGCCACATCCATCAAGATAGGCTACGAATAAACTGTAGAATAATGCGAGAAATAAAAATAAGGTGATGAATTTGCCTTTTTTTCCCAGGATGGATTCGACGATGGTGGAAAAATTAACTTTTTCCTCAAACCATAATGTCGCTTCCAGAATGAGTAAACCAGTGATGGTGGTGAATATATAACAAAATATTGTCGCAACAGTGGATGAAACAAAACCAGCCATCGCGGTTCTGACGGGTAAGCCAATCATGCCCGCGCCAATGCAGCAGCCGGTGATTAAAAGCGTTGCACCAAAAACTGATTTGAATGAAGATGTGTTCATGTCGCTGATCCGTAATTATGTAATGGCGTAACATTACATGATGGGATGAGGATGTGTCAAGGGTTTGTATACAACGTAACTCCGCTTTCTCTGCAGGATCAACTGTCATGCTGTGCGGAGAGCTATCATCCTGTTGCGG
>Ga0206855_10003_pt1 | contig 109529 bp, 105 predicted proteins | sample Alteio_BWOrgCont_51_FD_152637 | JGI IMG/M metagenome (GOLD analysis project Ga0206855, IMG submission 152637) | Enriched cells from forest soil in Barre Woods Harvard Forest LTER site, Petersham, Massachusetts, United States -... | ecosystem: Environmental > Terrestrial > Soil > Temperate forest...
TGAAGCCTGCTTTATGACCATGAACATAACCAAAGCCATTTTTCCTGTTGCGGGCTTAGGCACGCGATTTTTACCCGCTACCAAGGCAAATCCAAAGGAAATGTTACCGATTGTAGATAAGCCTTTGATTCAATATGCGGTCGAGGAAGCAATCAGTTCAGGAATCACGGAATTGATCTTTGTGACGAACAGCAGCAAGCGGGCGATAGAAGATCACTTCGATTCCAACTATGAACTGGAAGCAGCATTAGCCGAACGCGGCAAGCATGAATTGCTGGATATCGTAAAAGGCATATTGCCCGAAGGCGTTTCCTGCGCCTATATCCGTCAGAAATCACCGCAAGGGTTAGGTCATGCTGTTTTGTGTGCAAAACAATTAGTGATGGATGAACCATTCGCAGTGTTGCTCGCAGATGATCTGATTGATGGCAGTGATAACGCCTGTCTCAAACAGATGGTGCAACAATTTCATAAACAACAGGCGAGCATCATTGCAGTAGAAAAAATTGCGCGTGAAGAAAGTAAAAAATATGGCATCGTGAATGTTGCTAATACCGGTGAACAATTAGCTTTAATGAGCGGCATTGTAGAAAAACCAGAACCAGAATTCGCGCCTTCCAATCTTGGCGTCGTCGGACGATACATTTTAACACCGCGCATTTTTGCGCATCTTGAAAATACCAGCAAAGGATCATTAGGTGAAATTCAGTTGACGGATGCCATTGCAAAATTATTGCATGAAGAAAAAGTTTACGCGTATCAATTTACAGGCAAACGTTATGATTGCGGTAGCAAGCTGGGATATCTTGAAGCAACGATTGCCTATGCGTTAAAGCATCCAGAACTGGCAACCGACTTTAGACGATCGCTGGAGGAGATGGTGGCATGATTAATATGAACAATATCTTTAAAAGTCATAGGCAGATTTATTTATTTGCCTTGTTGACCAGTCTTTTATTATCGGTGCTGATCGGTTATCGACATACCGTGATTAATCCAGATGGAATTTGTTATTTGCTGAGCGCTCAAGTTTTAAATTTCGGTTCAATGCATGATGTCATGCATTTTTGCCCGCAAGCGAAATGGCCTTTTTATTCCGCACTGATTTATGGCGTTGCACGCATTACTCATTTTCCTTATGAAATTGCTGCTTATCTTCTAAATGGTTTGTTGTCGCTGATTTCTGTTATTACCTTCATCAAAATTATTGAGAAACTGGGCGGCAATCAGCGTGTCATGTGGCTGGCAGCGCTGGTTATCCTCTTTGCACATCAATTTAATGTATTGCGTGACAATATCATTCGCGATCATGGTTTCTGGGCATTTTATCTGGTTTCAATTTATTTATTGCTGGAATATTTTCATCGACCCAGATTGAACATGGCATTGCTGTGGAATGCGAGTCTTTTGCTTGCTACTTTATTCCGCATTGAAGGCGCAATATTTTTATTTACGATGCCATTTATCGCCTGGTTTTCCAGACAATCCTTTTCCGCACGTTTAAAAAGCTTTCTTTCACTCAATTCTGTTTTCATGGTCGCATGCGTTGCATTGGTGCTGTGGCATTTCACGCATCCCGATCAATCCGCACAACAATGGGGACGTGTGGGTGAAATCATTCATCAGCTTCAGAATGGTTTGACGATTATCACGGATCGTTATCATTCTGTGCGCGCGATTCTCATGCAGCATGTTTTTCCTGCAGAATCACTTTCAGATGCAAGTGTTGTTGTATTTCTTGTCTGGATCAACTGGTATTTATATAACGTTGTACTCACGCTCGGTATGGGATATTCCATATTTCTGCTTTATGCCTGGTTTACTCGCGCGGCGCATTTTACTTCACAAAACGCATGGATAGTCTGGGGTTATGTTGTCGTTAATACCATCATGACAATGGGATTTCTTGCTGAGAATTTATTTGTTTCCAAGCGTTATCTGGTGGCGCTCACACTGGTATTAATTCTCTGGATTCCTTTTGCCATTAATCAATTGATAAATAAATGGACGAGCCTGCGTCATCGTTTATTTTTAACTGTGATGGCAATTATTTTTCTCGTTTCAGCCATTAGTGGTGTAGTGGAATTTGGGCGTTCCAAATATTATGTGCGCACTGCTGGTAACTGGATGGCAACTGAAATTCCTGCAGATGCCAAAATTTATATGAATGATTTGCAACTAATCTATTATTCTAATCATTATGGCATGCATATTTTTGAAGTGGTGCCACAAACCATGGATATAAAAACTGTGGTAGATGGAAAATGGAAACAATACGATTATCTCGCCTTGCGTTTGCGTAAAAAGGACAATAGTGAACTTACCCCGCTGTTAAAAGAATTGCAGGATATTTCACCCATGAAAATATTTAATGATAAACAGGGAAATCGTGTGGCTGTTTACAAGATCATGCGTGCGCCTGTTACTCTTTCAGTTAAACAGGATTAATACATCAGTAACAGGGGAAGCATGTGAATATCACCGTTATCGGCGCAGGATATGTAGGATTAGTGACAGGAGCGTGTTTTGCTGAGCTCGGAAATCATGTCACTTGTGTGGATGTTAATCAGAATAAAATTTCCAATCTGCAAAAAGGCATTCTGCCAATTTATGAACCCGGTCTTGAACTCATGGTTGCCAGCAACATGAATGAAGGTCGTTTGCATTTTGTTGCTTCACTCAATGTAATTGCTGCGGAAAGTCAGGTTATTTTTATCGCTGTTGGGACGCCGAGTGATGAACAAGGTGCAGCTGATATTCAATATGTGCTGGAAGCTGCACGCAGTATTGGTGCGCATATTCGCAGTTATTGTGTCATCGTCGACAAATCCACAGTGCCAGTTGGTATGGCAGATCAGGTGACACAAGTCATTCAGCAGGAATTAAAAAAACGCCAGCTCGATGTTCGTTTTGATGTCGTCAGTAATCCTGAATTTTTACGCGAAGGTGCAGCGATTGAAGATTTCATGCGTCCTGATCGTGTGATCATTGGTCTTGATTCCAGTAATGCAAAAAATATCATGCTTGATTTATATTTGCCGATTTTGCGTAGCCCAGAACGTATTTATTTTATGAATGTGAAAGATGCGGAAATGACAAAATATGCAGCGAATGCAATGCTCGCGACACGCATTTCATTTATGAATGAAATGGCTGTGTTATGTGAGCGTATGGATGTGGATATTGAAAACGTGCGTCTTGGCATTGGTGCGGATGAACGTATTGGTAATAAATTTCTGAATGCAGGATGTGGTTATGGTGGTTCGTGTTTTCCCAAGGATGTTCGCGCATTAATGAAAATGGCAGAGCAACATGATGTGTCGCCGCTGATCTTGCATGCGGTAGAGAAACGTAATCGCGAACAGAAAATGTTGTTGCCGGAAAAATTGACGCATGTATTTGGTGAGGATTTAACGGGAATTACTTTAGGTGTATGGGGATTGGCATTTAAACCTGGCACGGATGATATGCGTGAAGCATCGTCGCTGATATTAATAGAGCAAGCGGTTGAACGTGGTGCGTGTGTGCAAGCGTATGATCCGGCTGCGATGCAAGTGGCGCGAGAACTTTTGCCGACGGAATGGTTGGCGAGTGGGAAGGTGGTGTTGACTGAACATCAGTATGATGCGATGAAAAATGCAGATGCATTGATACTGGTGACCGAGTGGAAACCATTTTGTTATCCAGATATCGCGGCGTTAAAAAATCTGATGCGACAATTGATTATTTTCGATGGACGTAATCAGTATGATCCTAAACATATGCGCGCAGCAGGATTTGAATATTACGGCGTGGGTAGGGGTGAAATGCCTGTTAGGAAATCATTGCTGGAGCGTAAATCGGGCTGAGTGTGCTGGAAAACAGGTGTGTGGTTGCAAAGATGTGCGCATATTTTTGTGGCTGATACAGATGGTTTGCATGTAGCAGGTGTGTCACCCTGGAAAATACGCCGAATAACAGCAGCTAACTGAACCAGGACAGTGGCGGCGTATTTTCCGGGGTGACACACCTGTTTGCAACCCCACTCTGTTAGTGGCTAGCGGCAGTCGTTTGTTATCCCAGCAAAATGCCTCGACGTTACAGTGTGCGGTGTTCAATACATTCGGAGAGGTCAAGACCCTCACCCCTACCCCTCTCCCCTCGCTGAAAAACGCTCCGGGAGAGGGGAGCTCTCCGAATGAAAGACACTGTCACATTCGGAGAGCTCTTACCGGAAATAAACATCTTGTATTGCTACCTGGCGTAGCCACTGTTGCATTCGGAGAGCTCCCCTCTCCCGGAGCGTTTTTCAGCGAGGGGAGAGGGGTAGGGGTGAGGGTCTTGACTCACATCATTTTTTGAAAAGGATTTTACCTTGAAAACTCGTTTCTTCATTTACCTCACTGGTTTTTTCTTATTAGGTCTCGCATTATGGACGGAACGTTTTTTTGGCCGTGTTTCCATTGATCAGGCATTGTGGACGATCAACTTCGGCGCAAAGGGAGTGCTCGCAGCAGATTCCATTTTCCTCAAACGCTTTATCATCTGGGCGATTATCTGGCCGATTATTCTTTCGATAATCTTCCTTCTCGCGGAAAGGTTTATTACACCGCGCATGCGTTTCACTGCTCCGTTATTTCTATTGGCAGGCGTATTGTATTTTTCTTACGAATATCATGCGATTGATTATTTTCAAAAATCACGCGTACGCGACAAGGATTATTTTTTCCTGAATTATGTCGATGCTAACCAACAACATTTTTCCGCGAAAAATCCTAAAAGCCTCATTCTGATTTACGTGGAAAGTCTTGAAAATAATTATGCCAAACCAGAATTATTCGGCCACGATCTACTGAAAAAATTAACGCATCTGCAAAATAATCATGTGTCATTTTCACAATACCAACAGGTGTCAGGCACTGGATGGACAATGGGTGGTCTCGTTTCAACGCAATGCGCTGTACCCCTGAAAAGTTTAACGATTATGGGAAATAATCGTGTTGGTGAAAACGTCAGTTATTTTTTACCGAAAGTAAAATGCCTCGGAGATATTCTTGCTGAAGCTGGGTATAAAAATATTTTCATGGAAGGTTCATCTTTATTTGTTGGTGGCAAAGGCAAGTTTCTTGAGAATCATCATTACTCAGAACGTATAGGCACAGATGAATGGTTTGCAAAAGGTTATCCAGTATCTGGCATGACATGGTGGGGTTTGCCAGATGATCTTCTCATCCATGAAGCAAAATTAAAATTCGATAAATTGATGCAGGATAAACAACCGTTTAATTTAACAATACTTACTGTTGATATGCACGGTGTATCGGGACAAATAAGTCCCACGTGCAAGTCACGTGGTCAAACAGATTTTAAAGGAATTGTCGAATGCACATGTGATCTCGTTGCTGATCTCGTTAATTATATGATTGATCATCATGCGCTGGCGCGCGCGAATATTATCGTGATGGGTGATCATCTTGCCATGAGTAATGATGTCATTGATGTCTTGCAGAAAACACCGCGCACGATTTTTAATGTCATCATTACGCGGGATAAGTTGCATAAACATCGTGAAACAATTGTACATTTTGACTGGCTGCCAACGATTCTCGATACGCTTGGATTTGAATATTCATCACATAAACTGGGGCTGGGTGTTTCTGCTTTTGTGGAAGATACCAATAGACAGGCTAAAAATGCTCTGGCACACGTGGAAAAACAGGCGAGTTATGAGAGTGAGTTTTACAATCAGTTGTGGATACCCAAACAGGCTTAATACTTATTTAATATGCTTGTCATAAAATTTTAGATAAAAAAAATCAATTTATCATTTACTTGTGATTATATCTTCATGAAAATACTAGAATTCCCCTTTAAATGAACTATATTTGTTATACTTATATATAGTCAATATTAAATATTATAAAAAAATAACCTACAAAACGAGGTTTAAAATGGCAAACGATCATAATGATATGAACCAGAGAACTCAGCAACGCATTCAGCAGGCATGGCTGCGCGACAATTATCAGCCTGATAATTTTGCAGCAACGCTTGATGCAGCACTGAGTTTGACTAATGATAAACAGTATTTGTTATATCAATTTCTTGCCAGAAAATGCGAGTTGATTGCCAATGGCACAGTTGAAGCTCCGCATCAGATTAGTAATAGAAATCGAAGAGTGGTAAAAGGTGCAGAGGATGTGGAAGTCAATGAAACAACTTATCTGCACGAACTTTTGCTGAAATCATATTTTGAAGAATATGGAATTGGCGGTAAGAATATTATTGTACCGACGGCACAAGTAGGATCCATGTATGAAAGATCTACGCGCAACAGAGATAATGATACGCAAGCTATCATGCCTTCAATCTATGGTCTGACAGAAAATGGTAATGATCAATTCCTGAGAGCATCGCAAAATAAAATCAGGGATAATTATAAATTAACGGTAAAAGAAATTTTTAATATCACTTTCGATAATGAAGATCTATTGAATGAACTGAAAAACTGTAATATGCAAATGTCACAGCATGCAGAATCGCTTCGTGGTCGAGAGGCAGCAATTCTCGATCCAGATTCAATCGAGAAACCCCGCCAGAAAGTAGAAGAAGACGCGAATATTTTTCTGGCAAAACATGCTACTGATCAGAACCTGCCATCATCCATGGATCTGCATGCAAAATTCGAGAAATACAATAATAAGCTCGAAGCAACTATCACCAATACAAAACAGGAACTGAAATCTCTGCAAAAATATTACAACGATAAGGTGCAAAAAACTGGTTCATATGAATATATGCAAAAATTAAAAGCTATCAAGCTTGCAACCAATGAAATCAATAAACCAATTGCAGAAGATAAAAAAGGCGAAATCAACCAAGTGCTACATAATCGTGAAATATTGCGTAATTGTGCCAATGTACTTGATAACCCCCAATATGGATTAATCAAAGAACTTGATAACGATAAAACCGATCTTAAAAAATTAGCGGCAATAGTAGCAGGATTTGCACTGGTTAGTATTCCAGTAGTCACGCTGATTGCATTGCCTGTCATGATGGGAATGGCTATTCATTCTTATGCCACCAAGGGTACATTTAATTTCTTCGAATCAACCGATCATCGTGCTCAGGCTATCGTCAAGGATGTTCAAAAAGTGGCAATAAACCCCAAAAATTTTGAAGCATTTGATGAATTCGATTTGAAACAGGGTAATAAGAATGATAAAGGTGAGGATAAATCCATTGTTCCGCTTTCAGAAGATCATCATCCACGAAACAAATAATTAATCTTTTCGCCAGCGTAAGAGTAAATGGCGTGTCTGCGGGAAATATTGTTTGCGTTGCAGATTGAGTATTAGCAAGCTCACAAAAATCAGCATGAATAAATTAATGATAAAAACAAATAATGCAGCTGTCACATATGTGAGTTGCAGGGAAATGAAGTACAGGAATAACAGCACATTTAAGCTCAACCAGGTGGACAATAATGTCACCATCAAAACGATGAGGCCGCATAATTGCAACATTAGATTGCGTTTGGCTAATGCAGCCTCTGTCTCGAGCAGATTGGTGAATTGACTAAGGATACTTGCGCACATAGGCACAATGGAAATAAGACTCATGATTCGTTCCAGAAATGAGTGCCTGTTTTTTTTCATGCGTTGTATCCGTTAACTATTTTATTTGCGAAGAATATAACCAATTCCCATGCCAACCAACATGGCTATTCCAAGGGATTTAAATGGTTTCTTTGCTGTGTATTTCGCGAGATTGTCTTTTACTTCGGTGGTTTTATCTTTGACGTCGTCAACAGATTCGTAGAGAAAATCTGTTGCCTTGTCTCTCATGCCGTTTGCCGTATCCATTAAAGCTGCTTTGACTTTTGCCACATCGTGGTACAAGTCATAGTGATTTCCATTTCTATGTTTGGTTCTCATATTGTTTTCTCCTGCTTGTTTTATTCTTCTATCATACACCTTTTATGGATGAGATTGATTAAGCAGGTAATTTAATATTTCCTTCATGATTTATAAAATATTTTTTATTAAGAAAATATTATGAATTCATATGGATATGGCGAGAGATTTTAATAATTCTATTTAATTTCAAAAACTTGCTGTTTTAAGCTAGCGTTAAGTTGTTGCAAGTTATGGTAAGTCACGCAAATAACCCTTTTATTCTGTTGCAGCGTAGTATACTTTCAATATCAAACAAACAGTGGCAAATGCTATAATTGTATAAAATTAATATAGATTTTATCAAATTAAATACGAGGATCTAATAATGAAATCAAGTGTTAATCCACAAAACATTCAAAATGTTAAAGACTGGATAAATGACAATGTCAGCGGTGATAATTTTTTGGATTCTCTTACAAAAGCTTATCAATTGTCAATCGAAGATCAATATAATTTATATAAGCATCTTGTTGAAAGATGTTCAACCATTTCAAAAGGAACTTTTAAGTTTATAAGTCCGAATGATGGTCAAGCATACAGACTTCTCTCTGCTACGAAAAATAATGAAGATGTATTGTTCGAGATTAATGGCAAACAATACCTACATATGCTAATGCTAAAAGCTCAATTTGAGGAATTTGGTATAGGTGGTATGACAAATAATGAACGTAAGGATATTGATACTCCACCTAATGCCGATAGACTTTTTCATTATCATAATATGGCACGATATAGGAATTTGGGTTATTCAGAAAAACCTGATAAGGTTGTAATGCCATCCATATACGGTGCAATTAAAAATCAATCGCAGAAAATTTCGAAGGAGGAAGTAAAAAGAAATTATCGCGAAACAGTAAAAGATATTTTTGATTTAATTCATGAGAATAAGAATTTGCTTGATGAGATTCAAGCTGGTGGAAATTTAATACATTATTATCAAATTGAAAATAGTGTAACAAATGGCTTGTTGCCTTTAAGCAAAAATGAACATCTTTCTGATAATATGAGCCTTCCAGCACAGCTTGAGCTATATAATAACAAACTAAAAGATGTTATATCAGAAACTAGAAAGGAACTCACGCATTTGGAAAAACATTATCAAGGGAAATCTAATAAAAAACAAAATGAGAAAAAACTGAATGCAATACAAGTTGCAATCAAGGCACTTAATTCTCCAGGTGGAATATATAAGCCAGATGGAATTATTGAAGAGATTAAATCTAACCGTACGAGATTGGCAGCTTGCGCGAAGGAGCTAGATAGTAATAAAAAAGATTTGATGGAAAATCTGAACAGGAAAGATTTAGCATACAAATATCTTGCCGCGGCAGTTGGATTAATTACTGGTGTGGGTATTCCTGTAATAATAGGTCTTGCTATTCATTCATATTTTACCAAGAATACATTTAACTTATTTGCATCACATGGAAGTCGTACTAAAAAGATTAGCGCAAATATTAAAAATCTCGATATTATTCCATTGGAATCCAACCAGTCAGTGTTGATTGCAAAAGAAGAAAAAAGTGATTTCGAGAACCTAACTGATAATGATCCTGGCAGAAAAGGGAAGCATTATAATGTCCTGAATAGTGATACAGAAAGTGAAAAGGAAGAACCCACTTCTAAGAATAAAATGTAATTTGTCATTCATTTTAATGCCGGCCTCGTGCCGGCATTTGCTTTTCTTGTGCTTTCCATTCTGATCCTGTAAATTAGCTCCCGATCCGACCATTCTCATGGCGGAGACTTTTGTGCGACTGATTCACGATACAGGACTTGATCATGAGACGAGTACCTCATTACCTCATCATCGGCAATGGCCGTGTTGCTTCACATTTCCAGCATTATTTTTCCCTGCTTAATCTTGCATATAGCTCATGGCATCGCAAATTGCCATTATCCTCGTTGAATCAATTACTTCCTGATGCAACACACATCCTGTTGCTCATCAGTGATCAGGCGATTGATGCTTTTATCAGCGAATATCTGCAACAGTCAGATGCAATACGCATACATTTTTCTGGCTGTTTAATCAGCGATCAGGCATATGGTGCGCATCCCTTGATGACATTTAGTCATCATTTATATGACATCCATAAATATCAGGCACTTCCCTTTGTCATTGATCATGATGCACCAGCATTTACTGATTTATTGCCAGGATTAATGAATCCCCACACACGTTTACATAAATCCTTAAAACCAAAATATCATGCCATGTGTGTCATGGGAGGTAATTTTAGCTGTATGTTGTGGCAAAAACTTTTTAACACTTTTGAAAATGAATTTAATATTCCACCGGAAATAGCGCATCAATATCTGCAACAACAAACGCAAAACTTGCTGCAATCTCCACAAACAGCATTAACTGGCCCGCTGGTGCGTAATGATCAGCTAACCTTGCAGAAAAATATGAATGCACTGGAAAATGATGCGTTTCAACCGATTTATAAAAGTTTTGTTGAATGTTACACGCAAATTAACGAGGTGAAAAAATGAATATTTTTGATTTCATTAAAATGAAACAACAACATGAAAAAATTACGATGGTCACTTGTTACGATTACACCAGCGCAAGAATTCTTGCTAATACACCTGTCGATTGCTTGCTGGTGGGGGATAGTGTGGCGATGACCATGCATGGTTACAAGGATACTATCGCTGCAACGATTGAAATGATTGCATTTCATACGCAAGCCGTTGCGCGTGGTGCGGGAGATAAATTTATCGTTGCTGATTTGCCATTTTTAAGTTATCGCAAATCATTAAGTGAAAATGTTTCTGCTGCACAAACATTAATACAAGCGGGCGCGCATGCAGTAAAGCTCGAAAATGCTGCTGGAAATCTGGAATTGATTCGCCATCTTGCTGAATCTGGTATTCCAGTCATGGGACATTTGGGTTTAACCATGCAGCTGATGCACATGTTAGGTGGTTTGAAAGTGCAAGGTAAGAAAGATGAAGATGCAGAGCGTATGAAACAGGATGCCTTGCAATTACAACAGGCAGGTTGTTTTGCCATGGTGCTGGAATGTATTCCAAAAAAATTGGCAAAGGAAATTTCTGCATCACTCTTGATTCCAACTATTGGTATTGGTGCAGGAAAAGACACGGATGGACAAGTGCTGGTATTGCAGGATTTGCTCGGTTTAACCACAGATTTTAAACCAAAATTTGTCAAAATATTTGTTGATGGACAAACACAAGTGAAACAGGGAATTGAAGAATATGTCAATGCAGTAAAAACTGGAGATTTTCCCGGCGATGAAAATTGTTACAACGGTTGAAGAATGGTTGCAGATTCGCAAGCAGTTAAACCAGCAAACCATTGGTTTTGTACATACCATGGGAAATTTGCATGCTGGTCATATGAGTTTGTGTGCGCAATCCAGACAGATGAATCATATTACTGTCGCTGCGATTTTTATTAATCGTATGCAATTTAATCAAGTGAAAGATTTTGAATGCTATCCGCGCACACTGGAAAATGATCTGGCATTATTATCAGAACATGAAGTGGATTATGTATTATTGTTTGATGAAAAAACGCTTTATCCTGATGATTATCATATTCAGGTGACAGAGTCAGAAATCAGCAAATTGCTCGAAGGTGAATATCGTCCTGGGCATTTTACAGGCATGTTAACGATCGTTTTAAAATTTCTAAATATTGTGCAGCCAACACATTCTTATTATGGTGAAAAAGATTATCAGCAATTATTACTTATTAAGAAAATGGTGACAGCATTATTTTTGCCAGTAGAAATTGTTGCTTGCCAAACAATACGCGCAGAAGATCAATTGGCATTAAGCTCACGCAATTTGCGTCTGACATCTCAGCAACGTGAACAGGCAGCACAATTTCCGGCATTATTGCATAGCGCGACAACACCTGAACAAATTAGTACGCAATTGCAACAATCAGGTTTCAGAGTGGATTATGTTATGGATAAATGGCAGCGTCGTCTTGCAGCTGTCTGGTTGGGAGAAGTGCGTTTAATTGATAATATTCCTTTATAATTTCAGGAGAACATTATGTTGCTTTGTCTGGATGTGGGAAATACGCATATATTAGGTGGTGTTTTTAATAAAGATCGGTTGCTTGCACGTTTTCGTTATGCAACGCATCTGATTGGTACTGCAGATCAATTTGGAATTTTTTTAATTAATATTCTCAATGCCAATCATATTTCACCGGCAGAAATACAGGCAACCGCGGTAAGCTCTGTTGTGCCTGGTTGTGATTATACAATTCGTCATACCATCGCGCTTTATTTCAAATCTAAATATTACATGCTGGAACCTGGTGTTAAAACTGGGTTAAACATTCGTTATAAAAATCCAAACGAAGTTGGTGCAGATAGAATTGCCAATGCGATTGGTGCAACACATGCGTTTCCCAATAAAAATCTGATTATTGTGGATATGGGCACAGCAACAACACTGGATGCAATTAGCAAAAAACGTGATTATCTTGGCGGTGCTATTTTGCCTGGCATGCGTTTAGGTATGGAATCGTTACGTTCCAATACAGCAAAATTAATGGAAGTGGATATTGAAGCTCCCTCTGTATTTGTTGGTAAAACACCGCGTGAAAGTATTCAATCAGGTTTATATTTTGGGAAACTTGGTGCGTTAAAAGAATTAATTCGTGGCTTCACAGAAGAAAATTTTCAGGATGAAGCACCGATGATTATAGGCACTGGCGGATTTGCCCAATTATTCCGCGAAAAAAATCTGTTTAACATCATTTTGCCGGATCTTGTATTACAAGGATTAAGCCGCGCTTATGAATATTCTGTGATGATGCATCAATGACAAAATCCTATAAATTATTTGCTACAACTCCAAAAGGTCTGGAATTATTACTGGTTGATGAATTGCGCGCATTAGGTGCTAAAGATGCAGCAGAAAAGCTGGCAGGTGTCAGTTTTACTGGCGATCTGGAATTAGCTTATAAAGCTTGTTTGTGGTCACGTCTCGCCAATCGTGTTTTATTAACATTGGCAACAGTTCCAGCAGCAACGCCAGAGCAATTATACAAAAGCGTTCAAACTATCAAATGGAGTGATCATATTCGTGAAGATGGAACATTAGCAGTCAATTTTGTTTCTACGCAATCGCAAATCACACATACCTTATTCGGTGCGCAAAAAGTAAAAGATGCAATTGTCGATCAATTGCGCATTAAAACTGGCATGCGTCCAGATGTGGCACGTGATCGTCCTGATGTGAATGTGTATGTCTATGTCAAACGTGATGAAGCGACCATCAGTCTGGATTTATCCGGTGAAAGTTTGCATAAACGCGGTTATCGATTAATTTCAGGTTCTGCACCGCTCAAGGAAAATCTGGCCGCAGCAATATTACTGCGTGCTGGCTGGCCAATGATTGCGAAAACAGGCGGCAGTCTGATTGATCCGATGTGCGGTTCAGGAACATTGCTGGTTGAAGCTGCATTAATGGCTACGGATACTGCGCCACAACTTAATCGTGATTATTTTGGCTTTCTGGGCTGGAAACAGCATCAGAATAATGTGTGGGAAAAATTATTACAGGAAGCGCGTGCACGGCACAAAGCTGGTATGACATCGTTACCCAAAATTATTGGCTATGACCACGATCCAATCTCCATCCGCAATGCAATTGATAATATTGAGCGAGCAGGGTTGTCAGGCAAGGTACACGCTGAGAAACGTGAATTGTCCATGCTGGCACCTGAAGCGCGCATGAATGCAGGACTGATCATCACCAATCCTCCTTATGGCGAACGTCTGGGTGAGATCAGTGAATTGCAGGATTTGTATGTTTTATTAGCTGATCGTTTGAAAGACGGATTTAGCGGATGGAAAGCCGCAATCTTTACCGGAAATCCAGATCTTGGCAGGCAAATGGGTTTGCGAGCGAAAAAATATTACGCACTTTTTAATGGTTCCATTCCCTGTAAGTTACTTTTATTTGATATTGAAACGCAATTTTTTATCGATAGAACTAAAAATTCGATGTCAAAATCCAGGAATTAAGCCATCGACCTTGTGAGACATTCGCCATAGATGAAGGTGCAAAAACTGGTAAATACTGCTGGAAATTTGCCAGTTTTTTGCTGATTTTTCCATTTAATTGATTGATTTTTAGATATATTTAAAAAATCCAGGCGTGAAAGTTAAAGTTGTACTTCAAAAGATTTCCTTAAGATACCTATTGTTATTAAAACTGAGGATGTTAAAATTGCTGTCATAGTCACGGATTGACTAGCGGTTACTGAAAGGATTCTGCAACCACTCCTCGTTTTGTGTTATTGCATGGATGCAGATTTTAACATGGAAGCTTTGCAGATTTCTGTTAAAGGGCAGCTCCAAAACTGCCCTTCTCTTTTTTTATCTCCCCAATAAATAATTAATCAATCAATTTCCAACTTACTTAAATAATTGCAGTACTGGAATGAGCGAAATAATCACAAAAATGGCAATGAGAGGGACGAGTGGAATAAACAGCATCAGGGCAGGTAAGGGCAACAGTTTTATCAAACGTCTGCTACAGGCAAAAATAACAAACATGTAGAGCATTCCCAGCAAGATGCCTTGCCACATCCAGTCTGCACCACGATGTGTGATGAACATACCAAGACTGAATGAAGCCAGATAAAAAGCCAGCAGGGAATCCGCAGTGAGAGTGAGATAAAATTTCCAGGGTAAGCTATGTGTATTTCGTGTATTCATGCGGGAAGTTTATCACTATTGCTGTGATGAAATAAATCGACTAATATACAAAATCATTTTTTTGTACTGCAGGGACGATTGCCATGTACATGGATTTTTATCAGTTAAAAGAAAGTCCTTTTAATACCACTGCTGATCCTGAATTCTTTTTTTCCAGCAAAACACATTCCGAAGCACTTGCTAATCTGATTTATGGTATCGAGCAACGCAAAGGTGTGATTGTTGTAACGGGAGAAATTGGTACCGGAAAAACCACACTGTGTCGCAAGATATTCAAGCTGTCTACCAAGCGCATCAAATTCGCATTAATTTTGAATCCACGCTGTTCTGAACTCGAATTATTGCAAATGATTGTGCAGGATCTCGGTATACAAATCAGAAGCAAAAATAAATATGCACTGATGAATGCACTCAATGAATATTTACTGGAAGAATCCAGTCAGGGAAATAATATTGTTGTTGTCATTGATGAATCACAACATTTGACTGTCAAGCAATTGGAGCAAGTGCGTTTGCTTTCCAATCTTGAAACTGAAAAAGATAAATTGCTGCAAATTATTCTGGTAGGACAACCAGAATTACACAAAAAATTAAATATGCCAGGCTTGCGTCAATTGCGTCAGCGTATTGTTGTGCATTTTCAGGTGCAACCGCTGGAGCGTGATGATGTCAAACATTATATTTTGCATCGTATTGATAAAGCATTGAATGAAAGATTGCGTAGCAAGAGAAGCATTGCTTTCACTGAAAAAGCAATCGATAAAATTTACAGTTATACGCGCGGTTCACCACGTACGATCAACATTCTATGTGATCGTGCATTGTTAGCAGGATTCGTTGCAGAAACACATTCGATCGATGATGGAATCATTGAAAATTGTGCAAAGGAGATATTGTACTGTGAGCATCATTAATGAAGCTTTACGTAAAACTCAGCAATTACGCAAAATGGAAAAAACGCGACGCGAAAAAACCTATGACACACAACGTCAGGAAATTGCACCAGAATTGCAAAAACCATTATTCGCTGATGCTTATGCCATCACCAACCATTTGACCAGACAAAAAATCATGTCCATGTTTAGCAGTAAAATGGCAGGTTATCTGCTGGTATCAGGTTTGCTGGTGATTATGGCTGTGGCAGGTTATCAGCATGCAAAAAATAGTAATCAGCCGGTGATGGCTTCCGCTGTGAATGCCAGGGAAAAGATGGCTTTTACCGGTGTGTTTGTGTCGGACAACTCACGTATTGCTGTCATCAATAAGCAGTCTTTTCATCTTGGTGATACGGTTAACGGCATGAAAATTGTGGCAATTAATCAGGATACTATTGATTTACAACAAAAAGATAAAATAGTACGCATTAGGGCAGGCGCAACTTATCTATTGTAAGAATGTATGTGATGCGATATTGTTGCGAAGCACAATATCGCATCACACTCGAGAAGATAATTGATAAATTCGCTTACACTTGGTAACAAACAATTTCCCATTAATCTGATTCAGGCACCACTCGCCGGTGTCAGCTGTGCTCCATTTCGCGCATTAACCACAGAATATGGTCATCCTGCATTTACTTGCACGGAAATGATTTCCTGCAAAACTATACTGCATCAACCTGAATTTGCGCACACACGCTATACAGCGAAATCTACAGCAGAAGGGCCAGTCTGTTATCAATTATCCGCAAATAATCCGCAGGAATTAGCCGCCGCAGTAAAAATTGTAACGGATGCTGGTGCAGATTTAATTGATCTTAATTGCGGCTGTCCGGTGAAAAAAATTCGCAGCAAAGGTGCGGGTTCCAGTTTATTGATGCAGCCGAAAAAGTTATATGAATTAATTACCGCGATGAAGCAAAATACTTCCTTGCCCGTTTCCATCAAGATTCGGGTGGAAGGAAATAGTGATGAAAAATTCCATGATGAAATCGCAACAGTGGTAAGTGATGCTGGCGCAGATTTTATCACTGTGCATGGTCGACATTGGACAGAGCATTATGAAACACCGTGTTGTTATGAACATATTCAATATTTTGTGCAAGTATTAAAAATTCCCGTGATTGGTAATGGAGATGTCAGGGATATTGTTTCATTAAAAAAAATGCTGGCGACGGGTTGTGCAGGCGCCATGATTGGGCGAGCAGGTGTTGGGCAGCCATGGTTGATTGCGAAATTAGTTGCTGATATGCAAGGCAAACCTTTTACGCTTCCATCGCAACAGGAAATCGGAGCAATTTTTTTGTGCCACGTCGAGCAATTGTGTGGTTTATTGCAAAACGAAAAACAGGCAATTTTGCAGGCGAGAAAATTGGCAAAATACTACGCGCGCACTATGCCAGATCGCGAGCAATGGATGCTGGCAATGAATCAATGTCTATCGCTGCGGCATTTGCAACAATTAGTCTCTGCCTTCTTCAAATGATAATGATTATCATTTGCATTTTCTAAAATATTCCTTATACTTTCCAGGATTCATAGTTGAAGGATTCTGAAATGGCTTCTCATTCAGTAGAAGAACAAGCTTTTGTGCAGCAAGAAGAGCCTGTTGCACAAAAAAAAGTTCCTGGTGCAATAAAAAATCTGGTTTTTGGCTATAAGGTTTTTCGCAAAGCCATCTGTATTCTGGATGACATTCCATGGCGCTGGATTTTTGTTGGGCAGGATTTGCTTGGCGCATGGTTTTTAATTGCGGCAGGTTTTCTGGTTTATTCTGTGGAATTTTTCGAGTCTATATGGGAATTAGTGAAGCTGGCAAAACTTGCTCCACCAAAAAATTTGAGTGAAGCAAAAGAGCGTGAAGTAGATCTTATCGCTAATCTTGAAACCATGATGTTGTCGCTGGTTGGTCTTGCTTTCACTGCTGCGTTTTTATTTTTTACGGTGAAACTTTTCATACTTTTAGCGGCAGTTACTTCTATTGGTATTCCTGCCACGATGGCAGTCATTGAAGGTATTGAATTCCTGACAAGTATATATTCATATCTCCATGCAAAACCAGGAGAAAAAGAAGAAGCCAAAACCAAATTAATATTTTCCAGTATATTCTTCGCCATCAGTGTTGCAGTTGCATCATTTGCAGCGGTCGCTGCGATTAGCAGTTTGGGAGTTATTTCGCTGGGATTCATTCCAAGTGCCATATTAATTAGCATTGTCGCTGTTTCAATTTCCCTTAAAATATTTGAATTAATTGATCAGCGTAATGACTATAAATACACAAAAAAGATAAAAAATTTCTTTCATGAATTGTTTTCAGATAAAGAAAAAAGCGTGGAAAATAATTTGCAAAACCAGCCGGTAACAAAACAAGCTGAAGTAAAATCTGAAGCAACAGATTTGCAGGATGTTGTGCAACATAAACTAGTACCATATAAATCAGCAAAGTCAGGCAAATGGTGTTTCTGGTCTAAACCCGAACAAAATATTGACCGCGAACATGGAAAAGCATATCGTCAGCCTCATACTTTCAGTAAATTTTAAATGGAGATCGTTTGTATGATAAAGGTACGTGTCAGCCTGATGTTAGTGATATTAGGTGTGGGTTTAGCAGGATGTTCCAGCCAATATTCGAACTTTTTTACTGGTTCGCAAAATGCACAAATTCCAGCGGAACAACAGGGATTAACAGCAACGAGTGTGGACAAGGAAGGGCGTGAGCGCAATGTCAACATCACCATGACAGGTGGCGGTGAAATTGGGTTACGTTCCATGGATGATCAGGATAAAAAGAAAATGTCACGTGCGCTTGATGCAGCTACTGGTAAATCCACGCATTGGGAAAATGGTGCAACAGGCGTTGCTTATACAGTGACACCAATTCGCAAAGTGGTTGTGCAGGGAAATCCATTCTGTCGTGAATATTCGGTTCTGGCATCGCGTGGCAGTCGTTCAAAAACCATGGGAGGCACTGCCTGTGTTACTTCCGATGGTTTATGGCATACCATCTAACGCATAAAAAAAATCAGCAGAAAAATTAAAAAATTTTCTGCTGATTTTCTGATTTATTTTTATTACTCTTATCTCTGGTTATTATTTCCACCTTGACGCTGGCCACCCTGGTTTTGACCACCTTGACCTGGTTTTTGTTGTTGTTGCTGACCTGGTCTTTGTTGTTGTTGGCCTGGTTTTTGTTGCTGTTGACCTTGATTGTTTAACTTGTTGTCCTTGTTGTCGTAACTCATGGTATTGCTCCTCAATGAATGAATACAAGTAATAGTATAACAGGGAAAAATGCAGAAACATTTAAATGTAAATATGTGCTTGGTTTTAAAGGCAAAACCAATCCGCCAATAAAAATACAGCAATTTAGCGTGATATAATAAAAACAATATGTAATAAAAAATCAGAAAAGTTTATGACAAACCTTAAACCGTTGAATCACAAACATCTTCGACGAAGTCTAAGTGCTTCGCATTTCAAATTTAAAAATACCAGCGAAATAAAAATTTTATCTGATCTCATTGGGCAACCACGCGCGCTGGATGCTTTATTGTTTGGCGTGGATATAAAAAGTAAAGGATATAATTTGTATGCAATGGGACCGCCAGGAATTGGCAAACGTTCACTTATCAAAAAAGTTTTGACTGAGCAGGCAGAGCAATTGCCTGCGCCATTTGACTGGTGTTACGTATATAATTTTGCAACGCCTGATAAACCTATTGTTCTGAAATTAAGGCGCGGACATGGATCAGCCTTGCAACAGGATATGCAAGATTTCATTCACGAAATTTCATCGAGTGTGCTTACTTTATTTGAAAGCGATCAGTATCGTGCACGACTCAATAAAATACATTTATATTATGATAGAAAGCGTAATGAACGCGTGGATAAAACTTCACAGTTTTATAAAGTGCAACACATCAAGGAAAAGAACCTGAAAAGAAAGACGATTGCATCTGTCATTAAACCTGAAATAAAGAGACTTAGAAAAAAATATGCGAAATACAAGCAGGTATTAAAATATCTGACAGCGGTGGATAATGATATTATCAATCATGTTGATGACTTTATTGCATTTGATGAGAAGACAAATTTATTATCTTTTTCGCTGGAAAATCCTGGTTTGACGCGCTACAAGGTGAATGTGTTTGTCGATAACAAAAAAAATAAAACAGCGCCGGTGGTTTTTGAGGAAAATCCCAATTACTCTAATCTCATTTGTCGTATTGAATATATGAATATCCAGGGTGCACCGACGACCAACTTCATGCATTTAAAAGCTGGCAGTTTGCATCGTGCTAATGGTGGTTATCTGGTGCTTGAAGCGCGCAAAATAAAAAAACATCCTGAAACATGGGAAATTTTAAAAAGTATTTTATATGCAGGAAAAATTACAATTAGACCGGCTGAACAGGATTCGCGATTTATCAAACCAGTATCCATCGAACCCATGTCGATACCACTCAATGTCAAAGTGATTCTGATCGGCAGTCGCAGTAATTATTATCTCTTTTGCGATGAAGATCCCGATTTTATTCGCCTATTTAAGGTTCCTGTGGATTTTGATGAGCAAATTCAGCGTAATAACAAGAATATAAATTTATATGCGCGTTTACTCGCTAAAATCATTCAGCAAAATTCATTATTAACTTTTCATGCAACAGCAGTCGCTGAAATTATCGATTATAGTACGCGTCTTGCAGAAGATATTGAAAAACTATCTACACATTTTAGAACGATTACAGATCTGGTGCTGGAAGCAGATTACTGGACACGAAAAAATAATCGCAAAATTGTACGTTCATCAGATGTTCAGTATGCTATTCATGCAAGAATACATCGCATGGATAGATCGCGTGAAATTTATTACGAAGAAATACAGCGTGATTTTGTGATCATTAATACAATGGGAAAAGTAATCGGGCAAATCAATGCGCTTTCCGTCAGGCGTGTCGGTGATTTTTCCTATGGCCATCCCACACGTGTGACTGCACGTGTACGTGTGGGTAAAGGAAAAATTATTGATATTCAACGCAAGATAAAAATGGCTGGTCCATTTCACTCCAAGGCAATATTAACCATTACCAGTTTTCTGGCCAGTTTTTTTGATTTCAAAATACCCTTTGCTTTATCAGCCAGTATTTCCTACGAGCAAATTTATGTCTGGACAGAAGGTGATAGTGCATCTGTTGCTGAATTATGCACATTATTATCCGCTATTGCACAAGTTCCCCTGCAACAGAATCTTGCTATCACAGGTTCCATTGATCAATATGGTGAAGTGCAAGCTGTGGGTGGCGTGAATGAAAAAATCGAAGGATTTTTTGATGTGTGCAAGGCAAAAGGATTAACAGGCAAACAAGGCGTACTCATTCCTGCTGTCAATCAGACCAATTTGATGTTGCGTGAAGATGTAGTTGAAGCAGCAAAAGCAGGAAAATTTTCGATTTATTGTATTCGCAATATAAATGAAGCAATAGAAAAATTAACAGGAATGATTGCAGGTGAAAGAGATAAAAGCGGATTTTATCCAGAAGGTACGCTTTATCATTTGATTGAAAAACGTTTACATGAATTTGCCAGCACACGAAAACTAAAATGATATGGATAATCAGGAGAGAGTCATGAAAACAAGATTGATATTTATCACCTTATTATTGTGTTATCAGCTAACAGGGTTGGCACAAACCGTACCTGCCGGCACACAAACTACGACAGTTATTACAACACCTGCGGCAACCCAGCCATTAAATACAACAGTGACGACAACAACAGTTCCGATTGGAGTTTCAACTGCAGAAGATGATCGCATTGTTGTCGATATATATCGCACTTATTCCAGTGTTTCTGCATTAATTGGAACGTCGTTAAATGCAAAATCTGTTAATGGTATTGTGACGATCAGTGGAACAGTGACATCGCAATCACAGGCAGATGCAGCAATTTCTGCTGCTAAAACTGTTCCTGGTGTAAAAGATGTTTTATCAAATATTAGCGTGACCACGAATCCAGATCTTAATAGAGGTGGTCCTGCACCGGTAAATTATTAAATTTGTTATTGAAATAAATGAGACATGTGATTGTGTTATAATGGGTTATTACAAAAAAACAAGGAGGAGTACATCATGAATAAAGACATCATTAAAGGCCACTGGAAAGAAATCAAAGGTCAAATCAAGCAGCAATGGGGAAAGCTTACTGACGATCAAATCAGTAAGATGAGTGGCACTTACGAAGAACTGGAAGGTGCATTACAGAAAAATTATGGTTATCAGCAAGAACAAGCCAAACGCGAAATCCAGGAATTTATCGATGACAATCATTTATCAGAATAATCAGATCAAGGAGGAGTAACATCATGTTGAAACGCAAATTAATGTTCACTGTTTTGTCTGCATTAATGCTGATGACAGGTGTGACATTTGCTACAGCAAATACGACTGCAACCAGCACAAGCAAGACGAATCAATCAACATATCAAAAAAGCAAAGGTTATGTCAGTGATGCAACAATTACAGCAAAAGTGAAGTCTGAATTATTGCTGAATAAGCATGTTAAATCACTCTCCATTTCCGTTGCAACCAATGACGGCATTGTGACACTTTCTGGTATAGTTAATAATCCTTTGCAAAAACGCGAAGCTCTGAGAACCGCTCATAAAATTACGGGCGTAAAAAGCATCAAGGATGAGTTGGTAGTATCAAAGACACAGTGATTGTTTTGGCGGAGAGCTCCGTCATTGCGAGCGCTTTTCAGCGAAGCAATCCATGTATGATATAAATGGATTGCTTCGCTGAAAAACGCTCGCAATGACGGAGCTTAAAACTTTTGTACGCTTTTAATCTCATTTTCCTTGTTGTTTTCGGTATTATTTTCGGTATTATTATCCTTATTAAAAAATGTTGATATCGAACTGCTGCGATTTCTAAAGGATGATTTATCAGGATTCGGACTGCTCCGATTGTTGCTACTGCTTCTGCTGATAATAATACTTCCTTTTTTTTCAGGCGATCCCGAAGGGCTTTTATTTTTGCTTTTGTAAAAAATATTTAACATGCTGTCGCGCTTTATTTTGCTCGCAGAATCATTTAATTGCACATTAAATGTTTTTATTTGAGGATTTTTTGCCAACAAATGGAAATAATTAAATTCCATTAAATTATCCGTAATCGCATTTTTATTTATTTCATTTCCGATTAATTCATTCTCAGGTAGAACACATTGTATTTTTTGTGAAATATTTTTAAATGACTCTTCTGCGATTGTACTGACTTTTTTCAGGATGCCATGTTTCGGTTTGTTAATCACTAAGAATGCATTGATAATACAAGATGCAATTGTGCGGTTACCTTGCTCATAAGCCAGCTTCAGAATATAAATCCAGCGTTCGGCAGCAATCAGATTCATATCAATGGATTGTTGCATGATGATATCCTGCTGGACAATCATGGTTAAATTGGCGAGTACATTATTATAAATTTCATTTTCAGACAGCTGACGAATTTCATTTGACAAGCTATTAGTATTTACTCTAATCAAGACTGGACAATGACTGACAATAGCACATATCAAATTTAGCAATCTTGTGATTTCATCAAAATATTTATTTTTTTTAGCATTAGTAATTTCTTTGTTATTGATAATAGCCTGACCTACAAAATGTTCAATCCGGCAGATATTTTCCGTTAATATTTGCGTGATAAAACTGAGTTGATCATTATCATATTCATCCGTGAAAGAATGTCCTGAATTCATGTGATATCCATATAATTATATTTTATTGTGAATTAATATTATTCGAACGCACTCGCTATAAAACCGACATACAGCAGAATTACGCCAAACATCAAGCCAAACAAGCTGAATAAAAAGGGTATTTTTTCGATATTCTTGCCAATCACCATTCGCCATTGTTTTACAAAAATGACGCGGAATGCGCCAATACCCAACATGCAGATACCAACGAGCGTGATAATCAGTGCCCAGTCCATTTCAAAATTATTCACAAATAACAGGGATAATGTACCGAAAATCACAGGCAACACACCGCCCATGATGTAACCTGTCTCATCGTGAACCATGTGTATCGCCATACGTTTGGCATCTTCAAGATTAAAGAGTATGCCCAGGGATAAAACGATTGAAACGATGCCAAACCAGCGTGCGAAGATAACATAGTCAATCATGGGAATTCCTTTTCGATTAAATTTAAGGCTTTCAAAATCATAACACTAGATTATACTGTTTGAAAGTCGAAGACAGGAAGGACACTCCGTAATGCGAACCAGCATGGACAAGCTCATTAAAGCCAGCTGCATATTATTGTTAATCAGCATCTGCATGATGCTCACAGGCTGTGAAGAACAAATCCTTGGCATGTTAAATCCGAAAGGATTGATAGCGAGTGAGGAGCGCAAATTATTTTTCGATACGCTTGCACTGATGCTGATTGTGGTTTTACCTGTCATCATCATGAGTTTTGTCTTTGTTTATCACTATCAGGCATCGCATAAAATCAGGGAATATAAGCCAAATTGGCATCATAGTTATTTTTTGGAAACACTTTGGTGGGGAATTCCCTGTGTCATTATTTTTGTACTTGCTGTTTTAACCTGGAAAAAAACATATGAACTTGATCCTTACAGTAAAATCCCCGGCTTTACTGACCAACCATTACTGATTCAGGCAATCGCCTTGCCATGGAAGTGGCTTTTTATCTATCCCACACAAAATATTGCAACCGTTAATGATCTGGTATTGCCTGTTGGTCAGCAAGTTGAATTCTGGATTACAGCAGATAATGTTCCCATGAGTGCTTTTTTCATTCCACAATTAGGCAGTCAGATTTATGCGATGGCAGGCATGCGTACACGTTTGCATCTGGTAGCGAATCAAACAGGTGAGTATGACGGCATGAATACTTTATTTAATGGCGCAGGTTTTTCTGATATGCATTTTGCAGTACACGTTGTTGAACCAGAAGCCATGCAACAATGGGTAGCACAAACCGCAACAGCGACGGCACAATTAAATGATGAAGCATATATTGAATTATTAAAACCAACGATTGGTAATGTTGCACAGGTTTATTCAGGAATAAGTGCAAATTTATTCGATGATGCGATCATGAAATATATGGATACAATCGGGACGATTCATCCACGCGGCAATACGTTTATGACATCAGAATAGGGAGTGTACATGCAGGAAAATTTACTATTTGGAAAATTAACACTCGATGCAGTTCCCTGGCATTCTGCCATCATTATGGGCGCAGGTGCATCCATGGTAATTGTTGCAGCTGTAGTTATTTTTGCTATCACCTGGTATCGTAAATGGTCATATATCTGGAATGACTGGATTTGTTCTGTTGATCATAAAAAAATTGGCATCATGTATTTATTGCTATCTGGTTTGATGATTTTGCGTGGTTTTTCTGATGCAATTCTCATGCGTTCACAACAGGCGCTCGCTGCAGGCGGTAATCTCGGCTTTTTGCCACCAGAGCATTACGATCAAATTTTTTCTGCTCATGGCGTCATCATGATTTTCTTTGTTGCCATGCCAATGATGTTTGCATTATTAAATATCGCGATTCCATTGCAGATTGGTGCACGTGATGTTGCTTATCCCTATCTTAATTCTGTCAGTTTCTGGCTGACATTTGTGGGTGCCATGTTATGTAATGCATCGCTTGTTATTGGTGATTTTGCAGATACTGGCTGGCTCGCTTATCCACCATATGCAGGTATTTATTATAATCCTGGCGTGGGTGTGGATTATTACATCTGGTCATTGCAAATATCAGGTGTTGGTACATTGCTTGCTGGTATTAATTTTATTGCTACCATTCTTAAAATGCGTTGCCCTGGGATGACATTAATGCGCATGCCTGTTTTTGTCTGGGCAAGTTTATGTGCCATGATTCTCGTCGTATTAGCATTTCCCATTCTCACCGTCACACTCGCATTATTACTGCTGGATAGAATGTTTGATATGCATTTCTTCACGGAATTTGCTGGCGGTAATGTCATGATGTATGTCAATCTCATCTGGGCGTGGGGACATCCCGAAGTTTATATTCTTATCTTGCCAGCATTTGGTATTTTTTCTGAAGTCGTTGCCACTTTTAGCCAGAAAAGGTTATTTGGTTATACCACAATGGTTTGGGCGATTGCTGTTATTACCTTTTTATCATTTGTTGTCTGGCTACATCATTTTTTCACGATGGGTGCAGGTGCAAAAGTAAATGCATTTTTCGGTATTACTACAATGATTATTGCCATTCCAACGGGTGTGAAAGTGTTTAACTGGTTATTCACGATGTATCAGGGACGCATCATTCTTGCAACACCGATGTTATGGGTCACCGCTTTTTTCACTACCTTTGCAATCGGTGGCATGACAGGTGTGATGATGGCAGTGCCGCCTGTAGATTTTCAGGTACACAATAGTTTATTTCTGGTTGCGCATTTTCATAATGTCATCATTGGCGGTGTATTATTTGGTTTTTTTGCTGGGATTATTTACTGGTTTCCAAAAGCATTTGGGTTTCGTCTGGATGAAAAAATTGGCACCTGGGCATTTATATTCTGGGTAAGCGGATTTTATTTTGCTTTCATGCCACTGTATGTGATTGGATTAAATGGCTTCATGCGTCGCGTAAATCATTATAGTAATACGATGTTTCAGCCATATTTACTGGTTGCTGCATTTGGTACAGCGCTGGTATTGATCGGTATTTTATTGATGATCTGGCAAATCATTTTCAGTATTAAAAATCGTGAAGCCTTGCGTGATACAACTGGTGATCCGTGGAATGGCCGCACACTGGAATGGTCTATTGCATCGCCTGCGCCATTTTATAATTTTTCTCATATCCCAGAAGTTCATGCAATTGATGCTTATTGGGATTACAAACAGAAACATCTTGCTGAAGGTCATGTGCATCCACAGGAAAGAAATTATCAGGATATTCATATGCCCAGGAATACACCTGCAGGATTTATTATCGCCATGTTTGCTGGGGTGTTAGGCTTTGCGATGGTATGGCATATGTGGATACCAGGCATCATTGGTTTTATTGGCATGATAGCTACGATGATTGCGCATACTTTCAATACCGATACAGATTATTACGTACCAGCAGAAGTTGTCAGAAAAACTGAGTTAGCGCATGTCAGGGAGATGATTTAATGCATACTGAAGCGACACTTCATCACGAACATCACGTTGATACAGATGCAATCGATGTATTTGGTTTCTGGCTGTATATCATGTCCGATTGCATTTTATTCGCATGTTTATTTGCTACTTTTCTTGTTTTACATGCACCTGGCATGCCAGCGCCAGATTTAAAGGATTATATCGATTTATACGATGTGCTGATCGAAACATTTTTTTTACTGGTTTCAAATTTTACATTTTGTCTTGCTGTATTAAATTTATATCAGCAAAAATTATTACATGTGCAGTTATGGCTAGGCATTTCATTTTTGCTGGGCTCAGGCTTTATTTTCATGGAGTTAAAGGAATTTATTAATCTTTATCATGAAGGATTTGCGTGGAATGTGAATGGGAAGGCGTCTTCTTTTTTTGCACTCGTAGGTACGCATGGATTTCATGTTAGCTGTGGATTGATATGGATATTGATCATGATGATACAATTGCCGCGACTAAAAAATGCAACAACAGCCAGACGCAGATTAACTTATCTTGGCTTGTTCTGGAATTTTCTGGATATCGTCTGGATTTTTGTTTTCACAATTGTTTATCTGCTTGGAGCGATTCAGTATGCAACCTGATCATGCACCCGATTTTGGAACTGGCCAAAAAAAGCTGGGTATTTATAGCATTGGATTTATTGCCTGCGTTTTATTGACTGTTATTGCATTTGCTACTGTCATCTCTGCGCGATTCACACCAATGGTTACACTGGCGATTATTTTTATTGCTGCCTGTTTACAGTTTTTTGTGCAAATCCTTTGTTTTTTGCGTTTGAATGTCGCAACGGAACAAGGAAAAATAAACGTCATGTCATTTGTATTTACTGGCGTGATTTTAGTTTCCATTATTGCCGGATCATTGTGGATCATGTGGAATTGTAATTATTATATGTCACATTAATACAAGGTAATAAATGCTGCGTTCTTGTTATATCCTCTTATTATTTTTTGGCTGCCATGCAATATATGCATGGGAAAATCATGCCATGTTAACCAAAACCGTATTGCAAGCCTGGCAGCAACAAGACACTGTTGCTGCGAATTATCTTGATCAATCTGTTGCAGTGGAATCACTGCAATCTTTTTTACAATCAACAAAAAAATCATTACCCAGTGTATTAAATAATATTGAAATATGGGCGAGACAGCATGAATCAGGATATAGACCGTTACCCGCATCATTAATTTATCAACCCAGTAAGACGCAGTGTGCAAACCATATGGAAACCTGTTTTAAACAATCCATTCGCATTAATCTGGACGTGCCATTAAATGCAATTGTTTATGATCCACAACATGATTACCCGTCTTTTACGCAAATTAATATGCCATCACAAATATTACCTGGTTATTTTCCATTAAAATTGAATATCGCAGATTACAAACTCGTTCCTGATCACGCAAAGTTGAAAATAAAAGATATTCTTGCCACAGCTTCCTTGCAGCCTGATTTTGGCATGGATAGTAGTTTGTATGAGGATAGTGGAACATCATTTGGAAAAATATATGGTTTTGGCAAACAACCGCTGGGCGATCCTTCCATTTCACTTTATTCGCAAATGATGTTTCATATGAGTTCCTATCATGATGCAGGATTTGTTTTCTGGTTCAAACCACGATTAAAAGAAACCTATCCTGAATACCGTGCTTATTTGTACATGCAATTATCGCAATTTGCAGCTGAAACAAAGCATCCTTACTGGGCAGCGGTTTTTCTTGGCTGGGGTTTGCATTATATTCAGGATGCAACGCAACCCTGGCATACACAATTTTTATATGGCTTAACAATGGGAACAATACGTCATGTGATTTTTTCTCCCATTACAGGTTTGCAAAATATCCAGACGAATCGACATATTTTATTTGAAAATATCGCAAATCAATTAATAATGAGTGCTAGTGATACGGGAAGAAATAAAAATATGTTGCAATCTGCACTTTCACATCCGTCTGCAGTATTGCCTTCGTGTGATTTGTCTACGCAATTTTTGCGTCATGAAAATCACAATAAAATAAATTATGTTTCCATTTTGCAAGCAAGTCTGCCAGATGTATATGTCAATTCACCAGCATTTCAGATTAGCAGCGTGAAGGATTATGCGGCGTTCGTGAATGCGATGACACCAACTGCGCGCATGCAATTAAGCAAAGGCATTGCAACAGCATTTACGCAATATGCCAATTACACGCGCGCTTGTATTGTTTTATACGCTAATCTTTCTAACCTGTAATACACCTGGAATGTTGCGCAAATGTTCCATGATCATTTCACTCACGGGTTGCTCCACATCGATTACGGTATAGGCTAGTTCATCACGCGATTGGTTAATCAAACTCGCGATATTTAATTTTGCAACAGCAAGCTCAGTTGAGATTTGTGCGACCATATTCGGAATATTCGCATTGGCAATTAGCAAACGCGTGCCAGATAAATGACTGGAAAGTTCAACGGTTGGAAAATTTACTGAATTCACGATCGTGCCATTCTCCAGATAATCACGCACTTGTTTGACAACCATCACCGCACAATTATCTTCAGCTTCGCGCGTTGAGGCGCCAAGATGAGGTAAACAAATAACGCGTGGATGCTGTTTGAAATTGGCATGTGGAAAATCACAAATATACGATTGAATTTTATTTTCATTTAGTGCCTGTAATAAAGCCTGATTATCAATAATTCCTTCACGTGAAAAATTAAGTATCACAGCATTTTTTTTCAATAATGCAATGCGTGTTGCATTAAGCAAATTCTTCGTTGCATCCATCAATGGCACATGAAATGTTACAAAATCCGCTTGTGCAAGCAAGGTTTCAAGGCTATGTTCGCGCTGCACATTGGCGGATAATTCCCACGCATGTTTAACAGTAATCGCTGGATCATAACCCATGACGCGCATGCCAAGACTAATAGCAGTATTTGCGACTTTCACACCAATACTGCCAAGGCCGACAATGCCCAAGGTTTTTCCCATCAATTCAAATCCAGCAAATTGTTTTTTATTTTGCTCAATTTCCTTTTCCATGGCTTCGCCTTCACTTTGTAAGCCATTAACATATTCCCAGGCTTTACAAATATTTCTACTGCTTAATAACATGCCAGCAATGACTAATTCCCGTACTGCATTGGCATTTGCACCAGGTGTATTCAGTACAGGAATTCCACGTTTTGATAAGGTTGCAACAGGAATGGTATTCGTGCCAGTTCCTGCACGTCCTACGACTTTTACAGAATCAGGAATGGTTGCGTGATTGAGATTATACGAGCGCACCAGCATGGCATCTGGATCAGTCGTATCGGATGAAAGTGTGTATAAATCAGCTGGAAATTGATCAAGGCCAATGGCTGCAATGGGATTTAAAACCTGTATTTTAAACATTTTTTTATCCTTTCCATTTTTATATTCGTCACATAATATACATAGTCATTCAGTTATGCACGGTGTCATTAAAGTGAATTATTTCAATTGGCAATTAGATGAACCCCTTGATGCAATTCTATTTGATTGTGATGGAACATTAAGTGCCATCGAAGGCATTGATGCATTAGCGCTCAGTGCAGGTGAAGAGATTGCGCATGCGGTTAAAGTTTTAACAGCGGAGGCGATGACGCAAACTGGCATTAATCCCGAGGTTTTTCAAAAACGACTGGAACTGGTTCGTCCGATTAAAAAACAAATGCTGCAACTGGGCGATGATTATTTCCAGCAACGTTCGCCAGAATCGCAGGAAGTCATCACACTTTTACGAGCACTAGGCAAACCAATTTATATTCTCTCTGCAGGATTATTGCCTGCTGTTGCACGTTTTGCAGAATTATTGCAAATTCCATCAGCAAATATTTTTGCAGTTGATATACAGTTTGATGAACAGGGAAATTATCTGGATTTTGATAGAAGCTCGCCACTCATACACAATCATGGCAAACGCATTATTGCAGAACAATTGAAAATGCAGCATTCCCATCTGTTGTATATGGGAGATGGTTTGAACGATCTTGCCGTGCGTGAACTGGTAACAAGATTTATTGGTTATGGTGGAACGTATTATCGTCAGAATATTGCGGATCAAAGTGATTTTTATATTACGCATTCTTCTTTGCTGCCTTTGTTGCCATTGGCTTTAACAGCGCAAGAAGCTGATCAATTAACAACAAATCAGCGTGAATTATATGAAAAAGGATTAGTGATGTTGCAGGAAGAAGATAAGGTGATCAAGCAAGCCTGATCACCTTATTGATGCTTGTTATTTCAGCTTCGTCAAAATCGCTGTTTCCACTTGCAATGAAATCAGACGATGAGCGGTATCCGTGGGATGCAATAGATCAGCGAAAATATAGCCATTTGAACCTGATGTGCAATAAACAGCAGGTGTCGTGAATCCGCACACAGGATCTTTTGTATTCGTAAATAAAAATGGCTGACCTAAAACATAGTAAGGTTTGCCGGCGTTTGAAAAATCAATGACAGTATCCAGTAAGGTATAAACATTGACATAAACAATTTTCAAATTTTGCCGACCAGGAATTAAACCTAGCGCCTGGTTTAACATGCCATCAAACGTAAAGGAAAGATTTTTTACTTGTCCGACAGTGACAGGATCTTCCATCACAGTAATCAGTGGTGCACGTCCAATGTTAGGCAAACTCATAATCACAAAACGCTGCGCGCCTGCACGACTTAATGCATACACATCGATGGCAATATTGGCAGCAGCAGTTTGCGCTGTCTGTAACAAGGCAGGCAGGCTGTTGGTGACAAGCAAGGTCGTTAAGATATCATTCGCGCCTTCCCAGATGAAGAAAACGTCATTGGGATAAACAACACGATTAGGTGTGGTTAAAAACGTTTGCACTTGTTTATATAACGAAGGAGCCCAGGTTTCCATAAAGCCAGGTCCTGCGGTTGTGCTGCCACCGGCTGCATAATCAAAGCCATTCAATGTACCCGAGCTAAATCCAGGCACTACACAGCAACTGTTATTCGTGATGACATCTCCAGGAGTTGGACCTGGATAAACAGGTAAGGTAATTCCTTTGATGTCATGCGCGATATACTGCGACCATATGTAACCCCGAAATGTGGTAAATGTTGGTGCCTTGCCTGGCGGTAACGGTGGTAAGAAAGGTGGATTACCAACAGTTGGCCATAAATCATTAAAACCGCTATCACTTAGACTATCGCCAAAAAAATAAATATGGTTGATCTGATAAAACTGCAAAGCAAAACTACTGCTTTGCCACAATAAACATGCAGCAAATAGTGAAAGCAGGGGTTTAATAAATCTTTTAAACATATTCTTTCTCCTTGTTAAAAGCTGAATCGGACTGCGAGAGCAACCACATCAGCATGACCATGATATTTCGCATACACTTCATTTTCTTCCAGAGGAATAGTGGCGATTGGATTGGTGCCGGAAAGCTGTGTCACATCGACAGTTTGTCCATTCATGAAAATGTGCGAATACGCAGCATCAAACGACCAGCATTCATTGAGTTTCCAGGTGGCACCCAGGTTTGCCCAATAGCGGTCACTATCAGGAATACGTGGATCACGGTATTCATCACGTGTTGGTGTTTCATCATATGCCACACCGCCACGCAAGGTGATGCAAGGTGTAATACGATATTCTGCGCCCAATGCTGCAAACCACGTATTTTGCCAGTGCGTGGGAATGGTGCTGTTCGTTGCAAACGCATCTGGCATGTTGATGCTGATCTGGTTGAAGGTTTGCCAGAAATTCATTTGCACCGTACCTTTAAATGTCCAGCGGTAATAATCATGTGCGGCACTCAGATTTAATACAGCTGGTGTTTTTATCGCACCAGACACGGAAGTGTGTGCATTGGAAGGAAATTCCTGGGATGGCGCAAGTGAAATATCACCTGGTACAACGAATTGATCGCCATTACCGCGCAATTGTTCAGAGATTTGTGAACGGAACCCTAAACCAATTCGTGTGGATGGAAATGGCTTGAAGACTGCGCCAAGTGTAAAGCCATAACCCCAGCCATGAGCATCCAGCAATGTTGGTTGTGTGCTGGCGATAAACGCATCGACTTCACTGATGCCCGTGTAGGCGCCGTTATAATTGGAAAAAGTTGCTTTCATGAACTGTGCCTGAAAACCCACACCCACATCCCAGTATTGATTAAAAGACCATGCAATAGCTGGTGCAATATTAACGGTTTGTACGGCGCTATAATCGGCTGCGAAACGCACTACTGAGTCATTGTCATAATGTGTCTTCAAGCCAAATGGAGCTGTTATCGATAAACCGGCAACCAGACATGGATTAATACGAATGCCAAAGTAGGCAGTCGGAACAAACGCTCCCTGGGAAATATTACCTTGTGAATCTTCACCCAGCACTTCAGCGGAGATATTGCTTGGTGGATCACCAGGAATATTGATGGTGTGTATGGCGGATGCATCTGACATATCAATACGCGGCAGAATTTCGCTCGCACCAATATAAATCTGATTTCTTTTCAGTGAAGCAAGCGTGGCCGGGTTGATTAGCATGGCAGAAACATCATTATTTGCTGCTGCTGAACCTGCGGTGGCATCGCCTTGAAGCGCTGGACTGATTTCATTAATCTGAAAACCGGCAGCAAAGACGGAAAAGGTGATAAAGGGTTGTGATAATAAAAAAATTGCTGTCGAAAGTTTACGACGAGTGAAAAACTGACTCATTATTCTAGCCTCCTGCATATCGCGATAGTTTAAATGCCGCACAATCATATGTTTTTCAATTGCGAGAGTAAAATGAATTTTGCAATTTCGTCTTAGGCAGTATAATTAGATTCTTTTTCATCACGGAGGATGTCTCATGAGAATGGCAAATCAATTTATCGCTCTATTGCTTACGGTGTTTTCTGTGCAGGCTAATGCAAATTGGCAATGCTATGCAGTCGATCAGGGTAATCATTTCTGGAAAAGCAGCGGAATGACACAGGAACGTGCGAGTCAGGTCGCGTTAAGTTTTTGCTCGGCTTATTCACCAAATGGTAAATCATGCCAGGTGAGCAAGTGTATGGAAGAGGGAGTGTGATTGTATTTATTTTATTGGGAAGCTGGTGTGTTTTATCGGGTCAAGCTGCTGCGACAATCAGATATTTCGCAATGGCTCGTCGGCCTCCGGCCTCCTGCGCTTTATTTGCGAAATATCTGATTGTCGCAGCAGCTTGACCCGATAAAACACACCAGCTTATATAAATTAAATTTAATGGAGCCAGAGTATGCCAGATAAACAACCCATGAAATTTCGTGTTCATCTTTCACGTAACTTCTTTTTTGGATTATGTCTGATTGTCATTGCCTTATACATCGGTATGCTCGGTTATCATTTTTATGAACACATGTCCTGGGTAGATGCGTTTGTGAATGCTTCGATGATCTTGTCGGGCATGGGTCCAATGGGTCCGTTAGCTACCACGAATGGGAAAATTTTTGCAGGATTTTATGCGCTTTTTAGTGGTCTTGCATTTATTGCTATCATGGCCATCGTATTTTCGCCTATCATTCAGCGTTTCTTTCGCCAAATACATCTTGAGAGCAAGGGTTAAAGCATGGAAAAAAGTTTCAACAAGATAATGCATGGTTATCAGCAGTTTAGAAAAAAATATGCGCAAGGTGATCAATCCATCATGGAATATCTTTCGGATTATGGTCAGCAACCGCAGGTAATGGTCATTGCCTGTTGTGATTCGCGTGTCGATCCAGCATTGATATTGCAATGTGATCCAGGTGATTTATTTGTTGTGCGCAATGTTGCAAATATTGTGCCGCCGTTTGAGCAGGATGACATGCATCATGGCACCAGTGCTGCGCTTGAATTTGGCATACGATTTTTGAAAGTTAAACATCTGGTATTGCTTGGACATAGTCAATGTGGTGGCATACAAACTCTGCTTGAAGGCAAACATTCAATAAAAAATGATTTCATTAGCAATTGGGTTTCGATTGTCGATGAACAAGCTGATAATAAAATGAATGCAGATGATTATGCGAAACTGGCTGTCAAAAAATCCTATGAAAATTGTCTAACATTTCCCTGGATCGAAGAGAAATTACAGCAAAACGAATTAGCAATCCATCAATGGTATTTTGATATTAAAACCGGCAGAATTTTTGCTTATTCTGAAAATAAAAATGAATATGTGGAATTATGAAGATATGATGTTGAGCTTGTAATATCGCATAATCTAGCTGGTTTGTTCATGTAGCAGATGTGTCATCCCAGAAAATACGCCGCATCTGTCCCATTTTAATTAGCTGCTGTTGTTAAGGCGCATTTGTTTGGGATCCGGTATTTTGCGGTAATGAAAAGTTTAATTTTAATTACTGGACATTGTTAATCATTAAATATATATTTTCCGCTCCCCACCCCAATTCCCCAATATTTTTATTTCCCAACTGGTTTTGAAAAAAACCTGTCCCCGTATATTTCAATTCATTTTTCCCAACGATTTCAGAGGAGAGATTCTGTCATGAATAAATTAAGTCATCGTGAAGTTCAGATCATTCAATACAAAGCACAGGGATTTACTGCGAAGGAAATCGCGAAATGTATTGGGCTTGAATATCGCACTATCGAAATTTATATCGGTTCCATTATTAAAAAACTGGAGGCAAAAAATATTGCGCACGCAGTTTATATTGCAGCGCAGGAAAATATTCTGAATCACTATCAATAAACTGTATTTTTACAATATTGGCACTTAAGCAAACATCAACAATAATGCAATCACTCGCAATGTCGCGAGCAATAACAAAGGAGAAATTAATTATGAGTAAGAATCGTATTTTAGCATTTAATCAGTCACGAAAATTATCTGAAAAAGAACTTGAAGATGTGTCTGCTGCAGGTATGACAACATATGTATCAGGAGGAGTTACTTATAGTAGTTCTACCGGTTGGGATACCAAAGATCCTGATGTGACGTTCGATTAAAGTATGTTTAAAAATTACCAACATAAACAATGAGGGAATTAATATGAATAAAAGTCGAATTTTAGCTTTTAATCAATCCAGAAAATTATCAGCTGATGATCTTGAAGATATATCTGCAGCTGGTTTAACAACTTCTGTATGCGCTGGTGCTACGTATGGATATCCTGGTGGTTTGGATGATCCGCATGTTGATGTAAATGTTGATTTTTAAAACATGCCCCCGCATGCAAGTGCGGGGGAAAAATTAGAAAAGGAGAAAAATATGGTCAAAGTTTTAATTCCTACCAAACCAGATGACAATGATGCTTTATATGTAAAATTGGCACTGGAAAAACGTGGACACGAATGTGTTGTATGGTACACAGCTGATTTCCCGCAAAAACAAACACATTCATTCGAATTATTTCAGAATAAAATTTACTGGAGTGCCAGAGGAGTCGATTTTCGCGTCAATCCCGATGATCATTTCGGAGTAGTGTGGTATCGACGTCCGCGTCAGCCTTGTTTGCCAGATGCAATTCATCCAGATGATATTCCAAATGCAAGGAATGAAAATTTAGCATTATTTAAAACATTCTGGCATGTTCTTGCGCCTAATGCATTCTGGATAAATCCGGTTGATGCATCAAATAAAGCTAGTTGTAAATTATTGCAATTAAGGGTTGCGATGGAAGTTGGCCTGAATATTCCAGATACTTTATTCTCCAATGATCCGGGTCAAATTAAAGTTTTTATTGATCGTTATAATAATGAAAATGTCATCTATAAAACATTACATCCACTTATCTGGATCAATCAGGAAGAAATGCGTTTAACTTATACAAATGAAATAAAAATTGAAAATCTTCCTTCTGATACGATTTTGCAATATACGCCAGGAATTTTTCAGAACAAAGTAGCCAAGCAATTCGAACTTCGTGTTACATATTTTGGCGAGCATTATGTTGCTGTCAAGATAGATTCACAGCAGGATCAGCGTAGCAAAATGGATTGGCGCAATGTTCCGGGTCATCAGTTGCAACTTTCTGAATTTCAACTTCCAGATGAAATCGATGCGAAATGCAAGGCACTAATGAGGAAAATGGGTTTGGTCATGGGTTGTTTTGACATGATAGTTACACCAGATAATGAATATTATTTTCTTGAAGTAAATGAGCAAGGACAATTTTTATGGGTAGAGGAGTATCTTCCAGATGTGAGAATGCTTGATATGTTTTGCAACTTTATTATCAATGGTTCCATGTCATATGGGAAAGCTTCACCAAAACCTGTTCGTATGACTGATTTAAGATCTCATATTTATGATTTAAAAAAAGATGTAATGGATAAACACGTAAAACCAGCTGATAGATATTAATCATTTTAATTATCAATAAGGAGAGTGAAGATGTTGTTCAAGACAAGCTGTCAATTTTTATTATTTGTTTTTGTCATGTGTATGTCTGTGTTTTCAGCGCAAGCAGGTGAGAATACGCCGTATTTTGTGGATGTCTATCGAAGTAGGCAAATTAATAGCGAGCAAATTATCAGTAAATTTGGTAAGCAACTTCAGGAAATTGCAAATATATATGGCGACAGAAGGAATCTTGAGAAGAATGCGCTTAAAGCTGTTACATTAAAGGATAATCTTGATAAGCAGTTAAAAAAATTAGGAGATTTTTCATACATTGAATTGTCACTAATTCAATACCCGCTGAATAGGAAAATTTATTTTACGATTGATGTAATCGATAAAATTGATCAAAATCGTCTTCCTCACTTTACGTCTTATCCCCATCATTCTGTTACTGATCCATATAATCTGGTTAAATCCTGGCGGACATATGAACTAACAGCGATGAGACTATCATGGAATGGCGATTTGAAACAGGTAAAATCTTGTTCTCAATTGCATTGTGTTTATGGATTTGAACATGCAGATTTAAAAAAATATGAAAATATTTTTGATACAAAAGTGCCAAAATCAAAATCACAATTAATAAAGGTTTTACGATATGACAAAGATGAATATAACCGTGCAGCTGCTGCTTATCTTTTAGGTCATCTTCGTAATGGGCAGGAATTAATTAGTATTTTGAAGCCATACATGTGGCAATCCAGCTCAGCAGTACGCAATGCTGTCATGCGTGTGATGGGAGTGGCATTGTTGAACATGAAGGCTACACATCCTGATTTTCCGATAAAAGATGCCGTAACTGCTTTGGATTTTCCGACTTTAACGGACAGGAATAAAGCTTTAGTTATTCTTTCAGCTCTGGCAAATCAGCCGCGATATGCAAAATATATCATCCAGCACGCCAGTGATAATTTAATGGAAGAGTTAAAACAGGTGCAGTTGAATGTCCATGGTCTTGCATATGATACTTTGCGCAACATGAGTCATCAAAAATACGGTGAAAGGGATTATGCAGCCTGGGAAGCATGGTTGGCGAAGAAAAAGCAGGAATATGCAAAGCAACAAAGCTGATCTGCTACGAAGAGCGATTCTTATCCTGCGGATTTTTTTGAAGTAACTTACAAAGAGCGATTCTTATCCTGCGGATTTTTTGAAGTAACTTACGAAGAGCGATTCTTATCCTGCGGATTATTTGAAGTAACTTACGAAGAGCGATTCTTATCCTGCGGATTTTTTGAAGTAACTTACGAAGAGCGATTCTTATCCTGCGGATTTTTTGAAGTAACTTGCGAAGAGCGATTCTTATCCTGCGGATTTTTTGAAGTAATTTACGAAGAACCATCCTTATTCTGTGGATTTTTTGAAGTAATTTACTACGAAGAGCGATCCCCTCTCCCGGAGCGTTTCTCAGCGAGGGGAGAGGGGGAGGGGTGAGGGCATTGATATAAAAATCCTCTCTCTATTTCATCAACTCATACATACACAAGTTCACACCCATGCAAAATCGACATCTTTTTCGTGAAAATGCGCTCAAGCGGCTGGACTCAGCAGAAGAAATTCAGGCATCCCTGATCATCCTCAAGCCAGCCGCCTGGTTTTGGTTACTCCTCGCCAGTTTATTGATCGCTAGCATATTTATCTGGTCAATCTACGGAAGATTGACCATGACCATTTCTTCTCCCGGTATATTATTACCAGCGAAGCAGCTTAATTATATCGAACAAATCATGAAGGAAAATATGCATGACAGAAAACAAAGATTAAGTCAGCTCAAAAAAATACTGGATGACAAACGTGTGTTATATAAACAGCATTATTTATCAATCATGGATATGCAACGAGCAGAGGAAGAATATCTTGCTGCAAAAACAGACTTGCTAAATACCTCGCATGTTCTTAATCCATACGCACAACAATCACTTTTTTCTTATCCGGCAGCAGATAAAAATGATGATTATTTTGCACTCGTATTTATTGGAAACAAGGAAGGCAAGAAAATCCGCAAAGACATGCAAGCACTCATATTGCCGAACAATTTATCACCGTATGAATATGGATACATCAAGGGTTCTGTTATAGCCATCTCCCGCTATCCAATTTCAAGGGATATAGCTTATTACTATCTTGGCAATAGCAGTCTGGTTGATGAATATTTTGCTAATGGTGCGCCATTCATCGTCAAAATCAAGCTTGATAAAAAACAGGCAGCACAATTTGCATGGTCATCTAACCGTAGTCCACCATTCAGCATTGATAGTGGTAGCACAGTAACAGTTAAAATCATCAACAAAAATGCTTCACCTATCAACTATCTTTTTCATTCTGAATATGAGTCCTGATATGCGCTTTGGAAAAGTCAAAACACCGGTATATTTGCAATTTTCTGAAACAGAATGCGGCATTGCCTCGTTGGCGATGGTGTTTGCGTATTATAAAAACATTGTGCCTTTACATAGCTTGCGTGAAAAAACTGGTGCATCGAGAGATGGCTGCAAAGCATCTACATTAATGAGACTCGCCAAAGATTATGGTTATCGCACTGAATCATATTCAGTTGACATAAGCGAGCTAAAGCTATTACGACAGCCAGTCATTGCATACTGGAATTTCAGCCACTATGTTGTCATTAATGGATTCAGCGGCAATAAAGTCAGTATTAATGATCCAGCTTGTGGTCATAGACTGGTTGATATGGATGAATTCGATAAATCGTTTACAGGCATTATCATTGTCATCACACCGACAAAAAACATCATCAGGCAAACATCAGAAAACATTCTCTTTAAGTTATTCAGGCAATGGATAAAAAAATATTATAAGGAAATTCTGTTTATCATGATCTGTTTACTAATATCGGCTGTCATACCATTATTGCAGACCAACTTATCAACCTTATTCATTAATTACTGCATTATTTACAGCAATCAGGACTGGATCCCCTGGCTTTGTGCCATATTGACATCGCTCATGATGTGCTTATGTATTACTGATATTTATCAAAAATATAAATTATTTCAATTATGCGCAACAGAAAGCATGGTCAAATCTGCTCAAATTATTCAGCAAAGTCTTGTGTTGCCATTGCAGTTTTATGCTTTGAATCAAAAATCATTTCTGATCATTATGCTTTCACGTGCAGAAATAATTATAAATTCACTCCTGAAAAATATTGGCAGTATATCGACTCAGGCTATTCTTATTTTAGTATGTTCGATATTCATGGCGACACTGGATACCTATTTATTTTTTACTTCCATGATCCTGATCTTGCTAACCATGCAAACAGGCATAATCATTCAGCGGCGCAATCTCGAGAATGATAAATCGCGTCTGCATTTTCTTGGCAAATGGCATGCACATACCTTATCTTTGGTGCGCAACAAGGAAACGATCAATGCTTGCGGGCTGGAATCAGGCATGCTTGCTAACTGGCGTGGTCTGTATCATCAAAAATTGAATTTACAGCAAACGAGCAATTATTTTCTTGCATTAAGTGAATCTATTAATGGTTGTTTTAGTTCGATAGCGACATTTGCAATATTTGTCATGGGTGGCATGCGCATAGCACAAGGTCATTTATCCATTGGTCATTTAATGGGATATTTTGCCTTGCATTCCATTCTGCAAAATAATCTGACATCCATCATTCAGGTAATGAAAGACTGGCAGGAAGCTCAGCTTTCCTATATGCGCATACATGATCTTTTCCAGCGGCAAAAAGATGAACGTTTTTTGGAAGGCAAAATAGATGCTCGGATAATGGATCAACCATTCCAGCTTAATTGTCAGCAAATATATTTTTATTACAATAAACTGAATCCTAAAACGGCTTTGCAAAATATTAATATTACGATTGCCTCACATCAGCATATTGCCATTGTTGGTAAAACAGGCTCAGGAAAATCCACATTGGCAAAATTATTATGTGGCCTGTACCAGCCTGATGAAGGTGAAATCACTTTAAATCACACTAATATTCGAGACTTATCAGCAGCATCATTATCGAAATCATTTGCATATTTATCACAGGATGTTGCGTTATTTGCTGGAACTATTCATGAAAACCTGGTGTTATGGGCAGAAGATGTTTCGCCTGATCTCATCAAAACAGCGATTGAAGTTGCCTGCTTGCGTGATCTGATTGCCGCACGTGGGTTGTATGGAAAAGTTGAAGAAAATGGCAGTAATTTTAGTGGTGGAGAAAGACAGCGCATTGAAATTGCACGTGCCATTATACAAAATACACCGATCCTGATTCTGGATGAGGCAACTTCAGCGCTGGATATACACACGGAAGCAAAAATCATTGCAAATTTGCGACAATTAAATAAAACCATTGTGTTCATAGCACATCGTTTATCCACCATAAAACATTGCGATAATATTTATGTGCTCGAAAATGGGAAGCTAATGGAGCAGGGAAATCATGCTGTGCTCTATGCGAAAAAGCTTGCTTATTATCATTTGCTCCAATTGGAAGAAAAGGATCAGGCAGCATGAAAAATAGTTTTTTTGCACGATTGATGCATGATAGTTCATTAATAAAAGATGATGTTACTCTGGTTGCAACCTATCAATCGCTTATCATCCATCTCATGCGCAATCACAAACGAAATGTATTTGCATGTCTCGTCATCATGATTTGCCTTTCAGCTACTACATTGTTACCAATCATGCTTAATCGTTTTGTACTCGATCATTTACACGAATATCAACGGACATTTATAGCACCCATCATTGTATCTGCAACGCTCGTATTGATTGCGATCGCAATGCTTTTATATATAAAAAATCTGCTAATCAACAGGTTATCCATAACGCTCACATCGCAAATGTTGTTTGGATTATTCAAGCATTATCTTGATTTACCCATGCAGTTTACAAAAGATATGACCTCCAGTGATTTTACCCAGCGCTTTATGGAGTATGAATCAGCGACTCTGGTTTCGATACGTAAAACTTTAGCAATGGTTTTTTCCATCGGTAGTGCAATTATATTGTTAATGTATATGTCTTATTGCGATATACAACTCGCAATATTCAGTCTGATGATATGTCTGATATTTCTTCTGATTAGGTTAATCATCTTGTTTTCTGGCATGCCAGACATCAGTTGTCAAATGATGTTTCAGAGTCAGCTAGCGACTCTTTTAAATGAGATCATGTTGCAAATTCACAAGATACGCAGTGCAAATCGGGAGAGTTTTGCCTTTTCCAGATGGTTTAATAATATCATTCAGGAAAAAATGTGTGCTGAGAAAGTTATGCAGCGTGAAGTTAAAATCGGGATATTGCAGGTTTTATATTTACCTTGCCTGATGTTGTTAATATATGCCGTGATATATTTTTCGACATCAGTGCTGAATACCAATTTATTATTGCAATTGCTTATTTGCATTGGGCAATTAGCGATGATACTGGATCAAATTTGCATGGATATGGGAGCATTATTTCATTGTGTGCCAGCATTTCGACGTCTTGATAGAATTATTAATCAAAATATCAACACAGAAAATATACCGTATATGAAGCTGGATAATCCATCCACGATAAGATTTACCAGAGTAAGTTATCATGATTCAGTTGTGCAAAATATTTTGTTGCATGATATTGATCTTGAAATAAAATCAAATAAAATTACAGCACTGATTGGTGCATCAGGTTCAGGTAAATCCACCTTATTAAGATTATTGACGGGAAGTATATTGCCAGTTTCAGGTGAGATTTTAATTAACGAAAATAATATAAAAAATCTTGATCAAAACCATTTGCGTCGACAATTTGGGATTGTTTTGCAATCCAGTCATTTATTTCCTGGTACGATATTTTCGAATATATCCTGTCATCAGCAAATTACACATGAGCGTGCCTGGGAGCTGGCGAGATACGTTGGTCTGGATGCTGATATTGAAGCCATGCCGATGAAAATGAATACATATGTTTCCGACAATTCTGCTGAATCCCTATCAGGTGGTCAGGTACAAAAAATTCTGATAGCACGTGCGCTGAGTGCTGATCCGAAAATATTATTGCTCGATGAAGCGACATCAGCACTGGATAATGCCAGCCAGGATAAAATATATCGCTATCTTAAAAGCATCGGTACCACGTGTCTGGTGATTGCGCATCGTCTGGGAACGATTAAGTATGCTGATCAGATTTATGTGCTGGAGAAAGGCAGAATCGTTAGCTCAGGGATATATGAAGAAATTGCAGCGAGTGGGTTTATTTAGCGATCACTAAAAATCCGCTTCCAATCTTTCTTCATACTAATAACTTGCCATCCGCGCTGTTTTGCTTCCTGCATCAATGCATCTGAAAACGTACCCACTTTCGAATTTGCACCATAAGCATATTCGCGTATCGCATCATCATGATGAACCAGCATCATCAAATGCGCGCCTTTATTTGCCTGCGTATATTCCAGCATTTGCTGATCGCCAGTGGAATTGCCAAACGCAGCTTGCGGATGACGACCAATAAACAAATAAATATCTTCAGGTTTGCCAGACATATTATCGCGTAATAATAATTGTGGTAATTTTATCAATATGCCATTACCACGTTTGTCATAAGTATATTTTGTTGCAAGTGCTGAACCTATAATTTGTTCTGGTGGAACGTGATAAACCTGATTAGCATACACACGCACAAATTCCTGACCGCCTCCTGTGACAATATAAGTTTTATAACCATTCGCCTGTAATAATTGCATGACTTCAAGCATGGGTTGATACACAAGTTGAGTATAAAAACGATGCCAGCGTGGGTTTTTTGCCTGCGATATCCATTGTTTGACAGCTTGATGAAATGCTTCAACACTCATGTCACTATGTGTTGCGATAACAATTTTTTCCAGATCAGCAGAAGTAAATTTGGTCATCGCAACTTTATCTTTGGCGATTATTTCCTTGAATGGCGATTGTGTTTTCCATTCAGGATGTTTGAATGCTAATTGCAATACTCTGTCAAAGGCAAAAATGACTTGCGTATAAATTGGCTGTTCTACCCACAATGTTCCATCCTGATCAAATGTCGCGATGCGTTCGGCAGGTGAAACATAAGCTGGATTTTTCTTGTCAGTTGTTGCGTGTACAAAATCAAGAATGGCTTGTTTGTTCGCGCCTTCATTCCATGAAGGAAGTGGATCCTGATTATGAGCGAATAGTGGAATATTGCAGAATAATGTAATGATGGCAAAAAGATAGATATATATTTTGTTCACTGGTTCATCCCTGAATCATTAATGAGTAAAATCCATGATATCGTATGTATCAATATATTTTTATCCCTGTCAAAGTTATTTCTTAGTTGTTTAAAATCAGGTAAGTCATTGCGAGCTTGCCATATTCCTTTAACGGCTTTAACGTTGGCTAATTTATTTTTTTTCATTTTTGCCAGATAAATTTTTGATCTAGACATATGAGCCCTGTAAGTTATTAAACTAGACGTTTACATTATAGGTATATATTACACAGCTGCAATAGGTGCATTTTTTTAGTTAAATATTTGAATTTACTCCGCAATAAAACCACCGGATTGTAATTTAAACAAGTTGGCATAAATGCCATTTTCCAGTTTCACTAATTCAGCATGCGTGCCTTCTTCGACAATTTTACCCGCATCGAATACCAATATCCTGTCAGCATCGAGTATGGTTGAGAGTCGGTGCGCGATCATGATGGAAGTGCGATCTTGTGTAAGTTCATGCAAGGCATGCTGAATGGCAGATTCACTTTCAGAATCGAGTGAGCTGGTGGCTTCATCGAGAATTAATATGGGACGATCAGCAAGAATCGCTCTTGCAATGGCAATGCGTTGTCTTTCACCGCCAGATAATTTGACGCCACGCTCACCCACCAGTGTTTCATATTGTAATGGCAAGCTCAGAATAAAATCTTCGATATGCGCTTTTTTCGCCGCATTACGAATTTCTGTATCGCTCGCATCTGGTTTTGCATAAGCAATATTTTCACGCAAGCTGCGATGAAACAGAATGGGATCCTGCGGCACAAGACTCATGGCTCTACGTAATGACTGACGTGAACCTTGCTGAATATTTTGTCCATCAATGGTGATATCACCTTGCTGAATGGGATAAAGACATTGTAACAAGCGTATAAAAGTCGTTTTGCCAGAACCGGAATGTCCTACCAATGCAATGCGTTCGCCTGCTCTTATTTTTACAGAAAAATTATTAAATATTGGAGTAATTTTTTCAGGATAAGTAAATTCGATATGGTCAAAAATAATTTCACCACGTGTAATATGCAAATCAGGTAATTGCAGATGCTGATCAACTTCAGGTTGTTCATCCAGTAAATCCATTACACCATGTAAATCATACGAGGAAGTGAGGAGGTTTTTGATATTTTCACCAACATCGCGAATATAGGATTGCATGATCGTGTACGCAAAAGCGAGATACGCCATGTTTTCAACGCTTGCCATGCCATGAAAGAAATACCATGTGCCACCGCCCATGAGAATAGCGAGCATGCCGGTCAGTAAAATACGTTGTATAACGCCAGCAAAATTTCCGAGACGATACGCATGCAAATTTTTCGCACGTAGATTTTCTGTTACATCGAGAAAGCGTGAAATTTCGTAAGGTTCCTGCGCATACGATTTTGTCGGAAAAACACCACTAATATTATCAGCAAGATGAGCGCTAAAATAATCCTGGCCACGTGCATAAATACCTTGTGCAGGCCCTGAAATATTAAACACAACAAAAGCACTCACAATGATGAATATGATGAGATAAGTCAGCAGAATTATTGCTAGCAATGGAAATTGAATGGCGAGAAAGATCAGGCTGCCGATAATAATAATAGCAGTAGGAAAGATACGCACAATAATCTGATCTTCGAACACTTCAATTTTCTGGCGCGCACGATTGATTCGGGATACGATGCTGCCCGTAAAAGTGTTGGAGAAATAATTTTCTGGTAATCGGTAAACATGAGCAAATACATCATCTACCAGGGATTTGAAAATATGAGTTTCGAAAACATTGTAGATAAGATAAGCGACAGTAAACAGTAATGCCTGGACAAAATAAATGCCGAGAAAGATGAACAAGGTGATAAGAATTAAATTTCTATTATTATTCTGCTGAATGGCATTTAAAAAAGAAGCCAGTGCAGTTGGCAAATACGTTTCAAGCAATGCAGCGAGCAAAAGAATGCATAATATCAGGATTAGTTTGCTGGGTTGTCTTATCCAGTATCCTGCAGCAAATTTCAGGACGTCTGTGAAAGATTGGGAAGATGGTGTTTTTTTATGCATGTCTCGCTCGTCAAGTGGCTGGATTAATCTTATTATACAATAGGTAAAAACACTTAATAATGAAAAACTTTCTTTGACAAGTTAATTTCCAACGGCTAGGATTCAGCCATTTGTTAAGGAGAGACACTGCATGTTGAGAATATCCAAACCTATTGCTCCAAACCTTTCACGTTTTATTTCAAAGAAAACAAAAAATCAAATTAAGGATATGGATCAGGAAAAGCAAAATATATTATCATTTAAAGATCCGGTTAATCAGTCACCAATAAATATTAATCTGGAATATCTTAATCAAAAAGATGTGCAATTAACTCACTATTTGCAACAAATGTCACCGCACATTCGTCTCGATTTTTTAAAAAATCTAATTGAAAAAGTGAATAGAGAGCGTAATCATGATTTGTATCTTAAAAAGATATACGGTAATTTGCCTGCTATTGTGCGAACACTAGAGGAAAAAGATCAGGTTGATGCATTGTTTTTTCTTGATGGGGCTTGTAACTTTCTTAATGCAAAAATTAATTTATCTGATTCACAACAGCAAGAATTGTTGATAAAAATTGATAAACAAAAATTACGTATACGCTTTGATCTTATTAATAATGTATGGATCAATTTTTTAACTAATCAAGATAGCATTGCTAATTTTTTCCAGATAATAGGGCATCAAAGAATCAGAGAGGTGTATGAAAAAAAAGAATCAATTATTAACCTGTTCCTCGAGATTTCATTAAAAAATTCTTCGACATTATTAACATCTGAACAGGTTGCCGCTGCATTTATCGCATTAAAATCAGTTATAGGCGATGATATTTTTATGAAGCATTTTGCCACAGGGAATGATATCGATCTTTTTTTCAAGTTATGTCATCTCAATACAGCAATTGAATTATTAGGTCGTGAAAAAATTGCTGAACTCTTCAGTTCAGTAAATGATTTTTCTGCTATTAATTTCGATGCTAAATTCATCAATGCTATTGGTAGCATCCTTGGCGCAAAAAAGATTAATGAAATATTGAGCATGGCACCCGAAAATATAATGTCACAAAAAATCATTCGTGTGTTAACTGATACGCCTCTGGGAGAGGAATTAAAAAAGGAAACGGAGCGCGAGCTATTATATCATTCATCCAAGGCAGCTAATAATTTGTTGCTTAAATCGAAGTTAGGCATTGAGCTACAGAGTCCAACTTCTGATGATGTGGATATTAAAAGAATATTAAGAAATACTAAACTTACTATGTATGGGAAGGCTGCAAGTCTTTTTGGCTTATTCACCGAAAAGAAACTCAAAAATGGAAATATACTTGAAAATACAACGCAAAATGAAGAAAAATCTAATACTGTTCGATACGGCATTCGTAATATTGAATAAGATTTTTTGCACGTTGGAATTGGGAAGCCTTGCAAGGCTTCCCAGATATTCTACTTCTTGTACGACTGATTCGTAATCACTTCTTCCCCAGGTTTTTTTATTTGTGCTTCCTTAAAAGCTGGCTCGAAATTAATTTTCAGCAAATTTGCAATATGATTACCAATATTGACCAGTGGTTGCAAGAGTTCGGGTGTTATTTCCGTTTTTTCGCCGATTTTATTAATTATTGTGTTGTAAGGTTCACGCAATTGTTGCGGCACTTCGATCCTGGCATTGCTATCATCAGATTTTAAGTTGCCAAAATTTTCAATTTCAGCATCTGCAGCAATGTATGTCTCGTCAAGCTTCTTTAAGCTTTTATAAGTTGGATTGATCATGAATTTAATATATGCCTTGTAGAAATCCGTGCTTTCAGGCGTTAATTTTTTTTGGGCAATATTATCGAGTATCTTCCATTTTTGATAATCCTGATAAACAGCAGGCATGTTAGCAAGATTGGTAACATCAGCTTGCTGATTGTTTTTTTCTTCTTTTTTCTCTGGCAACGATGAATTATTTTTTTTAACGATTTTTTCTATTTTCTTTTTAGCATCCTTTACAGGATCAATGTTTACCTTAAACTTTAAAGGATTATTAATTGAATAGGGCTCGATAGTAATTTGTGTCTGCATATTTTCCAGTTGGTTGCTAACATATTGCAGCAACTGTTCTTTTGTCATATCGACTGTCGCGATTGTAAACGCTATACCTTCAATATAATGTGATTCTTTTTCGTATTTTTTCGCTGATAACTGATCGGCTGCTTTCGCTAGTGCACGACTGATTTCTTGTCTGAGTTTTTCCACCTCTGCTGAAGGTCGCATGGATTCCATGGTATTTTCCTCTTTTGTGTTGTATTTATGTAATAACAATATTATATCAATTTTTAAGCAGATCTATCGGCATACAAATTTATCTAAATAAAGCAATCAATTGCAAAATGATTGTAGACCAAGCCTAATTATGTTTACATGGATTCGTTTCTTTCCTCGCTGCTGAATTAAGCTGCTCACTGCGCCAACCTGCAATTTCAATATCATCTCCAACAGGTTCAGGTGCGATCATTTTGAAGTTTCCTTTCAGGACTTCTTGTTTTTTACATTCAGGAACATACCAGCGTCCAGCCAATACCCAGATTCCTTTTTCATTTTGCTGGAAACCAACAAGATCATGGTAATTTAATATTAAAACCATATCTGATTTTTTTTGATCCTGAATCATCCATGCGTGACAAATCTCACCTTTTCTAGTGAGACAATCAGGACGAAGAATGTAAGCAGCATTTTCTTTCTGGTTCCAATCCTGCTTGTAAAAACTATCTGGGATAGGATGATCTTTTGTATCTACTATAATTTGCTCTCTTCTTGTTTCCGCAGAAATGATATTTTTCCTTAGCGAATCATCTTGTGTTTTTAGTGCTAATGCTGCTTTTATTTGCTTATGTACATCATCAGCTTGATTCCCTTGCCATGTAATTTGTAAATTCTCCAATGCTTGCTGACCAAAGCGCAAACCTTCTTGTCGTATCACTTTGAAATCAAATTTATCTGGCGATATTTTTCCGCTGGTTAAGCGCGATATCTGATTGGCAACCATCAATCTTGCAGGATCAGCGATGGGTGTCAGCAAGGCAAGATAAATAGCGAGAATTAACCAGGCAACTGCCACGTTGCTGGTTTCAATCAATTTGAGATTTTTTCCGACGAATACTGCGATTAAATAACCAATGGCATAAGCACCAATAATAATCATGCATGCAGCAGCTTCAATACGCGAAACAGACCAGCCATATTGCTGCACGCGCAAGGCGAGAGCATAGATAGCAAGTGTTACCAGTGGTGCCAGCAAGCAACAGGCAAGCATGGTGGAATAACGTTTTATATTTGATAAAGGAGTGAGACCATCCTGAAAAGAGGTATTGATTAGAATCATTAATGTGATAGCTGCAGTCAGTAATAATGTACTTGCATGACCTGTTTGCCAAAGAAGTGATACACCAGTAAACATTAAACTAACTAAAAATAAACTGATGATAATTGTAATAATGGGTAATAACGCCGATAACAATACGAGAAACAATGTGCGAATACCGTGAATAATTCTGGGATTCACATCTGTGATATGCAATGCAATCGCAATGCAAAGTGATGTTGCAGGAATCATAAACCAGTAATGCGTGACAAAATTAGCGAAGAATTTTAAATGAATAATTGAAAAGAGACTCGAGCCTAATCCCAGCAACATCCAGAATAATCCGGTAAATCCAGCGGTAAATGCGATCTGTACGCCGAGTTTCCAGGCGATATCAAAATAAGTTGGATATTTGGCGATGATTTGCTTGTCATGATCACTACTGAGGATAAGTGAATGCGCAATAAATAATGCGATGATTGTGCAGAAAAATACGCTGAAAAATGCTGGAGCGGTGGCTGCTGATAATGAGATTACATCGGTATGTCTGAATACAGCATACCAGGTGATGCCAAATAAAATGATGCTTGCTGAGCTTGCCCAGATGAGTAATGTTTTTGCACGCATGTTTCCCATGCTTTGTATGATCAGCAAGGGAACAAATAATGCCACCATGAGTAATGAAAGAAAAATCGAAGGGTTTGTTGCTGGCCAAAGCGGGGGCGTGGATTCGCTTATGTGATATAAAAGCGAAAGTATAAATCCTTGTAAAATACCGATTAATATACGTTTTGTGATAGTGGACATGGTGTACCCGTAGAGTGTTTGAATTGATATCGATTATTTTATGCGGGATGATAGGCGAAAATGTTCGCAATGTCCAATTGTTGGCGAAATACGAAATATATCACATGCGATTATATGTATAATTGTCGCTCAAAATAATTCAAGATTCTGAGTGGTTTTCATACAGGTAAGGTGGAATGTGATTCAGTTAAAGTTATGGCCGCATTTTAAGTGACTATGCGGCCATGGTTTTTTCGCGGTATTTGAAAAATATTTAATTAAATAAATTAAAACTTTCTGCCTTCAAAACTGGAATAAAAATTATTCACATGACTATTTATATCATTAAACGACCGATTGGATTGATTATATCTTCCAAACGTGTGATGCGGATTTTGCATATAATTGCGATCTTGCTCTCGTCGTTGCTGATTCAGCTGATTTTCACGATTTCGTTTAATGACTGCACTTTTATCAAGCTCTGCAAAAGTCGGCAATAAATCACATGATCTCATCGCGCCATATAATTTTAAAAGATAGATTAAAGCCGCATTTTCTTTTTTTAAGGCTAAAGCATAATCCAGGGGAGTGTTTCCATTTAAAGATGATTGGTTAATATCCAGATTCAGCTGATTCTGCTTATTATAATCAAATAATAATTTGACCAGATGATCATGAGAACCAGCGCAAGCCTTGCGTAAAGCCTGGTTATAATCCTTGGCTTCTATCGATTGAATAAATGGGATCAAATTTTTTTCAGGATTATTTTTACCATATTGATCGATTTCTTTTCGTAAACTATCCATATGTGAAGCATTAGGTTGTACAAAAGGGAAATATTTATAAGCTATACATTTAACATTGCCAACACGGTCATATTCATAGCTTTCGCTTTCTGACTTAAACAAGATTGAATTTTCATTTTCATTTATAAATTCTATATTTATGCTCGTAGTATTTTTGAATGCATTGTATTCATAAGTGCGTTTATTCACTTTGTTTTTATATTTGGCATGAAAATTATCATTGCCATGACTTTGAATGCATATTTTATTTTCAAGATACAGATTTGATGCAATTTCATCTTTAAAAACTTTTTTTAAATTTTCCTGTATTATTTGACAGATTTCCTGAGTATCATAATTGGTCAAATTTTCAGTTGTGAGAACAGTTAATTTATATTCACATAAAGTTATTTGATCAATATTATTCCATCCTGGTTTTATTTCTATATGCTTTAACATGCCACTCATGTTCTGGATAATAGCCTGCGCAAGCACTGGAGCAAGATATTCAATTTCTTGACTAGAATCTGTAGACATAAAATTCACTTGAGCAGCATGGTAAATCCTGAAACTAATTGTTGTTTCAAATTGGTTCAAGTTGGGATTGGAAAGTATCATTCGTTGTTGCATAATTCACCTCAAATAGTGGCTACGGGCATTTTGATTTTATAAAATAAATATCATGTTTCTTCGGTTCCTAAATACCATAATTCACTTAAACCTACAAATCCATACACTAATCTGAAATAAGCAGTTTCTCGATAGATACTGCTTTATTTGTTGTATTTGTATCTACATCGTGTATACTTTACGAATATGACAGGCTGGAGGGCATCATTATGAAAGTACATTCAACCATTCAAAAATGGGGAAATAGTTTAGCAATACGTATTTCAGGTCCCTTAAAGACTATTCCACATTTTGTTGCCAATATGCCTATAGAGATTGAGGTAGCTGAAAAAGGATTGGTAATTCGTCCTGTCACTACAAAAAAACGCAAATTATTTGTTTTTAGTGAAGCTCAATTACTTAAGGGTTTAACTCCCAAAAAGGCTCATGCAGATGAAATATTTGATTTGCATGATAGGGAACTTGAAGGCAATGAGTAAATATATTCCCGAACGTTTTGACATTATTTTCCTTGATTTTGATCCAACAAAAGGTAAGGAGATTGGCAAATATAGACCCGCATTGGTTTTATCATCGAAAGAATATAATAAAAAAACTGGGCTATTAATTTGTTGTCCGATCAGCACAAGTATACGTGGACATATTAGTGAAGTTTCAGTAGACGGTCTAAAAAAACCATCAGTTATAGCGACTAATATTGTTCAAACCTTATCATGGCAAACTCGAAAAGCCAAATTTGTTAAGAAGGTGGATGCTGATACTTTTGAAGCTGTTCTGCAACGATTATTGCCATTGCTTGGCGCGGATGAATTTTGAAGGTCTTGAATGTGCCCGCTAAAAAATGCAATCTGAAGTAGTTGTTGTATGCCAGGACTTTTAAGAAAAGTCTTGGCATATAAAAATTAACCCAGATTTTTATCAATCACGTTTGTAATTCTGATCATTTTTTTTAAAACATCAGAATTTAATTTTCTATTTGCACATTCAAATGAATTTCGCCGTGTATCGGTATACCAATTAATATGATAAAGGAATCCATTATTCCAGTTTCCTTCTATTCCCTTGTCAGATGGCTTTTTATTAACAAGATATTCTAAATTTTCCTTGTAAAGAATGACGCTTTCAATGGCAAATGTCGTAAAGGAGCAAATGCCAATATCTGGAATACTGACAAACTCACTAATCCCATCCCACCCATTTTCATGAGTGTATCCGCCGCCTGCAGCAAATCCCAAAATATCTTTTTTAGGGATGCCTGGAATACCTGAAAATTTAAATCCTAGTCTTATTTGGAAAATATTCGATTTCAGATGTGTATCGAGGGGATCAGGGTTTTTGTCATATTGTGCTTTTTCTTTATCAGCATTCTTCGCTGTATCAAAAAGGAAATTGACAGATTCATCGGAAAAATATGATTCAATATATTCTTTTGTTGATGATCCTTTCAGATTTTTTTTACTGAAGGCCAAATGTTTATTCCCTTTTTTGCACCGGAAAAGGGTGTTGCAGTTGGTTCAGAACCTGCATTTACCAATCCTGGCAAAATAAATAGAGTCATTAGTAATTTTTTCCATAATGCTAAACAATTCATATTTTCTCATCACCCCGCAGCATGAAATAATAAACACCACTTGCAATTATCATCAGCCCGAAATAAATGAAAATTATCGTCGAAATATTCGCATTGATCATGCTCATGAGGAATGCGCACAGGCTGGTGAGGCTCATGTTGAATAGAGTTAATATCGCAGCTCCTGTGCCTGCAAGATGTCTGGATAAGGATAATCCTTTAGCCATGGCAGTGGGGTAAAGAATGGCACAACAAAAAAACATCAACAGACTTGAAATGAAAATATTCTGAGTATGATCAGTTTCGATGAGCGCGAATATCAGAGAGATCGTTGCTGTGAATGTAAATAATATCAGCGCATAAAAAATTAATTTGTCTGGCGTCATGATTTTTAATAATTTCCGACAGGGAAATGTGCCAATTAAAAATGTAATACCCATATAAAATGCTATTTTTCCAAATCCTGAGGCTGAGTAATTGAGTATGTTCTGATAAATAAATGGCCCTAATGTATTGAACACAATAATCAGTGAATAGGAAATTCCCATCATGATCGCGCAACCTATAAAGGATCGATGCGTAAGCATGCTGATAAAATTTATTTTCAGTTGCGGATAATGCAAAGGTTGTCGATGGAAATGAGTTTCAGGAATAATAAGAACCGCCGCCAGTAAACCTGCAATACCCATTGCAGTATAAAAATAAAAACACGCTTGCCAATTAAAATATACTTGCAAGTAACCACCAATCAGCGGACCTATAATCGGTCCTATTCCCCACATGGTCGCCATGAATGTTGCTGTATGCATTAATTTTTCCGTTGATAAAATATCGGAAAGTGTCGCGCGACTAATGACAGCAAACATGGCTATGCCAAAGCCTTGTATAAAACGACAGATTAGTAATATAAAAGGAATATTGAGAAGAGGTGGAAGTATGCTTCCAATAATAAAAATACATAGACCATACAAAATTAAATTGCGACGACCTATTGCATCAGAAATAAATCCCATTAGCACTGTACCAGACATAACGCCTAGCAAATAAAGCGTAATCATGTTTTTGGAGAAAATGGTGGAAGTATGCAAATCCTCGCCAATAGCTGGCAGGGAAGGTGCAATCAAATCGATACCCATGCCGATGAGAGGATATAAAGCGAGAATGGCGATAATGATCAGACGTATTCTGGTTTGAGAAAAAACAGGTGTTTTAATCGTGTGAGTGGTAGTGGTCATATTTTTGGTCTTTTATTTAATATATCTTGTCGGAGGAGTTTGAATCAATTCATTGTGATGTTAAGCGAGAGACAATCGTGATATATAATGCATGATATGTCAATGGATGCAGATAAATATAAAGGTGTGACATCAAATGGATACAATTTATGGCACACCAGCAAACTTTATTTTTTACGATTCAATTCACATTGCGCCTGGTTTGTAATTCGTACATAACAATTCTTCTTCAGAATCATCCCGTGAAATGCGCTTATTGTTTTCACTGTCACTAGAATACTCAGCCATGTCAATAATCCTTTTTTCATTCGAATAGTCAATATCAATAACCGTATTTTCCTTTACCTCCGAGCTTTTTTGTGAGATCGGTTTGTTGCTAGTAATGACATCCCTGCGTATGGATGTAGTAGTGGTATGTAAATTGGCAAAGGTGCTTTTAACTTTGGAAATAGGACTCCAAAATGAATGCACACGCCAGCCAAACAAGGGAATTGTCCATCCATTCTGTTTTAAATCATTAATATCTGTTTGTAGTGATAGCACCTTCTCAGAGTTGGTGGGTAATAATTCAGTATTTTCCAGTGCATCCCTTTTTTCCAGTTCCAGCAGTTTATCGAGCAGTCCTGTTTTTAACTGATCAAGTTTTGGTTCCCATTCGCTGCGCATAATTTTTTGCTCAGTAGAAAAAAATCCTCCCAGTAGTGGTGGAATCCACCCAAATCCACCAAAACAAAAGGCATAAAGAATATAATGATCGTTTGTATTTTGACGTAACGATTGATTAGCCCTGATTGAAAGCCAGATAAGCATTGAGATATAAAAGATTAAGCAAGAAAATATATATGTATATCTCATGGTTTCCAGAATTGGTGAACTATTCCATCGTGAATTTAAACTACTTTGAAAATCTTCAATCATGGTGATCAATGCGGATAATTCTTCTCTATCAGCGATATCTTTTTCGCGAAGATCATTTTCCAGTAATACATTTTTATACATATTCTGGATAGTGTTCTGAATCGTTTCCTGGGTTTCTTCAATAACTTTGAGATCGTCACTTTCTATATTAATTTCAAATTCATTGTGATGGTATTTATGATAGTAAACAAGCAAGGTTTTGAGACTATGCAATCCTGCCAGGGTGAACAGGTTATTTTTCGTGGTTTTAATATAATTCTTATTGATCTTGTTGGTAATTGTGATTTCATCAAGGAAAAGAGAATATAATTTTAAAATAAATTTTTTCTGATTATCATCCAGGGATAAAAATAAATCAGTTTGTTTATCAAGAGGAAGATCAGAAAATTGAAATAGCGGCTTGTTGTTCTTATTGAAAATGGTGAGTGTTGCACCTGCGTTCATCAGAATAATTGCCCTTTTATTAGCATGAGTTTCCATAGCATATTCTAGTGCAGTTTTTCCTGATTTATCAGATAAATTGATAAAGCTTTTCAGATCAGAACATGGTGCAATTTTCATGAGCAGAAGATTCATGATTTTATCAGCATCTTGTGAGATAAGTTGAGCCGCAATATGTAGCACAGTAAATCCCTGATAATCCTGGGAAAGAAATAATTCCATTTTTTTTCTATCTTCAGCAATCCCAAGCAATTTTTTTACTATCTTGTAATTTCCCTTTTCGACAGCGAGATGCAGCAAAGTATTAAGCTCGATATTTTTTGCGAAAATAATGGCATCATTGAAACGCTGTAAATCTACTAATTTATATGCAATTTCTGTAGCGCCTGAAAATAAGGCTTTATATAAAAAGCTCCAGCCTTCTGAATCTAATACAGTAGTTGATTCGATACATAATTCACGCATGAGCTCAAATAATTTGGAAAAACCGTCAAAATCATTTGCCTCGATGGATTTTTCCAGTGCTACTTCAAGATAAATTCTACGTGTTTGCATATTTTCTTAGCTCTTCTTTTAATAAATCGAACGCAATATTGGGCAATAATTAAAACGATGTCAATTATTTTGTCATTGTTTTGAAATGAAACAGAAGATATGGAAAATTATCACAATATTATGAATAATTCGGGATATGTTATTGGGCGGATAAATTATTGTCTAACTTGTATTTTCAATAATAATCTTCTTGTAATAAATCGGGAGAATCAGAACCATGTCAAAAAATATATTAGTACTTATTGATATCCAAAAGGAATATACAACGCCAGGAAGACCATATTTTCTTAATGGTATTGAAGAAAGCCTGCAGAATTGTCGTGAATTACTCGATCACGCGCGTAAAAATAATTGGGAAGTTGTACATGTTCAGCATTCCAATTGCCGTAATAAAATAAAGCAATATCACGTTGATCGGTATGAGAAATAAAACCCGTTGTGAACATTCCAGTGCGTTCTTTGTTTGGGTTCAACCGATTGTGACGAATAACATCAGTGATTTTAACATGGCTATCATCATTATGAATAACATCGCCATTGGCTGCCATGCGTTCTAATGTGGGAAAAACAAGAAGTGCGGCACCTCCTACTTCTTCAACCAGTTGCCATTGGGTCGCTACGGGTAATGGAACACCTAATAATGATTGAAAATAAGATTGACGATAAAATGGAGTTGCAACGTAATATTTTTGCAGCGCTAAAATTGCTTTGAATGCGGCATCATATTTTTCATTTCCAATACTTGTAGGGATATTAGCCAAGATAAGATGATTGCATGAAGCGCAACGTAATTTATCAATCCAATATTTGTGTACTGCTGCTAGATTTTGTCCTTGCACTCGCACGATGATACCAGGTTCAAACCGATATAATTTTCCACCACACATCATAGGACATTTATCACTTGGTTTTACATTTTCAATTGATAGTTGATGCTCGATGGTGTTGGTATAAGCAGAATGCGGTAGTCGGCCATGACCACGTGCGGCAGATTGATTTTCAATTTTATCAATTTCAGAATCAGTTGGTTGGTCGCTATCTACGATATTTTTGTTATCATTTTTTTCAGGTTTTTTTTCGCTACATTTATTATCGTTGCTGTCTGATTTTTTATTTCGTTTATTTTTATCATCGCGGCCAAAAACCAATTTGCGTAAATTTGCGACCGTAATTTGATGATTCAACAATGAGCCGGGAAGCCAGATAGAAAGTCGAATGCATGAAATGGCAAAATCCTTGATATCAGGCGGCAAGTTCGATGACTCAATAGCTGCAATAGCAGCAGCTATTTCCGCTGGTGATTTGCTAACTATTTTTGGCAATTCACTACCGCTCATCGGTGTATCCATGAATGAAAAGATAATGAGCGTATCGAATAAATATTAATATGCTATAAAAGCAATATGTTAAAAGCCGGTTGTACTAAACTACGGGTTGGATTTCTTGTGCTATATTTTAAATAGTAGTATTCATAGAGTATTCGAAATATGGATAATAGAGATAATGAAATAAGATTAGGTCAGTATCTATTTAAGAAAATGATTAGTTCCAATTCTCATGAAATTGAGATTAAAGACTTATTTGTCTATGTGGATGAACAAAAATATTCTCATGGTGAATCAAGATATAACACGGATAAAAAAGAAGCTACTTTAGATAGATTGACCTCACAAATTGAAATAATTGCCAAAATGGCGAATGCATACCATATCAAAAATAACTCCAGGGAAATAGCTACTGATACGGGAATTAAACATGAATTGAAAAACGGAAGTGAAAATCATATTACGCGAGCATTGACCGTCGAGTTTTTTTTATATACGAAAGAGCCATTGTCTTTTTCAGAATTTCATCAACTAATTGATCGTATATTGGCAATTTCTGCAAATCAAAATAACAATGTACATTTATTATTGAGTTCATTTTCTATAAAGACAGATGATAACCAACTTTTAAATGCTACTCTTTATGTAGAATGCGGAAATCAGCCAAAAATAAATATGATATGCAAAAGAGGACCTGCGGCAAACGATCGTTTTTATCAAGATCATTATGAATCGTTCGAACCAATGGTAAATGTAGGTTGTTTACATTATATGCCATCCATTGACCATCCACTTCAAGCTAAAGATATTGAAAATATCGAATTTAATAAGATCCCACTATTTGTATTAGCAAATAATGAAATTTATTATGTACACAAGGATAAAAATATCATTATTCCGATCAATATCGATGATCAACCAGGATTGATTGATTTAATTAAACAAGAACTTGCTAATCCACCCTTTCCTATTTCACGCAAAAATTATTTAATAATGGCTGACTCAATTGTTAAACTCAATAAAATAATCTCTCCGATCGACCGACATGCATCCACTTATTTTGCTGATATGAATGGATTGATTGTGTCAAATCATGGCTTATTCACTGTTCATACAGCAGGTGAGGTTGGTTATCTTCAGGGCATCGAAATTTGTGCAGAACATGGTAGTCAACATCTTTTCGAGCTCTTGAAATCCTATATAAAAATAAAAAGTACTGAACTTATTCCAATAAAGACTGATCATATACTTACATCTAATAGCACGTATGCAAATCCTCAAGCGGCTATTTCAGCTTCTCCCATTGTACACATTGATTCAGAAGAGGATCGCGCAATAGCTTTTCCAGATTCATTGACCTGTCCTGACATATTTTCACTTGGAAACATAAATGAATTTAATATAAAAAAAGAAAATAATTGCTGGAAAATACAAAATCCTCCTTTTGGATCATCTTTCACTATTATTCCAGCTGAGCCAAGGCAACTTAAAGGATTTTCAAATGAATTTAGCTGGGATGTATCCAAACATAATGAAAAAGCAATTCTTGAACAAACAAAATTATTGATAGATAAAAATAATACTTTATTTTTTAATAAAGCAAATGAATCTAAGAATGAATCTAAGCCTGAATCGACAACAAATACAAATGCACCAGATCCGGGTGCAAACAAAAACGTGGGTAAGATTTAAGCATGGTTGCCGAAAGCTCACTAATAAATCACGTGAACCTGGTTGCCATGTTGTTCAGCAAACCATGGATAAACAGCATGATGAAACAATTCAGTTTTATAAAAAATTAGGATTTGTTGCTTCACATGAGGGATTGAAGCTGCACTTATAATCCATTTCAGGATGTATGAGCTGTAAAATAAGCTGATACAATGCCAACTAACAATCCAGCTACATCAAGTCAATCTGATTTATTAAATATGACTCTCTATTCTTGACCTCTTGTTTATTTGTTGAAAAAGAGTAAGATTCGCGAAATTTACTTCTCTTCAATTTAAATAAGGAAGTTAGCATCAATGAAGTCTATCTCCTCTGAGGGTAAGCCAAAGCAATCTTGCCCTGATGGAAAATATTGGATAAGTGAACATCAGAGAAAAAGGATAAATAAAAATGGAAAACCTTATATTCAGCATGTAAAAGGATATTGTTGTTCTTATCATGGTCGTTGGCAAAAGATTGCTGAATTATAAACTTTTACAGAATCCCGGCAAGAATGGAACATCTCCTTATCAAAAAGCTTCTGATAAAAAAGCATGGATAAAATGTAAAGAAACATTCCGCGAGGTTTACGATGCGCTTGAAAAAGATAATCCTTTCCCAGGAGTTTGCCATTATTTTAGCGAGCACCTAATATTGAAAAACATCCATGGCAGAAAAATTATTTCGATTTACCTGATGTTTCTCATTTTCATTTTGTTAAATTGGCCAGGTAGTTGTTATGCGCAGTCTCAGAAAAATATTCAATCTCAGTTTGAGAGATTAGTCAGGAAGATTAATACACATACCCTTTGCGAAATAAACTACAATCCATCAAAAACTGCCGCGATCGTGAATGATGATTGCCGTTCTGCGATCTACATCAATTTCAAGACAAAAAAAACTTATACCATCGCAAATAAAAAACCTGCTTATCATATTTTTGCTAAATGGATCAATGATAGCATCGTAACAGTTGAAGATTCTTGCGGAACGGGATGCGCGAATGTTGTTGTTTTTGTGGCGCCTTCAGTCGTCTTCGCTTGTCCAGTACATGAATTTAGAATTAAATCACTGAATATGCATGAGCCACCTGATTATTATCATAATCGTCCATTGTTAATTGATGTTTATAGAAAAATAGTTGTTTGTTATGATGATGCAAATAATATTCAGGTGTTCCCTCTACCTAAACAACCAACCATTCATCCACCAAATGGATATTTCTCTGAAAAAGCTGAGATTCGTAATAATAAATTAATGATTAACTATCAAACCAGGCAGGGAAAAGTAAAAAAAATTATGTATGGGATGGTTTAGACTAATTCAATTTTAAAATAATTGATTTTAATGAGCTATAATTTTCTTCGAGGCTATTATTGCAAATCAATGGTCAATCATTGAGTAGAATAAAATTATTTGATAAATGATTCAAAATGTTCATGATGTTTTGTTGGGGAAAATTCAGTGATTTGATAATCAGCAACATCATGAATAGCAAATGGATCTTGCTTTAAAAATTCTTCTAATTTTTCACGATTTGTTAATTGAGAGATAATAATTCCACCGGTTCGTGGGACTTTAGGCCCTGATGCGACAAAATAATTATTCCTGTAACCATTGTCTAAAAAAGCTTTGTGTTCAGTTAAATGTTGGTCTATCTGATCCAGTGATTTTTTATATGTAATTTCGATTATAAACATAGGTGGCCTGAATAAATAATTAATCGTGAATGATGTTTAGATTTAATGTGAAAATTGCCCAAGTGCAGCTCGGATTTTTTTATCAGTATTAAATTGTGATAAAGCATACACAGACCATATGGCTGCAAGAGGCCAGCCAATCACTGTGCATTGTAGAATTAAGCAAAAAATTCCGGAAAAAGGTTTTCCGATGGTGAAAAATTGCAGCCAGGGAAGTATAAGCGCAAGCATTAATCTCATGTGAGTTCCTTTTTTAAGTTGAGTGATTGAGTTGATTAGAGGGATATTTTATGCGCGCCCGGAGGGATTCGAACCCCCGACCACCTGGTTCGAAGCCAGATACTCTATCCAGCTGAGCTACGGGCGCGTGTGGTATCTATATATATCTATATATATGCACGAAACGAAAGGTACATGAAATTCTACTGCATTCATTCAAGCTTTTAGAGCGCGCCCGGAGAGATTCGAACTCCCGACCCCTTGGTTCGTAGCCAAGTACTCTATCCAACTGAGCTACGGGCGCGTTTTAGAAACCAGACCAACACTTATCGGAGAGGGAGGGATTCGAACCCTCGATGGAGCTTTTGGCCCCATACTCCCTTAGCAGGGGAGCGCCTTCAGCCTCTCGGCCACCTCTCCATAGTCTTTCCATTACCCAACTTCTCCTGGGTTACAACACCCAGGATTTTTTCTCCTTTTATTCCTTGTTTGTGTCGCCTTTGTCAGCCTTTGGCTCGCGTTTCTTTTTCGCAGGCGCAGTCGTAATTACAGGTGCAGCTTCTTCCTGTTTGGCAACAGGTGTCGGCGAACCTTTCTCTTGCTGAATTCGTTGATAAATTTCTTCACGATGAACTGAAACATCTTTTGGTGCATTAATACCAATACGCACCTGGTTACCTTTAATACCAAGTACAGTAACGATAACATCGTCACCGATAACTATAGTTTCACCCACACGTCTTGTTAAAATTAGCATTATCCATCTCCTTTTTAAAAACTGCCATGTCTGTTCAAACTTTATACATCCCCGTTTATCCCTCGGCGCAATGTGTGTTGCTACGCAACTTTCAAGGTGTGCAATGGTAAACAAAAAAATTGCTTTCTGCAAACAGGATTTGCATTTTTTTATTCAAAAAAGGGAGGATTTTTATCGCTTTCTGCCTTGTCTAATTCAAATGCTTGATGTATTGCTTGAACTCCTTTTTCAAGGTGTTCTTCATCAACGACAACAGAAATCTTGATCTCGGAAGTGGTAATCATTTGAATATTAATACCTTCCCGTCCCAATGCCTTGAACATGGTCGTGGCAACACCAGCATGCGAACGCATGCCAATCCCCACTAATGAGAGTTTGGCGACTTTGGAATTGGTCTTGATATTAATCATGGTGTCCAGTTCAGTCACTAGTTCCTCAATCACAGACATGGCACGCTGGTACTCCCTGCGATTGACAGTAAAAGTGAAGTCTGAGGTGTCATCGCGGGTTGAAGCATTCTGCGCGATCATGTCGATTTCGATATTGGCTTCACTGACCCGACCTAATATATGGCCTTCCATGCCTAATTTACGTGGTACTCCAGAAAGCGAAATAATGGCTTCTTCGCGACTAAAGGCAATACCTGAAACTAATCGTTTTTGCATGGTTTTATCCTCAAAGGTAACAAGCGTTCCCGGACCATCTGAGAAAGTCGAGAGAACGCGAATAGGCATATTATGTTTACTGGCAAGCTCCACAGAGCGCATCTGCAACACTTTGGCGCCAAGGCTTGCCAATTCCAGCATTTCTTCAAAACTGATGCGTGGAATCAGACGCGCTGCCGGCAGGAAATGTGGATCAGTGGTATAAACGCCATCCACATCGGTATAAATCTGACATTCGTCTGCTTTTAAGGCTGCAGCTATGGCTACAGCGGTCGTATCTGAACCGCCACGACCTAATGTGGTGATATCACCATGCTCGTTAACGCCCTGAAAGCCTGCGACAACCACAATACGATCTTTTTCCAGCTCGCGCTGGATGACTTCAGTTTTTACTTTAAGAATGCGTGCTTTTGTATGAATGTTATCGGTATATATGCCGACCTGCGGGCCGGTGAATGAGCGGGCCGGGCAGTTCTTCGCGTTGAGTGCCATGCTGAGCAAGGCCATGGAAACTTGCTCGCCGCTTGCGATCAGCACGTCATATTCTCGTGGCTCATAATGTTGCGTGAGCGCACTCGCCAGACGAATTAGCCTATCCGTTTCGCCATACATGGCTGAAACAACGACCACAACGTGATGTCCTTCCTGTTTGGCCTTGATCACCTTTTCCGCAACATGATGGATGCGATCGAGGTTTCCGACGGAGCTGCCGCCATATTTTTGTACGATAAGGGCCATAAGTTATTTGCCTGGTCAAGTTTTTATATGATCATTCACCCAAGTGTAAACAGACTGCAATGCTTTTTCCAACGCTTCCGGCTTATTTCCACCAGCTTCGGCAAGATCCGCTCGTCCACCACCTTTGCCACCAATCTGTTCAGCAACCATGCCCACGATTTCTCTCGCATTGAATTGGTTGACCAGATTCTCAGTGACACCACCCACGACACTGACTTTATTGTCCTTGACGATAGACAAGACAATCACGGCTGATGGCAATTGTTGTTTTAATTGATCGATGGCATTTCGCAAGGCTTTGCCATCCAGTCCTTCCACTTTGGTCGCCAGCACATGGATTTGGCCAATCTGTTTTGCCTGTGTCACCAGATCACGACTAAAGACACCAGCAAGTTTATCCTTAAGTTGCTGAATTTCTTTTTCCAGTGCATGAATACGATTATCTGCCTGCAGCATTTTTTGTTTGTGTTCGTCTTCGCGCTTTTCAATATATTGCAATGCACCATGACCTGTGACAGCTTCAATACGACGTACACCTGCCGCAACACCACTTTCAGCCGTTATTTTGAAAATGCCGATATCACCCGTATGCTCAGCATGCGTACCACCACATAATTCCACGGAAGAACCAAAATGCACGACGCGTACTTTGCTACCATATTTTTCTCCGAATAAGGCAACTGCACCGCTGGCAATCGCTTCTTCTGGTGTGGTGACATTGACCGTGGCTTCATGGTTCGCGCGTATTTCATCATTGACTAATTGTTCTACTTTACGAATTTCTTCTGCTGTTAATGGTGAGGAATGTGAAAAATCAAAACGTAAACGTTCTGGTTCAACCAGTGAGCCTTTTTGCATGGCGTGATCACCTAACACTTGTTTTAACACCATATGCAATAAATGTGTGGCGGTATGATTTAATACCGTTGCAGCACGACGTTTTGCATCAATTTCAGCAATCACTTCATCGCCAATGTGCAGGTTGCCTTTTTCCAGTTTGCCTAAATGTAAATGTGTGTGTGCCTGTTTGATCGTGTCGAGAACTTTGAAATAGGTTGTCTGATTGATGCGCAATATTCCCTGATCACCGACTTGTCCGCCAGATTCAGCATAGAAAGGGGTTTTATCCAGCACGACAGAACCTTTTTGTCCTGCATTTAAGCTATCAACAAATTTTCCATCAGCATATAACGCGAGAATTTTGCCAGTTTCCTGGGTGTGATCATGCAATACATTTTTATGGCCTGTAAATTCTGTTGGCTGTTGTTTATCTTGCACGACAGTATATTCCGTGTTGAATTGACTGGCTTGTCGTGAACGTTCACGTTGTTTTCCCATCGCTGCTTCAAAGCCATCGTAATCAATGACAAGGTTACGTTCACGTGCAATATCAGCAGTTAAATCCGCAGGGAAACCATAAGTGTCATATAATTTGAAAACAGTTTCGCCGGGAATGACATCGGTTTTTAATTGACTGATTTCTTCTTCAAATAATTTTAATCCTTGCGATAAGGTAGTGCTGAATTGTTCTTCTTCCTGACGCAATATTTTTTCCACCTGTGATTGTGCTTTAACAAGTTCAGGATAAGCATCACCCATTAAATCAACCAGTGGTTGTACGAGACGATAAAAGAAAGGCTGCGTCAAGCCAAGTTTATTGCCATGACGCAATGCACGACGAATAATGCGACGCAATACATAACCGCGTCCTTCATTTGATGGAATGACACCATCAACAATTAAAAAACTGCAGGAACGAATATGATCAGCTATCACGCGCAAGGAAAAATGGCTGAAGTCATTTATATTCGCAATTTTTGCTGCGGCTTTGATTAATGGCTGAAATGCATCGGTATCGTAATTATTATTGACGCCTTGCATGACAGCAGAAATTCGTTCGAGTCCCATGCCAGTATCAACTGATGGTTTTGGGAGTGGTGTCAATGTACCATCGGCAGCGCGATCATATTGCATGAAAACAAGGTTCCAGATTTCAATATAACGATCACCATCTGCATCTTCGCTGCCTGGTGGCCCGCCTGCAATATGTGCGCCATGATCATAAAAAATTTCTGTACAAGGACCGCAAGGACCGGTTGGGCCCATCGACCAGAAATTATCGTGCTCACCGCAACGGCTGAAACGTTTGGGGTCAACCTTGATTTCATTTAGCCAGATATCTTCTGCTTCCTTGTCATCTTCAAATACAGTAATCCACAATTTTTCTGGTGGTAATTGCAGGCGATCTACAAGAAATTCCCAGGCAAAACGAATGGCATCACGTTTGAAATAATCACCAAAACTGAAATTGCCCAGCATTTCAAAAAAGGTATGATGCCGCGCCGTATAACCAACGCGTTCCAGATCATTATGTTTACCGCCTGCGCGTACACAACGTTGTGATGAAGTGGCGCGTGTGTAAGGCCGTGTTTCCTGACCGAGGAAAACATCCTTGAATTGCACCATGCCAGCATTGGTGAATAAAAGGGTAGGGTCATTGCCTGGAACAAGGGAACTGCTGGGAACAATCGTGTGCGCATATTCACGAAAATATTCCAGGAATTGACGACGAATTTCTTTGCTGCTCATAAAGTTTTTGTTTGTCATGATTATGCTGCTTTATATTTTTATCACATTCTCAATTTGCTCGCGGGTGAATCCCCGATATTGCAAAAACCGTATTTGTCTTGCACGTAATTTCAAATCATCAGGCAATTTACCCTTGAATTGTTTTTGCCAGATTTTTTGTGCCAATGCAAACCACGCATTATCAGTGATCTGTAAATGTTCTGCAATCATCTCGGGTAAAATGCCGCGCGACTGTAATTCTGCAGAAATACGCAACGGACCGTAACCTTTTCCACTGCGCCAATGAATATAATTTTCTGTAAAACGTGATTCGTTAATATATCCTGCTTGCAATAATTCCTCGACGATCATTTGTGCACTACTGACAGAATAAGCCCGGTTTTTTAATTTTTGTATGAGCTCATGCACTGAATGATCACGGCGTGCCAGCAAATTTAATGCAGCACGCCGCAACTTTGATAATTCATCATTATCTTTCACAGTAATCAGGCAATTTTCTCCATCGCTTCATCTTCATCAACAGAAGTACCGGTCGATTTTTCTGTCGCAATGGTAAGTTCACGAACCTTGCCTTCAATTTCCTGCGCAATCGCTTTTTGTTCCTTGAGAAATTGACGAGCATTTTCCTTGCCTTGTCCAATGCGCTGGCCGTTATAACTAAACCATGCACCTGATTTATCGATCAAGCCCAATTGCACACCCAGGTTGATGATTTCACTTTCCCGTGAAATACCTTCGTTATACAAAATGTCAAATTCTGCCTGTTTGAAAGGAGGCGCTACTTTGTTTTTGACGACTTTGACACGGGTTTCACTGCCGACGACTTCATCGCCTTCCTTGACATTGCCGGTACGACGAATATCAAGACGTACGGACGCATAAAACTTGAGTGCATTACCACCAGTCGTGGTTTCAGGATTACCAAACATCACACCAATTTTCATGCGGATCTGGTTGATGAAAATAACGAGAGTGTTGGAACGTTTGATGTTGGCGGTGAGTTTACGCAAGGCTTGTGACATCAGGCGTGCTTGTAAACCCATATGCGAATCGCCCATTTCGCCTTCAATTTCAGCTTTGGGGGTGAGGGCTGCAACAGAGTCAACCACCACAATATCAACTGCATTGGAGCGCACTAGCATGTCAGTGATCTCGAGCGCCTGTTCACCGGTATCTGGTTGTGAAATGAGCAAGTCATCTACTTTGACACCCAGACGTCTGGCATAACCAGGATCGAGTGCATGTTCTGCATCCACAAATGCAGCTGTGCCACCTTTTTTCTGGCATTCAGCAATCACTTGCAAAGTGAGAGTCGTTTTACCCGATGATTCTGGACCATAAATTTCCACAATGCGTCCTCTGGGCAATCCGCCGATACCGAGTGCGATATCAAGGGATAATGAGCCGGTAGAAATCGCTTCAATATCTTTCATGTCAGAAGCATCATCACCAAGACGCATGACGGCGCCTTTGCCAAACTGGCGTTCAATCTGGCTTAATGCAGCAGCCAGCGCTTTTTTCTGGTTGTCTTCCATAGTGTAGTCCTTCAGTAGTAAATGAGAGTCGCTCTTTGGAAAGAGGTTAACAGGGGAGAAGTTATTTATAATGAATTTTTCGCTAACTCGCAATGAAAATAATTCTGTTTCAAACGCCATCAATCATCGAAAGCGCTTTCGCAATCGCCTGTAATCTGACAGCTTGTCTGTCGCCGGTGAAAATATGCACTTCCGCGCGCACCGGCAAATTTTTTCCAGCGATGGCAAGCCACACTGTTCCCACAGGTTTATCTGGCGTACCACCATCAGGTCCTGCAATACCAGTAATGGCAAGACCCAGATCAGCAGGACTATTGTGTAAAATACCTTCCGCCATTTCATGTGCAGTTTCTTCACTCACTGCGCCATGATTATCCAAAGTGGATGCACGCACACCGAGCAAATCCATCTTGGCCTGATTGCTATACGTGATGAAACCGCGCTCAAACCACACGGAGCTTCCCGGCACACTGGTCAGCCAGTAACTCAAACCACCGCCTGTGCAGGATTCTGCTGTGGCTAGTAATAAACCTTTCGTCTGTAATTTTTTTGCGACTTCAAGTACTTGTTGTTTAATGAGATCAATCATGTTGCTTTACCTTATTCGCAAGTCACGTTATAAATCGGCAAAATTTAAAATGGAATTATGCCATGGCACTTTCGATGATTGATACTCATACACCCATGATGCAGCAATATTTACGCATCAAGGCAGATTATCCCGATACGTTATTGTTTTATCGCATGGGAGATTTTTATGAATTATTTTTCCATGACGCAGAAAAAGCAGCACGTTTGCTTGGAATTACATTAACAGCGCGTGGACAATCTGCGGGCAAACCCATTCCCATGGCAGGTGTTCCGTTTCATTCCGCAGAAACTTATATTGCAAAATTAATTCGTCAGGGTTTATCCGTTGCGATTTGCGAACAAGTTGGTGAAGTAAAACCTGGCGCACCAGTTGAACGGCAAGTGGTTCGCATATTAACACCAGGCACAGTCAGTGATGCAGCCTTTCTCGATGATCAAAAAGATAATTTGTTACTCGCAATTCATCGTCTGCGTGATTGTTTTGGTATAGCGGTACTGGACATCAGTGGTGGGCGTTTTCATTTACTGGAAGTGACGACAGAAGAAGCTTTGCAAAGTGAATTATCACGCTTGCAACCGGCAGAAATATTAATCAGTGAAGAATGCGATATAAATTTTATATCCGGCATACAACATATACGCAGACGTGCGCCATGGGAATTTGATTATGAAACTTCCGTACGTTTACTGACACAACAAATGCAAACACATGATCTTGCTGGTTTTGGTTGCGAAGATAAAAGCGCAGCATTATGTGCAGCAGGTTGTTTATTGCAATATGCAAAAGAAACGCAGCGCACAGCGATGCCACATATTCGCAGTATTCATGTGGAAAGACGTGAAGATTGTCTCGTGCTCGATGCAGCATCACGCAATAATCTGGAAATTACCTGCAATCTTTCCGGGGGTGTGGAAAATACACTGGCATCAGTGGTCGATCATACGCGTAATGCAATGGGCAGTCGTTTATTAAAACGCTGGTTAAACCGACCTTTACGTCATCGTGAAATATTACTGGCACGTCAACAGGCAATTACGCAATTTCTTGATAGGCAACACTTCACGTCATTACAAAAAATATTTCATGGTATCGCTGATCTTGAACGCATACTTGCGCGTATCGCGCTCAAATCTGCGCGCCCACGTGATCTGGTGGCATTACGCAATACACTTTCACTGTTGCCAGAATTACAAATGACATTGCAATCTTTTTCGGCAACACGCGTGCAGGAATTATCTGCATTGATAGGACAATTTCCTGCTTTGCATGAACTTTTGCTGCGTGCCATTGTGGAAAATCCACCTGCAACCATTCGTGATGGCGGCATGATTGCGCGTGGTTATGACAAGGAGCTTGATGAATTACTGTCGATCAGTGAAAACGCCAGTGAATTTTTATTGAAGCTGGAAGAGCAGGAAAAAACGCGTTCAGGATTGTCAACATTAAAAGTCGGTTACAATCGCGTCCATGGTTATTACATTGAAATTAGTCGGCTACAGGCACAACTTGTTCCTGCTGATTATATTCGTCGTCAAACATTAAAAAATGCAGAACGTTTTATTACACCGGAATTAAAAGCATTTGAAGATAAAGCATTAAGTGCACGTGATCGCGCGCTTGCACGCGAGAAAATGTTATATGAAGCATTGCTCGATGATATTTTGCCAAGTGTTCCAGCCTTGCAAGCTTCAGCGGAGGCAATTGCAGAACTCGATGTACTGGCTAATTTTGCTGAGCGTGCCTTACATTTAAATTGGTGTTGTCCAGAATTATCCGACAAGAGTGGTATTGTGATTAATGATGGCAGACATCCTGTCGTTGAAAGTGTGTTAACACAACCATTTGTACCAAATGATATTACACTGGATGATACGCAGCGCATGCTCATGATCACCGGTCCTAATATGGGCGGTAAATCCACGTACATGCGACAAATTGCGTTAATTGTTTTATTGGCGCAAGTAGGTAGTTTCGTACCAGCGCGTTCAGCAAGAATTGGTTTGGTCGATAGAATATTTACACGCATTGGTGCAGCTGATGATCTTGCAAGTGGTCGTTCTACTTTCATGGTAGAGATGACAGAGACTGCAAATATTCTGCATCATGCGACCCAATATTCACTGGTGCTAATGGATGAAGTCGGTCGTGGCACCAGTACATTTGATGGTTTGTCTCTTGCCTGGGCGTGTGCGCATCATCTGGCAGAATCCACGCGTGCGTTTACTTTATTTGCGACACATTATTTTGAATTGACCAGTCTTGCTGATGAAATTTCCACGGTAAAAAATGTACATCTGCATGCTGCTGAACATGGCGATAAAATTATTTTCCTGCATTCTGTACAATCTGGAGCTGCGAGTCAGAGTTATGGCATACAAGTTGCGAAATTAGCGGGTGTGCCAACTGTTGTGATTGCGCGCGCTAAACAAAAATTGCAAATGCTGGAAAATGATGCATCACAACATGCTGGAAAATATTTGCATCAGGAACAACAGCAGGATTTATTCGCAAGAGAAATGACATTGCATCCCGTGCTTGCGAAATTGCAGGAACTCGACCCGGATCAGCTCACGCCAAAGGCAGCGCTGGAATATTTGTATGAGTTGAAGAGGGAAGTGTAAGGAGGCTCGTCATTGCGAGCGTTTTTCAGCGAAGCAATCCATGAAAGATCTGAATGGATTGCTTCGCTGAAAAACGCTCGCAATGACGAGCCCTCGCATTAAAACCCCAGCCTTACATGACTTTTCTCCTCTTCCGCATGACTCGCAACATATTGTGGATACATGCTGGCGATTTTTTTCTGGATGGATTTCATTTTATTGCTAAATGTTTCTGTGAACTGTTGTGAGGCCAGAATAATATTCATATCTTTTACCAGATCCGCAGTGGAAGTGTTGTGCGGATTTTCAATCAACTGATTCAATGTCGCAATAAGAGTAGCTGTCTCGTCAGGATATTTTTTAAGTTTTTCCGAAGCCTTGATTTGCTCAAGCACAGGCTGAATGACATGATTTTTTTTCATGCGAATCAGATAAGCAGGAAATACAAAACCTTCAGGATTACCATCCATCAGCAAACAAACTGCATTCCAGAAAATATCAGAATGTTTATTCATCGCCCGTCCTTTTACAAGAATCGCTCTTGCATGCAATCCACGAATGAATTGTTCTTCTGACATGGGATGACCTGATTGACAGGAAAGTGCAAGGTCAAGCCACAGTGAAAAAATTCGACCACGATCTGCATTATCCTTGCAGGCACCATTCACACTGACAGGTTGTAATTGTTTAATGAAATGATTTGCCAGATGAAATTTGGTGAAATGAACATATAGTGCTTGCACTTCTGCCTTGCTTAATAATTGTCGCTGCGTGAATCCAAGGTCGGTCATGGATTTATCCAGTAAACCATTGATGATTTTGGTTTCGTCATTTCCGTAAATCATTTTACGGATTGAATCATCCATGTGGAAATCATGAGCCTCGCTGCTGATTGAAGCGATAATTTGTTTTTTTACTGCATCTATCTCTTCGGTGGGTTTGATACCCGACAGCATTTTATGACTCATCAACTTGCTATTCGCTGGCAAGGTGATGACAGCAAGATTTTTATGTGTGCTTTCTGCTTCATGCAATTTTTTTGAAAAACTGCATTCACGTTGTTTTTCTCCAAGCAAATCTATCTTCTTTGATGGGCTGAATCTTAAAAAATTAATATACAAATGTGTAATTTTACGCTTCTCACCTTGCTGAGATGGGTATCGTCTGGCTTGTGCTTCAAGCATGGCAATAAAAAGCGGATTAATCTGTAAATCATCTTTGACTAATTCAACTTGTGTGCCGCAAGATAATTCTGTCCATAATAAATTTTCATTATCGATAGCCGTCGGAATATTGGTACTTAATTGTGGTTGATAGGTTGAACCGACGGTATCACCAAACCGTCGTACTTTACTTTCACGCTGATCAGCGCTTGGCAGGCTAGCGCGGGAAGATTTATATTCATGTTCGAATTCTTTAGCCTTGCGCTCAAAATAGTTGTCGATATCAGACATGCCCATAATCTTTTTGCGAATTATCTTTTTATCTTTTTTCAGAAATAAACTTAAGCCTTGTAATTGACTCTGGGCAAATTCACCACAACGCTGTAACACATCAGCTTCATTGAAATAGATTCCCAGAATAAAGTTATCCATCTCTTCGCGAAATTTTTTGGTGATTTCAAGATTTTGTGGCGGATAATCCTTGATGAATGATTCCGAGGAATTTTCTGGCTGAATGGAGTCTCCTTTTATTCTTCTGGTACGTTTTAACTGCACATCTGAAATATTATGTATGTTTTCACGCAATGAACTGAGGAAGGATGTGTAAAGTCTATTGTATTTATAGTGAGGATCAAATGATGGCTGCTTGTCCTTTTGGGTGCCAAGCATTTTCTTTACTTCATCGAAACCCGAAACGTTTTGCAGAATTTTTTCCACATCAGGAGTAATTTTAGCAGCAAGGTGTTTGAGATATTCATAATAATTTCTATTGAACAGGATTTCGTGTTCATCCAGTTTCACATCGCATGCTGCATGAGTAATACGTTTGCCTTTTTCCCATGTGAAATCCACAAGATATCCTTGTGGGAAGATTTTGGGTAATTCAACCAGATGATATTTTTTTTGCAGGTAGTCTTTTGAGAATGACTGAACATCAAATTGAATCATTTTTTTCTGGTTATTTTCATCAGTAAATGAAAATATCGCATACAATCGTTTGTCCGTGTAATTTGCCTGATAAACTGCCACATCGTAAATATCGGGATAACTCAGTTTGATCGCAACTTCCATTTCCGCTAGCCCACACAGTGCCAGATAGTCTTCGTATGTTTCCCCGGGAATAAATTTACGGAATTTTTCAATATTGATTTGTTGTTTGAAATAGTCGGCGAGATTTAATTTGCTGAGGGAATTTTGCAAATGTTGACGAAGAATATTAAGAGATGAGGTATAAACTTTTTCCTTCTGAGTGCCTGCGATCTCTGAAATTTTCTGCATCTGAATAAAATCGTGAATTTTGTTTAAGACAAAATCCATTGTGCTAGCCAAGCTGCGTATGGCATAGCCATCATCTTCGGGGAGAATAAGCTTGCGATATGCAAGCAATCGTTCGAGAATCTGGGCTATTTCAATCTTGCTCCAGTTTATTGACTGATTAAGCAGGAAATCTTTTTTAATCGCGCTTGCAGCTGAATGCTTAATAATTCCGGGTAACTCCACGCGTAGCATCAGCAGGTTTATCCAGTATGATAACTGTGCCATTTCTATTTCAGTATGCTCATCATTATATAATTTTTGTTCCAGAAAATAAGGCATGGCTTTAGACTTGATGGCAGTCAAAGTGTTTTGAAAGCGGCTACCGGAAATATTGCAATAAGTTAATTTACCCAATTTTCCAATTTCCTTATCTTTTTTCAAATCAAGCGCACTGGCTTCGCGGGAATAAATATCGAGTTGTTCGAGTAATTTTGAAATCTTTTTTGAGGATTTATCCTTGCTTTGATTAATTTCTTCCAGTTTTACCTTTAACCTGGCAATCTGTGCGCTGCGATTCTCACCTTTGAAAATAATGGACTGGTAAGCATCCATTTTTTTCCGTGCAAAAGCGTAAATGTCATACCAGGCATTTTCACCCGAAACACCCGTCATCATTTTTGATTCCACTGCCTCTGCATCAATAATGCCAAGATTGCGTAAACCATACAGGGATGTCATGTGTGCGAGCAGTGATGCATGATTACCTTTATGTGATTGAAAATGACGTTGATAAAGTTGCTGGATGGCATGATTAATTTGCTTGTTGTTTAATCGGGCAACCATTTGCAGGAATTTCTGGTTATGATGAGCGAGGTTTTTTTGTTTGCGTCGCGGCATTTCATCCAGAAAGAATTGGGCAATCTGACATATCTTCTGTTGTTGATCAACATGCTCATTGTCGTTAATTTTATTCGCGGTGATTTTTGCATACAGACGATCAATCTTGTTGTTGATTACTATTTTTTCCTGATCCAGTGTCGGTTGTTTTTCGAAATGCACTAAAACATCCGTCAAGGGTTCAATACTTAATTTTTTATCATTACGATCAGCAGGAATTTCACGATACACCGGTGTGATGGTTGAGCGATGTTCGAAAAGTGGTAAGACTTGTCCTGTTTCGGCCTGAATGACTGCCAGCATTTCTTTCCAGCATCCCTGAGAATAATTGACAAGCGTTGCAGTCAGATTCATCAATGGTTCATTGCAGCATTGCAACCATTTTTCATCCAGTTTATTGATAAATTGTCGCCAATGCGAAGAGAGGTCGACAGCGTTATCGATGATCTTATTACAGCGTAAGTAATTCTGAAAAAAATCATTTTTGAGGTCAGAATAAAAATCAGCCTTGCTTCGATCAGTGTTTGCCTGTTTATCTAATTGCTCGCGTACCTTCTTTATTTCATCCTGAATATGGGATAAGCCATAAGGTACAGAGGAAAACGTATCTTCTGCCAGAATTAATTCGTTGTCACATTTTTTTCCGACAAGATACATTTTTTGTTCTTGCTCTTCAATATCACAAAGATAAGTATCCAGCACAACCATGCTAAATGCCTGATAAGCTGGAATCGTCATCGTTGCATTTTGCAGCGTAGTGATGGTGATTTTTCCAGGCAAACCTGCATATTGCAGTGTGACTGCCTTGTATTCGTCATGAGCATATAGCAATTGATTGCGTGATTTGCGAAGCGAATGATGATCAAGCAAATAAGCATGCAAACTTGCTGCATATTCTTCATCTTTGCAAATAATTAGTATGGGATGGTTGTTTGTCTGATAATGAATAATTCGTCTGCAGATCATACGAAAATGTGCTTCTTTTACGGTTTCAGATGTCAGTGACATTCCAATATACTTGCGTTTTGCAACGACAGGCGCATGTGATCGCCATGCATAAGCTGATGGAGTTGTCATTTGGTAAAAACTGAAACCATATTTTTTGAATAAATCAGGAACATTGTTTCTGGGTGAATGAATGTTGGCAAATGCAATGATGGATCCACGTCGCATGCAATCATCAAGAAAATTTTTCATGCTTCTGGCAGGAACTTGTGTATTTGCTACAGGAAAAACTTTTTGAGTATTTTCCAGCAAGGAGAAATTATCCGCGGCTAATATTGTGCAATCATTACTGGAGAAATCAGGTGATTGCTGGCTGGCTGATTGTCTGATGACATCGTCAATAGCATGACAATCAATATTTTCAATTTGCATATATTCAAGAAAATGTGGAATGCGGCTTTTCTGTATCCGATTCCACTCGCGTTCATCAGCATGAATATGAACACGATCATGTTTTATGGATTTGAATGCTGCAGCAATTGCAAGTAGCCAGGTTTTTTCTTCAGCAACAAGATTATCGACAAGTGTATTTTCCTTGCCTTGCAATGCGAGTAACAATGCCAGTAATTGTCTGGTGTTTGGCAGCAAACCCGAAGCGCGATGCATGACAATTAATGTCAGTGCAATATATTCAAGTTTAGCCAATTCGATATCATGCGGATGTCTGTTCTTGTCGCGAATAATGTCGCGATACTGACGCAGATATTTCTGGATATCAGGTTTATTCATTTGCTGCGCCGCATTAATTTCTATTTCAGCATAATCACTCGATGCAAGAATCAGCGAACCTCCTTGCAACAAGGAGTGAATATAATGAATCTGCTGCTGTAAGTGCTTGCGCTGCCCATGAAATAATATACATTTATCGCGTGTCAAATCCCTGATTTCATCGATGTATTCTGGCACATTGGTCATTGAGAGTTGCTGGGTGAGAAGTTTCCCGAAGTTATGATAAAAGTCAGGTTCATCAAAATGTACAAACTGATCACCGATACTCGCATCTAAAAAATTTTCAATATGTGACAATCGCGGATAAGGTTTGTTCTGTATGTCATATAAATCCTGGTTACATAGATACAATGTATTATTTTTTGTATCTGCCAGTTTGTATAGCAATAAACCAGATTTATTTGTGACAGCTACCATCTCAGGATTATCTTCGAAGGAAAAAATCCGCTTCAGTTGTGTGGTATTGAGCTTTTCATCAAAAATGGAATAGGCCAGAACATAAAAAAATTTATCCATGCATTTTTGTGGGTGATAATTCTTTTCATCCAGTTGCATGTTTGAAAATCTTTCCTGCAGAATACTTGCAATATTTGCAAGTTCTATCAGGGCAGAAGGATGGGGTGATAGCTGATCAAAAATAATTTTTCTGATCTCAGCGCCTCGCTCAATATCAGTTATGTTATTGATCAGCGCGAGGAGTGTCTGGATGGCATTTAACAATGGATCATTATTTCCCTGTTGGGTTAAATCAGTGTGTCCATTCATGGCGGCTTCTTAATATAATTTTAATAACTCGATTGTATGGACGAAAACTTAACGCAGCATTAACAGTGGCTGATGTTTTTTTTATCAATAGCGGATAACGAATTTATTTTTATCGCCTTTTTCTTCCTCATATTCATCATTAATTTTTTCTTCGAGAGTTGCGCGTGGAGTGGAAGGTGTTGATTTTGGTGCTTCTGCAATTTCTGCTGGCGTCATTCTTTTATATTCTTCAGAATTATCAGAGTTAATCGTTTTTTTCCATAATGGTGGGCTGATAATTTGTTTCGCAGGAATTTCCAGTATTGTTAAATCCTTATTTTTACCTGCTATTTGATGTTGCCAATCTTCAATCATGCGCATGAATGGTGTGCTAATGATGGCAATTGCGCTTGCCGCGATGCCACCAAGAAAGCTGATGGTGGCGAGTGCGGGAGAAATATCACTGACAAAATAAAAAGGTAAAAAAATACTGGCCGTAATAAAAATGCCGAGATTAAGTGTGGCAAGTAATATGCCTGCAGTTATGCGTGCTGCATATAGCCAGTTGCTTTCCTTTTCTGATTTCATGAAATTAAGTGCAGAATAAAATGCAGCTTGCGCACCGTTTTGAAAGGAAAATAAAGCGCGTAAGGTAAAGTTCATGACTTCAAATGTCATGCGCAAGCTGGTTAGAAAAGCATATTTGATAAAATGACGCACTACGCTTGCTGTGATTTGCTGATTCCTTGCAGTCCAGGTATCACGCATTAGGGTATAGGCAATCGCTGCTTTATTCTGCAAATAATCAGCGCTGAAACAGCAGAATAATTCGGGTAATTGTAAGATGTGGCGTAGCAGATTAAGTGGCAAGAATAAATTTTTCAGCGAAAATAAATTACGATACACACACTGCCAGCCTGGTGTTTCATCCAGTCTGCAACGATTCGCCATGCCGATAAATGATGAAAATATAATGACAGGATGTTCGTAATAACGTTTGATTAGTTCTTCAGCTTCATGTTGCTGACCATTAATCAGAATTATTTTTCCGCGTAAATCTTCACCGTTAAATGTGTAAGTGCAAGGATTGAAAGAATCAGGAGAAAAAACTTTTGCGCAGGCAAATAAAAATATAGCTAACGTATCCATGTCATGCTCTGATTTGAAATTGAGGGATGTCACACGAGCGGCGCAGATTGTGCTGATGTATCGACTGAAGTGACGTCGTCCCGCGGCTTGTCCGCGGGATCCATGGTTTTAATTAAGCTTATATTAAAACGCTGGATCCCGCGGACAAGCCGCGGGACGACGTCACTTCAGTCGATACATCAGCACAATCTCAACATCACATCGTCAACCTGACAATCCCTACATTGATAAATGTGTCTGTTTCAAAAAACTTTCCAGTGTAATTAATTCATCCGCCGTTAATTCCACATGACGTCCACGACGTAATCCAGCAGGCAAATACACATTGCCAAAACGTATGCGAATCAACCGGCTAACTGTAAATCCTAATGCTTCCCATAAACGCCGCACAAGACGATTACGTCCTTCTTTCACAATCACGTGATACCAGTGATTTGCGCCGCTGCCGCCAGCATCCTTGATCTCATCAAATTTTGCAAAACCATCTTCCAGTTTCACGCCTTTTAGCAATCTGTCGAGAATTTCCAGCGTCACTTCACCATGAATACGCACAGCATATTCGCGTTCAATATTGGATGAAGGATGCATCAGTAAATTAGCCAATTCACCATCATTGGTAATGAGTAATAATCCCGAAGTGTTGAAATCCAGTCTGCCTACACAAATCCAGCGGCTATTGCGAATCAATGGCAAGCGATCAAAAATTGTCGGACGACCTTCGGGATCATTGCGCGTGCAAATTTCGCCTTCGGGTTTGTGATACATGAGAACGCGCGTTTTCTGATTTTTACTGCGAATCAATTTGATTTCACGACCATCAACGCAAACCGTATCATGATAAGTCATGCGATCGCCAATCGTAGCAAGTCTGCCATTCACCGTAATGCGGCCTTCCTGTATCAGGTTTTCCACTTGACGGCGTGAACCGATACCAGCATTTGCCAATATTTTCTGAATTTTTTCTGACATGAGGACTCTGTAAATTAACCTGTAGCCAATTCTTCTTCGGGCGGATTGTCTGACAAACTGATGATGTTGTCATCTGTTTCTGCAAGCGTCACAGCATTTTCTTCAGGAATATTTTCACTGTCTGCAGGTGAAACATGGCTATTTTCCAATGCCAATTGCACTTGCAATTTTTCATCCTGCATTGCCATGTCCTTGAATTCAGCCAGTGAAGGCAAATCAGACAGGGATTTCAGATTGAAATAATCGAGAAATTCTTTTGTTGTGCCATAAATCGCAGGTTTGCCTGGAATTTCACGATAACCAATCACGCGTATCCATTCTCTTTCCTGCAAGGTTTTCATGATATTGGAGCTCACCGTCACACCGCGAATTTCTTCAATTTCACCGCGAGTGATTGGCTGTTTATAAGCAATAATCACTAAGGTTTCGAGGAAGGCGCGTGAATAGCGAGGTGCACGTTCTTCCCATAATTTGCTGAGCCAGGGACTTAATTCTGCTTTTGCCTGAAAACGATAACCGCTTGCTACTTCCTGTAATTCAATACCGCTATTTGCATGCTGATGACGTTCTTTCAATGCAGCCAGCTGTGATTTTATTTCTGCTGTTGCTGGACGATTTTCTTCCGGAAACAAATTTTGCAATAGACTGACAGTCAGCGGTCGTTCCGCCACCATGATGGCAGCTTCGATAATGGCTTGTATTTGTTCGGGATTCATAAAAGCGCCTCGCAAGACAATTAAGTGTGTATATGCTAGCAAAAAGTTGGAATTTAACATACATTTTCCATCTTTGAAAAAATGATGATGCACATGAACCTCATCCGCTCGTTGTATAACATTCAACCGGAACATCGCGGCTGCGTGCTGACGATCGGTAATTTTGATGGCGTACATCTGGGTCATCAACAGTTGATCAAATATGCATCGGAAAAAGCCCGAAAAATGAATGTGCCGCTCATTGTCATGACATTTGAACCGCATCCTGCTGAATTTTTTGCGAAAACGCCCACCGTGCCAAGGCTTTCCAATTTGCGGGAAAAATGTCAGGCATTATGGCAGTCTGGTGCTGATTTTATTTTACTTATGCCGTTTAATCAGAAACTTGCTGATGTTTCTGCAAGTGATTTCATTGATATGATTCATGCAAATTTACAACCGCTGAGTATTATCGTTGGTGATGATTTTCATTTTGGCAGCAAGCGTCAGGGTAACATTGCCTTGTTGCAGGAAAGGGGAAAACACTCAGGTTTTAGCGCTGAATCGTTGCCGACTATCATGCAAAATGGCGAACGTATCAGCAGCACGCGTGTCAGAAAAGCATTGCAGGCGGGCGATCATGAACTGGTAAAACAATTGCTGGGCGGCCGCTATTCCATGCTGGGAAAGATCCGTCATGGCGATCATCTGGGTCGGCAATGGGGATTTCCTACTGCAAATATTTTTCTGCATCGCAGGCTTTCACCTGTTCATGGTGTCTATACCGTGCAAATGTCAGGAATAGCGGATGAGCCTCTGCCAGGTGTTGCCAATGTGGGCAATCGCCCGACAGTAGATGGCACGAAAACCTTGCTCGAGGTACACTTGCTGGATTTTAATCAGGATATTTATGGATGCTCAGTCAAAGTGGAATTTTGTGAAAAATTACGCGAAGAGATTCGTTATCCGACGATTGAGTTGCTCAGGGAGCAGATTGCAAAAGACGTAGTAATAGCGACAAATTATTTTAAACAACATGGTGTGTTATGAGCGACTATAAAAATACATTGAATTTGCCACAAACTGATTTTCCGATGAAAGCTAGCCTCTCACAACGTGAGCCAGGCATTTTGCAGCAATGGCAGCAGAATAAAATTTACGAAAAAATTCGCGCGAGCCGTAAAGGTAAACCTTTATTCATTCTGCTGGATGGCCCCATTTATTCGAATGGACATATCCATGTGGGCCATGCAGTCAATCGCATTCTGAAAGATATTATTATCAAATCAAAATCGCAAAGTGGTTTTGATGCACCTTTTGTTCCAGGCTGGGATTGTCATGGATTACCCATCGAATTAAATGTGGAAAAAAAACATGGCAAGCCGGGACAAAAAATTGATGCAGCTGCTTTTCGTGCGGCTTGTCGTGAATATGTGAAATCGCAGGTAAAAATCCAGAGCGAAGAATTTCAGCGTCTGGGTGTGATAGGTGATTGGCAACATCCTTATCTCACAGAAGATTTTACCTACGAAGCAAACATCATGCGTTCACTTGCGAAAATCATTCGCAATAAACATTTGCAGAAAGGTTATAAACCAGTGCACTGGTGTCTGGATTGTGCATCAGCGCTCGCTGAAGCAGAAGTGGAATACAAGGAAAAAACTTCTCCTTCGCTCGATGTGCGTTTTCAAGTCGTGGATAACATGGATTTCTGGAATCGTTTCGATCATGTGCATAAAGGCATGGGCAATATTTCCATACCAATCTGGACAACCACACCCTGGACATTACCAGCAAATGAAGCGGTATCATTAAATCCATTATTGAATTACGCACTGGTTGCAACACCTGCTCCAGAACAATTTTTAATTGCGGAAGATTTATTACCAACAGTAATGCAACGTTATGGTATTGCAGATTACACCGTATTAGGTCGCATCACTGGAGAAAAACTTGAAGGCATCAAACTTAAACATCCATTTTATGATAAACAGGTTCCAGTCGTATTAGGCGAACATGTGACCATTGAAACAGGAACAGGTGCTGTGCATACCGCTCCAGCGCATGGTGTTGATGATTATCTTGTCGGCAAAAAATATAATTTACCCCTGGAAAATCCAGTCGGTGATGATGGTTGTTATATATCAACCACACCATTATTTGCAGGTGTACATGTCAATAAAGCCAATGATCTTATTCTCGATGAATTACGCAAACACAATACGCTTATTCATCTGGATAAAATGCAACATAGTTTTCCGCATTGCTGGCGTCATAAAACACCATTAATTTTTCGTGCGACACCGCAATGGTTTATTTCCATGGAACAAAATGATTTACGCGCAACAACATTAAAAGCAATCGAACGCGTGGACTGGATTCCAGACTGGGGACAATTTCGCATTGCAGGCATGATAGAAAATCGTCCTGACTGGTGTATCTCACGACAGCGAACCTGGGGTGTGCCACTGGGTTTGTTTATTCACAAGGAGACAGGTGAATTACATCCACGAACGATTGAGTTGATGGAAGAAGTTGCAAAGCGTATTGAAAATGAAGGAATTGAAGGCTGGTACAAACTCAATGCGAAAGATTTATTGGGTGAAGATGCAGCTCAATATCAAAAATCCATGGATGTGCTTGATGTATGGTTTGATTCCGGTGTCGCGCATGAATGTGTGTTACAAAAAAATCCGCAATTACGTTTTCCTGCGGATGTGATTCTGGAAGGTTCTGACCAGCATCGTGGCTGGTTTCAATCCCTGCTATTAACTTCAGTCGCCATGAATGGTGTGGAGTGCTACAAGGAAGTGTTAACGCATGGTTTTGTGGTGGATCCACATGGTCGCAAGATGTCGAAATCCATCGGGAATGTAGTTGCGCCTGAGGAAGTGATTAAAACATTAGGTGCTGATATTTTACGTTTATGGGCAGCATCGGTTGATTATAGTCATGAGATCAATGCATCGAATGAACTCGTCAATCGCATGGCAGAAACGTATCGTCGCATTCGTAACACAGCAAGATTTTTACTGGCGAATTTGCATGGTTTCGATCCTGAAAAAGATTTACTTCCCAATGATGATTTAATCATGCTGGATAGATGGGCGCTTGCTAAAACGCGCGCGGTGCAGGATGAAATACTGCAAGCTTATAATGCTTATGAATTTCATGCTGTCGTGCAAAAGCTGCATCAGTTTTGTGTTGCAGATCTGGGCGGTTTTTATCTGGATATCATCAAGGATAGACAATACACGATGCAAACCAATAGTCGTGGACGTCGCTCAGCACAAACTGCCTTGTATCATATTGCACATGCATTAGTGCGCTGGATGACGCCGATTTTAAGTTTTACAGCAGAAGAAATCTGGCAATATTTACCGGGTAAAAAAGAAGAATCGGTATTACTGACAACCTGGTATACCAATCTTGCCAAATTGCCAGACGATATTGATATGAATGATGCGTATTGGGAAAAAATTCATGCTGTGCGTGATGCAGTGAATAAGGAAATTGAAAATCAGCGTAATGCAGGCAAGATTGGTTCAGCGCTGGAAGCAGAAGTTTTCTTGTATTGCGCGCCGGGTCTGAAAACAATACTGGATAAACTGGGAGATGAATTACGTTTTGTGTTAATTACTTCCTATGCGAAAGTCATAGCTGAGCAACCAGTTGATGCCGTGTTGACGGATGTACCAGGTTTGAGTTTGAAAATTGCAGCAACATCATATGCGAAATGTGAACGTTGCTGGCATAGAAGGGAAGATGTTGGTGCTAATAAGGAATATCCGGGCTTGTGCGGACGTTGTGTTATTAACGTTGCCGGAACGGGTGAAGAAAGAGAGTATGCCTAAATGATGTCATGTAAAAAAATATGTTCCAGTGGTTTGGTAATGTTGTGGCTTTCGCTGCTCGTGCTTTTGGTTGATCGTTTTTCCAAAATGTGGGCGCTGAAACATTTGCAATTTCATGAACCCTTTTCGATTTTGCCATTTTTTGATTTGACGCTGACGTACAATACGGGTGCAGCATTCAGCTTGCTGGATTCGGCATCCGGTTGGCAAAATTTATTTTTAGGTGGGTTGGCGATTACGGTTTGCGTGGTGATTATTGTGTGGTTATCACGCTTGTCTTCGCGTGAATATGGCATGACGATTGCGATTGCATTAATACTCGGTGGTGCGCTGGGAAATTTGTGTGATCGCATATTGCATGGTTATGTTATCGATTTATTGTCGTTTCATATGAAGGGATGGTATTTCGCGATTTTCAATATTGCTGATAGCGCAATTTGCGTGGGCGCGATGTTGTTGCTGTTTTGCTGGGTGATGAAGGAAAGAAAGAAAGGGTGAGGGACGCTGCTGTCATCCTGAGCGCGGCTTTTGCTTTTGTGCGAAGGATCTCGTAAAGAAAAATCTGACTTACCACGAGATCCTTCGCACAAAAGCAAAAGCTGTGCTCAGGATGACAGGTCACCGCAACGCAATCACGAAATAGCTTTTTTTCACGACAAACTCATATTTGTAACTCATAAATTTTCTTAGCCACTAGCTCACTTTCATATCTCTTCATAAAATCCCGAATATTTTCATTCTTAATGGCCTTGCAAAATTCCTTGAAGACTTTACTCGTAGCAGGGTTCATAAGATGAAACGCATATTTGGGTGTCTTCAAATACTCTTCTGCCAGAGAATATATTTTGCGCCATTTAGCATTAAAACCCGCTGTAGCATCAACGCTGCATTGCTGCATTTTTATTAAAACATCTTCCTTGCCAAAATGTTCTTTGCAAAAACTGAAATTGTTGAGAACTTCCTGAATGCGATTGAGATGCAAATAACGAACATGATGGATGTTCGGCGTCATGGACAGAAATACCATATACAAAACAATGTCCTTATTGGCAGATGAATGAATACTGGATTTTGTATCGAATAAAAATGCAAGCAACAACAAGATTCTCTTGTCAAATTCGTTTTTACTGCGTTGAATGGATGCATCGATTATGTGGTCAAGATGGTCTTGCTGGTTAGGATGTAAGAGCAAATGACTGCAATCGGTATTGTCAACAATAACATCTCTGATTAAGCAATCCTGAATTTTTGTGCCTGTCAGGATAACATTGCTCAAATCGGTATTGGTGAACCCACAGTGTGATACTATGCAAAAAGATAAATCAGAACCTGAAAGAATACTGTTAGTAAAGTCGCATGTATTTAAATTTGAGCACATGAAATTAACATTTGGCATAATCGATGCAGTAAAGTTAATAGCTACGAAAGAACAGGAAATCATTTGTGATCCTGCCAAATTTTTATTACTTAAATTTTCGTATTTAAATTCATAATTATATTTTTCTTCATTGAAAACAGATCCTAATTTAATGCCTTGCAAATGTGAAGCAGACAAAAGATTTTGATTTCTTAAACGTTTAACATTTAACAAGCTCGTATTCGTCAGGTTGACATTATTCAGGGGAAAACTGGCAAAATCAGTACCATCCAGAATTGCACCGGTGAAATTTGCATTTTCAGATTTTATATCTTTAAACGAGCAATTGATAAATATGCAATGAGAGAAATTAGTATAATTAGCTATTACATCCTCAAACACACAATCCTTGAATGTGCAATTAGAAAAATTAACATATGAAAAGTCACCTTCACTAAAATCAACCGCTCGGAATTTTGATCCTGAAAAATTTGTATGTTGAAGTTTTGATGGGCAACCGTTGCTAATCCATCCAGATTGCATTTCCTGTAAGTCCGAAAAATCAGCATATTGCAAGTTTTGTCTGATCATTTTGATATCTGACTGTTTTTCAAGTTTATTGCCAAGAATATTTATTATTTCCTCTCGCAGTGCAAGATTGTATTTATGATTTTCTCCCCATAAAAGATGCAGATAATGATTTTTTCCTGCCTCGCGAATATGATTTTTAACTATCCAGTCAACATAACACCCATCAACGAAAAACATTTTATCTAACAAATTTTTTTTAGCATCAATCTGGCGATGAATATACCGAGTCATTTTATCGATATTTTGTAATAATTCGTCAGCCAGCTTATGGATATCCTGGGAGATTTGATCGTTACATTCTATTTTTTTGATTCGCCCGATTAATGTTTTGTTTAGCTTATCAAAATAAGTCAATTGATTGCCATGCAATCTGAAATCATTTTTGATAAGCAAGTTAAGTGTCGTGAGACAGTTTGTCAGCGTTTTATAAGTAATGATGTTTCCTGACAGAAGTAAGAGTTTTTCGTGGAAATATTCCATGAGATTTATCACATCACTCTGTGGGTTAATTATCATGGTTTTATGAATATCAATCAGGTTTTTTCTTTCCATGAAAAAATGGAGTTTCTCATATGAAAAATCGCTAACTGATTTAAGAAATGATTCACTTAATGCTTCCGAAAAATCTCTCACAACGATTGCTTCGATAATTTCCCAATCCTCAATTTCATTTTTTCGCAAATATAGATCCAGGAAATAATCAACAGCTGCTTCGCTCTCTTCCTCATCAAATGACGAGTAACTCAGGATAACTTCGAGTGGAGTTGCTTCATTATGTAACATGATGAATTCTCTGATTGTATTTGTTGCGGCAGAGTTTATAGCGGTTTTTTATCAACGCAAGATAAATTTTGTAATCTCATCTGCCATGAAGGCAAAATCTGGGTTGTAAGTTAGAGTACGATAATCATTGTCAATAATTTTCCATTCATATAATTTTTCTGAGAATGATGTTTCAGCGTGATTGTACGCGCCATAAATATGTTTGTCTGGATGTGCGGCATAAGGATAATCACCTTGTTTGCCATAATGCATGTTATCAGGCTGATATGGCAGTGAGACATGTGAGAAATTACGAATCTTTAATTCAGGCATTGCACTAATACGCGTCATGATGCGTTTGTCTGATTGTGGTTTATCATTGCTTGCATACAATAATAATTTACTTTCTGGATGCTGAAATCGTGAAAAATATTCAATGGCTTTTGCGCTGGATACAGTTTCATCTTCACGTGTTAGCACCATGAACATTGGACAAGTAATGGAGTGTGTCGCATGTTCAAGTCGCAATGTATCAGAAAGCAAACTCACCTGATTGACTGCATTAAATGGAATGGAAAGATATTTGGTGTAATCGATTTCCTTTTGGCGATAAATCCATTCGTTATGATTGATGTGTAACCATTTCTTAAGATAATGCCAGCCAACAATAATATTAATCGGCACTTTAATACGTATGGCAGGTGCCAGCAGAATGAGTCCCTCAATCGGTGAGCCTTGCATGGCTTCGTGTGCACAAAGCGATGCACCAGTTGAATAACCAGCGAGATAGATATGATCAACTTCCTTGCTTAAACTTTCGATGCCATAACGCAGGGCAGAAAGCCAATCCTGATAACGAATGCCCAATAAATCAGATGGACGTGTGCCATGTCCCGGCAAAAGAATAGAGCGACACAGGATGCCATTTGCCTGCAAATGATCAGCAAGATCACGTGAAGTGAATGGACAATCCAGCAAGCCGTGCAGTAATAAAACCCCGTATTTTATGCGCTCAGATGAACGAATAGGATGAATGGGCATGAATTCAAATGGACTATTGGCATCAATGATGCGACCGGCATTGCCACCGTGCAGATCAGTGCGGCGCTGTTTGATAATCGCGCGGCATAAGGTAATATAGTCGCGAAATGGCATACGCTTATCCGGTAAGGGATAATCTGGGATGAAAGTCATTAGTGGCTGCGGGTAATCTAACATGAAGTTTATTATATACTATTTTTTCAAGAATCAAATTTTATGAACATGATAATCAAAATTTTGTTTTTTCTTTTTTTACCGGGACTTGTGTTTGCGGAAGTTCAGTCTGGCATGGGTGGTGTTGCCAATAATCTGATGACGCCGACGACACTTGCGACTGATTTTATACATGCAGGTTGTTATGTGCTGGGGACAGCTTTTATTTTTGCCTCAATCGTAAAATACATTGAGCATAAACGCAGTCCAACCATGGTGACACTTGGCACGGTTGTTTTCCTGCTGATTGGTGGTCTGTTGCTGATTGCTATTCCTGTCTTTACTTCATAGAAAAGAAATCATGAAAAAAAATATTTTTATTTTATTATTTTTACTATTGCCAGGTTGTCAGCCGACCAATAAAAATTATGATTATTACATGGAGCATCCTGCATCCTTGCAATCTGCAGTGAAGTCCTGTGAAGCTGAAACTTCTGAACGCTGTACCATCATTATGCGTGCAGCTACAGATATGCAGGCGTTGATGATTCAGTTTCAATCTGATCCAGAACAATTTGGCGAACATATCCTCGATGCTGAAGAGCGTCAGGTGCAATTGCAATTAGCGATGCAGCAAGCGCAGGAAGAATTTGAGCGTAATAAAAATAATGATACGCAAGTAAAATTCGATGCTGCAAAAAAAGCTTATGCAGAACAGGCGCAGGAAATTAAAATAGCGCTAGCCATGATTGGTTTGCTGAGCACACCGAAGTGAAATTTCGTTTACTCACAATTACGCATAAAACACCTGCATGGATACAGGAAGGCTATGAGGAATATGCAAAACGCTTGCCCGCTTCGTGTGCATTGGAGTTAGTGGAAATTCCCGCGGAAAAACGTACGGCAAATGCAGATTTGAAACGCATCATGGAGCGTGAAGGTGAAAAGATGTTGTCGCGGATTATGCCTGATCATCTCGTGATTGCGCTGGATGTAAAAGGAAAAATGTGGACGACAGAGCAGCTTGCTGCGCATGTTGCAGAATGGCAGCAGCAGGGAAGTAATGTGGATTTACTCGTCGGTGGGCCGGAAGGATTATCGCCAGCGTGTTTGCAGAAAGCCAAATTAAGCTGGTCGCTATCTCCGCTCACATTCCCGCATATCATTGTGAAGCTGATTGTCGCAGAACAGATTTACCGCGCCCATACAATATTGAATGGGCATCCGTATCACAGGTGATACTTTCATAGATAAATCATGGGGATAACTTATATCGCATGAACTAGCTGGAAATAAGCCACAGAATATTTTATACTACTGACTAGTCTGACTAGATTATAAGGTAATTACAATGACACATTATTGGCCGTTACAGGATGCCAAAGCTCGTTTGAGTGAGTTAGTGAAAAAGGCTCAGAAATATGGTCCTCAATATATTTCTGTGCACGGCGATCCAGCTGTTGTAGTTATTTCACAAAAAGAATATAAGGCACTTACCACGCCTTCTATTTCTATTGTAGATTTTTTTCGTAAATCTCCATTAGTTGGTCTTCATCTTAATTTAACGCGGGATAAATCAACTAATCGGGATATTGATTTATGAAATACTTAATAGATACAAATGTTATTTCTGAGCTTGTTGCTTCGCGCCCATCTAAAAATGTTATAACCTGGTTGGGGAGGATTCCAATGGATGCAGTATTTTTAAGTGTGCTCACTCTTGGAGAAATACGAAAGGGAATAGAAAGCGTACAGGATAAAATTCGAAAAAGAAAATTGTTAATGTGGTTAGAGGTCGATCTATCACAAATGTTTGATGCGCGCATATTATCTATTTCAATGGAGGTAGCTGATCGTTGGGGTAGATTGCAATCTCAGGTCAAAAGGACTCTTCCAGCCATTGATAGCTTAATTGCAGCAACTGCGTTACATCATGACATGATATTAGTAACGAGAAATGTTGATGATTTTTCTGATTGTCCCGGGCTTGAGATAATTAATCCGTGGAATATGTAACATACCTGTACTCATAAATCCGCTATCATACTCCCCCAAAAATTGCTTCTTTTACGCTTGAAATCACACGAAGGATTTTTTGTTCAGGGCGTGGTTTAATGAGTGGATTAAAAAATAAGGAAGCAGAGGAGTGGAAATATTCTTCTCCTCTGGGTGCTTGTTCTGAATATAAATAATTTAATACACAACATCTGGGTTGATTGCACAAAACTGGATTGACAGAATGCCAGGATGTCTGGTTAGTTTCCATCACAACCAGTCGATTGAATAAGCTTGGTACTATAATACGATTCTTTATCGCTTCATCCCATAACTCATAATTACCACCATTTTCCAGCTTCCAATCTGGAGAGACATAATAAAGAAGGTTTACGGTTTGGTAATGTTTGCGATCAATATCATGTGAACTGTCAAGATGCGGATTAATATAATGGCCTTTGAGTAAAGTGCTAATTACACCATCACGTTTTGATTGATCAGGAACCTGATGCTTGATCCCTGTTATTTCTTCAATGAGCGCAATGACTCTGGCATCCTGAATGGCAAAATAAATATCCTGAATCAACTCTGATTGATTTTTTACATAACTATATTTGAATTTTAATTCTCCAGGGCTATGCAATAAGCGCATTTGACTGGGCTTGGGAAAATCAGCGTATATTTTTTCCGCAATTTCAGTTGGTAGAAGTTCATCCAGCACAAAATGACGGCCAACTTTTACAGGATGTTCGATAAAAAATTGTTCTTTCAATTGATTTTTACAGTCATTTAATCTTTTGACGATCAAATTAGCTAATTGATCTCTCATTGCCATGAATTCCTTCAATATAGGTGCGTTTTCAGCAAGACTGCATAATAACCTATCCTTTGTCCCGATCCAACGCACGCATGTTGTTTTTTATTGCCAGTATTCAAAGCTGCATGACATATCTCATATCCGCCACATCCTCAATAACATTCATGGTATGTCGTTGTGGATGCAGGCTGCCAAGGAAGGAAAATTTACTGCGACTGACGTAATTGGCTTGTAAATCCATTCCCATTTTTTTCATTTCATCCTTCGTTTTATTTATCACATCATGATTTTTTGAAGCCTGTACATCATTGATAAATTCTTCACTGTCAAGGTACTTGAATTTATCATCAACAAATTTCATGATAACCGCTCCTCCTATATTTTTGATATATGACAACATCTCTTTGAGAGTCAAAAAATTAAAGCATAATTTAATGAGGTCAATATTGCCTTTGTTTTTTGCATCAGTTTTTCCTGCTGCTTCTACAAACCAGTTTATAAATGAAAGAATTGCTGCATCGTGAAGCGATGGAATCTCTTTTTTCCATGTCCAGAAAGGATTGGGATTAGCGTAGGCAGCATCTATCTTTTTTTCTATGGCTTTAAGTTTTTTGATCATCATTTTCAGGCAGATATTATATAAATAACCACCGATGAAAATATTTGATGCTTCCAATTCAAACAGAATAGAGTTAATGAGTTCAGGGAAAAATTCCTGTTCCATTTTTTTTTACCAGATCTTTTAAATTCAGGTATTCAATATCTTCTACTCCGATATGACCAACATATTTTTGCTTATTATTATGTATGTGATTAACTAACATTGCTTCTGCGATATGTATTGTCTTGTCATGCTCATAATTCTTAAGAAAATTACTGATATTTGGCAATAGTTTTTTGTTCATTCCATTTTCAATTAGAGTGCTTTTTATTGATCTCATAACATATGTTTTCAACTTCTTTCCATTCTTTTCGTTTAAAAGGGCAGATAAAGCTAATATGCGAAATTCAATGGAGCAGGCTGAAAAAATATTTAAAAACCATACTGCGCGATTTTTTCCTTTGCTGGAAAATAAGGGCTCGCCTGCACGGCCAGGATTAGCATAATCAGGATATTCTGCGAGGTAAGAACAGATGCTCGAAAATTGATTATTTAGATAGTGAAGGCATCCATCTTGTGCGCCTGATATTATGATCTGGTAAATATTTATCATTTCATTTTTTCTACTCTGAATATATTTGCCTTGTATGGCTGAGTGATTAAACAATTGTCCACCTAGCTTTTTGTAAATATTTTTATTCACCTGACTAAAACTTTCCATGCTCTGGTAATCGAGTCTATTACTGATATGTTCTACTGTTTCCGTAGGTAAATCATTTATGGATGTTCTTGGTATCATGACGATTCCCTTTTGTATGAATGGAAACACACAATATAAGGAAGGGATGATCATCAATCCAATTGATTGTTTTTATCAGGATGATAATTATTTCTTATCGTATACCGATAATTTAAACGAGAATAATTTCTAATATAATAACCCATCCTTTGTCCCGATCCAACGCACGCATGTTGTTTTTTATTGCCAGGATTTCAAAGTTGCATGACATATCTCTTATCCGCCACATCCTTAATAACCTCTGTAGCATGTCGTTGAGGATGCAGACTGCCAAGGAAGGAAAATTTACTACGACTGAGATAATTGGCTTGCAAGTCCATTCCCATTTTTTTCATTTCATCCTTTGTTTTATTTATCACATCATTATTTTTTGACGCCTGTACATCATAGATAAATTCTTCACTGGCAAGGTATTTAAATTTATCATCAATAAATCTAAATACGGTGACTTCCCATATTCTGTTGATGGATGACAACATGCTTTCGATGGTCAAAAAATTAAAACATAATTTAATGAAATCAATTTTTTCTTGATTGTTGGCATGGGTTTTTCCTGCTGTTTCAATGAACCAATTGATGAATGAAAGTCTTGTCGTATCATCAAGCAGGGCAGAATTATTATTTTTTACATACCTTTTGCCTATTTCTTTCCTCATTTTTTCAAGTTTTTTGATCATCATTTCCAGGCAAATATTATATAAATAACCACTGATAAAAATATTCGATGCACCTGATTTTAGTAAAATGGAATTAATGTGTTTCGAAAAAAAACCCTGTTCCAGTTTTTTTACACTATCTTTCAAATCCAGGTATCTGATATCATTTTTTTCCCCAACATGACCAACATAATTTTTTATATTATTGTGTATGTGATTAACTAACACTTCTTCTAGAAGATTTATTGTCTCCATATCCTGAAAGTTTCTCAAAAAATGTGTGACATTTGGCAATAGTTTTTTATTCATTCCATTATCAATGAGTGAACTTTTTATTGATCTCATAACATATGTTTTCAATTTTTCTCCATTTTTTTCGTTTAAAAGAGCGGATAAAGCCAATATGCGAAATTCAATTGAGCAAGTTGAAAAAATATTTAAAAACCAGACTGCACGATTGGTTTCTTTGCTTGAAAGTAAAGGCTCGCCGGCACGGCGAGAATTATAACCTTCATCCTCACAATCTGCGAGATAAGAACAAATTTTCGAAAATTGATTATTTAGATAGTGAAGGCATCCATCTTGTGCGCCTGATATTATGATCTCGTAATCATTTTTTCTACTCTGAATATATTTACCTTGTATGGCTGAATGATTAAACAATAGTCCACCTAGCTTTTTGTAAATATTTTTATTCACCTGGCTAAAACGTTCCATGCTTTGGTAATCGAGGTTATTGCTGATCTGTTCTACTGTTTCCGTAGGCAAATCATTTATGGATGTTCTTGGTATCATGCCGATTCCCCTTTGTGTGAATGGAAACCTACAATATAAGGAAGGGATAATCATCAATCTAATTGATTGTTTTTATCAGGATGATAATTTTTATTTATCGTTTTATCTGTGATCTACCGTGAATAATCCTGTAAGGCTAATTTAGCGCTTTACGGGTGAAATACTCAATTTTCCTGCTTATAACATAAAAACACCCCTGTATTTTGCGATGTAAAACCGTAAAACAACCTTGTATTTTCCGAGAAATTACGCTATTATATTACTAACTAGTTGATTGGATTGAATATAATGAAACGTACATTATTGGCTCAACTTAAAAATTGGCAGGTAAAATCAACTCACTTGCCATTACTATTGCGTGGCGCAAGACAAGTAGGAAAAACGTATCTTGTTGAGCACTTTGGCAAGAGCTGTTTTGAAAAAATGATTTCTATTAATTTTGAATTATCACCGGAATACATTGCTTGCTTTGATACACTTAAACCAAAAGAAATTATCAATAAAATTGAAATTATTAGTAAACAACGAATTGTTCCCGGCACGACATTATTATTTCTGGATGAAATTCAGATTTGTCCAAATGCAATTGTTGCATTGCGTTATTTTAAGGAAAAATTACCTGAACTTCATATTATTGGAGCAGGTTCACTGCTGGAATTTGCTTTGAGCAAACAGGGCATGAGTATGCCAGTTGGACGCGTGCAATATATTTATATGAAGCCGCTTTCATTTGTTGAATATTTGCAAGCTACTAGTAATGAACATTTGCTGGAATTTATTACGCAAATAACACCTGAGACTGATACGCCAGATGTTATTCATGAATTAGCACTAAAACTTGTGCGTGAATACATGATTTTAGGTGGTATGCCAATGGTGGTGAATAATTACATCAGAACAGAATCTCTTGCAGAATGTCAGGATTTTCAAACTTTATTGTTGAGAACTTATAGCGATGATTTCGCAAAATACTCAAGTAGCTTGCGCCATAAATATTTGCAACAGGTATATAATCAGACTCCGGGTTTGGTAGGACAGCAAATTAAATATGTCAATTTCTCACCCGATATGGATTCACGTTATCTCAAAGATGCGATTGTGGATTTAAAGAAAGCGGGTGTTATTTTTCCGATATATTCAACCGCAGCTTCTGGCCTGCCTTTGTTAACTCATCTGAATGAAAAAAAATTTAAATTGTTATTTTTAGATGTTGGTCTGATGAAGCGAGCAGCTAAACTCGATATTGATATGCTTTTTACAAAAGATTTAATGTTGCTGGACAAAGGTGCGATTGCAGAACAATTTGTTGGCCAGGAATTATTGGCATATCAGGATCCCTTTGATGAGCCGCAATTATATTATTGGTCGCGTGAAGATAAAGGTAGTACAGCAGAAGTGGATTATATCCTTAATTTCGGCTCGATTATCACTCCTATTGAAGTTAAAGCTGGAAAAACTGGTACGCTTAAATCATTACATCTATTAATGAAGGAAAAACAGCTTCCGATTGGTGTGCGGATATCTACGCAGAAATTGCAAAAACATGATGGAATATTATCAATACCTTTTTATTTGATCAGTCAATTAAATCGTTTATTAGCGGCATGAAATACTTCTTGTCAAAAAATATCAATCCTTTACCCAATTTTCTTATTGTGCTATATACATCCGCACAATTTATTAATGGAGAGTGAAGATGAAAAAATTAAATGTTCTTATTTCTTTTGTAGTGTTTCTGACCGGAATTTCTACCACTTTTGCATCGATAAAAATCGCTCCGTCATCACAGCAATCAATCAAGCAATCTTATAAAACACATAAGCAGACTGGTATCGACTATGTTGGCAATATAGTAGCTGCACAATTTCAACCCTATACCAGCCAGCAAATCATGATTATCACAGCTGGTGATAATAAAGATAATGAAAGTGGCATAGAGGGAGTTTCGATAATATTCGATGAAAATGATTATGCGCTTGGTTTGACTCTTGCAGGCTCAGTCGGCAAGAAAGTGGCAATGACGTTCGATGAGACAGGTTCTGATATCACTTATCTGACGATTATCACTGATGAATACTGGAATGGTTCGAAGAAGAGATAATTGATTGCGGTGGTTGGGCTGAGGTATTTGTAGGTTGGGTTGAGGCCCAACCTACGACTAACTTACCTTGAATTATCCCAACGGAACAAACTTATCAGACACATCACCTGATAATTCCGGACGCGCAACAATATCCAGCATCATGGCGGGTGAACCAGCAGATAAATTGAATTTATTCAAATCTACTTTCACCATATTGGGACTTGTCGTGGAAGTGTAATAATAAACACGATGTGTGATATCACCCACTACATTCCAGAGTGTTTCGCTCATTATTGTTCTTTCAGCAGATGCAACACCAAATGGTTGGGCAACATTGCGCATGATGGCGAGAACTGAATAAACTTCTTCATCCAGTGATTTTGATGTTGGCAAATGTTGATTGTAATAAGTTGCACGCACAAATCTGTCGATTGGCAGAGTAGTGCCTGGTAATGGTTTGTCACCACCCAATCCAGCGTAATTTTTCAGATTCGCTAATTGTTTTTCATAAACAGGTGAGTTGGTTAATGTTGCATTACCGTGCGTGACATGAATATGCGGTGTGCCATCAATATATTCGATCACTGCGGAATAACCTTCTGCATCTTCAATCGCAAGATGCAAATTTACCTTGCGGAACTTCCCATTCAATGGAAATAAACCTGCTTCAAGTTCATAACCTGGTTGCCTTGCAGCCATCACTGCTTCTTTTACGCTTGCAAATTGATCGAGATAATATTGCGCCCACATGCCAACTGACATTCCGGGAAGATTTGCATGACGTGTGCCGTAATCTGATTCTTCAAGTGACAGTAAATGCACCGCCAATCCACGTTCATTAATGCCTTCAGCTGACAGGATTAAAAATGCTGTGACTACCATGCTACCGTATTTGGATGTCCAGTGAAGTGAATTACCTTGTAATGATAATCCTGTGCGTTGCATGCCACGCGGATAAACACGAATTTGCTGCTGCATTTCTGCTGGCCAATCCATGTTGCGTCCCACCATGAAAGCTTGTGTTTCAGTATGAAATACTCTTGAACAGGCGAGCGCTTGTGTGCTGAGTGCAAAACTTGCCAAGCAGCAAATAAGTTTTATGACAGAGGATTTTTTCATGCGTGATTCCTTGAGGTTGAAGTTCGATAAATATGATATCGACTTGCCAATCAAATCACTAGCTAGAGTTTTTAATGCGGATTATTGATGCTCTGTTATTTAAATTAAAGTTTCACAAGTTTATTTTTATATTCTCCCATCCGCCTGTCGGCACCTTCCCCCAGAGGGGAAGGATTTTTCTGTCACTTCAGTTTATGATTTTTGTTCACGCATTTCTTTCACGGGTTCCCACAAATCTTCGAGACTGTAAAAAGATCTTGCTGATTCCACCATCACATGGACTACGACATCGCCAAGATCGACTAATACCCATTCGCTATCCTTATCACCTTCCATGCGAGCTTTTGCAACATGTGCTTCCTTGGCTTTTACCATCACTGTTTCAGCCAATGCTTTTACCTGACGAGTTGAGCGTCCGGTGCAGATGATCATGTAATCTGTAATGGTAGTTAAGGAACGTACGTCCATGGCGACAATATCAATGCCTTTCATGTCATCCAGTATTTTTACAGCTAAATCGCGTAAATCTTCAGGTTTCATATTTTTATCTCAATCTCATAATTATTTTTCATCATTAATCATTAATTTTTTTAAAACTCAAAATAGCTTGTTGGCAATATAAAAATAGTGGTGAGTTCTGCTTGTCAGTCGTAGACTTGTTTTGCAAATAAAGCGCAGGAGGCCGGAGGCCGACGAGCCATTGCAAAACAAGTCTACGACTGACAAGCAGGGCTCGCCAACATTGTAATTGCCAACAATCCGATTAAATAAATCAAACACCATATATCCCATCCTGCCGGATATACTCATAAACATTGTCGGGCAATAAATACCTTGGATTTCTTCCCATTGCAATCTGTTTTCGTATATCAGTTGCAGAGATTTCGAGCGCAGTAATTGGGCGCAGTAAAATTCCGCCTACAAGGTTTTCATGAATAAAGGAAATTTCCTTTTGCTGATGTTGTTTCACAATTTCTGCAATTCTTCCCTGCAACGGTAATTGATAATGCGGACGATGGGCGATGATCAAGTGTGCATGCGAAAGTATTTCCTGATAACGATGCCAGCTGGTAAAACCAAGAAAAGCATCGATGCCCAGCAATAAACAAAACGGAATATCCGGCATTTCTGCGCGCATTTCCAGCAAGGTATCAATTGTGTAAGTTGCACCACCGCGACGTATTTCACGATCATCTGCAAATAATGCTGGTTCATGTTCGACAGCAAGTCGCACCATTTGCATACGTTGTGCGGGACTCGCAACCGGTGCTTTGCGATAGATGGGTTCATTGGTTGGCATAATGTGAACATTGGCGAGATCAAGCGCCTGATATAATTCGATTGCCATGCGCAAATGACCAAGATGGATGGGATCAAACGTTCCGCCTAAAATGCCAATGGCCTTGTGTGTCTGATAGGTATGCATGCTCATATTATAACATTCGCAGACAAAACAATTGCATGCTTTCCCAGTGATTCCCGGGCTTTGCTCCCTTGATTATCTGATCAATATCAGCAGCATGCGATAAATAACGCAGGCAATCAGCAACATTATATTTTCGCAAAAATTGGCGTATGCCAGATTGTCGTTTTGCAAATACACGTTCTTTTTGCAGGATATCATCCAGTCGTTCACCGCGTTGCATTTTTTCCGCATACACTGCGAGTGAACGTAATTCACGCGTAATGGCCCATAATATTAATACAGGTTCAATACCTTCTTCGCGCAAATGTTCCAGTATGTGTAATGAGCGCGATTTATCACCAGCCATCAGGCTGTCAGTAAAATCAAAAATGGTAAAATGACTTTCATCGGATAATATGTTTTGTATCATGGCAACATCAACGGGTTGCTGAATTTTTAATAAATATAATTTTTCAATTGCCTGTGCGGCTGCAATCAGATTTCCTTCGACATAATCCGCGAGTAATCTTGCTGCATTCGCTTCCATTTGCAATTTATATTTGCGTGCGCGCGCTAAAATCCATTGTGGTAATTGTTCGCGCGCGATTGGCCAGACAGTGACAATGACACCAGATGCTTCAAATGATTTTACCCACGCAGCTTTAAGAAGTTTGGCATCCAGTTTCGGACAATCCATTACGACAAGTGTATCCAGTGAAGGATGATTGGCATATTCCTGTAATATTTTTGCGAGTGATTTTGCTGGAGCGTGTTCACGAAAATCCATCTCCAGTAAACGTTTTTCCGCTAGCAACGAACCAGCATGGAGGAGGGAATATAATTGCTCTTCACCTGCACTGGCTGCAAAGGGGGTGCGTTCGGAAAACCCTGCTTTTTTAGCTGTTTTGCGTATTAGCTGGATAGCATCCTGTTTTAATATTATCTCATCACCAGCGATCAGATAAAGCGGCGCCAGATGTTTGACAAGATGCGTTTCAAGTTGCGGATAATTCAGTTTCATGAAAAGCCTGATTGATCATGTGTGTTGCATAATTGGAAGCAAGACGATTCACCATGTTGTAGGCAATCGTGCGTCGAATTTGCTGATAAAATAAATTTGCTTCATTGCTGCTGCCAAGAATCTGATTGGATTGAATCGTAATGGCGCGTGCTTCTGTCAGTGTTTGTGATGGAATAATAGTGGCACCTTTCGCCGTGGTAACAGAATAGGTGACCGTCACGCGTAAATTATATTGTCGTGTTTGTTGCGTACCACTCACACTCAGTAATTCCTGTGTTGGTTCATCCTGGGAAATAACCAGAATAGTGGATGCTTCCTGTGAAGAATTAACAAAATGAACATGCGATTGTTTCAGATATTCCTTGAGACTGCGTGCCAGTTGTCCGTATGGATCAGGTGCTTGTAAATAAATACGGTGCAATGGCGGCGCAAGATTTTTTTCCTGCTGTAAATGAAAACCGCAAGCAGTGAGTAATAAACTGCAACACACAAGAAAAAATAAACGCATCATTCCCCCGTTACCACATTCACTAATTTACCAGGAACGGTAATAATTTTTTTAATCGACTTGCCATCAAGTGCGATTTTTACTTTCGCATCTTCCGTGACGGTTTTTTCTACCACATCTTTAGCTGCACCATGTGGAATGCGTACGCGTGAACGCAATTTGCCATTCACTTGCACGACCATTTCAATCGTATCCATTTTAAAATTTACTGGACTTGATTTTGGCCAGCTTGTGTTTAGCACAATGCCGGCATATCCCATATCTTGCCAAAGCTGATGCGTGATATGTGGTGTAATTGGAGCAAGCAAGCGTAATAAAATTCCCATGGCCTTATAAATAATAATTTCGCGAATATCAGTGGAAGAGTCAGAAGCTTCTGGAATTTTGCCAACCAGATTGAGGATTTTCATGCAGCCAGACACAACCGTATTATATTGCTGACGTTCATAATCGAATTTGGCTTGTTCGAGTATTTCATAAATTTGTCGAAGGATATCGGTTTGCGCAGCATCTGTTTCTTCCCAGTTTGCCATGTTGCGCAAATTGGTTTTTGGCAGACGATTATACTTGCGCATGATTTCCTTTGATTCATAGGCAAATGTCCAGAGACGTTTTAAAAAGCGATGCGCACCTTCCACACCGCTATCTGACCATTCCAGATTTTGCTCCGGTGGCGCTGCAAACATCATGAATAGCCGTACCGTATCTGCACCATATTGTTCAACGAGTGGTTGGGGATCAACGATATTACCCTTGGACTTTGACATCTTGGCGCCCTGGTTTAATACCATGCCTTGCGAGAGTAAACGCAGGAAAGGCTCATCACTATTCAGCATGCCTTCATCGCGCATGAGTTTGTGAAAGAAACGCGCATATAACAAATGCAAAATCGCATGTTCAATGCCACCAACATATTGATCGACTGATAACCAGTAATTTGCGCGACCATCGAGCATACTCTTGTTTTGTTTCTTGCAGGCAAAGCGTGCGTAATACCAGGAAGATTCCATGAAGGTATCAAACGTATCGGTTTCACGTACCGCAGGTTCCTTGCAGTTGGGACAGGTGGTTTGATAAAAAGAAGGCATCGATTTTAATGGTGAGGAAATCCCACTGAATTGCACATCTTCTGGTAATACCACGGGCAAATCTTTTTCTGGTACAGGGACGGCACCGCAACGATCACAATTAATGATGGGAATAGGTGCACCCCAGTAACGCTGTCGCGATACACCCCAGTCACGCAAACGATAATTGGTTTTGCGCTCACCCAGATTTAATGCTTCCAGATGAACAGCAATCGCATTGAAAGCTTGTTCAGAAGTCAAACCGGTGAATTCAGCAGAATCAATGAGCACACCTTTCGCGGTAAAAGCACCTTGGGAGTAATCCCAGATCGTGCCATCAGCAGGTGTGATAACAGGATGAATCGGTATGGAATATTTCGTTGCGAATTCAAAATCGCGTTCATCATGTGCAGGAACTGCCATGAGTGCGCCAGAACCATATTCCATCAGAACGAAATTGGCTACCCATACAGGAATATCGTGATGTGTTAATGGATGCTGCGCTGTAATACCCAAAGGCATACCGCGTTTTTCCATGGTGGCAATGTCTGCTTCTGCCATTTTGATATTTCTGCATTCAGCAATAAATTGCTGCAACTCTGGGTTGTTTTCCGCAAGCTGTTTGACGAGTGGATGTTGCGGAGCAAGCGCAACATAAGTCGCGCCATAAAGCGTATCAGGACGTGTGGTAAAAATGCGGATGGGTTCATGTCCCTTGATGGCAAAGGCGATGTCTACGCCTTCTGAACGTCCGATCCAGTTGCGCTGCATGGTTTTGACTTGCTGTGGCCAATGTTCCAGCTTGTCGAGATCCTGCAATAATTCTTCTGCATAAGCGGTGATTTTTAAAAACCACTGCGGAATTTCACGACGTTCCACAAGCGCACCAGAGCGCCAGCCACGACCATTGACGACTTGTTCATTGGCAAGCACTGTCTGATCAACCGGGTCCCAGTTGACTTCCGCATTTTTTTTATAGACCAGACCTTTTTTCAGCAAGCGCAGAAAAAACCATTGTTCCCAGCGGTAATAATCAGGATCGCAAGTAACGATTTCACGGCTCCAGTCATAGGCAAAACCAATGCGCATCATCTGATTGCGAATGTGCTCTATATTGTTGCGTGTCCAGGTGGCAGGCGGAATCCCATGTTTAATCGCGGCATTTTCTGCTGGCAAACCAAACGCATCCCAACCCATGGGTTGTAAAACATTCTTGCCCAGCATTAATTGATAACGTGCGATCACATCGCCAATGGTGTAATTGCGTACATGTCCCATATGCATGCTGCCGCTAGGATAGGGAAACATGCAAAGCGAATAGAATTTTTCCCGATTGATATCTTCGACGACCTGAAAACAGTTTTTGTCATGCCAGTATTGTTGTGCATGCTTTTCAATTTCTTGCGGATTATATGATTGTTCCATTGTTGGCTCGTTCTAATGAATGGGAGGTTTTGCTTTGGCGCGTATCTTATCACCGGATCCAGGAGATGTCTTATTTGCCAGAGCTTTTTTATTGGCAAGAATGGCGAGAGAAAAAAACAGGACAAAAATAAACCAGAAAGGATCAACGCCATTATTTAACCAGGGAGTGAGTCCATACATGGGTTGCACCGTGCTTTGCAATACTCCGGCTTTAAATTGCGGAAGACTGGCTTGTACATTGCCATGCTGGTCAATGATGGCAGTAATACCATCGTTACTGACAAAAAGTACCGGTTTGGCAAATTCCAGCGCGCGCATTGCTGCCATTTGCAAATGCTGTGATTCAGCACTGGAATGACCAAACCAGGCGTCATTGGTGAGCACCAGAAGCATGTTGATTGTTTTATCAGGCGAACGCGTCAGATCAGGGAAAGCAATTTCATAACATATCGATGGTTCTATCTTTAATTTATTTACTGTCAGGGGAGGTTGATTTCTCGGGCCTTCAGCCATTTCAGACATGGGTATGTCGAGAAATTGCAAGGTATTGGCAAGCCAGGATTCAAAAGGCGTGAATTCACCAAACGGTACGAGATGACGTTTTGTATAGGGAGGCTGTAATTCAGCACCCAGGGTAATAATCGCATTATAAAAAGTTTTATTGTCAGGCCGGCGAATGGGTATGCCGAGAATAAGTACGGAATGACTATCTTGTGCTTTTTGATGCAACTCATTAATCAGTGGCTGCACATTTTGCAATGGAATGGGTAAGGCGGATTCTGGCCAGATAATGATGTCAGCTTTTCCCCAAAGTGGTTCAGTGAGTGAGTCATAGGTGTGCAGTGAGAGTTCCAGGTATTCAGGCGACCATTTGACGGTTTGTGGAATATTGCCTTGCACCAGAGCAACAGAGACGGGCTTGCCCTGTGTGATTGTCCAGGGAATAAAGCTGCATATCCCACCGAAAGCACAAATGATGGCGATCATAAGCAAGCTGAGCCAGCAGGATTTGAAATGGCGATGCTGATAATGTCGCGCAGCATTCACCAGTAAACCACTGCATATTGTTAGCAGCAGGGTGATGCCATAAACGCCGATGAGCGCTGCGTATCCTTTTAATGGCCAGTGCGTTTGGCTATAGCCGAGAAATAACCAGGGAAAAAAAGCACCGCGCAGCATTTCCATCAATAACCATATGGCGGGAAAAGCATAGAGCATTTTTTCGGGGGTGTTTGCGGGGAAGTAATGATTAAGAATATAGCCAACCGTTGCTGGAAAGCAGGAAAGAATGGCGATGAAACCAGCAGTAATCAGGAGTGCCAATGCAGTGGGTACATTGCCAATGACATGTATGCTGATAAAAATCCAGTACACGCCTGAAGTGAATAAACCCACACCAAATAAAAAACCCAGATAAAACGCTTTTTTACGCGAAGGCGCGACTTTTAACCACAAGCCAAGCAAACCAGCAGGTGCAAGTATGGCGAATGGAAATAAATTATAAGGAGCAAAGGCAAACATCAGGACAATTCCGAGCAAGATTGCGAGGAATCCATCCATCAGAAAAGATTTTTTCATAAGCGGGTTTCAGTTTTTCATCAGCGGAAGCCTGCAAGTTTACTGGAGACAATGGAATAAAGTCCAGATTTGCAATACTTGCGAGTCAATGAATATTTCTTGTTTTCGGATTACATTTTTGATAGCGTGCATCACTCAAAATATTGAAGTGAAAATAAATAACAATATGGAGTTATCCATGAATAAAACCAAACAAATTTCTTCTGGCGTATTAGTCGGAATATTATCAGGCTGTTTACTTACGCCTGTTCATGCTGCTACCAATAATAATATTGAAGCAAATCTGGCAAGACTGGAAAAAGAAGTGGCGAGCCTGAAAAAACAGGTCAACGCAAAAAAAACCAATACGAAAACGGTGGCTCCTCCAACGAATGCAGCATCAGTTACTGCTGCGAAGAATCAAAAGAAAGTGGATACGGTTCAGGCTGTCGATGATGGCAATCTTCACTTTCAGCAATATCTACCCTTTGATCCGGATGTCCCAGGACAGGCTTATGTTTCCTCCGGCCCATATGTTGGTGTCAAAATTCAATTTGCTGGCAACAACCTGATTGTTAACAGCCCTAGTGTCAATACCGATTTGCAATTACTGGTGATACGCAAGAATATAATTAATCAATTAAATGCCACGCTCGGTGAAAGCGGCATTCAGCCAACGCATTCACATGTGTTATTGAGTGGCGTGATTGAAGGACAGGCAAATTATACCAATCATGGTGGTGCGCCAAGTACAACTGACATTGACGTAACCAACGTTTCGCTGGATACCACGATTCTGGGCCCTTCTGACTGGCTGCTGGGATATGTGGAGTTGAGTTATAACAATAATGCGCCAATTGGCGATGTTTTTGTTTCAACCAGTAATTATCGTGTCAGTAATTCACGTGTTTATGTGAATAAGGCATTCGTTACTATCGGTAATCTGACTTGCTCACCATTTTATTTTACCTTTGGTCAGTTCTATGCCCCATTTGGTACGTACTCAACCGTGATGGTAAGTGATCCCCTGACGAGATTAATGGCAAGAACCAAGGTGCGTGCACTGCAATTAGGTTTCGCGCAACAAAGCGACAATGCATTTTATGCCTCTGCGTATATTTTCCGCGGTGATTCCCATGAAAATTCTGTGGCAAAGGTCAGGAATGGCGGTATCAATATCGGCTATAAATTCGATCTCGGATTTCTCACCGGTAATATCGGTGGCGGTGTGATCGCCAATATTGCTGATTCTGGTGGCATGCAATTTGGTGTTAATTTCCAGGAGTTCGAACAATTAGTCCATCGTGTTCCTGCTTATGATCTGCGTGCTGCTTTTAATATCGGCCAGCATCTGGATTTGATAGCAGAATATATCGTAGCCTCGAGTCGCTTTAGTCCACTGGATATGTCATTTAATAATCATGGCGCCAAACCAGGTGCACTCGATCTTGAAGCAGCATTTTCCTTTAGCCTGTTTGATCGACCGAGCTCCATTGGTATTGGTTATGGCAATGCTAATCAGTTGCTGGCGATGGAATTACCGAATACACGTAAATTTATCGTATTTAATACGTCATGGTGGAGAAATACCCTGCAAAGTCTGGAGTTCAGAGTGGATAGACAATACGCTTCAAGTGCTGTTGCAACAGGTGCAGGTGGCTTTGAGGTTGAACCCCAGGAAGGCAAGCTGGATCGGGCGATTACCGCGCAGTTTGATTATTATTTCTAGGACAATTTGCGCAATTCATTCAAATAAACTTCATCTTCTGGCGCGACTCCAGTCTGTTGTGCCAGAGAGATCATCCTGCAAAGACATTCCATCATCCTGTGCTGAACCTCATGAACATCGGAATAAACATTACATAACCGCTGATAAACTTCTGCGATGCCAGCAGGGCGATTGGTGTGGATCTGTTCCCTGAGCGCAAGATGCAAACTCATATGAAAGAAAGGATTTTCTTCCATCGCAAATTCCACTTTTAGATTTGTCGCATTGAGCAAGTCATGAAATTGTGGATGCTGTCTGATTATCTCTGCCAGCTGTGCTTCGCTTGCATCCAGCGGTTGCTTGCTGAGATATTTTTGCCAGACAGTAAAAAAATAATGACGATAGGCATCACGATCATTGGTATACATCAGGTTTTATCCAGCGTTTTATGTTTGTATTCACACAAGTCACGAATAATGCAGGTTGGACATTTGGGTGATCGTGCAATGCAAGTATAGCGACCATGCAGGACTAACCAGTGATGTGCATTTTTTTTAAATTCATCCGGTATGACTTTCATTAATTTCGTTTCAACTGCCAGTGGCGTTTTGCCCTTGGCAAGTCCGGTTCGATTGGAGACACGGAAAATATGCGTATCCACTGCAATCACGGGTTCACCAAAGCAAGTATTCAATATCACGTTGGCTGTCTTCCTGCCAACGCCTGGCAAGGATTGCAATGCTTCACGATTATCTGGTACTCGCGAATGGAATTGTTCAATCAGCAATTTACAGGTAGCAATAATATTTTTCGCCTTACTGCTGTAAAGTCCGATCGTTTTTATATATTCCTTCAGGCCACTTTCTCCAAGCGCCAGCATTTTTTTAGGGGTGGGAGCTGCTTTAAACAAGGCGACGGTTGCTTTATTGACTCCTTTGTCAGTCGCCTGTGCCGATAAAATGACTGCAATCAGTAATTCAAAGTCGTTGTGATAAACAAGTTCAGTAGTAGGATGCGGCATGGCTTTCTGAAAGCGCATGAAGATTTGCCGGACGATTTTCTCGTTCATGAGCAACTCGGGCTATTTTGGTTTTTGGTGAGCACATCATAATACAATTCGTGCCATTTGGTGAGGATTCGTTTTATAATCCCCGACCGTGAAAGTCATTTGTCAGGAGAAGGTTTGTCATCATGCCGCAACCGTATATCAGTCTTGTTATTCCGGTGCACAACGAGGAAGAAGTGCTTGAAGAATTGTATCACCGGCTAACTTCTTCACTGGATAAAATAGGGAAACCGTTTGAAATCATTCTGATTAATGATGGCAGTACCGATAAATCCGCACAATTATTGCAACAGTTGCATGAGCGACGCCCTGAACAAATTCGTGTCATTGAGTTTAACGGTAATTTTGGCCAGCATATGGCTATCATGGCTGGATTTGAACGCGTGCGCGGTCAAATTGTTATCACCATGGATGCTGATTTGCAAAATCCTCCAGAAGAAATTCATAAATTGGTAACGGCGATGGAAGCTGGTCATGATGTCGTCAATACTTATCGTCAGGATAGACAGGATTCCTGGTGGCGTTTGCAGGTTTCCAGATGGCATAACCGTCTGCGGGCTTACATGATGCCGAAATTAAAGATGCGGGATGAAGGCTGCATGTTGCGTGCCTATCAGCGCAGTATCGTTGACCTGATGGCAGCAACCGGTGAAAGCAGCACATTTATTCCTGCACTTGCCTTGACGTATGCTGCCAACCCAACAGAAGTGGGAGTCGCGCATGCTGAAAGAAGTGCAGGCACATCGAGTTATAATTTATACAAACTCATTCGCTACAATTTTGATCTGGTGACAGGATTTTCAGTATTTCCGCTGCAAGTATTCACCATGATTGGTTTATTGATTTCCATGTGCAGTTTTGCATTTGTTATCTTCCTCATTCTGCGTCGTCTGATTCACGGTCCTGAAGTGGAAGGTGTGTTTACATTATTTGCCATTATGTTCTTCCTGCTGGGAATAGTATTGTTTGGTCTTGGTGTGGTGGGAGAATACGTTGGCAGGATTTATCAGGAAGTGCGCAAACGCCCACGCTTTGTCATAAAGCATGTGCTGGAAAAACAGGAAAAACCGGAATTGCAATTAACCGTTGCTGAATAGTGTTTCAGGTGGGTGTCAGCTAAAAAACATGCTGGCATGACAAATAATAAAAAAATAAGGAAACAGGGATGTATCTTGTTGCTGGTGTCGATGAGGCAGGACGTGGTCCGCTTGCAGGACCTGTGATTGCTGCTGCTGTGATTCTTGATCCCAACCATGATATTGATGGATTGGCTGATTCGAAAAAACTGTCTGCGAAACAACGCGAAGAATTATTCGGGCAAATACGCAAATATGCGCTTGCCTGGTCTGCTGCACGCGCGACAGTGTTGGAAATCGATACGATTAATATTCTTCAGGCATCATTATTAGCCATGCAACGTGCTGTGCATGCTTTGTCGCTGCAACCACAAATGGCATTGATCGATGGAAATAAATGTCCAATTCTCAATTGTCCTTCGCAAGCCATTATTGGGGGTGATGCAACCGAACCTGCCATCAGCGCTGCATCCATCGTGGCCAAAGTGTTGCGTGATCGTATCATGATGATGCTGGATAAAAGATATCCGGTATATGAATTTGCCAGACACAAGGGATATCCAACTGAATTACACATGAATGCATTGCGCAATCATGGAGCAAGTAAAGTGCATCGCCGCTCGTTTGCGCCGGTCGCGGCATGCCTTGAAAATGAATTAACTAAAACAGGATAACAGGTTGTCTGCTGACATCTTGTCCTGCATAACCCATGGTAATGTCGTTTGAATTAACTTTTGGCGCGATATGGGAATGATTTTTGAATGTTGAACCTAACGCTTTTAATTGGGGAGAATTCTTGTTGAAGGCTGATGATTGTGCATTGACGGTAGAGAGTGTGAAGACAGCTAACACGGACACGATGATCATAAGACTTTTTTTCATTTTTCCTCCCAGACACATAAAGTGTATCTGCTAAATTAATGCTCATTATACAAAATTGATCGCCATTATCCAATATTTAATTGAAATGCTCAAGTATGAGCATATTGTTCATGGGTTTCATTTTGCTCAATCCAGCTTGCATGCTTTTGCGGTTTCATCAGATAACATGCAACAAATGAGCATGCAGCAATCATCATGATATAAACAGCAGGTGCCATGACTGACTGGAAAACGTGAATCGAAATAGTTGAGACAATTGGACTCAAACCGCCAACGATGGCATAAGCAAGGTTATAGCCAGAATAGCGTATGTGCGTGGGAAAAAGTTGCGTCAGTACACCAAGATAACCAGCGGGGAACATGCCAAACAGGATGGAAAAAATTAAATAACTCACTATGACCCAGGTAAAACTTTGTAATTGAAACAGGAAAAATAAGGGATAAGTGAGTAAAGCTAAAGCAGCTGAATTTATCAGGTGTGCGCGACGATAGCCAATTTTGTCAGCAAGCAAACCGCCAGCAATGATGGCAATGTTCATCAGGAAAAGACAGATCGTATTGATATACATCAGTGTGGTGAAATCATAATGCAAATATTGATGCAAATATTGCGGCCAATATAAATAAAGAAAAATTGCAATCGCGCCAAGCGCCACCAGAAACATGCCCGCAAAAATTTCCTTGCGCGAGCGTTGCAACAAAACGATAAATGGAATACGTGCAATATCTTTTTGCGCTAATGATGCAAATGCAGCTGTTTCCTGCAATTGTCGTCGCAGAAAAATAGACAAGATGCCAAACATGCCACCCAGCAGAAACGGAATACGCCAGCCATAGGTGATCAATTGATCAGGCGATAATAATGTGGATAAGGTGCTGGTTGTAAATGAACCCAGTAAAAGACCAAGATTAGTTCCAACAAAGAGAATTCCTAAAGAGAGTCCGCGCTTGTTTGGCAGGGAATGTTCAAAAACGAAAGTAATAGCCGCAGGTATTTCTCCGCCAAATGCCAGTCCTTGCATCATTCTGAATATGAGAAGCATAAAAGGTGCAAAATTTCCAATTGCATTGGCAGTCGGTAGAAGACCAATAGCAAATGAGGGAACTGCCATGAATAAAACAGTGAGCAGAAAAGTCACTTTTCTGCCATGTCGATCACCAAGATGAGAAAAAATAATCCCGCCCAATGGACGTAATAAATACCCAATTGAAAAGATGGCAAGTGTTTTGAGAGTGGCAATATAGCCAGATTGATCAGCAAAAAAAACCTTTTCAAGAATCGGTGCAAGGAAAATGTAAATGATAAAATCATAACATTCGAGCATGCAGCCGAGCGCTGATAAGATTAATAATTTTCGTTTATTACTTTTCATTTAATTTATTAAGAACCAACTCCAGTTTTTCCAGCCTGCAGATCCTTATCCCTATATATTGCTGAATCTGATAC
>Ga0206855_10001_pt2 | contig 104826 bp, 86 predicted proteins | sample Alteio_BWOrgCont_51_FD_152637 | JGI IMG/M metagenome (GOLD analysis project Ga0206855, IMG submission 152637) | Enriched cells from forest soil in Barre Woods Harvard Forest LTER site, Petersham, Massachusetts, United States -... | ecosystem: Environmental > Terrestrial > Soil > Temperate forest...
TTTATTTTTTGGATATACTGCAGCGGTCAGAACTACCACCGCTTCGACAGTTATTGGAATTCGATGAACCGCAATTGCCAAAAATGTCGCAATGCTTGCCGGTACCATCACGACCATTTTGTTTCCACATGGAAAAATTATTCTTCAGGCTTGGTGCTTCACAAAAATTCATATTTATATAATTACCCACAAAAGTTGTGTACTCAGCTGCTTTTGCTGCTGAGGGAGTATAATGTGTTGTGCGTGAAGCATTGGTAAATTGAGAAAAATTATCACAACGACCCGTCGCCAGGCATTGATTCATATTATGATGGCTATCGTTTAAGGCTCTGAGATTATTCATTACCTGTGCTGTTGTTGACGTGGTTTGCGTCAAAGCATCGCTTGTTAACGAAGGACTGGATTTTTGCAACAAGGCAAGATTATTTTGCATGCGTTCAAGACGTGTATCGGGTGAGGCAGGCAGTATTTCTTGCGAGACAGGATTTCCTCTCAATATTTCAAGATTCTTCTGCATGCCTAAATATACATCCACGTGATCAGGAAGATTGGTTGCTTTCTGGGTTCCGGCAGGCAATTTTAAACTATTATCAATAGTGCACTTTCCAATCGTTGCGCCAGAATGAAATGTCGTGTTATTACACACAAGTTTATTATTAAAGCTGGTTGATGTGATTGTATTTGTCGATTTGATATCCAGAGGATTTATTTGGTTACCTGTTAAAAATTGGCCGATTTGTAATCCAATTTCTCCTCCCGCAATGGAAGAAAAAATGATATTGGCAACTGCACATTTAGGTGCAGCTGGTCCACAAACCAAAGAGGAAGATAGAGAACCCACCGTGCTGCCAAAAATGCTTCCTGCTATTCCTAATGCAAATGGCGGTGTTTCATTTTTTAAGGCTTCCTTTTTATCATTACTTGCAAGGATTTTACTTGTAAAAGTGATGGAAGAAAGAGCTGTCAAGGTAAGACTCACGCGATTTAAATTTACAATATATTTACTGGATAAAACAGCTTTTTGCACAAAAGCTGCTTTTAATTCATGTATGGCCTTTGTATCATCGATGGCTTCAAAACGTACATTCGATAGGGCTTTTGCTTCTAATACTTTAGGGTAAGAAAACATATTAAAAAAACCATCACCCATTCTAGCTTTTCCTATAGGCGATAAAGATGCATACATTTGTTTCGCTTGCAGCGCATAGACATCATGCAGGAACATAAATCTACCTTGCGCTGGAACAAGGATCTGAGTTGTACCAGAAGGAGTAATTGGGCTATAAAAAATAGTAGGTTGAGGATAGGCATATTCAGGAGGTATGAATCTAGTATTGTTCGTATATTCAAAAATTTTCAGATGTTCATTTAAAACAGCAGCATCATTACCTAAAAATTGGCCATATATGAATGCTAAACTTTCTAATAAAGTGGGTGTAGCCCGGATGACTTTAGGCAGTAAATTATTTTCAGTGATAGGAGCATACGCAGGTTTAATAATACGATCATAGAAAGTATATAATTCCGCCATCTCATCTGGCCCTGCAGATTCTGGGATAGTTATTTTAATTCTTGTATTCATATCGTTATTGACCATTCACCTGATTCATTTGCGGCATTATCTCTATCCTTTGTGCATTATTATTTTGTGGAATTACAAATAACCTATTACGATCATTTGCTAATGGTAATGCAGGTTGTTGTCTAGCTACTTCATTATTAGGAATGGGTATAGCATTATTTGGATGCTGACAAAGAAACATTAATATTTGTTTCATCTCCATCATTTCCTGATTCGTTCTTTTTTGTTCTTCCTCCATCTGCATGAGTTTTTTCTCCATTTCTATTTGAGTAAATAACGTATTAGCTGCCACACTCTCAATGGTATCTACTCGCTGATAAAGACCACAAATGATATTTTGCATTTTTTCGGTTCGTTGTTCCGCAATACCAGAAAGATCGATTTTATTTGCATTTGCAACAACCTGTGTTTTTTGAATATCAGTAAATGTAAAGGCACGGTGGCCATGCGAGAGAATAGCAGCTGTAATTTCGTGATTAGTTTGTGCAAGCGCCATGTCTAATACTGTTTTACCTTGCTTATTCGTTTTTTTGACATCAGCATTCAATCCTGCTTTTCGCAGCCTGGCTTGATAAAAACCTTCCAGTAAAGCTTCAACTTTTTTAAGTTCACCTGTCGTCACTGCCCAATGAAAAATAGTATTGTTGTCAGGATCATTTGCAAGCGGTTCAATCACAACTTCTGGATAGTCACAAATCAAATCAGCGATGGAAAGTATGGGTATGATTTTTTTACCCAGAAAAAATTGCAAGGCTTTGACTGCACCTTCAGTTTCAATCGTTCCAAGTACATCGTTTTTGCGACGTGCTTCTAAATATGAATATAGCATCAGGCTATTGTCTCTAACACGCGTCGCTTCAATCGCCTCTTGAGTCAGTGATACACAGCCAATCAATTTTTCCATGAAAGAAAAGCTCGATGTTACTACAGCTAGCTTGATGGCTTTTTCGAGATTTTTAGTAGCATTATTTTGTAATAAGTAATTAAACGCATTCAGTCTTTCATACATAACCGCAAATTCAATTGGAGTGAGATGCCACTCATTGAGATCATCATCTCCCCTTAAACCTTTTGATATTAATTCTTTTATCAGTGGCACATCATCCAGCAAGACAGCAATATGCAATGGCGAGAGTAATTTGAAAGGAGATGCGGATAGTTTAGGCGGGTTGATTATTGGGGAGTTATAAAACAACTGACCAACGTGTAATACATCATTTAAAAAATTTCCAATACAAACGCCACCCTTGTTATCACCTGATCCAGGAGAAGGAACCCAGGAATGAGATATAATATTCCATACCCCATTGCCGGAAAAAATCTGAGGGCACATTGTAGGTTGTACATGTGCATAAATTCCTCCTCGCTTTGCAACTACCAAACCGGATGCTGGCTCAATAAATTTATTTAATGATGTGTCTGTATAAAATTGCCTGCATTTTTCTCCCCATTCTTTGAGTACTGGATGTAAGGAATCCGCAAGTAGATTAGCGGTTTCTTCGTTCAAATAAACTTGAATATCTTTTATGGAATGTGGAAATTGAGTTTTCTGAATCGCATTTCTTATTTTTTCTTTGTCTGCCTGGTTTATTTCTTCCATCTGCGATGAATACTTTTTTGATAATGCCTGTCCAAAAGTTTCTAATCTATCATCTGGCATAGCAATTAACCGACGTTGTTGCATATTAACCCCTTATTTTATTTTTTGGATATACTGCAGCGGTCAGAACTACCACCGCTTCGACAGTTATTGGAATTCGATGAACCGCAATTGCCAAAAATGTCGCAATGCTTGCCGGTACCATCACGACCATTTTGTTTCCACATGGAAAAATTATTCTTCAGGCTTGGTGCTTCACAAAAATTCATATTTATATAATTACCCACAAAAGTTGTGTACTCAGCTGCTTTTGCTGCTGAGGGAGTATAATGTGTTGTGCGTGAAGCATTGGTAAATTGAGAAAAATTATCACAACGACCCGTCGCCAGGCATTGATTCATATTATGATGGCTATCGTTTAAGGCTCTGAGATTATTCATTACCTGTGCTGTTGTTGACGTGGTTTGCGTCAAAGCATCGCTTGTTAACGAAGGACTGGATTTTTGCAACAAGGCAAGATTATTTTGCATGCGTTCAAGACGTGTATCGGGTGAGGCAGGCAGTATTTCTTGCGAGACAGGATTTCCTCTCAATACTTCAAGATTCTTTTGCATCCCTAAATATACATCCAAGTGATCAGGAAGATTGGTTGCTTTCTGGGTTTCAGTAGGCTTGTTCATAGAATTGTTAGCAACCAATTGCTTGTCTAATTCACATTTACCAATCCGGGTACCATTCGCATACGTTGCGACATTACAAGTTAAACCATTTTGTTTGATTGTTTTGGTTGATTGAATAGCTTCATGATGAACATTACTTGCATAAGATGCAGCAACAATATGACTACCACCGTAATAACCTAACAGTGAACCTGCAAAACCTGCTCCAATAGTACAAGCTCCTTGTCCAAATGGTGATAAACAGGCACTGTATATGAACGCTTTTTCTGCAAAAAAACTTCCCACTTTAAAAGCACCCGTCCAGCCAGCTAATATTCGGTTAGATTCCTGAAAGGTATTTTGATAGTTACCTGTTTGCTTACTATATTGGTACTGCTGATATAAACTGTGTGCATCCAGGGCAAAGCCTATTCCTGTTAAACCTATTCCTGCCCCTCTTATACTATTTAGAGCAAACATCCCAGGTGGTCGATAATTGGGATTTGCGATGAAATTAGATTGAAGGGAGCGTGTTTGTGTGCAGCACATTTCGTTTATCCACTCCTGTGAACAACCAGCCTGTGTAAGTAGGTCAAAGCGTGCTGTATCCACTTCTGTAAGAATATCAACCTTCCAGCATCCTTTAACTTCATTTGGATTTATCTTTGAAGTAAATGCCATTTCCATTTCATTTTTTTGAGATAAGACAAATTCCTTGTATGCTACGGGATTTGCGTGATAAGCAAATTCTTTCACAATATCTATTGGCGATTGGGCAGAGTGAATCTGATAAACATAGATGGTGTCAACATTGCCACGCAAGGGCTCGGGAAACTTTATCGCAACTTCTTTTGAACGGGTGGTAGAGATATATGCACTTCCTCCAAGATCATGATGCATTACATGATATACAAGGTCAGTCTTGTTACCTTTAGGGAAAAATCCCTTTTGAAACACATCAACATAGGCTTCTATCGACTCTCTATACAAGGGTTCGCCTTCAAACACATTCACCAGAGAATTTGTTGAAAACCGATAACCTTGTATATCTGTCTTATTATTGTGATCTTCCAGGCGTCTTCCTTCAAAATCAATAACAATAGGTTGTGGGAATAAATCAATATAACGTGAGCCTGACATTTTTCTAAATTTCCAAGTTTAATTAAATTTCATATTGTAATATCTACAGGAAAGGCTCCGTTTTTAATGCACCCCATCAGTAGACTGTCGTAATTTCTCACTGAACATTATCTGCGTCAAGTTGCTGAGGGATTTGTGAGGTCTTTCATTTTTATATTTCATCAACCATATGTACAATAGTCCCTCACGCAACTTTTGAATTAACTACACCATCAGGCAGGATTTCAGAAGCCCATGTTTTTAAAAAATTCATATGAATCATTTACTGGATTTTCGATGGATGTGATTAAAAATTTCTTTTTTTACTATGGGGTGGCTTACGATTTTGCTTGTGGATTTACTTGAAAAAATTCCCATGCTTGTAGCAAGACTACAGGATTTTCCTGATTTAGAATTAGATATCTTGTTTCCGCTCTCTTCAATATTAGTTACTGTAGTTAAAAGTCTTTTTTCGGTGTGCAAAATCTCTTCCTGATTTTTCCGTGAAATTTTAGGCTTATTTTCATCAGTTATTTGCAGTTCCAGGGAAAAATCTTCAGCTATCTCATCTGCGAGGTCTGTTATTGAATCCTCTTCGCATTCCTTCTGGGATAATAAGTGACCCGATTGATTGTTCCTGCGTTCAATTTCATTCAGCTTATTCTTCCAATCCTCTTTCATAGCCTGGATATTTTTTATTCCAGATTTCTTTCTGTCTTCCTCCATGTCAGCTCTTGCGGTGCGAAGGCTTCGTTCAGGAGCCTGCAAGGCTTGTCCATGATTTTTCTCTGAAGTTTTAGCCGCATTTTTTGCAGATATTTGTTGTGCCGGGGAAAACTCTTCAACAGTTTCATCAAGAATATCTAATATTAAATTCTTTTTTTTCCCGGATTCTTTCTGGGAGGATAAGTGATCTTTTTGCTTGCCTAAGCATTCAACCTCCGTCAGTTTATTCTTCCAATCCTTTTTCATAGCCTGGATATCCTTTTTTCCAGATATCTTTCTGGATTTTTCCATTTCAGCTATTACAGCTGGAAGAATTCCTGCATTTTGCAATGCCCTTCCCTGATTTTTCACTGAAATTTGAGCGTCATTTTCATCAAGCATTTGTAGCGCCAGGGGAAAATCTTCACGAGCCTCATTAATGAGGAATATTATTTCATTCGCCTCTCTCTGACGCTTTTTCTCGGCTAACAAATCATCTATTTGTTTTTTCCTGTTCTCACTTTCCATTAATTTATTTTTCCACTTCTCTTTGACAGTCTGGGAGATGTTTTTTCTTCCAAGCTGTTTTTTAGACTGGGAAATATAACTGTCCATTATTTTTAATTCATTTTCGAACGCTGCCCTCTCAAACTCTTCAGGATTGACTGAGAGATCGATATTATATCTATTATCACCATCTGGATTGATCACTGTAGCGTATTTATCCTTATCCAAAAATGCACCCATACGAGCAATTGGCTCAAATGCTGGTTTGCTATCCTGATTTACATCTGGAAGCGTTAATTTAAGGGCAACAGGATATTTACCTTCAATACGAAACAATCCCTTGATCAATTTGCCCAATAACTCGATCTTTTGGGGTGCGTCATTTTTCACACCCTCGAAAAATGACAGAAAGTCTTCCCTAAAACCGCATTTTTCAAGGTAACGTAGTTCTTTTATTACAGAAAGTACAATTCCAAGTAAAATGTTTTTCCCATAAAAAATTTCATTTGTGTAAGGGATGATTCTTTTAGCTGGGGATTTTTTGAGTGTGGATTCAATTTTACCTTCCGTATATGAGTTTGTAATGGCTGCTGTGCGATATTCATATTGCAATCCATCACTCAGCCCCATGTCTTTTGTCTTATTTTTAATTCCGACTGGTTCCGATTTTCTTAGCAATATATTTCCCCAGAAAAATTTCCTTGAATTTTTTGTTGAAAAAGGTACGAGCTGGTCATGCAGTGAAATCCACCCGCATTTCCTCAGCAAATTCATGTCGAAAACAAGGGAAGTTTTTCCATAGCGTGTTTCGGTTCCATTAACACCATCAACATAAATACGAAAAAAAACAAATCCACCATTGCCTAATTTTTCAATATTGCCTTTGGTGCTAAATTCGGATTCATATTTAGGATCATGCCTTTTAATTTCTGTATAGGAGTCAAGGCTGCCTGAACTAATAATGGGATAATACATATTTGTCGCATGCTGCATTTTGTAAGGCAAATTAAGCAGCGCTGCAAACAGGTCAATTTCATCGTCCCTTAATCCATATGGATTATTACTGTTACTCTTTTTTAATCCTGTAATCAGGTGTTCAAGGTTATTTCTGGATATTTTTTCAATGGGATTGGTATTTTTAAAGCCTCGCATCCCGATGTTTGCCCTGATGAATTTTTGGCCTTTGAGAATGTCATTGTAGGCATTCCTTACCTTGATAGTTTGTGCTATCAGGGTTGCCGCCTGGGAAAATTTTCTGGCATCATAATCGATAGCCAAACCCTTATCCTTCAACTGGTATTTTGTCAGGTAATAGTCATATACCTGACGCAGGTTATACAAGCCGCCTGCATTAGCAGCTCCCCTGACCTGCAATGGGTTGTTGAAATAATACATGATTACCTTGAATTGATCAGCGGGATTGCCATGTGTGTGAAATTGTGAGGAAGGTTTATCCATTGATTTGATAAATTGAACGATTCTGTTTTCCAGCTCATCAAAAGTGATTGCTTTCATGCGGTTATCTCTACTGGTGTTATTTTTTTAATATAATTTGAAGATTATTACATAAAACCTGAACGCCATGAAACAATACATTATTTATTTTTATATGGAGTATTTAGATAGCCTGAACAATCTGATGCTTTTCTATTACAGTCTATCGCTTTCTGCGTGGTATGGTTACAAAGAATTTCGACGGTTCTATCGTCCTTGATATAGTCCTATTACTAGTCTAGTCGTTATTAAGTAAGCGTCTAGTGATATACATTGTTTGACGCTTACGTCGCACTTCAAATGAGATTCCACAAAAAAAGAGCGATGCGACATTTTTTTCATTCCTATTTTCCATGTTTGTAATTCATCGATTTTATTAGTGATGCTCATGCCAATCAGATAAAACATTTGCTATCATGCGTCTCGCTAAAACAGCTAGAGTGGGATTTGAAAGTTTATAATAAGGCAACATAATTAATGCGATAGACAGAGCCCAGCCTCGACCCCTTTCCCATGTCTCATCGTCAATGAATTCTAAATTTTCTTTAAAAATTCTTCTTGAACTTGGATTGAATAGAGCCCATGCAATAACTAGATCACAAGCTGGATCACCAATTCCAATATCAGTAAAATCTAATACAGCTTTTAATCGATTATCTTGAATTAATATATTGCCGGGTAAAAAGTCACCATGTATCCATACAGGTTCTTTATTCCAATATGCAATATTAGATAATTCTTCCCATAATGCAGAGATTAAGGGAATATTGATTTCACCATTTAATTCACTAATAGCCTTTTTAGTTTCAACATTTAACTCATTTTCACTCAATCGAATTCCACGCCTTGAAGTAGGACCATTTTTTAGATTGATTTTGTGAAAATCATTTAGAAAATCAGCTAAGTCTTTAGCTAGCATCTTATATTCGTTTTGATTTTCGAAATCAGGATTGTGGCCTTCTTCCCACTGGACGATAAGCCAGGAATATGGGTAGTCTTTAGAAGGATTGCCTTTAAATACCGGGAAAGAAATAGGTACATTTAAATATTTAGCAATTTTAGGTAACCACATATATTCTTTATTGATTTTAATTTCGATGCTACCAGATTCCCATTCAATACGAGGTAGCCGTACAACATATTCTGTACCCAAACGAAAAAGCGCATTATCAGTACCGCTTGATTGAACCTGTGATAATGAAAGATCAGCCCACTGTGGGCATTGACTTTTTAAAAGTGAACGTACCAGACATTTATCAATTTCCAACTCATTTTCATGCATTTTTACCATAATTTTTATCTCATTATTTTCTAACACTCATACACAATAACTTCGTCATTTTGAGCAGGTTGTTGATTACGATCAAATGCTTTTATCATTTTCACATTGGAAAATCCGAGTTCATGTAATAAAGCAAATAACTGATTGCCATCATCGTACAATCTCAATTTCATATGTTCTACTTCTGTTTGGATAATTGAATTCAAATTTACTAATTCATATCGACAAATAATGGTAACAACATCACCTTCTGGTGGCAATGTTAGAAAATCAGCAAGGATGAACTTGCTATCATTCTGATTCCACAGGATCCCAGGTACCTCTAATGTTTTATCAATTTAGAGTCGCGCTTTCTGAACTGGATAATCTTCGTCGGCAGCCTTAGTATTTGACTTATATCTCACTAACGGATTAGCAAATATTGTCGCGCCAGCAATAATATCTTTAATGCTAAGTTCTGGGGCTAGTATCGGTGTGAAATATACACATGTTTTAGATACATCAAGTAAAAAATCACCCACTCTTCCTGCATAAGGCATGGCGGTTCTTATAAATAAATCAGGGTAGGGATAAAGCTGATTACCCACATCCGTAAATTTATTAATATCATCGGGTTGTAATTCATCAAGATTAATTTTTTGCGAATTGATTTTTTTAAAAGCACGAAAATAATCATCCAATCTTGTATAATTAGCGCCCATTATTAAATGGTGTTTAGAAAAAAGTTGCGTTTCTTTTTCAGCAATATTAATTAGATCCATCAAGCAGTAAAATTCATTTTGAATGTCTGGATCCGGATGAGAACATTTTTTATTTCCTATATGAAAAATTCTAACGTTTAATTTTTTAGCCATATCAAGATAAACTTTTAATGAATTAATTAAATACTTAAATATAGATCCAATAACTTCTTCTTTGTTTCGATCCAGGTTATCTGGCTGGAATAGCCAAATTGAAAATGTATGTATTCCATATTGAAAAATTTCCTCAGCAACATGTGGAATAGTTGTAACAAAAGACTGTTCATGGGATTTGTCAGCCGACAATCCAAGGCTTTTTGCCCATCTACGATTACCGTCTGCAACATATGCAATATGGTTGATTTCCTTAGTGCACAATGTCAGAGTACCAATAATATTTGAAATTTCGGGATCATTTTCTGCGTTTGGCAGTTGAGTTAGATTATTTCGCCAATGAATAAGTTGCTCTTCACTAACTAGTTTAGTTTTTACAAAATTTTTGATTAAAAAGGAAACATCAGATAGCATAGAATAATTATTTGTTTTTTCGAAAACCATTTGTTGTAGTTTTAGTCTGCCACCTGGAAAACAATCTAATATCCTTAATGAGATTTCTGGACGTTGTGAAAAAAACATTTCGCGGGAAACTGATATTTCAGTTAGGTTGCTTTCCTGTTTGTTATTCTTAGGATTCAATACCGTATATTCTATAGTGCTTCGCATTTATTTCCCCCTTCTAAAAAATAAGAAATTAAGTAATAGTTTTATTTTCTAATCATCAATCTTTTTGAGTATTCGTGTTTATTTGTTTCTGTATTTTTTTAAGCTTTATAAGTTTTTTTTGTTAAAGTAACAATACGGTATAAATACAGTATTGTTGGACTGATAAAGAGAAAAATCATGTTAATTCATAGAGTCAAAAGCAGGCGGGTTTTCAACTAAATTGAAAAAATAAAAAAGCTTTTATTAAAAATTCAATATGCGCATTAATTTTGTAACTAACTCAACCTTATTATTACACTCCAGTTTTAATTTTATATTTGTTAGATAATATTCTACTGTTCTAGGTGATAAACCAAGAGACCTTGCAATTTCTTTTGCCGTTTTACCATTCATTAAAAGCTTAGCGCATTCCATTTGACGATTAGTTAGTTTTGATTCGTTTGAAATAATTTTGAAGTGTTGCTGATTATCTATAGGATTTTCGACAATCGGTAAGGTAATTCTATTTTTTGGCAGTTTAATCTGAGTTATGATTTCATTAGCTTGTAATTTGTAACTCCTAATGAACTTCTTAATAATATTCATCTTGTTAGCAATAATATGTAAATAATCTACTTGATCAATATCAAATGAGAATGAATACATATGTTGGCAGTCATGTTCAGTCTCAACAACATGAATAAAGTTTTTAACATTAAAATTTTTATTAAGATTTGAAAAAGTTGATGCATAATCGGAGTAATCTCTCTTTAATTTGCAATCAAGATAAATTCCAGCCTCTAATATTCTGCCTTGATCATTAGTACAAACTGCCGGAACCTGATTTTTATAATAATACTCAAAAACTTCTGTGCTATTACTTAATATTGATATTTGGCCTTTATCGAAAGTAATGTCATGACTAAAACTAAAAATGCCTAATTCTTGCAAGGGATTTGTTATTTGAGCTATTGTTTCTGCTGCTTTTATTGAAAGCATTTTTTTTAAATGATAGTTACTCATATAGTGTCATCAAATTATGGATTTTCCGGTATATCCAAACTGGCAATGGGCTTCTAAAATTGCAGCAAAGTATAGCAGGATGAGTAAAACTTGCCAATAAATCCAATTCATATAGGGGGTCTAAGCGACAACCTCAGAAATTTATGATTGGTCAATTTCATCCCATTTTTCAATGTTTGTAGGATCGGCATTGAGGATTAATGACCTGCCCTGTGATTTGCAAACCAAATTGATTTAGAGATAATGCTCCTCAACAAGAGGGCATGTTATGAAAAAAAGTCGATATGATGATCAGATCATTCGGATTCTTCGCGAAACAGATCAGGACACAATCGCAAATGTTGCAAAGCGACATGGTGTGTCCGAGGCATCAATATACATTTGGCAAAAACGATTTAGCGGGATGAATGTTGATGAAGTTAAACATCTTAAGTCACTTGAATCAGAGAATGCACGTCTCAAGAAAATTCTTGCTGAGCGCGATCTTGAAATAGAAGTAATGAAGGAAATCGCTGCAAAAAAATGGTAAGTGTCCATGCACGCATGGCACAAATCTCCTATGCATAATCGCCTCATATTGGAATTTTGTGAACGAGGCTGTATTTATTTTTAATTTTCGCTTTGCTGATAGTTGGTATTGATTGTCCTTTATTTGAAATACTATGCCAACGTCTAAAAATATCTATCAGTATAAAATACATAATTTTCCATGATTCTCTTTTTCAAAATTATGATGTAATTTTGGTACGAAAAAACCGGGCAGGTCAATTGGCCAACGCTTACGATCATTTTTCGCCCTGTGGTAATTCCACTTGACGTCGAGTAAATTCCAAATAAACTTTCATCGAATACGTATTTTGACTTGAGTGGTGAATATTTCAGCGCGAGTTTGAATGTTAAACTGAAATCAGGTTATGTTTATTAACCCGGTTTCAGTGAGTTTAGTACTTGATTATATTGATCCCAATGCAGGATCTGACCGTAAGCTTCATCATGCGCTGCAACAAAAGTACCTGGGAAAACAGGAAGCATGGAAACAAAAGCAATACTGTTATAAAAATTGATAAAGGTAAAAACCCCCTTAATTGGCTTTCTGGAATTTGGAAGTTTTATATCAGCAATTAATTGATAAGCAGCTCTTCCATTAATCTTCAATGCTTTGGTGCTAACAGATTTAAACGTAGAACCATTAAATCCTTTTTGTATTTTTCCAATTAAATAATGTTGTATACCATTACGTGCCTTGTTATAGAAATCTTTATTATTTTTATTCTTATCTAAAATATTCCATTCAAGAGAAATATACATGTAAAGAGGCATAACTGGCTTTAACTCAGCTGGTGTTCGAAAGTCTATCCAGTAGTAAAGCACACGATTGTTTTTGCTAAATACACCTTTGGCAGTATCCATAAAATATTTTTTGCTGAGAAATTTTATGTAAGGAACATTTACCTGAAAACGTTTCTCAGGGCCAGTATAGACATGATTGCTGAAATAATCAGAGGATGCGTAACAATTAAAAGCTGTAAGCGCAAGTAGGATAAATAATTTCAGGGTAATAATTTTTTTCATTGATAGACCTCATTTTTTGTGTTTATTTGCTGTGCTTTATATCATAACTTTTCAGCAAAGGCGATAGTATACTATTGATGCATTGGCTTGTGTGATAGTTTCCGTTTCTTCACCTGTATAATCTGGGGAAACTTCTTCATCTGTTCCTTTTTTTACAAGCACAGTATTTTTTCTTTTTGCAGCTGCTCCTTTGGTAATAATTTCAGTCTTGCCAGGATATCCTTCATGAGCTTTTTGACCTGTGCCCTTGATAACAGTAACGGGTTGCCTTCATCGAAATGCGTGAACAGTAATATATTCAATTTCATCCGTATATTTTTCAGAAATTTTTTCGCCAGTGCCTTTTATTACAGGAATAAGCTTCTTATTTGAAATTGATTGGGGGTATTGGAACGCATTTTTTACAAGCCTCGTTTATTTAATTTGTTTATTTAAATTTAATTAAATAATTTTTATATTTATTTTAATTTAGAACCATGTATTTTAATAAAATTTAATTAAGGAAATATTAACTGTTTGTATTTTTAATTTGCTCTGTGGCGATTTATAACATTATGTTTTTATATGGTTTTTGAATACGTGTTAACGAATCAGGGCGAGCACCTCATTCGCTGCTGGATTTTTTAATGGGATATCACCTCAGCATACGCATATCCTGCTTCAACACAATTACTGATAGTATATTCATTTTATCTCACAATTTTATGGGATTCGTATTGGCTTGATAAGTATTCTCATCCCATTCATCAGGTTCCACATCTGCATACTCACACAGAATTTTGGCAACCCCAGGTTCAATCTTCGCAACCTTGCATTTCTCACTGCCAGCAAAAAACATCCCGTTATGGTATCCAATGTTGGCGCCACTTGTTTCCCAAAATGCAAAAGCTGCCTGTTCCTGTAAATCCCATTTGGTTATTTGCTGAATATCCTTTTTTCTCTGCAAGGTTAATTTGTTTTTTTCTATGGAATAGGTGTCGCCCCCATTTAAGGACGGTGCTGCCATGGAAACTGTTGTGGTGCCCCAGTCTTTTTTGACAGTCATGAAGTGGTTCTTGATGGAACAACCTTCATGTTCAGGGATTGGTTTATCAAGCCAGATTTTTTTGAAATTGCGTTTTTGAAGAATGTTAATCAGTTTTTGCCAATTATAATCTGATGTCTTGTGAAAGCTGTTTTGACTAAGATCAATTTCACGCAATGAATCGCAATCAACCACAGAAAGAAAGTCATCGAAATTAAATTCATGAAATTCATTAGTAAAAAAATTGCCTGCCATGTTCAGATGAGTAATTTGATTATGGTTGATTAACTTCCTGAGCGCCTTCCAGTCCTTGGATAGAAATTGATCCGCAAAGTTATAGCTGATATCCAGATTTTTTATCCTGGTTTTATTTTGCTGAAGTGACCTGAATAATGAGCCTGATTTACTCGCCAGTAAATTCCATGAAAGGTCAAGGGTGTCTACCTCAGCTATTGCAATTGCTACCACTATATTATTTAAGATAATCCCCAGCCCTGGAGAAGCAACTGAAGAGGCTTGAAGAATGGCGGTATTTCTCATGCATAACCTGACTGGTCTTGCTGCAACGATTGCTTTCGGAATAACTTCGTAGTCGGTACATCTGTCGACTCCACTTACCCAGATATTGGATAGGTTTAATTCTTCTGGATGCGTTAATTTCAATCCAATATATAAATTATCATAAGTTTTTTTATGGGATGGATTATAAAAAATATTATCGAAACCTTTTCCCTGGCTTAAATTACAAGGATAAATTCCAGAACCAGATAAATTTAAAATTCTTTCCTGCTGCTTTTTCTTCGTTAACCCCAGGCAAATATATTCTCCTGCCGTGGAATACTTATTAAAATTGGAAGGAGTATATTTCAGTAATTGATATTCATTCAAAACATCTGCGAGATAAGCGGCAACAAAATAAAAGTTGTTTTCTTTCTTGATCGCCTTGCGAATTATGTCATCCGGATTTTCTTCAGAAGCATTTTTTAATGGATGAGAAATATCAGTATCTTCTCGATTTTTCCATGCGGAAATTACCTCGTTACTCAAAAATTCAGATAAATAAGCTTCGAAGGATAATGGCTTCTCATTATATTTTTGTTCGTGTAATTCAATTATAAGTTTTTTGAATTCCGGGTCTGCTTCATAACGTGATTTCATGGGATGCGCTTTATTTTTAAAAATTAAGAAGGCTACTTTATATAAGGCAATCAATATTGTCCATATGCGTTAAAAATAATCACAAAAGCCATATGTTACTCATTTTATTTTCAATGGCTGCAATGTTGTTTTTTTCAACAACGCAAGCAGCTTCATTATCAGCAGTAGAAAAACAAATTAGTAAATATATAACTCGGCAAAAAGACCAACAGCTTTCCTTATTAGAAAATTTAGTCAATATTAATAGTGGTACTGCTAATATTTCCGGTGTTCATCAGGTTGGAGAAATTTTACGATTGCAGTTTGAGCAACCAGGATTTAAAACGCGATGGGTAGAAGAACCTGCTAATATGCACCGAGCAGCTACATTGATTGCAGAGCATAAAGGTACAACTGGAAAGAAACTACTATTCATAGGTCATTTAGATACAGTTTTTCCAAAAGATAGTCTATTTCAAAAATTTGAGCGACATGAAAATATTGCCATAGGGCCAGGCGTAATTGATAACAATTGCGTGTATTGCAAGACTTACAGGATCATAACCTTTTTCTTCCATTTAATTTCCCTCAACTCGACATTCAGATCATCCATGTTTTTACAAGACCATTGTCGATGTGGAAAACCAATCGGGTTGCTTCTTTGGCAGCATCCCGTCTGAAAAGAAAAAATTGATAAATCTTCTCGCGAAATTGTTTAACACGATTTACAATTGCATCCGGTATGAGGCAACACTCCTTTAGCTTTTTTCTCGGCAGAAAAAATCAGGATATTAGCGTTGTTCCATGCTCATATAAAGCACTATTAATCAATTTTAAGAGAATAAATTTATGATTAAAAAAATATATGGTCTTACTGAAAAAGGAGAACAAGTAGAGCTAGAGTTTAAGCAGTTTCTAATGGTCACAGATAATGATAGTAATTTAACAATTGATACAGCCATTCAAAAACATCCAGAAAATCCTGATTTGTTACTTCATATTGATACTGGTCCAACCGTGCAGGATAAATTACACGGAGATAACTACTGTATCATCCCCACTGAAGGTCATCGGTATTTTAATATCTTGCCTGGCGCATCAAATATGGTGTTTATAAAAGTTGTTCGTAAGAGCCCAATGAAGTAGAACTTTCTCCAAAGTTAATAAGGATTTGAATGATGAAAATATTTTTTTTAGTAGTAATAGGTGTGCTTCTCTCTTGTGGTCAGTATGCTTACGCAAAAATAATTGTGTTAAATAATCAAAATCCAGATATATGCCGGCAACAAATCATACAAGCTGGAGACCATCACCCAGTAGTGCTTTCATATATCAAAGATTGCACTTGGGCCAAGAAAGTAATGCCTCTCTATGAACAAGCCTCAAATGAATCTCCTGACAGGGCATTCTTTTCTTATGTATTTAATGATGATGAAAGTAATGCATATATGAATGCCAAAACAGCTCATGATTGCCTGGGTATTATTCCTATCAGATCTCCATCTTTTTATATGTTTAATGTCTTTACAGGTAAAATGGGCATGATTTTTGGTGAAATGAAGCAAGGATTAGATGGTAGTGCAACTTTAGAAGATATACGAAAATTTTCCAGCTATGATTTCAATATCAAATATACTGCACTCAAAACCAAATTATAACAATATATCATCATGTCCTTTCTGAAACCCGCAGGAAGGGCATGTAAAAACAGGCTAATTAACGGTGGCAACGTAGATTAAATTTTATATTAATTTAGGCAAACGGCCGTGCTGTAATGATGAGCTTTTTTGTCCAAAGTAAATTATTATATTTGAATGAGAATCACAGTGATTACCATATGTGTGGAAAATTGAGCGGTTATTAATAACTGTAGATCATGTAACAAAAACCGTCGCTATTATGACAGAGTTCTTGTTGCCTTAAATGTGTAACGCCCCCCTAAAATTTGAGTGAATTGTAGAAAATCAAATGTCAAGTCACCGAAGTTATTTAATCCATCGAGTATGGTTGCGGGTAATTTCATTACTCAATTTAATAATACTTAATAGTGATTTAATTTCAGTAGTTGTAATATGTCTTTTAAAATAGATAGCTAATCCATTAATTTTCAAAATACGTAACAATGTCATCTTATCGGATTTGAATTTGCTAACCAATTTGTCATTCAATTTATTTTTATTACATAAAAAATTAACAACCGCATCCAAATGAGCAATCAAAGATTTGATATTGTTAATATCATCAAGTGTTAAATTATTATCTTGTTTTTTGGAAAAAATAAATTTTAATATACTCATTAGTTAATTGCCTCTTCAAAAACTTCTCTTGGTGTTCAATAGCATGTGTTCCGCTAAACGCATCTTTTATAAAAAAATTATAGTTTTCGTACGCACTCAAGAGTTGCTCTTGTGAATAATGATGTATGATCTAGCTCCTGCTTATGTCTTATGTTCATATTTGCTAATTTCAACATTGCGATAACGCAAATATTTATAAAGCGTATTCTTTGAAATATTAAGTTTTTTAGCAATCTGCATGACTGAAAGTTTGCCTTCACGATACAAGGTTTCTGCTGCACATGCTGTTGCTTCAGATGCTTTAGGTACACCCTTGGGTCTACCACCCAATCGCCCACGTGCACGTGCAGCAGATAATCCAACATCTGTTCTTTCTTTTATAATGTCGCGTTCAAATTCAGCCAATGATCCGAAGATATTAAAAATAAGCCGCCCTTGCGGAGAAGTGGTATCAATCGGGTCATTTAAACTGCATAAACCAATATTTCTTTGTATCAGGATGTGCACAAGTTCAACCAGGTGCTTTAAAGACCGGCCAAGACGGTCAAGCTTCCAAACTACAATGACATCTCCATCACGTAATTGCTTTATTAGATTATTTAAAACAGGCCGGTCAGCTTTAGCGCCGCTAACCACCTCTTCATAAATTTTTTCACAACCAGCATTCTCGAGTGCAAATACCTGCATATCAAGGTTTTGTTTTCTAGTGCTAACGCGGGCATAGCCTATTTTCATTTGAGCTCCCGTAGTTGACTTAATATAGTTCCTTTACCCATATAGTTAGCTTACTCAATTTACGGAGTAATTTAGTAGACTTAGATTTCGATAACCGGTATATTATACCGAATTCTGACCGTTTCAAATGTTAATTTTAAAAAAAACGTAGCACAAAATAACGGTCGTTTTTTTGTACTCAACTATAGACTAAAAAAATGTCATAAAGTTAGCAGCAAAATTCTTGGTGAATTAATAATTAAATAAATGAGAATGAGGAGCGTGTATGTTTGCCAGAGTTAAAAGTGTCAGGAATTATTATGAGATACTAGAAATTTCAAATACTGCAACATATGAAGAAATTAAAAAATCATATAAAAAACTTGCTCTAAAACTTCATCCAGATAAAGCACCTCTCACAAACACCGATCCAGAAAAAGCCGAAGCTTTGTTTAAAGAACTAAATGAAGCTTATGAAACATTAAGTAACCCAAGCAAACGTTCACTATATAATATAAGGCTGAATGAAAACATCCATAACATGCCTGATACAAATGATACTCAGTCATGGAATGCGTGGAGTGGTTTTAATAAAAGCCAAGGGTTTGAGTCGCAAAATTATACGTCCGATTTTTGGGGGCAAGAATCACGCTCAAATGAGCCCACTCCTCCTGAACCAACAGAGGCAGAAAGAAAAGAAATCAACGATTTAATTAGAAATGATGATTCCAGGACGCTTGCCACTTATTTAATGAAGTATAATTTTAGCAGTAAATCATTATTGAAAAAACTATTATCATTTGCAGCGAAAGAAGGTAGTTTAAATGTAGTCAAATATCTTGTAGTAGAAAGAAAGATGAGTCCACACCTTGTAGTTGAGAATTCATCTTTCTTTTTCCAAGGCACTATATTTAAATATGCAGCTGCAAGTGGAAATTTGGATTTAGTCAAATACCTGCTCGAAGTACACAATGCCGATATTGAATCACAAGCAACTACTTATTCTGGTTGTCGAGGCACCGCATTGAGTTATGCGGTAGACAAAGGACATTACCATATTATTAACTACCTTATCGAAAAAGGCGCGAATGTTAATCCAGAAGTAGCGTACAGCAACATATTAAATAATGCCATAGGCACAGGGAATGTATCCATTTTCAAATTACTAATTGAATCAGGTACAAAATTAGGTAAATATCATTTGGGTCGCGCCTTTGAAGAAGGTCATATCGATATTGTTAAATATATATTGCAAATAAAGCCAGGTATATTGAATCATGAATTTTTAAATGGAACACCAGGATGCCTGATTATTCAAAGTGGAAATCTTGATCTCTTACAATACCTTGAAAAATACGAAGCGTTAGATATATTCCTCCCTGAGAAATATAATAATAATATTAATATTTCACTATTATCCGCAGCTGCTAGAAGTGGCAATACTGACATGATGCGTTATCTGTTAATTGACAAAAGCTTGCTATCTGAATGTCAAAAGATAGAATCCGCCAATAAATATATTGCCTCCATGCTGGCCGATGCCGTAAAAGAAAATGGATTTGATACTAAAAAAGTTGATCTGCAAGAAAGATTAAAATTGGTTAGATTTTTAATGGAAGAAAATAAATTCACTTTACCCATTAATAAACTGATTCATATTATTCATGAGAATGCTCAATTTTCCAGCATAGAAATGAATGCTTACTTACAAAGCCATTTACCTGATCTAATAAATAATCGGGAAATCTTGCTTGAAATAGCTTCCCATGGTTTGGAAAAACTACGCATTGAGGAACTATTTCGATTGTATAACTTAAATATTATCCGTAAAGGAAAATATTCGAATTTTGCGGAGGACATTCATTACCAAATAAATAAACGAAACTTTTCAAATGATGAATTAAAATCATTAATCTCAAATGATAATCAATTTAAAGATGATGCCCTTTTTTATTACTGCAACTATCACTGCGAGGGTAATTTGTCTCAATTACAAATAATAATGGAAAGCGGCGTAAATATTAATATAGAAAATTCACATGGTGAAATTGCAGTGCAATATGCAATGAAACAAGGTGGTTATAACGACATTGTTAAACTCCTCATAGACAATGGTGCAGATGTATATAAGCAGGATCGCCGTGGAACATCCGTTTATGATATTTTAAAGTCAAAAAAGGAATTCCAGGATCAGATGGAACGCATTTCCAGGAAAAATACTACACGTACTGACAATTATCAATCTTTCAGCGCAAACAACAATTGGAAACCCAGCAAGAATAACAGAATACTTGAAATATCGAAACAACAAACAATTACTACAGCTAATAAACCTTTAGGCTTGGGTGGAAGAATTGAACACATTGCCATTAGTGAATTTGAAAAGAAAATAGGCCAACCCTATTTGGAAAAGATTGATGCCAACGAATTGATTAACCTATCTGGGATTCACGAAAATATTACTGGTAATCTGACTTCACAACAGCTAAAAAAACAGCTTGAGTCAATCCTGAAGAATCCAGGACAAGATTTGGTGGTATGCAAAATTAACGATTCTGTTGGCTATGGTGTGTTCTCTTCAAATGATATTCCAAAAGACACTGTGTTATGTTTTTATTCTGGAACACTAATCAATTCAACAAAGGTAAATATTGAGAGTGATCATGCTATTGGATACCATGGAATAAATGCTTCTTTTAGTACAAAAAACCACCGTGGAATAGCTAGTTTCTTTCAGCACCTACCATCAGCAAAAAAACTTCCTAACGCTAAAATTTTTAGTCAACTATTACAATCGATGGGACAACATGTCTCCGAAAAAGATTTAAAAATTAATGATGAATTATATTCAACTAAATTTATCGATAAAAATTTAGAAAAATCTCTGGCAGTCGAAAATATTCGTCGTGAATTTGTCTGCTTCAATGGAATTCCAATTGTTCTGTTTGTTACGAACAGTAACATTAAAGCTGGTGAGCAACTTGGCTTTAATCATGGAAAGGATTACTGGTTAAGCAGAAATATTATTCCTGAGCTATTTGATAAATCTGGTACTGTTATTCCAGAATCCGCATATGTAAGGACGTTCTATCAATTAAAATTTGATGGATGTATCTACACAGGCGACTTATCGCCTCTTATCCAGCAATTAAAGGTGGGGAAAAAACAGATAGAATTGATAGATGACAATAATATGACTAAAAAAATTGATTCATCTATCGTATTAAGTGAATTACTTCGGGTGCATGGATTAACAGAAGATCAATATAAATCACTTCAAAAATCTTTCTCTCCTTTTCAATCAAGTAGTTCGTTATTCGAAACCACGGAAATTCAAATGCTGGTTAAAAAATATAGTTTACCTGACAACAGCCAAGCATCACTAGAAAAAGGTTTAAGAAAGGCAGCCACCAACAACAATATTGATGACTTAAAAAAGTTTATTAAATTGGTTAAAAATATTAATGCACAAGACACTAATCCTAATGTACAGCGAACAGCTCTTCACTGGGCTGCCATTAAAGGACATGATACCTGCTACAATCTGTTACTAGAGTCAGGTGCCGACCGTAACATTCCCGATAAAAAAGGCGAAACAGCACTTGCATATTTAAAAACATTTGATCATAAGATATAACATAGCAGCACCCTAATTTGAGAGTTATTTACGCATGCAGCGAAATTATTTTTTTGAGTACACGAATAAACCCAATACTGAAGATTTTCTTATCCCTACTCAAGAGGATTTTGAAGAAAAGTATAAAGATTATTTTAATGAATTACGTAATGCGGCCAAATATGATAAATTAACTATCATTGAAAAATTCAAAAGTACTTTGTTGAAATCGCAATTTTTAAAGTTACTTCATGACAAAAATAACGAATATTCTGACTGTGCAATTATCCATTACGCGGCAAAATACAATAGGCCTCAAGCAATTCAGGCTTTGGTTGGTCATTTAAATATTGAAGAAAGACTAGGAGTTTTTCTTTTATCGTACAAAACAAAATGTACGACACTTCACTTTACTTCTACTATCAATGTTACAGATGATTCAAACTGCAGTTTTGAAGCAGCATCCAGGATAAAGGAATTATTGTATTTGGATGAGAATCACAGTTTTTGGCTAATCTTATTATCAGCACAACAAGAATGTTTAGATACTGCTGTTCACTATGCAGCGAGGCAAAATGAAGCAAAATTATTAAATCTACTATCGGGTGGATTATCTTCTGATGAATGGCTAAGTATTCTTTCAATTCCAAATGATAATAACAGAACTGCTATGCATGTATATTTTATTAATATGAATAAAACAATTGACGGTTCACAAAAAGAGTTTATTTCTGCATTTCGTGGCAGCATAAAAGATGAGGCATGGGTAAATTTTCTAATATCCAAAAAAGTTTTACAAAATCTTAGCCCTGATAATCAGTTAGAGCATTATTGTTTCCAACAGATCGTATGGGGTTTATCGTCTGAATTAGCTGATAGATTAATGAGTAGCTGGCAAACATCAAAATTAAATATTACTGGAAGTAAATTTAAATCATTCTAAACAATGCTTGTGTTGCATTTACGGCGGATGCTGCTTGTACCCTTCTTATTTAACCATACGTAGTAAAGCCGCCTGGCATGTCGATCAATCCCGTTTAGTGGCGATCGTAGCTCATTCAATAAATCGAAAATATTTAACTTTAAAAATTTAATTACTTTAATTACCATATGTGTGAAAAATTGAGCGGTTATTTGCAACTGTAGATCATGTAACAAAAACCGTCGTTTGCTGGATTAATATAAGCTGGGTACACATGAAAAATTATTTTATTTTTTTATAACTGGGTTTGTTTTTCTCGCGACAACACTAGCTTATGGCTCACCTGAAAAAACCCATCGCGATTCCGAATTTGCTAATGAAAAAGTCAATGTTTGGAAAACGACTATTTTTTCGGGAGCTCATCAGAAATTAAAAATGCATAGACATGATTATGACAGAGTTCTTGTTGCCTTTAATGAAGGTGTGCTTAAAATAAAGAATGATAATGGAAAAGTTCATTATTTAAAGCTAGTAAAGGATGCGGCATATTTTTTGAAAAAAGATGTTCCTAATGAATTGCATTCAGATGAAAATATAACTAATCATCCAATAAATGTTTTGGTTGTCGAGCTAAAATAGCAATGCCGCACAAATCCCCTCATATTTCAAGCACATCATTGATTTGTTTCACGCATTAGTTGTAGAATAAAAAATATTTTTTTATCTAAAAATGGAATTATGTCTTTACTTCAGAGAAGAAAACACAAGTGGTTTTGCCTTACCCTATTGTTGTTTGCCAATGCTGCAAATGCAGCTAATATCAAACATTGGGACTTTAAAGACATGGAAATTTCAGGAGCGGGAGGTGGCGATTGGTATCAGAGACGAGATGCGAGTCTTATTGTTTCCCCTTTTGAAACCGATAGTATTAAAACGCTTCAAAGCTCATTTCAAGGCTCCTGGAAAATTGGTTTGAATTATTCATTCTGTGAAAAAACCTTACCATACTTAAATAAGTTATTACTTGGTCTGAATGTATATCAAACTTCTACAATTCTTTCTGGCGCTGTTTTGCAGTATGAACTACCTCAATTCAACAATTATCATTTTAAAGCACCGATTAAAAGCACTCGCTTGATGTTGGATTTAAGGCCTGGATTTTTTACCTGGCGCTCGATGGAGCCCTACGCAATTTTAGGAATAGGAGTGGCCTGGAATTCAATGTCTTACAGGGAAACAGTGACTGCTTCAGACGTCAATGCCGATAGCGCAATGGTATTATCCAGGCACACTACTTCTTCCCTTGCATGGAATTTTGGTGCTGGTTCTAAAGTAGCGCTTACTGATAAATTAAGTGTTAGCCTGGAATATATTTATGCTATTTTGGGGCACGGCTCTCCCACTCATGGCCCGGGAGTCGTTCGTTTAGAAACAACACCCAATTTTACACTTCAAAGTCAAAGTATTTTGTTAGGACTTAGTTTGCGGCTTTAGCTAATAAGGATTTCTTATGAAACGGGCAGTTGCATTTGGCATAATTTCGCTGTTTTGCTCATCGACTTTTGCTACAGCCCCGGTAGTGCTTTCCGAACCTTCACCTGCTATTTCATCTCTTTACACTGCCAATACTTTAAATATTGTGATTTATACAGTCAGGAATAATGTACCCAAAATTTTTCCTTTGTCTGTTAGTGGTATTTCCAACGGTATCCAGCGTACTACTGTGCCTGGTGATTGTGGCAATACATTACCTGCAGGGCCATCGACTTGTAAAATTGGACTAAACATCAATCCTTCGAATGAACAAATTGGTTCTACTATTAACCAGACGTTGCAAATCGATTATCAAGGAAGAACACCGTTAATAAGTTCTATTTCTTTCTCGGTATCAGGCTCGGTGCCAGAGATTTTTGCGTATGTAACACCGGATCTCTTTTCTGAGGCAATCGATCAATTTTTATTAGATGGTCAAGGGTTTCTTTCATCCTCGTATACCCAGGCTACTGAGGCCACATCGCCTCTGAGTTTTGGACAAATGACTTTTGCCACAGTGAATGGTGTCCAATATGCTTATATTCTTGCCTCTCTTGGTGCTGTCGTTTGGTGTAGTATTCACGAGAATGGTTCTTTTTATAACTGCATGTCAACGTCATCAACACCTGGGCTGGGAAGTTGGTCACCACGAGGCATTAGTTTTGCGACATTTGATAACCAATATGCTTATATAGTTGATGCAAACAGTGGAAACGTTTTTCAATTTTTTCTCGATTCCTCAGGTAATTTTTCACAATATATTCTGTACGATAATTTAGGTGTTAATGCACCAAACAATATAGCTTTTGCGACTGATGCGAATGGGCAGCAACAATCTTATATTGCTGATGCAAGTGGTAATGTGTTTCTGTGTCAGATGCAAAGTAATGGGACTTTTTTGTCTACTTGTTCTCCTACACCCTCATCAGGTGCTCCCTCCTCCTGGATTCCTTTTTCGATCGCTTTTAACACCATGAACGGGATTCAATATGCCTATGTTGCTGATAATGGAGCTAGTGTTGGGACGGGTAATGTTTATAGATGTACTCTAAATCCAGACGGATCTTTTGCAAATTCAAGTTGTGTAACGACACCTACAAATGATGCTCCCCTTTGGAATCCTTATTACATTACTATTAAAACTATAAATGCAAAAACATATGCTTATGTCGTTGATCAAATTGCTTTTAATCCAGGAAATATCTATAGATGTCTTATTGGCCAAAATAACTTATTAACAGATTGTGAATTAACACCAACAAATCCGCCAACAAATTGGCAACCTACTGGAATTGCATTTAGATAGGGTTTGCTTAGTAACCTCATCTTTTTTGTCATCTTGCTATTAAAAATTTAGCTAGATAATACGCAATAAAATATCCTAAAAGACTCGTCAGCAATCCTAAGCCGCTATAATATGAGACAGCAATTGCTAACTGCGCATCATGTCCCACCATGATATTACTGCCAACATACATAAGGCTGCTCAGCATAATCAGACAGCTGGCCGCAAGAGCAACGAAGTGTGGCCGCGAATATTTTTCTTTACGAAAGCGATAAAAAATGAAGGCATAAAACGCTGCGGTAACTATTAGAGACCCGATTGTACCTAAAAAGCTTAGAAGGAAGGCTGGAATGACACCAATGAAAATTGCAGAAATGAAAAGTAAAGTCTTAAATACATCCATATAAAATCCTCTTCAATTAGTAAATTATCTACTTTCTTATTACAAATTTAATCAAGGAAACTGAATATGTCGAAACACGAGCGTGTGTTAGTGGAAATTTCAGATTAAATAAATAGCATTATTATAAATTCTCTAAAAAGAATTATAGCAAGACACCATACCATTCTGATTGTCAAAAACATATGCAACACAAGGTTGCTGAGTTGATGGATCGATAAATAATTTCTCATATACAGCTCCAGAGTCAGTAAACCCAGGTGCACCTACTATCTTCCATTCACTACCATTAAACTTCATCACGCTGGTTCTGTATCCTGCTATAAAATCATTATAAGCAAAATAAGGCATACCATTTGCATCGAGTGCCAGACTACCACAGGAGGCGTAACCTACACAGCCAGGTTTTGCATCCGTAAAACCTGGTTCACCCACGATTACCCACTGCTCGCCATCAAATTTCATTACAGTTGGCTTGCTTCCGTGTGTCGTATCAATGAATGAAATATATAGTGTGTTCTTCGTATCGATTACCAAATTACATTCACCTGTTTGTACCCAGCTTTCTGGCAGCCCTTTTCCAATCGCAACCCATTGCTGACCATCAAATTTTATCACCTTGAGCTGATGATTCTTGTCTACATAACCCAAATATGGTGTATGAAGGGTATCGACTACCAGAGACTTGGCAAATAGACCCCATACCTCTAAAAATTTTTCTTTTCCAACAGGCACCCATTTCATCCCGTCAAATTTCTTTACTGTTACAAGTATAAATTGAAAGTCTTTATCCGAATTCTGAAAAACAACATAAGGAGTATCATTGGAATCTATTGCCAAACCTTCACCAAAACCAGTTTCATTAGAAAGGATATCTCCTATTTGCGTCCACTGACCTTCAATTAATTTCATTACTGCAATGGCAGGTGATCCATCATCATAAATAACCCAAGGTGTGTCATGTGTATCAAATGCCAAACTTCCAGAGGAAACATGCGAAGCAAAACTACCAAAAGATGAACCTATTTGATTCCATTGTTTTCCATCAAACCTTTTAACATAAATTGTATTTAAGTCTGAATAAGCGACGTAATGACTCCCTTTTTTATCTATCGCAAGGCTATGATCCAAGACGCGCTTACCATAGACAGTTTGTCCCACAATTTCCCATTTTTTATTGATGCTGGTGGCTTCCGCAACTGCAGAACACGGCGTTAATAAATTAATAAATAAAAATAGCGTTGTTAAATTTAAAATGCGGCTCACGAAAAATGCTATTGGCATAATAAACTCCTCGTTAAATCAAGTTTGAGAATCATAGCAAAGTAATCATTTGATTTACACCCAATGATTAACAAAGTCGGGTAATCGAGGCTGAAAAATGACAAACACTATGGCTTTCACTAGCCTAACGGTTGCAAATAATTGATAATGATCATCTTTGACAAACGAAAAATGGAGGATTCGGAGATGCGTTATCTCACTAACTTTTTTTTAAAATTTCTTGTCTTGTTCTTCATCACTTGCAGTAACATCGCTTTCGCTGACAACTCAGTCTCTGTTCCCATCCTGGTTTATCATGTTTTAAATCCAACCATTCCAAGCAGCATGACAATTACACCGGAAAAATTTGAATCGCAAGTAAAATGGCTGAAAGAGAATGGTTATACTGTCATCCCACTCAAACAACTGGTTGCTTATTTGCAGGGAAAAAATGTTTCCCTTCCCGCAAAGCCGATTGTCATCACAGCTGATGATGGTTGGAAATCTGATTACACTTATATGTATCCCATCGCACGTAAATATAATATTCCAATTACCTTGTTTATATATCCAGGAACTATTTCGCAGGGAAAAAATGCATTAACCTGGGAGCAATTAAAAGAATTAATGAAAACTGGTTTGTTTGATGTTCAGGATCATACATTCAGTCATCCCAATTTTAAGCAGGCAAAAAAACATATGTCACAGGATGCCTATGAAAAATTTGTTCGCAAGGAATTATTTGATTCGAAAAAAGTGCTGGAAGATAAATTAGGAATAAAGGTTGACTACCTGGCATGGCCTTTTGGTATTTATGATAGTTATCTCGAAGATCAAGCTGCCAAAGCTGGTTATACCATGGCGTTAACAATTGATTATCGTCATGCTTCTCATATCTATCGTCCCATGGCGCAGCCACGCTACATGATTGTGGATTCACAATCCATGCCAACCTTTATTTCTATCGTAAAAGGTAAAGCGCAAGGCTCAGTTGATAAAAGAGCGTTACGTAGCTAATGAGAAATTAAAAAAGAAGAAGCCATGCCAAAAAAAATAAATGCCTGGAATTTATTATGGATATCATTCACCAGCATGATTGGATCTGGCTGGCTTTTTGGCTCGCTTTATTCCGCACACTTTGCAGGGCCAGCCGCTATCCTCGCCTGGCCGCTTGCTGCCATTTGTTTAATGTTTGTTGCATTGGCTTATGCAGAAGTTGCTACCATGTTTCCGGAAAAAGCTATTCTTGCGCGCTTGCCACTTTATACTCATGGGCGTTTGACAAGCGTTATCATGGGTGGTCTTGCGTGGATTTCTCTTGCAACCATTCCTGTGATAGAAACGCAGGGATTAATTCAGTACGCAAATAATTACTGGCCTGATTTAGTAGTACGACACGGCTTTCATTATTCCAGCACTTTTGCTGGTTATTTATTTGCACTTACTTTATTGCTGAGTTTTGTTTTATTAAATTATTTTGGCATACGTTTATTTGCACGTATTAATTCTGGTTTTACCATCTGGAAGTTGCTCATTCCTGTTATTACGATTATTTCATTATTCGCTACAAACTATCAGTCCATCAATTTCCATCAATATGGTGGCTTTATGCCTTATGGATGGCATGGTGTCATGGCTGCGATGTCCAGTGGCGGTGTACTGTTTTCATTGCTGGGATTTCGACAGGTAGTTGTTATGGCAAGTGAAACGGAGCAACCTGAAAAATATATTCCAGTTGTAATGGTGACGTCATTGATATTGACTGGCTTACTTTACACTGTTTTACAATGGGCATTCATTGGCAGCATGCGTGCACAGGATCTGCTACATGGTTGGGCTAATTTATCCTTTCCAGGAGATGCTGGCCCTTTTGCTGCTCTGGCATTGATATCAGGTTTATTGTGGTTAAGTTTATTATTATATGCTGATGCATTTATCTCACCTTATTCAACCGGTCTCGTTTATTCCACAACTGCAGCTTATATGCTGGCAAGCATAAGCAGCATGGGAGATGCACCTAAATCATTCGCATTAAAAAATAAATATGAAACACCTTACATAAGTTTAACTATTAATTTTTTATTGGCTGCAGCGATGTTTTTTTTATTGCATGGCTGGCAAGCGATGTCGTCCTTTCTGGTTGCCTGCATCATGATTGGTTATGCAGTGGGGCCTATTTCGCTGATTTGTTTACGCAAACAACTGCCTCTGCATAGAAGACCATTTCGTTTATATTGCAGCGGATTGATTGCATTTGCTGGATTTTATATTTGCTCAGCTGGAGTTTATTGGGCAGGCTTAACCAGTATTGTTAAATTGTTCGTACTTGTAATAATTGGATTAGCACTTTATTTATTTCATTATTTTATTTCTAAAAAATCACGATATGAACTCGATGTAAAAAATGCACTATGGTTGTTATGTTATCTCGCAGGATTAAGTATTTTTTCCTATTATGGTAATTACGGTGGAATAAAAATTATTCCCGCTTACTGGGACCTCGCATATTTATTTATCTTCGTGCTTGCCATTTTTAATCTTGCTGTTTATTCACGCAAATCTGCAATCTATACAGAAACAATCATCAGTTCGTTTCGTGATGCAGAATTGATACCGCTAAAAATTTAGGAATTTTATTTTTTTAACAATGATTGTAACGATCTCGCATTCTGGATAGCGTAAGCATAATAATCATTATTAAATAATATATAAACTTTTTTTGCGCCATTTTTTCTCATCTGTTGTGCGCATTTGGCCACTTCTTTTAATTCGCGATGGGTATATTTATAATCAAACCATTTTTTTCTACCATGTAATCGGATATAACCTGCATTTGCCGTTACCCATGATATCAATCTGGTTTTCGGCGAATCGGCTGCGCAAAATAGACAGCGCTTTTTAATTAATAGTTTTTTAACTTCGGGTGTAAACCATTTTTCATCACGAAATTCGACCACAAGTTTTCCTCGCATATTGAAAGCAGTAATGGCTTTTTCAAGTCTTTTGAGGTCATATACCATATTTGGTGGTAATTGCAAAAGCACCAATGACAGTTTATTTTCGAGTAATGCAGCTGAGCGACAAAACTTTTTGATAGCACGTTTACAATGCAGCAAGCGTTTTATATGCGTAATATAACGTGAAACTTTTATAATGTAGCTAAAATTATTTTTGGCAAGCTTCTTCCAGCGAAGAAACACTTCATCTGGAAATAAATGATAAAATGTCGCATTAATTTCAACGATATCAAATGATTTTCCATAAAATGATAACCAGTCTTTGGCTGGCAAATCTTTAGGATAAAAAATACCACGCCAATCCTTATAATTCCAGCCAGATGTTCCTATTGTATAATCTGATTTTTTACGTCTCATGTATGAAATTATAACATGAGAGCTGATTACCATTAAAACCATTATGATTTTAATGTACGTGTTGGAGCATTATATTTACCGAGAAATTTTGCGGTTTTTAATCTCTCACTAAACAGGTTGTGTGAAGGATTGATCACAAGATTATATTCTTCTGGCACAAGTACAGAAGGTAATGCTAACGCTAGCCATTTTTGCTGCTGAAATAAAAATTTCTCAGTAAAATCACGTGTTATATCTGTTGCTGGTGTTACATTCCACTCAACAGGTAATTGCTTTGATGTAAATTTTTTAATTAACTTATCAGGTAATTCTATTGAATAACGATGGTAGCTAAAGCCTGAAACTGAAAGTCCGTTATGTGATAGCCATTCCAATGTACAAAGTGAAATTGATGATGAGCAATATACTGTTTTTCTTCCCAAATAATTCCATCTTGCAGCGGTGATTAAGCCACCATCACCGGAGAATACTTTATCAATATCAGCAATTTGTGAAACCCGAAACCAGATACTCATTAACCATACATACCATATTTGATTTGTAACAAGACTTGTTCTACCAATCTATGTCCTGCCTCTGTATCCAGTAAATTAATTGGAGCCTGGTCACCAAGAGAGGGGACATTTCTATAAATCCAGCTTTTTGCTTCATCACTCCCAAGAATTTCTGCTGCCATAATTAGCACAGAAATCAGGCGAACAAATTTTTCTGTTGTATATGTATCAAGTCGCAGTTGTTGTTTTTTGCGGGAAAAATAGGTTGAAGAGGGAATATGCAATCGTTCGAGTATATCTTTAACAGGAAGATTTTCTTTATCAAGAAAAGCCTCCACCACTTCAGGATCAACGCCATTTCTTATCAGGCTGATTTCCTTAAAGGGATTTTTTAAATCTTTCAGTAATGTTTTTACTAATGCCATTAGTGTACCCTCGTATGCTTTTAGTATACTCCATATATGTATTTCTTCAACTCCATATCTGTACTAAATATAATTATATTTTTCAAAAATTTAGCTCGGTTACCCCGCCTTCTCTGCATACACCATCTTCTGCAATTGCTGATTAACACCTTGCAGTTGCGATTTTTCCTGCGCAATCTGCCATTTTTCTTCAGCTAGCTGTTTATTCTGTTCCTGCAATTCTGCGATTTCATTACGTGCATGGTTTAATTGCTCGGAAATGGATATGTGCTGTTTTTGTTGCTCGAGCATGAGGGATTGCTGATGATTATATTTGTCCAGTAAATCCTGATGTTGTTTGCGCACATCATTTTGTGCAGCATCCATTTTGGTATAGACAGATTGCAGGAGTGTCCATTCACCTTGTAATTTCTCATGTGCATTTTGCAAATGCGCATGTTCCTGCAAGGATTTGTCCAGACGTGTTTGTAAGGTATTTTTTTCCTGTGCAGCATCTTTAAGCAATACTTCAAATTGCTGTTTTTCACGCATTTGTTTTTCCTGATCACTAATGCGTTGCACACGCATGCTTTCACGATAATGCTCCAGATTATCCTGTGCGAGTTTATGTAAGCGATGTAATTCATCAATGCGCTGCTGCTTTTCAGCAATTTGCTGCGCGCTTGCATCCTGCTTCACTTGCATGGCATTTGCTTCTTTTTGCATGCTTGTTATTTTTTGTTCGAGAGATTGTGTGTTGTCCGTCAGACTAATCTTTTCCTTATTCCATGTCTCATACATTTTTTGCCAACGATGGTTATTATTTTTATATTTTTCAATTTCTGCCTGTAATTGTTTATGCGTGATTTCTGATTGCTGCCTGACGCTAACTATCTGAGTATCGGCATGCGTTTGCAAACGCTGCCACAGGTTTTTCATGAGGGTAACAAATTCTTGTGGAAGTGTGTCACAGAGCATTTCTGTGATTGAACCTTCTTGTTCAGCGCGCCATTTACGTAAATGATTAGCTATCGTCGTTGTACTGCCTGTGCCGAGGAGATGCCGGATTTGTTCGATGGTGGGTTGTTTGCCTTCGTTCGCCAGTTGTTCGGCTACACGTGATACGTCTTCAAATGTAACTCCATATCTTGCCATTGCAGCGTCTCCCTTTGCCAATTCAATATTACGTTCAATGTATAATAACGTTATTTAATGAATATGCAAATGCCTGGCAAAAAAACCTTCCCCTTGAGGGGGAAGGAGTCCTTTTTAATTACTGATTGGCTGCAAATACGTCTTTAATACGCCCATCTTTTCATCCGTAGGTGTGACGCGTAATTTGTAATCATGCCAGTCATGTCCTGTGCTCCAGACTGTCCAGCCAACAAATCCATATTCCTTGTCGCGAGCCGCATTATCCTTGAGATATTTCATGAATTCATCCATTGCAATCAGACAATTCTTTTGCCTGGTGATACCAAATTCCGTCACAATCGCCTTCAGATTATTTGGATTACCATCCTGATCGACATGCAAATAATCCACAAAAGCCTGCAGATTAAAACCACCATACTGCGGTGAATCCTTGTCTGTGGTTTTCAGATTGGTTAAGCAATCATCCTGGGTACCACTGTAATCTTTATCCAGATATTGATGCACATTAATCAGGATTTTGCTTAGATCGGTAATACCATGATCAGCAAAATTTTTACGCGTGAATAATGAAGCATTGGAAATATCCTTGCCATCACTTCCCTTCCATTTGTATGTTGTCCATGAATGCAAACCTGACCAGGCATTGCCTTCGACAAGAATGTAATTATCAAAACCAAGACTGCGCAATGTTTTAATCAGCGTTGCCTGAATGGTAAATACTAGTTCATTCGGCACATTCACTGGCTCGTTCATGAGATCAAATGCAATATAATGCATGTCGATTTCTTTGGTATCACGAATAGCTTTGTAAATTTTACTCCAGATATCCTGATATATTTTTTCATCCAGCACTAATTTTCCATCCGGACAATTTTTTGCACCGTCAAAACAACCGGAATATTCTTCACCATAAGTTGAATAACGCATATAAGCATGCAAATCCACAATCGTCATGACTTTTGCTTTGGTTAATGTGATCAATAATGGTTTAACATAGGAATTAAAATATTCCTGATTAATTTCTCCTTTTCCTGCACCATCCATTTGCAAATAACTCCAGCTTAATGGAATTCGAAATGTATTCATGCCGGCAGAAAGAAATGCTTGTGTATCTTTCAGATCTGAATTTTCCGTTTTTTCTCCAGATAAATTAGGAGTAGAAGAAGGACTGATGACTTTGCCAAATTCCAGTCCTGATAAATTGGCACCAACAAATTGCCAGTCAGCATTGCTTGCTGGGGCTTTGCCATTCATCAAATTTGCATTCACATCAATCGGTGTCAAACGTATTTCACCGGTGAGATTTCCACTTGCATCCACTTCTCCATTTTTATACGTAATATGTGCATCCTTAAATGGTGCATAACCACTGATTTTTACATTATCGTTCACATCAAAACTGACCCAGCCTAAATAAGAATCTTTTTCATCACAACCACCAAAACGTAATGCACCGCCAACATAACCTTGTGAAGGATTTTTTTTAAATTTGGCAAGATCAATGGAATCACCTGGTTTAACTTTTTCACCATTCACACACAGCCATGGATCTGCACGATGTGCATCTGGTCCAATGCCTTTTATTTTATTGACAATTGTTGTTCCTGCCATTGCTGCATTCATTTGGAAAACAAGACAGGCAATAAGAGTTAATTTCATTTTATGATTCATCATTTTCGATTCCACTCCAGTGTTTATGATTTATTAAGGTTTCAATTTAAACAATCCCGAACAGAAAAATACCTGTTATTTATGACAGGCTATTCCCTATCACCCGCTGATAACGTTTGAGTAATAATAATAAGCAGGGTAATAACATGAATATAAAAATAAAAAAGCTCAAATAATGTAATTGGTAAATCAGCAATCCACTGACACTCATCAATAACATTTTTGCTGCCGCCATGACAGAAGTCAGAAAAGCATTTTGACTCGCGGTATAGGGACGCTGACTTTGACTGGCAATTAACATACCAAAAGCGGCTGTGCTCACACCCAATATTAAGTTACTGATAATGGATTGCAGATAAAATAAATAATGTGCGAATGAATGATTACCCAGCATTGTCAATGGAATAAAAACAAGATTGATGCTCGCATAGAGAATCGCGCAAATGTCTAATGTGCGAATGAAGTTTATGCGTGTGTTAATGATGCCAGCAAATAAACTTCCCATTAATGCAAATACACCACCGAAACTTCCTTGCCATATACCAATTTCTGCCAGGGTAAATCCTGCTTGTAATAAAAATGGATTCACAATTAAAAGTAATAATGATTCCGCATAGTTATAAGTTGCAACCAGTGCCAGCAAACTCAAAGCGTAAGGACGTTTCATGATGTCCATGACTGGATCAAGATAAATAGACAGTAATGATTTTTTAATCGCTGCTTGCGGATAATATTTATGTTTCTGTAAGAGTATCGCGGGAATCGCAATGAGCATACATAATGCCATGCAATGATAACTGAATTGCCAACCATCATAATAGGCAAGTAATAATGCAATACCACCACCGGTTATCATGCCTAAACGATATCCTGCTGTATAACAGGCAACACCATAAGCAAATTCATCTGCCTCCATTAATTCAATGCGATATTCTGCTTCTGCAATATCCATGATGCTGGAGAAAAGTACGACAATAACAACAATAGCAAACAATATCGGTATATTTTCTGCTGTTGGAGCAAGATAACCAATGACTTCAAAACCCAGCATGATAAGTGGGATCATTAACAACATCCATGATCGTGCGCGTCCCAGGCGTGATTGTAAAAATGGAATGGAAATTAATTCCATCAGCGGAGTCAGAAAATATTTACCTGCATAAGCAAGTGTCGCAAGTCCAAATAAACCGATTATTTCCATCGAAATATTATTTTGTGCAAGACGAGTGGCGAGTGTAGTGGTGGTTAATAGCAAAGGCAAACCGCATGCAAACGACCACATAAGTACAGCAAGCATTTTAAATTTTAGATAAGGCTTGATCGTATTCATTTTGAATTAAAATATTTATTAATGGATTGATATTTATTGTTGGTGCCAATTTTTTTATTGGCATTTTGCAAATGAAAATTAACCGTGCGTTCACTGATTTTTAATTCTTTGGCGATTTGTTCCACGCGACAGGATTGCGCTGTCAATAATAAACATTGCTCTTCACGTTTTGTCAGTTTGGCTTTATGTTCACGACGTGAATTTAAATCGAGCAATCGCTTGAGATGGTGATAATAAACTAATGCAGCAGCCAGCCATTCGAATTGGTATCGTTCAGCATCCTGCAAACAGTTTTCATCTTTGCGCTGATGCAAAGTGAGCATCAGAATATCCTGATTCATGCCGTGCACAGGCAATGAAATGCCTTTTACAATTCCATAATCAAGCGATTCTTCACGCATACGCGCTTCACGAATATTTTTTGCAGCAGCAAGTTGTGCGTGCACACACCAGTGATGCGGCAAGCTAATGCTGCTGACATTTTCCAGTGTGCGATCAACATCGGCATAACCTTGTTGCAAATAATATTCATGCCAGATACGCAAAGGCGGCGCTGCGAAATCGTAACGCAATTTCTGGCCGGTTTTGGTATGACCCACATATAACGTCACAGCAAAACAGGAGAAACCAAATCCACGCAAATATTCGCCCAACAGCGATTCTGCCTGTTTGATCGTTGAGATGGATTCGAGCTTTTTTAAAAATTCATTTATAGTCATGCGCTTGGGACTGTATTTTGGTTATAATTGGGTCAAATTATATACATTTTTAATTAAAAAGTCCATTAAGAAGGTTATTAATGATGAATAATCACAAAGGAATAGTTTTAGGGATACTTGTTGCATGTCTTGCAGCCTGTTCACCGATCAATTCAGTTGCACCGTTAGATGAGCAGCAAATCAGGATATTGCTGCAAAACGGATGGCAGAAAGCATCTGCTGCTAACATGATCGCAATCAGTGTGCCACAAAGCCAGAACTGGCTTAAAACAGGTAATCCAATCAGCCTCTATCCGCTCGGACAACATGCAACAAACTGGTGTGAGCGTATTGATACACAAATGCGATCGTATGCCAAACAGCCAAATATGAAAGCATTGCAGTATGCGCAATATGAAATTCAACGAGCGACTCAAATGTGTTTGCAAGTGAATCAGGAAATCAAACTCGTGGATAAAAATGCTGTGGTGTTTTATCTCAGCACAGATCATTGTGCGAATGAAAAAAATATCCAGCAAACTGCAAAATTATTTAATGGTGAAGATGGTGTTTATATGGTGCGATATAGCGCCATGAATCAGTGTGTTGCGAATGCGGAATTTGCAAGAATGTCGCGCGTGATTGAGAAGAGTTATTTGGTTGGAAAGCGACTGTAAATCGGTACACGGTTGAGGTGTGTTGACAATAGGTGTGTCATTCCCGCGAAGGCTTGTCATTCCCGCGAAGGCGGGAACCTATTTTGGATGGGTTCCCGCCTTCGCGGGAATGACAAGCCTTCGCGGGAATGACACACCTGTGTGATAACAAAACTTCGTAATAGCGCATTCATCTTTTAACACACTCTCCTTCACCCTTCCGCGATCACCTTGAACTTGCACAACTCCTGAAAACCGAGGCGGCCGTGTTCGCAACCCATGCCAGAATTTTTATGTCCGCCAAAAGGATTGCTTGGCGTCCAATGATTGCCTTCATTAATATCAATTGCACCTGCATCAATTTGCGCTGCAACACGACGTGCACGTTCGAGATTATTTGAATACACAAATGCTCCCAATCCATAAACTGTATCATTGGCAAGTTGTATTGCTTCTTCTTCTGTTGCAAATGACACAACAGGCAATACCGGTGCAAATACTTCTTCTTTCCAGATACGCATTTCTGGTTTTACATCAACAACTAGCGTCGGCAAATAAAACGCACCCGTTAAATGATCAGGATGTTTGCCACCAATTAATACTTTCGCGCCTCTCTTTACCGCATCAGCCATTTGCTCTTCCACCACATGTAATTGACGCATCGCAACCAATGGTCCCATTTCTGTTTGTTCATTTTCAGGATCACCAACTTTAATTGCTTCAATATGTTTAACCAATTTATCTACTACTTGCTGATAAATGGATTCATGCACAATCAGGCGTTTTAACGCATCACAAATTTGTCCGCAATTACTAAATCGCGCACGATAAATGGCAGGAACAATGGTATCAATATCTACATCTTCAAAAACAACTGCAGGATTTGAACCGCCCATTTCAAGTATTGCTTTTATCTGTTTTTTTCCTGCAACTTCATATAATTTTTTTCCGACAGTAGAACTTCCAGTAAACCAGATCATATCTACATTCTGTTCAGCCAAAAACGCTCCTGTTTCACCATCACCATAAATTTCAGCAAACACACCTTGCCGCAATTCCGGTATGGATAACATGACTTCTTCCATTAATTTACCTAGTAATGGACATTCTTCTGAAAATTTGAAAATCACGGTATTACCAACAATTAAATTTGGAATTACTCCCCAGATAAAATTTGAAAAAGGAAAATTCCACGGAACAATCGATGCAACTACTCCTCTTGGCTCATACACAATGCGATTTATTTTTTTACCTTCTGCAAGTGTAATTTCATCTTCAAGATATTGAGGTGCATCATTTAAAAATGCTTCGAAATAATCAAAATCAAATTTAATATCACCTTTGGATTCAACCAGTGGCTTACCCATTTCCCTCGTTGTCAGCAGAATAATGTCATCCACTCTTGCCTTAAATGCATCAATCAATGGACGCAAAATGGCTATTCTTTTTTTTATTCCAAGTTCTTTCCACGCTTTTTTTGCACGATGAGCAGCTTCGACTTTATTAATAATTTCATCTTGCGAACTGTATTTTATTTTTCCCAATACCTGTAAATTGGCAGGATTAATGGACTCAAGATATTTTTCTGCTTGCCCGGTTTCCATCATGGTATTTTCCTCAATAAATAAAATAAGTTAGGCAAAATCATACCGTCAAAATAATCATGACTCAATGAAGTTATCATATTGATTTTGCTGATATACCCATCACCATATTTATTTCAGGTAAAATATATTTATAAAAACTTAAAAATACGAGGAGTGAATCATGCATAGCAAATGGATAGTCTCACTTATTACCATTCTTGCCTTAGTACTATTACCTGTCGTTTCACAGAGCCGCACTAGACATTATCATGGCTCATCTTACGGCGGTTCCATGCCAGGACAAATTTCATCTTCGGGTGAAAAAGTCATCATCATTGATCCACGAATTCATGAATTCGGTGCGTATGATGCTAATGGCAATTTGCTGCGTTCAGGAACTGTCACAGCAGGTGGTTCATGGTGTCCGGATATCCATCGTTCCTGTCGTACCCGCTCAGGCACATTCCGCATTTATACATTAGGCAGCGAAAGTTGCAGATCACATAAATATCCATTACCTCGTGGCGGTGCACCGATGCCATATTGCATGTTCTTTAATGGCAATCAGGGTTTACATGGCTCATATCAGGTAGTGCGCGGCAACGTCAGTCATGGTTGCGTACGCTTGCATGTCGGTGATGCAGAGTGGATACGATATAACTTTGCGCGTATCGGCACGAAAGTCGTTGTACGTCCTTATTAATTTTATTAATAACGCATGATGCTTAACTGCATCGTGCGTTATTATTTTAATTCAGGCACAGGTTCATCAGATGGAACTATTTCATTATCTTTAATTATCTGTTTAGACCAGATTGAGAATGTATCATGCGCATTAATCTGCATCTCATGAGTACGCCATTCTTCGCAAAGATTATCCAGTAATTTTTTCTCAATCATGATTTTTAAAAATTGAACCAAATCCTGACTGGCACGATGCTGAACAATACATCGTAGCCATACTATTTTTGGTGAATCATAAAACTTCAGAAGGTTGTCTTTAAAATTTTCCAACTGATCCATTGCCGGCAAACAGGTATAAATACCTGCTGATAATAAAGTAATAAGCTTAACGTCATGATGATTTGCAGCCCATTTATCAAAACCACAATTACGATATGGCGCAGAAAAGAAATCGATATTATCCCGTAGAAAATCCAATACAACAGTATGATTTGCATTTTCCTGCAGTAACGCTTGTCTTCTGGTGCTAGCATACTTAGGTTTGAGATACTCTGTTATTCCATCCTTGTTTCCATAAATTGATTCCAGAATATCGAAACAGGTTCTTTGCAATCGCTTCTGCGAAAAGAGCATGGTGAATTTTTCAATAACAAATTCAATATAATCATCAAGCTCATTTGAAACAGCATTCAGATAATTATTAAATTCGATTTCATTATCAGGCACATCAAGACAAGCAAGATAATTAACTATATCCTGCCAACAATTCGCGAAAGACACCATGTGCGTTTCCATATTTTCCAGGTCACAATATGCATTATCTTCTTCATTCATCAATGGTTTTGCATAGTTAAGCAATGTCTGAATAAACACCTGCAAATCACTGTGACAATTGCGATTAAACATGTCATCCAGTGATTTAAGCAAATCATCGTGTTGCTGAAAAAAAGTTTCACGCAGTTCTTTCATTTTTATTTCAGGATTGATTGCTTCCAATTCAAATTGCAAATAGATCTTCTGCCATTGCTTATCCAGTGCAATGGATAAAGGGGTTTGCGATTGCATGATGAGAGACAATGATTTTGTGTGTGCCACTGACATTTCTTCAGGTGGTGCATCCAGCAATTCCATTTTGATTCTATGAAGAAGTTTACTAAAATAATCAGATTCCAGATGCGCAAAACAGGTTTCGCGGATATTCATTCGTTGCATTGTATTAATTCTCGAAAACGTTTTGTGTGCGTGCATGATGGCTTCATCCTTGATAAATTAAAAGTATTGTCTTCCTGACATACTAATAACTATATGAATATAGGAAATAAATGTATACATATATTTATGCAGAAAAACCTAGTGAAAAAATCTCTTAATTTTTCCTTAAGAATAAAAGCGCATGATAATTGGCAGAATAATTATTATTCAGAAATAAAAAAGTTATCGACATTAAAGAAAAAAAATCGCAACAACTATTATTAATAAATAAACAGACAAATGGAGTGTCACTATGTTTACTGGAACTGGAACTGATCCCGTCTCAACTATCTCTACTGCAACATCCGTGTTAAGTGCTGCAAATAGCCTGCCAAATCCAACTTCCAGCGATGTCGTCGGAAGTGCTGCCGCCTGGTCATTGATGGGAACACCACCAGCTAACCCTGTTAATTCAATTTCGGGAACACCTACGAGTCCTTCTTCAGCTATTGGTATAGGTATTGGTCTTGGATTAGTCGCTGTATTTGTTGTTGGCGGTTTATGCTGGCTAGCTTTTCAGGGAGCAAAATTAGCCTATCATAAATACCAGCTTGGCAAAAAAAAGGAAGTGGTGGATAAAGCCAGATTAGTAAATGACATGTTGGCCAAGATCCAAAAAGATCTATATATTCCTGGACTGAGAGAACCAATAAATTTACCTATGCCTTTTGAAATTACTGGAAGCGGTGACGATGAAGAAGTAAAAGCGCTTTGTTTTACCGATGCAATTATCGAAGACATGGGAGAAGTTTTGCCGGATGGCTTATCTCCAGATTTTGCTGCTTACCATATTTATATTATCAGTGCGATAAGCGATGGAAAGCTATATTACTTTGCTGCCAAAGGAGATAAGCGCACTTCCAGCGAAATTCAAAGCATGAATGCCCTTACACTCGGATTTATTACTTATATTCTTTACATTTTAAATACATATTCAATGAAATTTAGCGGTTTCAAGCTGGATATTGCTATCAATACTGCATTAAAAGAATTAATTAATGGGTTTGCTTCGTTAAAGGGTACTAGCGAAACACAGGAATTTAGTCGATTAAGCGACATCTATTCAAATATAGAAAAAGGCATAAAAATTCTTGATCAGAAAAGTGAAAAGCAATGTCTTATGGATAGAACCAAAACCATTCATAAAGATTGCTTGCGCTATCTTATTTATTTACTCAGAACTTTGGCCATGCTTGGAACAACCAGTGAACACTGGGAATTTGTTCGCAATGCTTCACCCGCTGCATTAATGAGTACCATATGGAAAAAAAAATATATAAAGGGGAAAAAATGGAGTTTAAAAACATCTCATGAAAAAGAAGTAGAAATGCCAGATTCATTTTTCAAGACTTGTCTGGTTAAACTGGCTCATTTCAGTTTCGATTCCCTTGATATGAATTTCCGTCTTCAGTCAATTCCAGCAAGCAGCATTACTGTTCCTGATCTGGAGAGATATTGGACCACTGATAAAAATGAAATGAAAGATCTGGAAAAATTAATGAACCAGTTAAAAAAAGAATGCAGTATTAGTAAAAATTTTCTCACGCGAGAGCTTGAGATAATAAATGGTATCAAGGTGCTCAAAGATATCACAACAGATAAAATTCTGGTTGATCGCATGGAGATATTCAAACTCATAGAAATGCAGATTACCATGATCATTTCCTTCAGAATTCTCAGCAAGGAATTGTATGATGGTTTAATCGCATTGGGCGAAATAGATATCACCAATAATGATCATGTTGAATTGTATACAGCCATCTTTGGAATGCTGAATAAAATTATCGAAAATAGCCAGATGCTTAAAAAAAGAATGGATAATGTGGTGAATGATTCACTGGATAATGCCATGCAATTGAATAACCTTCTGGAGGTGCGCAGAAGACTGGAATATTGTAATGGACACATTTGTGAAACCATGGATACAGCCAGAACCGTATTACAAAAATATTTTATTGAAAATAGAAAAAAGAATACTGAAGAACTCAAGGAATCTGCAAAAGCTCGCTTGTACGACATTTCCAATTTACTCAATGAGACTTATGCATTAAAACAACACTCAACTGCTGAGATATATTTTGGAATGCCCCAACAACCAGCTATCGAGCAACCAGCAATCGAACAACCAGCAAAAAAACACAGACGGCATCATCGTTCCAAATCCTGTGATGTTGCAATCAAAAAAAATGTTAGTGAAGATAAGAATGCTGCAGATGAAAAAACCATCGTTCCCCTGACAACTCAAAGTGCCAGTAATTCACCTGTCACGGAAAAAAAGACGAAAGATACTGAAAGAAAAACCTTCAGGAAAAAAAAGCCTTCCGATAAAAAATATTCTTCCGACAAGGACGAATCGGCGCACACTTTTTCAAATGAGAAGAAGAAGCCATCATTTCTTAAAAAAAGTGCTTCCAATCTGCGGCGTTTTTCAGGCTCCGATAGTCAGGCAGAGGCAAGCATCAATGAAAACTCTGCAGTGAGTCAAAAAGGAAGCGGCAACTTGCTGTACAAAATCACAAAAGCAGCTAAGCGCAGTACAGGTTCAAACCCAAAAATTTATGTCAATGACGAACTTTCCATGGAAACAAATGAAATAAAGCAGCAAGTGGAAGAGATCATTTATAAAAAACATGAAACATCAGCGGATACCGCACAAAGCAATGAACAACCCAAATCCGTGACAGAAATAAATGAATTAAAAAAAGTAACGGAAGCAGAAGGAAATAAACAAATCATCATACCTCCAACCAACAAGAAAAAACACAAGAAGCCTGTATTTGCAACACCAACTGAGGAGCAGAAATATACTATTAACAAAATACATAACCATATTAATAAAGTGTATACAAAAATCCTTGCTATGCAGCCTTCAAAAAGAAAGACTCTGTGTGAATGCTTGTATAGCTCAATTAGTATTGAATATCAGAAGCTGAAAAATATGGTTGATGCTGCTCTTTCTAATAATCAGCGCGCAAGATTGGGAAACATCATTAATTTATTCAAATTAGCACTCGATCATTTTAGTGGTTATATGACAAATAATAATCTGGACGATATCATCGCAATTCAAGATCTGATTAACTCAAAGGATTATATTGTCCACATAGATAGACATTCTTCGTCAACCAAGCGATTTTTCAATACTTATGTGGGTAATTTATTCACAACTATTACGCATACTAATTTTTTCAAGATTCATGATGCTTGCCAGAAGTTTTGCAATGATCCTGAAATCAATCTGGAAAGAAAAGGAAGAAATCATAACCTGATATAGAAAATTATTTACTTTCCATCACCCAGACACCGTTCCAGTCAGGTTTGGGTGGATGTTGTTTCAGCCATTCACAACGTTCGATATAAACTTTGCAAGGTTTATCATGCGGATTGAGAGATAAAGCCGTTGTAAAAGAGGCAACAGCTTTATCCCATTCTCGAGCCTGATAATATTCCATGCCATTATTAAACTGGCTCAACACTTCAATCTGATGTGGAAATGATTCTGCATCATGAAAATCAATCACTTCGTAAATGGCAACCGGTCGTTCCTTGCCTTTTACAATGACCTTATCCAGTTGACGTGTGCGATAGGTTGCTTTTAATTTTGCGAATGTAAATTCACTTATCAGCAAATGTGCACCATATTGTTTGCATAAACCTTCAATGCGTGAAGCGAGATTCACACCATCGCCAATGACAGTAAAATCCATGCGTTTATCTGAACCGATATTGCCGGAGACGACCATATCGGTATTAATGCCTATGCCATGATCAATCGTCAGTAAATTATTATCTTTGCGTTTTTTATTAAACAATTTCAGCGCTTTCATCATGGCAATCGCTGAACGTACTGCACGATCGGGATCATCTTCATGTGGAAAAGGACTACCAAATACTGCCATGATGGCATCGCCAATAAATTTATCGAGAATCCCGCCTTCATTTTGAATACAATCCACCATCACCGTAAAATATTCATTGAGCAACTGCACAGTATTTTCAGCACCCAGTGATTCAGAGAGTGTGGTAAAACTTCTTATATCTGAAAATAAAATACTCGCCATCATGCTGGTGCCACCAAGGGAAAACTCATCAGACTTCATCAATTCTTCTGCCAATTCCGGGCTCATGTATTTTGACATGGTCGATTTCATGCGTTTTTCCGAACTGATATCTTCCATCATGATCATGATTCCCAGGCGTTCCTGTTTGGTATTAATCAATGGCATGATGGTGATATTAGCGGTAATTTTATGATGTGCAAAAATTAATTCGGCATCAATAATCATTTCCTGTTGTGAGATTTCTGTCGCGTTTTTTACACTTTCCATTTTTTCAATCAAAATGGGATTAGTCGTGGAAAAAAATTCATTCGCATCCTTCCCCAGAATATCCTTGATGTCATTGAGTTGTGATAGTTTCAATCCGGCCTTGTTGCAGGTGACAATTTTGTTTTCTTCATTTACTGTAAAAACACCATTGGTCATACTTTCCAGAATACTTTCATTATAATTTTTGACATTTTGCACATCGTCAAATAGTGTCGCATTTTCAATTGCCATGGAAATCTGACCATTAATGGCAATCAATTGTGATTCATCTTCCGCACTAAATTCACCATGTTTTTTATTCAGGACTTGTGTCACACCGATGACTTTACCTGCCTTATTTTTGACTGGTGCACTGAGAATCGAACGTGTAAAAAATCCCGTTGATTTATCAAATGCTGGATTAAAACGCAAATCAGCATAAGCATGTGGAATTTTTACTATTTCACCAGAAGTAAAAACTGCACCAGCAATTCCCAAATGATTAGGAAATCTAATTTGTTTTTTTTCAAGACCAATACTTGCTTCCGTATATAACTCACCGGTTTTGGGATCATTGATAAACAAGGTGGAACGTTCTGCATCCAGCGAATCGGTAATGGTGGCAATAATTTTTTCCAGCAGCGTGGATAAATGAATTTCACTGGAAACTCGCGCCATGGCTGCAAGAAATTCCAGCTCTTTTCTATGCGCTTGTTCGATGCGTTCAACGGTTAATCTGCCCTGAATCGCATAAGCTGCCTGTTCCGTCAATGCTTTCACCAGTTGCTCATCTGCTGAGGTAAACTTGCCATCAATCTTGTTCAGCATTTGTGTCACGCCAATGATTTCATTATTGATGGTTTTTAATGGTACGCATAATACACTTGTGGTTTTAAAGCCTGTAATTTTATCGATGATGCGATTATATCTTTCATCCTTGTAAGCATCTTCCACGCTAATGGATTCATCATGTGTAAATGACCATCCGACCAAACCGCTGGTATTTAATATGCGAATTTCCTGATCGAGATTTCCCTGTGCGATAAATGAATATAATTCATTGGTTTTTTCATCATTGAGAAAAATCGAACCGCGTTCACAACCAATCACACTGGTAGTGATATTCACCAGAGTGGTTAATGCTTCCTTTAATGAAGCAGTTTTTGCAATATCATCATATAATTTGGATAGCAATCGATAATAGTTTTTTGATTTCAGATTTTTAATGAGCAAATCATTTGCCATGCTGTTGCTCCAGTAATTCCCGCAATTCCCTGATAGTGGTTTGCAATTGCATTTGTTCATTCCTGAAATCCACCAATTGCGCTTGCAAAGCTTTTTCATGATTAAATTGCATGCCTTCCATTTTTTTACGCAAGGAGAAGATGGTCAGTTCCAGCTGTTTTAGCTGGTTTTCTTTTTGTATGGTGACTTGCTCAACTTGTTTTAGATGTAAAATAGCGTTTTTTTCCAGTTGATTGCGTAAATCCAGAATGCTGGTTTGTAATTGTCGTATCGTATTATTGAGATCTGTAATTTGCTGTTGACTGGATTCCATATTTACGCGCTCTCCGTCTTATTTATCTTTCTTGCTAAAATTCTCCATAAAAGTAATTTGCAACTTTGAATGCAGTTTGATGAACCATGACCACAAGACTAACGCGAGTAAAATGGCCAGTATCACTACCAGCGTAAATAATTCAAACGGCGGCAGGATACTTGCACTTAATGCAATAATCATCAGAATAATTCCCATCATCGCAGCAACTGGAATAATGCCAGCAATGGTAGTGCGCAGCGTAATATTATATTCACCTGATTCATTGGGTTTGACACTTAGTTCTGCGATGATCATGCTTAATGCTTTTAATTTACGATAAATCGCAATTAGAAATGGCAGGGAAACAATTAAACAGACACCCCATGTAACAGCATGTTCCAGATGAATATCAGGAAGTAAATAAGGATACATTAATGTGCTATGCGCAGCATATGAGCCAACAAGAAAAATACCAATGACCAGAATGAGATTAATCACAATTTGCAATAATGATTTTTTTATCGCTGAACGTATGATTAATTGCTCTTCTGTCGCATGAATACTTTGCAACCAGGTTGTGTAGGTATCAAATACCTGTGTGATACCTCGCGGCATGTTACGCGCCAAAAATGCAGTGAAGGGATCGGCAACACGAATGAGATAAGGCGTAAGGAAAGTGGTAATCGCTGAGACTGCAACAATAATGGGATATAAATAAGGACTCATGACATTCAGTGAAATACCCAATGCAGCAATGATAAAGGAAAATTCGCCGATTTGCGCAAGTCCCATGCCCACACGCATGGATGTCCTGCCATCTTTTCCTGCTAAAAATACTGCAAGACTGCAAACCAGAACCTTGCCGATCACGAGTGCAATCGTAATAATAATGATGGGAAACATATATTTTTGCATGATGGCAGGATCAACCAGCAAGCCAATGGAAACAAAAAATATCGCGCTAAACATATTCGTGATCGGCTCAACCAGTTTGCGTATCAATTTTATCTGGCGTGTTTCAGCCATAATTGCACCAATTAAAAATGCACCTAATGCAATGCTGTAACCGAGTTGAATGACCAATAAACAAAAACCAAAACATAAACCGAGCACTGCAATCAATAACATTTCCCTGCTATCCAGCGAACCAAGAAATGAAAATAATTTTGGTACCAGAAGAATGCCAATCACACTCGATACCACAATAAACACAATCAATTTTCCTAGCGTCGCAACCAATCCCGTGATATCAAGCGAACCACTGGTTGCAACACTGGATAAAATGGCAAGAATACCAATCGCAAGAATATCTTCAATAATTAATATGCCAAAAATCATTTGTGCAAAACTTTCATTCTTCATTTTTAATTCATTTAATGCTTTGATGATGATGGTGGTCGATGAAATGGAAAGCATGGCACCCAGAAAAAGTGAATCAATTTGTCTCCAGCCAAAGAATTGACCGATTTCATAACCTACGAGTGTCATCAATATAATTTCTGATGCAGCAGCGATCAAAGCTGCTGTTCCCACACGAAATAATTTTCGAATACTGAATTCAAGACCGAGTGAAAACATCAGAAAAATGACGCCTAATTCTGCGAGCGTTTTGATGGTTTCTTCGTCATGTAAAAATGAAAATGGCGGCGTGTGACTACCGAGAATGACACCGGAAAGAATATAACCTAATACCACAGGCTGTTTTAAACGATAAAATATGACCGTCACGATGCCCGCGACGATCATGATGAAGGCAAGGTCCTGTAAAAATGTGGCGATATGCATTGGTATCTCCTGATTTACACATTTGCAGTATTACCAATTCCGTAAGCATATCCACCTGTATCTTGTGTGTTATCAAGATTGGATTTTATTAAATCATGTATCGTTTTGGCATTATCTCCAATAAATTGTACGCCAACGCCAGGAAAGATTTGATACAGTGAATTTGCTGGTGTAATCCAGATAATTTTGCCTTCAACATTGTGTGTCTCTGGAGAATTAGGTAATTGCAAATCAATATTGACGATGTCATCCAGTTTAAATCCATCGTGATTAGTTGGTACAAATAAACCACCATCCTTGATGAATGACATATAGGAAAAATTTAATTCAATCTGATTCTTGATGAAATAATGCAAATTTTCCGGCATAAAATGCCCCTTATCATGAAGGCCAGCAAGCAGTTGGGGTTTGCGATATTGTACCATTACTCGCTGTTAATGTTAATGACGCACAGCTTGTGCCACTTTCTGTATCATTTGCCTGATTGCCCTGACCTGTTGCAGTAATCGTATAACCTGTTGTGCTTGCACCTGAAACACTCAACGTGTAATAACCTTCTGGTGAAGCTGAAGCGCCACCAATTTGTGCAAGTGTGCCATAAGTTGTGTTCGAAGAACGATAACGCTCTTCTGCCAATTGCAATGATAAAATCGCACTAATTCCATCTGCACGATGACTTTTAAAAACATAAGGCCGATAAAGTGAAACAGCAACTAGTGCACAAATACCAATAATAACCAGTACGATGCACATTTCGATAACTGAAAATCCAGTTATTTTTATTATTTTTTTTCTCATGATATCGTGCTTCCCATTTTGAAAATTGGCAAATACATGGCAATAATGAAACATCCCATAATCACACCTAATACAACCATAATGAGTGGCTCAAGCACCGTACTTAAATTATCAGCAATATAATCGACTTCTTCTTCATAATAATTTGCAATATTATTTAACATCTCACCTAATGCACCGGATGCTTCACCCACTGAAATCATTTGCACGACCATATTGGGAAATAATTTTGTTGATTCGAGTGACACACCCAATTGATTACCTGTCACAATATCATCACACACTTTGTTAACTGCTTTACTATATGAACGATTACCCATGATATTCACCATGGAACGCATGGAATCCACAATTGGTAATCCTGCATCCAGTGTAATGGCAAGCGTGCGTGTGAAACGCGCAATAATGGATTTTTGTATGACGGTACCAATGACCGGAATCGCCAATATAAATCTATCCAGTTTATCTGAAAATTTTTCACTTCTTTTACGCATGATTTTTATACCAAAGACAATCACCAGAACACCAATAATCATCATCCACCAGTAACCACGTAAAAATTCTGAAAAATGAATCACACCGCGTGTAAATACGGGAAGTGGTGTACCAGAACTCATGAACATTTTCTGAAATTGTGGAACAACAAATAATAGCAATACCAGACTTACAACCACTGCCACTACCACAATCGTAATAGGATAAATTAATGCAGTTTTAACCTTGCTACGTAAACTCTGCGATTTATCCATATACTTCACCAATTGTGCCAGTACTTTATCCAGTGTTGCAGATTTTTCACCAGCTCGTGTAAGGCTGACATAAAGTTCATTAAAATATTGTGGATACTGACTTAATCCATCGGAAAAACTCATGCCTGCGGAAATATTCGTGCGAATAGAAACAATCATGGATTTCATCGTGGGATTTTCCTGATCTTTTGCAATCACATCCAGTGCATTGAGAATCGGCATGCCTGCATTCATCATGGTTGTCAGGTAACGCGTGAAAAGAATAATATCTTTTACTTTTACTTTTTTCTGTCCCCAGAAAGTAATACTGGAAGCTTCTTTTGGCTTAATGCTGATAATTTCAATACCAGTGGTTTTTAATTCTGATTCTGCTGCACGAATATCATTTGCTTCAATCACACCTTGCACACGCGAACCCAGCTTGTTCATTCCTGTCCATTGAAATGCCTGTATGGTCGCCATTTATTTGAATGTCCTGTTTAATTCCGCAAGGCTGGTTTCACCTTTTATAATCTTGTCTAATCCTGAGGTGCGCAAATCAATAATATTTTCTTTTTTAGCCTGCTCTTCCAGCTCCATGGAACTGGCATTACGGATAATCAGAAAGCGCATTTCATCACTGATAGGCATCACTTCAAAAATACCAGTTCGTCCTTTGTAACCATGCATACAGCGATCGCAGGAACCTGCCTTGTATAATTGAAACGTACCAATTTGACTTTCACTGAATCCTTCTTTCAGCAAAATATCACGTGGCAATTCCTCTTTTTGTTTGCAATGCGAACACAGCACACGCAACAAACGTTGCGCCATTACCAGTAATAATGAACTGGCAATATTATAGGGTTCTATACCCATGTACATGAGTCGCGAAATCGTATCCACACAACTGTTGGTATGTAATGTAGATAAAACCAGATGTCCGGTTTGTGCAGCTTGCACACTGATCTGACCCGTTTCAAGATCACGAACTTCACCTACCATGATAATGTCAGGATCCTGACGCAGGAAAGAACGCAGTGCTGCGGCAAAATTCAATCCGACTTTTGGATTTACATGTACCTGATTAATACCATGCAATGGAATTTCGACCGGATCTTCAACCGTCATGATATTGTCATCCGGCGAATTAAGATAATTTAATGCTGAATAAAGTGTCACAGTTTTTCCGGCACCAGTAGGTCCAGTCACCAGAATAATTCCCTGTGTACTGGATAATGCATGTAACAACCCCTCTTTTTGTTTGGTCTCCATGCCGAGATCATCAAGACTATGAAAAATTTGCGTGGGATCCAGCAATCGCAATACGACTTTTTCACCATACAAAGTCGGACACACACTAACACGAAAATCCATGGATTTATGTTTGCTTAGCGCTAATTTGAAGCGTCCATCCTGCGGCAAACGATGTTCAGTAATATCCAGATTGGACATGATCTTGATACGCGCCAGTAAATAATTGGCTATCTTGACGGGTGGAGAGGTAACAGGAAATAACACACCATGAATGCGATAACGAATGCGATATTCCTTGTCGTAACGTTCAAAATGAATATCGGATGCACCTTTTTCGATAGCATCAGTAATAATTTTATTTACGTAATTAACAACCGGTGCACTATCCGCATCATAACTGCTTAAATCATGTTCCTTGTGAATATCAGGTACGCCTTCAGCGCCTTTTATTTCCTTGCCACTAATTTCAGAAATCATCATCGTATTCATTAATGAATCGACTACTTGATATAACTTACTTCCATCAGCAATGATCAGGCGAACATCAAGTCCGGTTAAAAAACGCACTTCATCAAGATTTTCAAGTGTAGGATCAACGACTGCAAGATATAACACATCATTTTTTGCAAAGATGGGAAGAGCCTGATGTTTTCTCACAAATGGAATATTCAGGTATTCACTGGATATTTTATCCAGATTAAATGCGGAAATATCACATAATGGCAAACCAAAATATTCAGAAGTTGCCTTGGCGATTGCTGCTGGCTTAATTAATCTTTGATTGATGAGATATTCATTGTAGGAAATTTTATTTTTCGCGGATTGTTTTACCGCATCGAGCGCTGTTTCCTTATCCAGTATTTTTTTTTCGGATAAGTAAAAAGCAAATCCTGTGATGGCACTGTTCGAAGACAATTCTTCCATGTCAGCATTCGTCCAGTATCAAATGAGAAAGGACATTGCTGATTGATTCAGCAATGTCCTTTTAATCAAGCTTTAGCAATAACCGTCTGCAACACAGGTACCAGAAGTTGCCCAGACTAAAACATTATTGGTAGGTGTTGGCGTCAGGATATAAGTATCTGCTGGCGCTTTATTTTGTCCGGTTGCCGTGATCACACCAGCAGTCGTCGTTGCAACGGATGCAACATTACCAGCAGCACCAGCTGCAGCTGGTACACCATTGGAACCATTTGCACAACCTGATACTGAAGAGCCACCACCCTGAGCCTGATAACAAGCTTCAACAGCCAATTTATAAGGGCCTGTTGCCTGTACGACTTCAGAGAAATAAGCTTTTTTGGTGTAATTTAGATAAGTTGGCACTGCAATAATAGCCAAAATACCAATAATTGCGATAACAATTAACAATTCGATGATGGTAAAGCCGCTGTATCTACGTACGAAATGATTAATCCCCATTTTTTTGCTCCCTTTGAAAAAAATTCCCTGAATATCTCTACTACAATAAACGATCCGCAAACTGAAATCGAGTGTTATCGTATTGTACTTTCGAACATTTCCCGCTGAAATCCACTTTCATGCGCGGATTCGCGAGTCGTAATATTTTTTGCAACCAGATCACTCAATGACTGCTCCATGGTACACATGCCCATTTTCGCACTGGTTTGCATCACCGAGTACATTTGGGCTGTTTTATCTTCGCGTATCAGATTGCGAATAGCGGGTGTTCCCAGCATAATTTCATAAGCTGCCACTCTGCCACCTTCAATTTTATTCAGCAGCGCCTGTGTAATCACTGCCTGTAACGATTCTGAAATAAGATTACGAATAACATTTTTTTCATCCGCGGGAAAAGCATCAATAACACGCGATATCGCTCGTGGTGCTGAGCTGGTATGCAGAGTACCCAACACCAGATGACCCGTTTCAGCAGCAGTTAATGCAAGACGAATGGTTTCCAGATCGCGCATTTCACCGACGAGAATCACATCCGGATCTTCGCGCAAGGCGGAACGCAAGGCAGCAGAAAACGAAGATGAATCGCGAAAAATTTGACGTTGATGTACCAGACTTTTTTTGCTGTGATGAATAAATTCAATCGGATCTTCGACAGTAATAATATGCGACTGCTGATTCGTATTGATATAGTCAATCATGCCAGCCAGTGTTGTACTTTTGCCGCAACCAGTAGGACCTGTCACCAGAATCAATCCCGAAGATAAATCCAGTATCTCCTTGACAATAGGTGGTGTACCCAATGCCTCAAGATTTGGTATATCCATGGGAACTACGCGAAATACGCCAGAAATACCATTTTGCTGATGAAAAATATTCGCACGAAAGCCACCCACATCAGGTAATAAAATGGAAAAATCCAATTCAAGATGAGTATCAAAAACATTTTGCTGTACTTTATCGAGCGCGCTGCAAATCAATTGCTGCGTGGCATTGGCATCATAAACAGGAAATTCCGTCATTCGTGTTAATTGACCATTAATACGCATGACTGGTGGCTGTCCTGGTGAAATATGCAAATCAGATGCTTTATGAGTGACACTGGAACGCAATAATTGTAGTAAATCCTGCTTATGTTTTTCCTGGTCTTCCATATGTTCTCCTCAAGCACTCAACTTGGTATCGAGTTTCTTTTCCAGTATAAAAGTTTCGACAGAAGGCGAAGCGACTTTCAGATATTCAGTCAATTGCTGTTTTGCCTTTGTGTAATCTCCCTGCTTGAAATTCAATTCAGCGAGCTCAATCATGGCTTTCGGTCGACCTGGATCTTCTTCCAGTGAACGCTGGAAATAAGCCATGGCGTTCTTGCTATCCGGTATTTTCAGTGAACATACTCCTGCATTTTCAAACGCAGCCGCTTGTTCCAGATAATGTGCATCCTGGGTTGCCCTGACAAAATGTGCAACTGCATCACGATATTCGCCTGTACGACACAGAAAAGTACCATAATTATTTAATGCCTCGCCTTTTCCAGGAGAAATGGCAATAGCTTTTTTATAATAATTCCTGGCTTGTTCCTTATTTCCCGTTGTTTCCAGAAAATAAGCCATGGAATACCATGTTTCAGGAATATCGGGTGCTTGCTCCAGTGCCAGTAAAAATTTCTGTTTGGCACGATGAATATCCTGTCTTTCCAGATAGGCAATTCCCAGACGATCATTGATTTTTGCTGCTGCTATTTTTTTTTCAGTTTGTGATGCTGTATTAGGTGAAGTCTGACAAGCACTTAACAAACAACATAAAGTGATAGATAAAATTTTTTTCATCATTTTTTAACCTTGGCCTCTGTATTCACCAGTGTGAGTTTCAGCGGCCATTCTTGGTTGTTGTTTAATAATTCGGGGAGTCAAAAAGATCAATAATTCTGTTTTTTCATTTTTGATTCCCCTGTGTCTGAATAACGGTCCAATCAAAGGTAATGAGCCAAAGAATGGAACGCGATCATAAGTATTCTGTTTTGATAATTTATAAATGCCACCAATGACAACCGTTTCATTATCATTTAATACAACATACGATTGAACTTCCTGAGTGTTGATCGTTGGAGGACCATACACAGCAGGCGTATTGATGCTAACACTATTCGCTGTTGAACCACTGCTGGTTGAAGCAGAAGTAGAAGAAGTAGAGGAACCTTGCGCCACCAGTAATTGTTCTCCACGTGAATCCTGTGTCGCCTTTAATCTGAGAATAATTTTATCATCCGGTGTAATTTGCGGAATGATTTCAAGACTTAATACTGCTTTTTTAAATTCTGTTGCTGTCGCACCGCTGGAGGTTGAATTCTGATAAGGAATTTCTTCACCTGTCTGTATCATGGCTTTTTGCTGATTGGCAGTCACCACACGCGGTTTGGAAATAATTTCGATATGACCATCTTCTTCCAGTGCAGAAAGCTCGAGATCAAGCAATACGGGTCCTAATCTCGCCAGCGCAAGACCAATGCTGGCAGGCACAGTTTGAGTAGAAAGAATGCTGGCAGGAACATTGAAATTCAATCGTTCATCAACTGGTGAAATAGAAGAAACACTAACACCATTTGCCAATTGACTGGCACCCACTAATGTACCTGACAAACTGCGGGTATTGCTTAAACCAAATCTCACGCCTAATTGCGCTTCATAAGTCGTATCAAAATTCACGATGCGCGCTTCAATGGAAACTTGTCTCGCTGGTACATCCATCTTGAGAATAAACTTTTTAATCTCAGCCACATTGCGTCTGACATCACGCACGATGATACTATTGTCAGGAACATTGATTGTCACATTTCCACGTGTTGTCAATAATGATCCTTCTGATGATTTCAGCACTTTGGCAATAACTTCAGCATCAGAATAATTAAGACTGATATAAGCGGTTGCAAGCGGCGCCATATTCGCTGCATTTTCTTCTGCTTCATATTCTTTTGCCTGCTTTTGCGCAATATCTTCGAGCGTACTGATAAAAAGCGCTGTACCGATTTGTCGTGAAGCCAGTCCATTGGAATGCAGAATAATATCTAGCGCCTGATGCCAGGTAACATTTTTTAAATTCAGCGTCGTATCACCTTTGACATTATCGCTGATAATAAAATTCAATCCTGAATTTTTGGCTATTAATTGCAGCAGGGATTTAATGGCAATATTCTGAAAATAAAAACTGATCAGGCCACTTGTCTGACGTGTATCGCAAACAACAGGAGAAAGTGTTTCAACTTTCAGGGCAGTGGTTGCAGGTGGCATTTCTGGCGGAACAGCTTTGTCTGCAGTAAGCGCATTCGGTGCTAATGCAACTGGCCCACGTACGACAGGATCAGTTGCACCGGTTTTCTGCGGAGGCAACGGAAGTTTGATGACATCTTCAGGAGGCGGTGGCGTGACATTTGCAGATTGCGCATGCACAAGACTGGTGATCATGCTGGCGATGAGCAAAATAATTAATGTTTTAATCCGTTCCATCATTCAGGTGAATCCTTCAACTTCAGCTCAACCTTCTTTTCAACAGACTGACTACCAGCCATTGTCTTTTCTATCACTTCTATGTGGTCCGTATCAACCTTGACGATCTTACCATAGTCTTCTCCAATGACATCGCCTTCATTGACGAGATACAACATGCCATCTGGTGTCATCACATAACCGGATATTTTGTTGTTCTGTTTTAAGATCCCAACGAATTGCAGATTCTTCAGTGGATAAGACTGTAACGGATTTGTAGTAATTTTTGCTGTCTGACTTTTTCCCAGATAACCATGTGGATTATAGACAACTGGCTTTGGCAATGCCCAATGCTGCGGCTTGCTGATGACTTCCTTTTGTTCCGCTGTAATTTTTAACTGATTAATATAACCCTGTAATTCACGTTCACGTTCGTCTGTTCCGCATGCTGTCAGCAACAGACATAAAAATATAATTTGTAATAACGATATATTTTTCATTTTCGATATATCTCTATATCCAGCTTTGCTGTTAGCGGTTCATCTGAACTCAGCGAAGATTGTGTATCCACCTGGGAAGTAGATGTCACTGTTCTCGATATGGTAAATGTGCCGATACTTACCATTTTTGAATCATTTACCAACTGACTCACAAAATTGCCGATTTGATCATAACTACCTGTCATATCCATATGTACAGGTGTTTTATAATAAATACCATCTTTCACTTCTGTTGATGGACTAAAGGAAACAATTTTCAGATTATTCGATTGCCCCAGTTTTAAAATATCATTGAGTGCTGTGGGTAATTCATTTTTTGTCAGGAAATTACTTTGCCATTGTTGTAACAAACCTGTAATAACTGGTAATTGTGCAATATTACCTTTGATCGTGACTTGTCTATCCATCATCAAATGCAATTGTTCCTTGAGGTTTTCTTCCTTTTTGACACTCTCTTCAATGTCATCCTGATAAGGTTTGATATCAACCACATAACCGAGAATGAGAATCGCCACACAAATAACAGCAATCAAAATTGCTTTAGCTCCAGTTGGCCATTGATACATTTTTTTTACATCATAATTTTTCATCTTGCACTATCCTGTTTGAGCAAAACGGATATTGAAATTTCTTGAATTACTGTCAGCACTATTGCCCACATTCGTGGATAACAAAACGGGTTGATCAAAGTATTGTGATTTCTGAATATCCTTCATCAGTTGTTCAATATCTTCTTCTGATTTGGCAAGACCGGATAAATCAATTGTATTACCGTTGCGTCTGATCTCATCAATGGAAACATTATCAGATACCAGTGACACCAGATCATTCAGCAATCTCACAGCACGATAATTATTGTCATAAAGCTGAATAACAAATTTAAGCTGTTTCTCAACATCAATTGCTTCTGTTGCCTTGCTGCCAATCTGATTCAGCACACCTTGTTCTGCGGTGATGGCATCCGATAACATCGTATTTAATTTATTCTGGTTATTGGCAATGCCACGATAATGCAAATGAATAACAGCCAATATCAATAATGAAAGCGCAATATATAAACCCATCATGGAAAGCAGTTGCTTTTTTTTGGTTTGCCGAAGTTCTTCTCTCCATGGCAATAAATTGATTTGCATTTATGCTCCTAATCTTGTCAATGCCAATCCACAACACAGCATTAATGCTGGCGCATAATGTTCAATACTGGCTTTATCAATATTTGCCGCAAGTTTCATGTCAACAAATGGATTAGCCAATACCACCTCTTTACAGACTTCCTTACTAATATAATCACTCAAACCAGGAACCGTCGCAGCGACATCGCCACCAAGAATAATTATGTCTACACGTACATTCGGACGACTGGAATAAAAAAATTGCAACGCATGTTTAAGATGTAAACCCAGAATTTGTTTAAATACTTCGGTATTATCCGCATTATCTTCGTTGCCATGTTCACGCCTTAATTTCAGTAATGCATGTCCATCATACGTTAATTCATTGGCATAAATTAATTTGTCATCCTGCATACCCAATAATGTCAGCATGCCAAAATTCACACTCAGAAATGCAAATGTTTTTCCCTGTACCAGATATTTTGATGTGGTGGATAACGCACGTTCATAAGCATAATAATTCACATCGACAATACGGGGTGATAAATCTGCTGCATGCAAAATTTCAAGATAAGGTTCAAGTTGTTCCTTGCGACACGCGACGATCATCACATCCTGTTTGGCAGCATCATTGGGAGTTGCTCCGGTGACAACAAAATCCAGATAAATTTCACCAATCAAATTGGGAAATAAACGATTCGCTTCCATCCACACGCGCGATTCAATTTCATCCATATTCAAACGATGATCGACAGAAATATTTTTAACAATCGTAGAAGAACGCGGAATTCCCAATACAACATCACTTGCCTGCATGTCCAGCTTGCCCATCATTTCCTTGAGACATTGTGCAATCACTTCCTTTTTCTTGATTTCAAGATCGGTCATCGCACCTGCAGGAAGTTCGTGAATGGAAAAATATTCCACATTTATTGTTTGGTGATTGCGTTTAAGCTTGAGTAATTTCAGATATTGCGGACTGATAACGATGCCAATCAATTCGCGTCGTGCCTTGCGCTTTTTGAATGTCAGCAGGAATTCCCTGACTTGCTGTATTCCTGATTGCCACCAATTTGCAGTGTGGTCTGTTTTACCTGATAACAAGGATCCATCCCCTACCCGAAAAACAGAAATCATCATACTCTACCTTGGCGGTGCAGACAAAATAATTTATGATGGGGCAAAATCAGGGAGTGATGGTTTGAGACGCAAGCAAAATCAGGGATTTACCATAGTGGAATTAATGGTGGTATTGGTGATTGTCACCATTCTTGCTGTCGTTGCTGTTCCTGCCTTTATTACTTATCTGCAAACCAATCGATTAATAGGCGCTTCGCAACAATTATATGATGCCTTGCAAAATGCACGTTCTGAAGCAATCAAGCGTAATGTCACCATGTATGTGACGTTTCAGACAGGTAGTAACTGGTGTTATGGTCTCAATCCTTCTGCAACATGCAATTGCGCCAGTGGAACGACATGCACACTTGGGAATACTGCTGTAACTTCATCTCCGCTTACTTTAAGTACCAGTGGTTTGACAAATAATGCCATCACGTTTGAACCGAATCATGGTGCAGCCAATGTTTCAGGCACCGTGACGTTGACTAGCAGTAATGGTAATGCCATCAGCGTCAAAGTAAGATTGCTGGGAGATTTATTAATATGTTCAGCTAATGTTTCAGGATATTCCGCATGCAGTTAAATTCCAGAGGATTCACGATTACCGAAGTCATGATCGCACTGGTCGTGAATGTCATTATTTTACTCGGCCTTATTTCTGTTTTCTCAGCCAATACCAGCAACACTGCAAAGACAACTGATATTGATGAACTCAGTCAGCAAATGGAAGTCGCCATGCAATTGATGGCAAATGATATTCGTCGTGCAGGCTATTGGGGAAATGCAGATAGTGATCTCAACACGGGTGTAAATAGTAATCCTTATATGGCAACAGGTATGGATATCACCGTACCAAGCAGCAGCTGCATTCTCTTTTCCTATGATTACAGCAAAAATGGCAGCGTGCCTGCGATCAGTAGCAGTTACGATGATGAACGTTATGGCTATCGACTAAGCGGCCAGACATTGCAGGCACGTCCGCCAGGTGCGTCATTTTCCTGTACGGCTGCTGCCAGCGCCTGGGAAAATGTGACTGACGCAACTATCGTACAAATCACCGCATTAAGTTTTACCTTAAATTCCACTACTGTTCCGGTTGGCGCAACATCTAAAACCATGTTAGTGCGAAGTGTAGATATTTCGATGACAGGCACCCTGGTTAGCAATACCAGTGTCACCAAAACACTGACTCAGCATGTAAGGATAATGAATGGCAAATATGTGCCGTAAGCAAAATCAGGCAGGCATGGGATTAATTGAAACCTTGCTGATTTTATTATTTGTAACGATTGGCGTGGTGGCATTGGTGACTTATCAACATCAGCTTTCTGCCGATACCAATAATGCGCGACAACAATTTGATGCGGTCATTCTCGCCAATAAACAAATGGAAACGCTGCGCGATTTTTCTGTGCTCAATACCACGAATGGTTATACCGCTTATAGTGATATTGGCTCAGGCACATCGAGCGCAACTGTTGGCAATACAGCTTTTTCCATCGCCTGGACTACTGTTACGAATACAACTCCCAATTACAAAACCGTCACAGTCACTGTGTCATGGACAGATCGATTTGGTACCAGTCGTTCCGTGCAAATTAATTCGCAAATAGCAGGTTATGATCCAGCAAGTAGTGCAGCTATCAAATAACAGGAAGCAAAGATGAAATATTTATTATCGCTTTTACTTTTTTTATTTCCACTTGCCTGTCAGGCAGATATTTACAAAACCATCGATGCCAACGGGAATGTTACTTACAGCGATAGACCGAGTGCCAATGCCACTGTCATCTCCTTGCCAAAAGCCAATACGACTTCTGCAACACCAACAGCCACTCCTCCATCCTCATCAGAAGCACAAAGCACGACTTCTGAAGAGGTTGCCTCAGCACTTTCCGGTGATAAAAAAGATGGACGCAAACCCTATACCAAATTTGCCATTGCATCGCCGGCTGATCAGGAAAGCATTCAAAATCAACCGATATTAAATGTTTCCCTGGAAGTGGAACCAACATTACAAGCAGGTGATGTCATACAGGTTTATGTTGATGGCGCACCGATGGGCAATGCTTCGCATGCAACTGAATTTAATCTCACGATACCTTATCGCGGTACGCATATTCTTTCGGCCATATTATTCGATAAGGACATGCATGTAATGGCGAAGAGTAATAGCATTACGATTTATGTGCATCAGGCACATCTCGGTTCACCTGCGTCGTAGTGATGGGTGTCAAGCGTAACAGAAGCCGTGATCCGTAAACGTTTGCGTTACCGTTACCGTCTTTTACCTTCTCAAAGATAAAAACCGGTAACGGTAACGCAAACGTTTACGTTTACGAAAAAGACCTCTGCAAGACCCACTCACAATAAACTCCTCAGCACATGCTGCAGAATCCCACCATTGCGGTAATAATCGATCTCATTGGCGGTATCAATCCTTGAGCGCAAAGTAATTTCTTCCGTCGTGCGATTATCACGATAAATAATCGCCCTGATTTGCATGCGTGGTTTCATGTCAGCAGATAAATCAAGAATATCGATACGCTCTGCACCATTAAGCGCCAGTGTCTTGCGTGTCATGCCTTCCATAAATTCCAGCGGCAAAATGCCCATGCCTATCAAATTGGAGCGATGAATACGCTCGAAACTTTCTGCAATGACTGCCGCCACACCTTGCAATTTTGGCCCTTTCGCTGCCCAGTCGCGGGATGAACCCGTACCATATTCCTTGCCCGCAATCACGATTAGCGGAATATCTTCCTGCTTATAACGCATGGCAGCATCATAAATCGGCAGGATTTCCTCGCTGGGAAAATGTTTGGTAAACCCACCTTCCACAGATGGCACCATTTCATTGCGGATACGAATATTGGCAAACGTGCCGCGCATCATCACTTCATGATTGCCACGTCTTGAACCATAGGAATTAAAATCCGGTGGCGCAATTCCCTTCGATTGCAAATATTTTCCGGCTGGACTATCTGCCTTGATCGAACCTGCAGGTGAGATATGATCAGTCGTAATACTATCGCCAAATAATGCGAGAATCCTGGCTTTCTCAATATTAGTAACAGGCGGCGGTGTCATTTCCATGCCATCAAAAAACGGTGGATGCTGAATATAAGTGGACGTATTTTGCCAAATATACGTTTGCGATTCTGGAATTTCCATTCGGCGCCAATCTTCTGATCCGGAAAAAATTCGTTCATACGTTTCGTTAAACATCGCGCGCGTAATCTTCTGAACTTCCTGCGCAATCTCGGCATTAGTCGGCCATAAATCCTTTAAATAAACCGGTTGGCCATTTTTATCCTGACCAACGGCATCTTTTTCGAGATTGATGACAGTCGTTCCAGTTAATGCAAACATGACGACCAATGGCGGTGAGGCCAGCCAGTTTGCTTTCACTAATGGATGAATACGTCCTTCAAAATTGCGATTGCCGGACAAAACAGCGGAAACCAGCAAATCATTTTGTGTAACAACTTTTTCGACTGCATCAGGCAAAGGCCCTGAATTACCAATACAAGTCGTACAACCATAACCCACCAGATTAAATCCCAACTCATCGAGATGCTGTTGTAAACCCGTTGCTTCGAGATAACGCGTTACCACTTGTGAGCCAGGTGCAAATGATGTTTTCACCCATGGTTTACGTTGCAAGCCTTTTTCCCGCGCTTTTTTCGCCACTAACCCAGCTGCCACCAGCACATCAGGATTGGAAGTATTGGTGCAGCTGGTGATCGCTGCAATCACGACATCACCATGTTTTAATTCATCACCACTTTCGGTTTTATAAACTTTGCCACGCTCTTCGGTGCGTTTGCTTTCCTGCAGCAATTTATCAAATGCGGCTGATAAATCTGCCAATTTCACCTGGTCCTGTGGTCGTTTTGGTCCTGCCATGCAAGGTTGAATGGAAGATAAATCGAGAGATACAACATCCGTAAACACAGGCTCAACATGCGTGGCATCATGCCACAAGTCTTGTGCCTTGGCGTACGCTTCCACCAGTAAGACTTGTTCTTCATCGCGTCCGCTCAAGCGTAAATAATTCAATGTCTCTTCATCTATCGGGAAAAAGCCGCAGGTTGCACCATATTCAGGCGCCATATTGCCAATGGTGGCACGATCAGCGATGGATAATGTTCGTAATCCTTCGCCAAAAAATTCCACGAATTTGCCAACAACGCCATGCTTGCGCAAGATATTGGTCACTTCCAGCACCAGATCCGTGGCTGTAACACCTTCCTGCAATTTACCTGTCAATTTCACGCCAATGACTTCCGGTATCAACATGGAAATTGGCTGACCGAGCATGGCAGCTTCTGCTTCTATTCCTCCCACTCCCCAGCCAAGCACGCCTAATCCATTAATCATGGTGGTATGACTATCTGTGCCAACCAGCGTGTCTGGAAATACCCATTTTCTTCCATCCATTTCCTGTGACCAGACTACTTTGGCCAGATATTCCAGATTGACCTGATGGCAAATACCTGTATCTGGCGGCACCACACGGAAATTTTTGAAAGCATGCTGACCCCAGCGCAAAAATTCATAGCGTTCATAATTACGCTCCATTTCCATTCTGGCATTTACTGCAAACGCATCTTTCACAATAAACTGATCGACTTGTATGGAGTGATCAATAATCAAATCCACACTGGATAAAGGATTGATCATTTCAGGATTGCCACCTAATTTTTCAATCGCGGCACGCATGGCAGCAAGATCAACAACAGCTGGCACACCAGTAAAATCCTGCATGAGCACGCGTGCGGGGCGATAGGCAATTTCACGGTCGGATGTTTTATGATTGAGCCAATCCACCATGGCGGTAATATCATCCATTGTGACCGTACGGTCATCCAGATTGCGTAATAAATTTTCGAACAGGATTTTCAGGGTGAATGGCAATAAGGACAGATTTTTTAAACCTGCGGCTTCGGCAGCAGGCAAACTGAAAAAATGATATTTGTTTCCATTGATATTTAATTCCTGCTGGATGTCTTGCCTGAAAGAAGGTGTGAGATCCAATCGTGGCAGCTCATGATGTTTGCGACTTTCCTGTTCGCCGGTTGCCCAGGATGGCGGATCACTTGCTGGAAAAGAATCGCGGGATGTTTCATCAATTAAGGCTTGCGAAGAATTGTGTTTACCAGTGAGATATGCCATCCATTTTTTTATAATTCCCATTGCTGCTCCATATATATATTTTTTATCTAGCGTAGATACCACATGTCTGGTGTCAACATCCAATCCATCACCCAATGTGTCTTGTCGATTTGACTGAGGCAAACCAGACTGCCGGTTGCAAAATTTATCAGTTCGCGGTTTTCATCACCAATCAGTAAATGTGAAGTTAATTTACTCATGAAAGGCAAGTGACCGACAACTACCATATCATCATCTGAATGCTGTATTTCCGCTGTCACTCTGTCTATATCATCATCAGGTTCAAGTCCTTCATGATATGCCGCTGCTTTTTTTGCAGTAAATGCTGCAGCAAGAATGCCGGCAGTTTGCTGAGCGCGATTTTTGCTACTATGCCAGATGCTGGCTACGGAAAGATTTAACGGTTTAAGCCAGTTTGTAATCGCAAGGACATCATTCATTCCCTTTTCTGAAAGTACATCCATGTTTTGTATGGGATCGAGCGTATAATCCCCGTGTCTTGCCAGATAAAGCTTCATAATTTCTTCCATCAATCCATTTTACCAATCCACAAAACTACACGGATTTCTCTTGCAAATACAGTCAATATTTGCATAATTACCTGCTTTGAATTTATTTGGCGGAGATTATCTTGATGGGAAAAACCAAGACAGAATTATTGTCCACAGAAGTAAAGCATCTCGATATTAAAAAAATCGATTTCATCAGCATGATTGAACAGATGCAGGATACGGCGTTTCAGGCGAGGAATCTCGCACGTGCTGCAAAAATTTATGATCAGATGTTGAAAGACGACTGTGGAATCATTTTATGTCTTGCAGGTTCACTCATCAGTGCAGGCTTGAAAAAAATCATCATTGATCTCATCGACAGCAACATGATCGATGCCATTGTTTCTACTGGCGCCAATATCGTTGACCAGGATTTCTTTGAAGCATTAGGTTTCAAACATTATCAGGGCTCACAGCATCTGGATGATACCGCCTTGCAGGAAATGGCGATTGACCGAATTTATGACACACTGATTGATGAAGATCATTTGCGTATTTGTGATGACACCATTTGCCAGATTGCCAATACCTTACCCGCACGTCCTTATTCTTCACGTGAATTTATTATCGAAATGGGTAAATATCTCGAAAAACACGCCAAAAATAAAAACTCCATCGTATTACATGCCTATCAAAAAGACATTCCGATTTTTGTTCCTGCCTTCAGTGATTGCAGCGCAGGTTTTGGTCTGGTGATGCACCAGGTAGAACGTCCTGATAATCATCTCAGCATTGATTCCGTAAAAGATTTCCGCGAATTGACTGAACTCAAAATCAAGGCAGGCGAAACAGGTTTATTAATGATGGGTGGTGGTGTGCCAAAAAATTTCGCGCAGGATGTCGTCGTGGCCGCTGAATTACTGGGTGCTGATGTACCATTACACAAATACGCCATTCAGGTAACCGTTGCAGATGAACGTGATGGTGCATTATCCGGCTCTACCTTGCGTGAAGCTTGTTCCTGGGGCAAGGTTTCTGTCGTGCATGAACAAATGGTATTTTGCGAAGCCACCATCGCCCTTCCCATGATTGCAGGTTATGCCTATAACAAAGGTGCATGGCAATCACGCGCGGCACGTGCTTATAACAAAATGTTTTCGGCGACCAAACAGCGCGAAACAGCGTAAGCGCATAAATCCTGATGAGGTATTTCCATGGCTGAATGGTCTATTCAACAAGCCCGTGAGTTGTATCACGTTACACAATGGAGTGATGGTTTTGTTGATGTCAGTGAAAATGGCACCTTGCGCGTACAACCCAATGGCATGAATGATGCGAGCAGCATTGATTTGCATGAACTGGCTGCACGCATTCATCAATCCGGTATCAGCTTTCCTGTGTTATTACGTTTCACTGATATTTTGCGCAATCGTATTCAAACGTTAAATGATGCTTTTACACAAGCGATTAAAAGCCATGATTATCAGGGTAAATATCTGAGCGCTTATCCCATCAAGGTAAATCAGCAACGTCATGTCGTGGAATCCATTTTGCAAAATGGCAAAGCACCTGTTGGTCTTGAAACAGGCAGCAAGCCAGAATTACTTGCAGCACTTGGCATGTCGCCCAAAGATATGCCGGTGATTATTTGTAATGGTTACAAGGATCGTGAATATATTCGTCTCGCCTTGATTGGTCAGCGTTTAGGACATACGGTTTACATTATTCTGGAAAAATTTTCTGAACTCAGTATTGCACTGGAAGAAGCAGAAAAATTAAATGTTGAACCCTGTCTTGGTGTACGCGTACGTTTAACCTCCGTAGGTGCTGGCAAATGGCAGGAATCTGGCGGAGAAAAATCGAAGTTTGGTTTTTCTGCACCGCAATTATTACAAGTCGTTGAAACCTTGCGTTCGAGAAATCGTTTACATTTATTACGCGTGCTGCATTTTTTTATGGGATCGCAGTTAGCGAATATTGCTGACATTCAGCGCGGCATGCATGAAGGTGTGCGTTATTATGAAACCTTGCGCAAATTAGGCGCTCCAATTGATACCATCGATGTCGGAGGTGGTTTGGGTATTGATTATGAAGGCACACGTTCCCGCAGTTTTTGTTCGATGAATTACAGCATTCAGGAATATGCAAATAATGTGGTGTATACCATTTCAGATATTTGCAATGAACATGATTTACCGCATCCACAAATTGTGACTGAATCTGGACGTGCGATTACTGCGCATCATGCGATGATGATCACCAATATTATTTCCAGCGAACCGCCTTGTGAAATCACATTATTAAGTCCACCGGAAGAAGAACAAGCATCCATCCTGCATGAATTCTGGCATAGCTATATTCATCTCTCGGAAAAAACTGCGCTGGAAAGTTATCACGATGCCTGTCACTGGATGTCAGAAATCAACACCATGTACATACATGGTTTGATGGATTTGAAAGAACGTGCGTATGCTGAACAAATTTATTATGCGACGTGTCTGAAATTACGTGATGACATATTAAAACCATCGATTCGTGCGCATCGTGAAATCATTGATGAATTAAATGAAAAACTCGCGCATAAATTCGTCTGTAATTTTTCGCTGTTTCAATCCTTGCCGGATGCGTGGGCGATCAATCAGGTATTCCCGATTATTCCGTTATCAGGTTTAAATCAGCAACCGACATTGCGTGGTATTTTGCATGATATTACGTGTGATTCAGATGGTCGCATTGATACGTATGTTAATAATTATGGACTTGAAAGCACGCTGCCATTAATGCCACATCAGCCTGATCAGCCCTATTTACTCGGTATTTTCCTTGTCGGTGCATATCAGGAAATTCTTGGTGATATGCATAACCTCTTTGGTGATACCCATTCCATTCATGTTGAATTGCAAGCAGATGGCAGTTATCAGTTAACCAATGCAATGGATGGTGATACGGTTGCCTGTTCATTGCGTTACGTTGATTTCAATGCAGATGAATTACTGGAATCGTATCGACAACAATTAAATGCCGTGCAATTAACGCCAGTGGAATGTGAAACTTTCCTGAATGATTTATCGACGGGGTTGAGAGGCTATACGTATTTTGAGGAATAACGCAAGAAAGCCTTCTCCCTTAGGGGAAAGGTGCCAACAGGCGGATGGGGGAATAAGAAGCTTTCTCGCATCCATTAAGAAAACATTAATTAAATAAAAATATAATAACCAAACTTTCTAAAAATCATAATTAATAACAACAAATGAGGATAACTTTCTTATGCTTAGCCAATTTCATCGCGATGCCATCGATTATGCAGTCAATGATATGCTTGAATTATTTTTTGAGTTACCACCAGAAAATGCAATTGCTGCATTAGCGACGCTAACCACGGTGCCGATGATGGGTGAAGCAGAAAGAGAATATCCTGCATTACCTGAACTATTTCACGATCCCGTCTACGAAAAGGTACAAACCCAGCTTAAGTTGTTGTGCGAAATCATGTATAACCGTCAACCGCAAGACAAGGTTAAATACACTGATGATCAAGCCGATGACACGAATCATGGAAAATTTGGTTTGAGAACAGTTGGAAAGGAAACTGTAACAGCACAAGCTGTTCATCAGTATATGCGGTATAAATTTGCGCTTACTGCTGGTACGGTTGCAACATTTGAATCCACGATTAATAGCATCAGTAACAAAAACAGGGAACCATTTCATAAATTTCTTTATTACAAATATTTAACTCAATGGGTACGGCAATCTTCAGGAGAACCGATACCAAATGATATGAAAACTATTATCAGGAATGCTGCTATCAAAATGGCCGAAGCTGCACTTGCTGACAAGAGCTTTGCTCCCTTTCAACCTTTCATGCAAATGAAAGGCTTGTCCACTAAGAACGAAGAAACATTAATGTCCATTAATAGTGAAGAAATAATAAATTCCCTGTATTCAATGTCACCCAACTTATACGAGCCTGTTATGGCACCTTGTATTGAGAAATTGTTTTACAACAAATTGGACAAATTGAAAGACGATTCTTATCCGGCCGTGCAAAAAAAATTGCAGGATCAACTCAACAATGCTGGCGGAAAATTTTTGAATCTTGAAAATGTATGTCTTGATTTCATGGCAGTAGCAAAAGCAAACGAAGCTTTACTTTCATATAAGGAAATCATTCGATCACACGATGAGATGCTAATTGATAATGTCAGCGCACTTTGTCGGAAGTATGTCAAACATCTGCAGAATAACGATGCAGAGAAACAGCTACCACTGGAAGATGTGGATGCTGATGCAGTCAAGCAATTTCTTGTGCAAGCAGATGAATTTGCCAATGAGAAAAAATTAAATGACTGGATTAGCAACTTCTTCGCTGCGTATTTTGCATCGAAATGGGAGGATCGTGAAAGCCTGGAGACAAAAATATTTAATCTGGTATTAAACCAGGACAAACTGTTTATCGTCAATGATCAGTGGCTAGGGAAAATCATCCAGGAAAATTTCAATATTGAGGACAACGAAGTTGCAATCACGCTCACACCCTACCATGTCAATCGGATATTGTTGCATGCACTGACTACACCGGTTGAAAAGTGGTCTCATGCTTATCATGATATTTTTGCTGAGATACTTAATCTTTTAAATGATGCTAATAATTCTCTTTATACAACACAAGCACTCAAACGCGATTCCTATCCTCAAAAACTTCTGGGACAATTGAACTGGCTAAATCATGTGTACGAGGTGCAAATCAATAATAATGGAGAAACAGAAGAGCAACCTTTATCGGCATTCCCCATGCTGTATTACACAGAGCAGGCTAGTGATTTTGGTCAGTTACTTAACCACTTTTCTCCCGAACAAATTAATATAGTTTGTAACATCCTGAAGGAAAAACTGCCTCAAATCGTCAAGAGCAGCAAAGATTTTAACCATTTACTTTATTTTCTTCCAACTGCGAAAAGAAGTGCTATTTATGAAATTTTCAAAGAAAAACTGCCAAGTATGATCTATACCGTCGACGATTTTCGCTATGTAATTACATATCTTACTCCCGACGAAATTACCACCTTTTGTAACATCTTTAAGGACAAACTGCCTGGCATCATCCAGAACATGGGTGACTTTATTAGGCTACCCAATCACCTTACTGCCGAACAAATTACTGCCCTTTGCAACAGCTTCAAACTGACTGGCATCATCAACAATATTAAGGATCTTAAGAATCTGTTTCGTATTCATTCCCTTCCAGTCGGGAAAAAGAATGCTATTTATGCAAGTTTCAATAACAAACTGCCAGATATAATTAGCAGCGTACTTATGAAACTTTCTGCCAAAGAAATTACAATCTTTTACAACAAGCACTGGTTCAAACTATCAGGCATCATTAAAGATACTGTGAGTCTTAGAGAGCTACTTTCACGCCTTTCCGCCCAACAAATTACAGCTTTTTGTAGTGATTTCACGGACAAACTGCCTGGCATTATCAAAAACATCGATGACCTTAATAAGGTACTTGTGTATCTTTCCACTCATCAAGGAACTGCTTTATACGAAATTTTTAAAGACAAATTGCCGGATATAATCAAAAATCCCAGGGATATCGTCAATGCACTTTATTATCTTTCCCCAGAACAAATTATTGCCGTTTGCAACATCAAGGATGGTCGGGATCTTGGAAAAATACTTTCATACCTTTCTCCCGAACAAATTATCCCTTTTTCCAACAGCTGCAAGAACAAACTGCCTGACATCCTGAAGAACATTAATGACTTCAATATAGTATTTGTATCCCTTTCCACTGAGCAGATTACTGCTTTTTGTAACAGCAGTTTCAAAGATAAACTGTCTGGGCTCATTAATAACATTAATGATCTTGACACAGTATTTACGCAAAACTTTCTTTCCATTCGTCAAAGAAAGGCCGTTTACGAAAGTTTCAGAAACGAACTGCCAAGTATATTTGGACGAGTACTTATGCATCTCTTCCCCTGGGAAATTGCTTCTGCTTATATCAGCTTCAAGTACAAACTGCCTGGCTTCATCAGGAATATCAATGACTTTAATATGATGCTTAAGCCCCTGTCCACCAATCAAACAAATACAGTTTATAAATGTTTCAAAATTGAAATACCAGATATGATTAATAACGCCAAAGATTTTAGTGATGCATGCAAGTACCTTTCTCCTTCGCGGATTGTTGACCTTTGTAGTAGCTTCAAGAAAAAACTATCAGGCATTATTGAAAATCCCCATGACTTGATGAAAGTTCTTGAGCATCTTTCTCCCGAGCAGATCACTGCATTTTGTAGCAGCTTTAGTGACATACTGCCAGGCATCATCAAGAGCGGTTATAATCTTAATGCATTACTTGAAAATCTTTTCTCCGGACAAGTTATTTCCTTGTGTAATAGCCTGAAAGATGCGCTGCCAGATATTCTTAATAGCATCAATGAATTGAAGATAAGTGTCATTTCAATATTGGATAATGAATTTTTAAAAAATTTGCTAGTCAGTACCAACTCAAGCATAGCCACTTTCAATGAATTTATTCTAAATTCCCTGGATGAAAAAAGAAGAGAAAATTTTATAAATTTATTGGACAATGAATTTATAAAAATACTGGTAAAAAATACTTTTGATCATGGATTTACTACTTTAAAAAGTATGCTGCAGCCTTTACCAATAAAACTGTTGAAAAATTTTGTCGGGTCTTTTTCGCTTTTCGTCGGCAAACATTATGGAACTAATATACAAAAAAATATTTTGCAAGGATTGAAGGAATGTCTTGCGCTTAATGAATCTCCAGAGATCAGGAAAAATATTCTTTTCTGCATTTTAAATGTTTACAAAGTTGAATTAAATTCCAGGGAGGATGAGTTCAATCCAACTATGTTCGGTTTTTCACTACCCGGCAACCCAGAATGGGGTATTTCAAAAACAAATAAGCTTAAGGCTGTGAATGCTCTCTTTAAAGTGTTATCAAATACCCTATCGCCTGAAGATGCGTTTAATGCACATAAGGAAGCACTTGGCCAGGGCACGCTCAATGATTTTTTTAGCGCATTAAAGACTGTTAAAGAAAGAGAGTTTAAATCCACTTATCAGATAAGCAGCCCAAAAAAGTAATTTATTTTGGTGAGAGTAATCCACATTAGCCTATTCCTTTAAATATCAATATAAAACATGGACTTAATAGTGATATCTGCACGATCTGCACGATCTGCACGATCTGCACGATCTGCACGATCTGCACGATACCTATTTTTTTAATCTCCACGAAGATAATTTGCCACTGCCGACTTGTTCTATCAAACCTGATTTTTTTAATATAGCCAAATCTGCTTTGATGGTTCGCAAACTGGCAATGTCATCTAATCGATCAAATATGAGATTCACGCTTAGAGACTCTTCGCCAACCAAAATTTCCAATATCTTCTTTTGTCTTATGGTTAATGCTCGTAGTTCAAGTGTCTTTCTTGTTTTTCCGCCACCCATCGGTTCCTTAAATCGAAAAATAACCGCAAACCCGCCAGAATATTCTTCGAACTTCGGCTCTGGCGTACCGTTATCCCGACAATAACCTATCATGCGAGTTGTTCCCGTTCCCCATCCTTCAACCCAACCTATCTCATAAAAAACTGTCGCTATTTTTTCATTTCTCGGATATGACCCATGTTTTTTTCTTAAATCATCAATAGTGAGTTGAGGTGGCAATACACCATTATTCCATAACTCTAATCGATCATCATAAATTGCCAAAGCAATGGAAGCTGAACGATTTTCATAATCACGATGAGAGATTGCATTAACTAATGCTTCCCGTAAAGCTAATGGAGGAACAGCAGGCTGATCTCTGCGTTCAATTTTTCCTTCCTCAAAGAAACTGGCGATAGGTAGATAACGCTGAGCAAATTCGATTGCGGCAGAGATAATACGAAATGCATTACCATAGACGCGCTGATTATCAATAAAATCACCTATATTATTAGTGCCTTTAAACCTGGCTAACCTAATCATGCATTGTGGGTAATTCGGTTTGACATCTTTTGTATAGAGCACAACTGCTGCATTTATCAACTTACCATTATCGATTAATTTAAAATGATCCAGAATATGAGACTCATCATAATCAAGAACTTCAACGCTTATTCTACCCTTATCTACACCTGCTTTAATTGTTCGACGAATTTCATCATGATCAACAGATTCAATTTCATAATTTTTTGCTGGTTGATCTTCCCATGAATGATTAAGCTGACCACGTCGAACAAGAAGTTGTTCATATAAATGCTGTGGCATGATACTTGTTGAAGATTCAATGCGGGCATATGGACGGCCATCATACGTATAAGGAGCATGCCTGCCAGACATTACGTGCAACATGATGACAATTTTATTTTCATCAAATGGAATATATTCAACATTAATATGTTCATGTGTAGGAGGCTCTATTTTTTTAAGTTCGCGTGCGATTTCCTGCTTTGTATTGTCTGTTACATGTTGTCCAATAACTTGTCCATTATTTTTAACACCAATTAGTACAGTACCACCCTTCGCATTCAGAAATGCACAAACAGTTTCGCAAGCACTTCCTAATTGAGATGTTGTCGATTTAAATTCAGTAATAGGAGACTCACTTAGTTTTACTATATTTTGGACATAATCCATATTCATAAATTTACCTTGCAAATCTAAGCGCTAGTGAATTTTTACAGGATCTTTCTACCACAATTAATGCTTTCATCATATGAATATTATGGTCTTTTTATTTTTCCTGATTGATACATATATCGTGATTGATACTCGCTTGATTACCCTATAAAATCCCTCGATTCTTTACACATGCCACATCACATTTCATTGAGGTTTCCATGAACACATTCGATCCAAACGCAGCGGCGGCGAAAGATTCTGGCATCTTCGGTCTTCCTTATTCTCATACGCAAGCAAAACTCGTGCTGATTCCTGTTCCCTGGGAAGTGACAACTTCATATGGTGGTGGTACATCGAAAGCACCGGAAGCAATACTTTCTGCCAGCAAACAAGTGGATTTGTTTGATTATGATCTGGGAAATTTTCATGAAGCTGGTATCAGCATGCTGGATATTCCCAATGAAATTCTGCAATGGAACCATGACGCACGTGCTTTTGCTGAAACAGTCATTGCAGCAGATGATGCGCCAGAACAAATTGAAGCTGCTGTTCAGGAAGTTAATCGTTACAGTAAAAAATTAAATGATCATGTTTACCACGAAACAAAAAAATTATTATCGCAAGGAAAAATGGTTGGTCTGATTGGTGGCGATCATTCGACACCATTCGGTGCAATCACGGCATTTCTGGAAAAATATCCGAACATGGGGATTTTGCATATCGATGCACATGCGGATTTGCGTCATGCTTATGAAGGTTTTGAACATTCCCATGCCTCCATCATGTATAACGTGATCACAGAAACATCATTGCGTAAATTAGTGCAAGTTGGCATTCGTGATTTTTGTGAAGATGAATTTCGCATGATTCAGCAACAGGCAGATCGCATCCAGACTTTTTTTGATGCGGTGATATTTGAAGAAAAAATGCAGGGCAAAGGCTGGACGAAAATTTGCGATGACATTATTCAGCATCTGCCCAATGAAGTATATGTGTCGTTTGATATTGATGGACTCGATCCGCGTTTTTGTCCGAATACGGGCACACCGGTGCCGGGTGGTCTGGATTTTCAGGAAGCAATTCATCTGCTAAAAAAAGTCGTGCAGTCGGGAAGAAAGATCATTGGGTTTGATTTGAACGAAGTCTCACCTGGCGATATGTCAGGAGAATGGGATGCGAATGTGGGCGCAAGGTTGTTGTATAAATTATGTGGATTTATTTTAGCCGAGTAAGGAAGCTTTCGCCTGTCCGTCCACTGCACTGACAGGCGAAAGCTTCCTTAACCAACTCCTTTTGTTATACTTGCACTCTTTCATCACCACAGAGCTGCTGCATGCAAATTAACCAGTTTGATTTACTCAAGACCAGGCGTTTTCTGCCGCTTTTTCTCACCCAATTCCTTGGTGCTTTCAATGATAATTTTTTCAAGAATGCGCTCGTTATTCTGATCACCTATCAACTGTCCACTTCCCTGCAGATCAATACTGAAATATTAATCACCGTTGCAGCAGGCATTTTCATTGTTCCTTATTTTTTATTTTCCGCAACCGCCGGACAACTTGCCGACAAGTTCGAAAAATCACGTTTGATTCGCTATACAAAAATGGCGGAAATTTTCGTGATGCTGTGTGCCTGCGTAGGATTTTATCTGCATAGCATTTCCTTATTATTATTTGTGCTGTTTTTGCTGGGCACGCAAGCAACCTTCTTCGGCCCATTAAAATATTCCATCCTGCCCGATCATTTACAAACGCGCGAACTCATCGCCGGCAATGCTCTCATTGAATCTGGCACTTTTCTTGCTATCTTGCTGGGCACCATTCTTGGCGGCATTCTTGCCATGTTTCATATTGGTCCTGTGCTCGTTTCCATCACCAGTATACTGATCGCCATCGCAGGCTTGATCAGCAGTCTATCCATTCCTGCTGCATCCATTAATGCACCAGCATTAAAAATAAACTGGAACATTATTGATGAATCACAACAAATTATTCGCAAAACATTTTCGCATCGCGATTTATATGTCGCCATCATGGGGATTTCCTGGTTCTGGTTAATAGGCTTTATCTATCTTTCACAAATTCCCAGTTATGCGAAAAATATTCTCAATGCAGAATCATCCATCGTTACCTTGTTCTTAACGACGTTTACCATCGGCATTGGCCTCGGTTCGATGTATTGTAATCGCCTGTTAAAAGGCTCGATTCATGCGACTTACGTACCGTTAGCTGCATTGGGTATGACCTTGTTCGGCATTGATCTGATATTTGCGAGCAAACATACATTCGTCAACAATGGTGAGCTCATTACCTTATTTCAATTTCTTTCGCATTTTTCCAGCTGGCGTATTTTATTTGATTTAACGATGCTCGCTGCTTGCGGTGGTATTTATATCGTTCCGCTATATGCGATTTTGCAGCATGAAAGTGCAGCTGAATTTCGTTCACGTGCAATCGCCTGCAATAATATTGTCAATGCAATATTCATCGTGCTGGCATCCATTGCCATTAGTATCATGTTATTTTTACATTTGAATATCACCGGCGTATTTCTCGTTACTGCCATCACCAATTTCTTCGCTGCTATTTATCTTTGTAATTTATTACCCGAAGCCCTGATGAAATCTTTTCTCATCTGGGCATTCAAAACATTTTACCGCGTTGAAGTGCATGGCATGGATAATTATAGAAAAGCAGGCAATCGCGTCCTGATCATTCCCAACCACACTTCTTTTCTTGATGCTGCCTTGCTTGCTGCATTATTACCTGATCGTTTAAGTTTTGCGATTGATGCGCAAATTGCAGAAAAATGGTGGGTGAAATTTTTCATTAAATTAGTGAATACCTTTCCTATCGAACCTACCAATCCACTTGCCACCAAATCACTGATTGAATATTTGCGTAAAGACCATCGCGTTGTTATTTTTCCAGAAGGCCGCATTACCGTCACTGGTGCATTAATGAAAATTTATGAAGGGCCAGGTTTGATTGCAGATAAAGCTAGCGCGATTTTGCTGCCCGTGCGCATTGATGGTGCACAATTTACACCGTTTTCCTACTTGCGCGGCATTGTTAAAATTCGCTGGTTCCCCAAAATTACTTTAACTTTTCTCGAACCACGCAAACTTGAAATCCCGGAAAACATCATGGGGCGTGAACGTCGTGAAATGATTAGTAAAAAAATATATGACATCATGGTAGAAACCATGTATTTCAGCAGCAATATTTCTGAAACATTATTTCAATCCTTGCTAAATGCCAAATCTGTGCATGGCGGCAAACACCTGATAGTGGAAGATATTGAACGCAGACCCATGTCATATAATCGCCTCGTGCTTGCGAGTCTGATCCTCGGACGCGCGATTGCCAAACGTACACAGAGTGGTGAATATGTTGGTGTATTATTGCCAAATTCCATCGCCAATGTTGTGACATTTTTTGGTATGCAAGCATATCATCGTGTGCCAGCGATGTTGAATTTTTCTGCTGGCGTCAAAAATATTCTGGCGGCATGTAAAACAGCAAAAATTAAATTAGTTTATACATCAAGAAAATTTGTGAACTTCGCAGAATTACAACCGATTACTGATGAATTAAATACCAATGCAATCCGTGTTATTTATCTCGAAGATGTGCGTCAATCCATTGGTGTCTTTGCCAAATTATATGGAAAATTAATGTCGCTCATGCCGCGTTTATATTATCGCAGCATACATGGCATCAATGAAAAAAATGCAGCTTCGTTTGCTGATCATCCAGCAGTAGTATTATTTACTTCGGGTTCAGAAGGTACACCAAAAGGCGTAGTGTTAAGTCATGGTAATTTGCAATCCAATCGTTATCAGACTTCAGCCTGTGTGGATTTTAATCCTTCTGATAGCGTATTTAATGCCTTGCCGATGTTTCATTCCTTTGGTTTAAATAGCGCAACTTTATTGCCCATCGTTTCCGGCATGCGTGTCTTTATGTATCCCTCGCCATTGCATTATCGTGTCGTACCGGAAATGTGTTACTACACTAATTCCACCATATTTTTTGGTACGGATACTTTCCTTTCCAATTATGCCAAATACGCACATCCGTATAATTTTTACAGCGTGCGTTATATTTTTGCTGGTGCAGAAAAATTGCGTCAGGAAACACGTAAATTATGGATGGATAAATTTGGTATCCGCATTATGGAAGGCTATGGTGCGACAGAAGCATCGCCTGTTATTTCCACCAACACACCGATGCAATATAAGGCAGGAACCGTCGGGCGTATTTTGCCAGGCATGAGTTACAAGTTACGCAAGGTGGAAGGAATAGATGAAGGTGGCAGTTTAATGGTGAGTGGCGCCAATGTCATGTTAGGTTATTTGTTTTATCACACACCTGGTGTGATCGTGCCTCCAGTCGATGGCTGGCATGATACAGGTGATATCGTCATTGTTGATGAAGAAGGATATGTCACCATTAAAGGACGCCTGAAACGCTTTGCAAAAATTGCCGGTGAAATGGTATCGCTGACATTGATTGAAAATGAAATAAATCAGTTATGGCCAAAAGGACAACATGCGATTATTTGTCGCGAAGACGATCGCAAGGGAGAACAAATCATTCTGGTGACGAATGATAAACATGCAAATTTACCTGATATTATCGAGCATTTTCGCAATCAGGGTTTAGCTGAAATTGGTTTGCCGAAAAATATTGTGGTGTTAAATGAATTGCCTGTATTTACAACGGGAAAAATAAATTATCCCGCGGTAGAAGCAGTAGTTGCAGAAAAATTATCGGAGTGATAATTTTTCGCGACGTGTGGTTTGGCTGTTACTCAGCCAAACCCACACATGTATCGATGTTCACATTTTTTAATTTACAGGAAATACCTCATGGTTTCTGCTTACTCTGAAACATTCTCATCCAGCAGTTATAATCTGTTAAATAAAACCTTCAATGGTAAAACTCCCAAACAAATAGCCGATGAATTAAATGATAAATACAACATTTCATGGGTGACAGCAGCGCATGTCATTGATGTAATTGATGAGTATCGTGAAGAATCTAAAACCAAAGTGACATCCTTTTTTGGTATTTCGAACACTGCTGAATTAAAAATAGTTGATAACAATCTTGTGTATGAAAATTTTTCTGTCACACAAAGATTCCGACAATTCTATAACTGGGATGAAAATATTGGCTGGCAAATTTTCACACCTTTCAAATTTATATATTCTTTTCTTGTAACACTGCACAATTGTTTTCGCGCACTGACATTGTGGCCATTAACTTATCTCGCGAAAGCAACTGACGAGGAATCACGCAGCTTATGGAAATATGTCGAGCATGGATTTAATGAATTGCAGCTGGAAGATCAGTTACTAATGCGACCGGATTCAACCAGACGCTCCCTGTTCAATAAAATAATGAGTGGCTTGTGGTTTTCATTAGTAGCAATTACTGCGATTGGTTTAGGCACTGTTTCATATGCATTAACAGCTTTGAAACTTTTTGTGCGCTGTGTGATTGCACCAGGTGATAGCATCGTTGCCAGTATTTACACCGGCCTCGATGCAGGCGAAGCCATCGTTGCTTATTTATTTCCGCACAATGAAAATCTACAAAAATACCTTGGGCGATATGTGTTGGGCTTTGCAATCGGCGGCACACTTGCGCTTGTTAGTCTTGCCATTACCGCAGGAGTTTATGCAGCAACAGCGGGCATTGCATTTGCTGCTGCTTATGCTGCTGGTCTTTCTTTCGCAGCGGATGGTGGCATATCTTATATTTCCCTGCTTGAAAATCTTGCGGAAGTCTTTTTGACATTGAGCAGTGAAGTGGTTTATCCCGTTTTATCGTATTTGGGATTAACTTCTATTCCCCCGATTGGCATTGCGGTATTTGCTTTCTTCGGTAGTATTTTCAGTGCAGCAGGAACAGTGTTCAGCAGCCTCGTGAATGGCTTCGGCAATGAAACATATTATTGTTGTAAAAAAGAAGGTGGCGAACATACTGCATTATTAATTAATACACTTCACGGAAAAATTCCTGACAAACACAGCACTATGTATCGTAATGCAAACAGTCTGAATAATTCCGATCCTCTTTCCAGGCGCACTACTACAACCATACATGAAGAAGGTCAGGAGTTACGCGGAAGTGTAGATCATTCGCATGTGGATCTGAATGAAACGCTGGAAGAGCAACCTTATAGCGGAATACGCGTAAGTTTGAATAGCTACTGATGCGCGGAGAGCTGTCATCATGAGTCATTGCAGAGAGCTGTCATCCTGTGAGGTGTTGCGGAGAGCTGTCATCCTGAGCGCAGCTCTTGCTTTTGCGCGAAGGATCTCGTGAAGAAAGCATGAGAGCTCATTGGGAGATCCTTCGCGCAAAAGCAAGAGCTGCGCTCAGGATGACAGCTCTCCGCAATGACTCATGATAATAGCTCTCCGCTCGCAACACCCTTCCATGGATTTTACAACTTACTACTTGGTAAGTTTCACGACCTCATTAATAGATACATCTTCTTTCAAATCTGCCTGATGAGTAATCGCGCCATATACTTCATTTGGTAAACCAGGGATATGATCTTTCTGCAGTTTTGCTTGTGCAGGCAAAGAATTTGGATCGTATTTGGAGCAAAAGAAAATAAATAAATTATTACGATGCTTTCTCGCATACAATTTGTCGATGTATTCATTAATTTTTACAAATTCATCTATGTAGTTTTTATAATCTTTGATTTTTTCCAGATAATATAAAATATCTCGTCCTTTTCCATCAGGACGAAAAATTGCCTTGTCATCCTGTGCGAGAATGAGATCAAGATAAGGAAAGAATGGTTTCGTGTTGTGTCTGCTGCCATAAACTTCGGTTAAATATTTTATTACTATGCACTGCAAGGGTGTGATGGTGTACGCTGCTTTATCGAAACAATCAAAAGATGCGGTGAAACGATCATTTTTTTCCACACAATAATAATTTGTTTTAAAAAGATCAATGCGTTTCATTGCCAGTATATCATTTGACATTCCTATATGGGATGAAAAATAGTCGCGAGCAAAATCAATATCATAGTAGAGTAAGTAATTAATGTCTGGTTTGAAATACTCCAGATATTTGCTATCTATTACATCCCAATTATCAAATTGCTTTCTATTCTTGAATAATTTTCGATAAAAACTTATTACGGGCTTTTTATATTCGCATTCATTGTTTTCATCCATCATTTCATTTAGATAATGAGTTTTTAAATGCTCCAATTTCATGAGCTCGACATTACTATAATTTGTAAATGATTTATATTCATTCATGAAACAATGTTCAAATTGTTCGAACCCTGTCTTATTCTCTATTTTCTTGCTGTCAATAAAATTAAAACCACCCATGATTTTAGTATTTAATGCCAAGGCAATATCATATTGCTTTTTATCAAGTGCCGCTTTGAATAAGTTTTTATATCCAGTGATGAAAGCGGAATCTTTATCCTTCTCACTGATTAGCTGACAAAGATTTTTTCTATTAAAAGTCTTATCGAGTAGATCAATATTATCAATGTAATACTGAACAAGCTCGTTGAAACCAATACAATTTGCAATATATCCTTCACGATTCAAAGACGTAATCGCGACAGGAAAGTTCCTTTCAATATATGTCGACCATTTACTAAAATTTACAATATTATCGCTATCGCATTTACTAATAAATTCATATGAATAATTTTTAGCACCTCTCAATAGATCAGATTCATATTCCAGTCGGAACAATAGGGAGTGTAGATAACTCGAATCAGAAACAGGTTTATTGGTAGCTTTGCGGATAGTATAGAGAAGATATTCAACCGTACACGCTAATGAGTCTGGATAATTTTGTAAATACCCATCATATTTATTGAGTACGGTCTGAATTTGCTGGGAATAATCTTCCTTTGCCTTGAAGGGAAATACCAGATTAATTCGACAATAGTCACGGAAAATAGACAACGCACTTTTTAAATTAATATCTTTGAACAAGATTATACCCAGGAAAAAATCTCCTTGGTTCTTATTGGTATATGTATCAAATTTGGTTCGTTGTTTAATTACATTGATTAAAGCATTCATGTCTCCCTGCTTTTCAATATCCTTCAAATTAATTTTGCTTTTTATTAAAAAGTATACAAACTCAACGGTACAAGCGAGTGAATCAGGATTCTTGCGATAGAATTCATTCTTGCCAAAATAAGCATCGTATATTTCAGTAATGATTTTCGTATGTTTTCTGCCAAGCGAAGAAGATTGACCATAACCACAATATTCCGCAAGCATGGCCATAAATCGTTCAAAATCAGTTTTATACTTTTTTGACATCCAAATAACATCATATTTGTTATATTTTTTAACGGAATAAGATTCCATGACACACGCCTCGTTTTTTAAAGTTGAAGTTGTTTGAATTGTAGCTATGCAAGCTTAACGCAACATTAATCAATTGGGTTTCAGAAAGGACTAGAGAAAGTTTTACTTTATTGACTCTTACGAACCACCTTCATAAACACCATATTCGATGCATCAGGTAAAAAAATAAAATACCGATAACCTTACGCGCGGGTAGTGCAGGAGTTATCACGCGTAGTTAGTCACTCTAATTTTTTCACCATCAGAACTTATGTGTGGCACACGAACTTAAGATAAGGGTAAATATACTCAGGAATAATTTATGCATGGTAATGCTCATTTAATTATAAAAGCTTATTTTTAATTACTTACCTGCAGCAGCAACATGCATAACATATCGACTATCTGGCTTGTTTATTGTAATTTCAAAATATTTTATGTTTACCGATGCGAGACATTGTTCACTGGAATATGAAATATTATCTTTAATAATAGTCACGCCAGTTGGAAGCACAATTTTATTGTTAATAACTTTTAAAGGAAAGTTTAATGGTGCTTTTGCCCAACAGTTATCCGATTTTCGCAAAAAATAAACTTCGCCATGCAAATTCCCAGTCGCATTTGGATTATCTGTTTTAATGGTTGTTGTAAATTCATCCAGATTACCATGACCACCATTTTTTGAAAAATCACCGTCTGTTAGCAACATAGTACTGACGAATGTTAAATAAGATGGCTGATATTTACTGGTTATTGTGGTGATATCTTGATAGATTGTTGCATTATCTCTTTGATTGGCAACAGAAAAACCAGAACTCGCGAATAATAAAAAACAAATAATAAACTTAATCTTTTTCATATTTTTTTCCTCTTTTTGCTTTTAATTTTGATAATGGGGCAAAAATATATAATAAAAAACTTTCTATTGCAATTTACAATCATATTGATTTATTTTTAACCGAAATCATGAACAATGATATTGCGGCTGATTTTCGAGGATTATTTTGTATATCGCAAACAACAACTCACTGCCATCTTCTTTTGCTTTTGCATCAACAAATGGGGAGCTATTCAACGCTAATGTCACGATTAATTGATTGCATTGGCTCAACATGTAATAAGCCCGATGGCCTGGTGTATCTGCACCATAGAACCAGTATTTTCCAAATTCAGGACGATAAACTTCCATAATGCCCAAACCAAAACCACTGTTGAATGTTTTGCCCTTGCTCGACATTATTAATGGTTTGCCATTCTGCATGGAAACAATCTGCAATAATTCCTTTTGTTGCGCAGGTGCCAGTAATTTTCCGGTATACAACATTTTCACCCAGTTTACGAGATCGCCGGTTGTTGAAATCACTGCACCAGCTGCACCTGCCATGGACATATTGGCTGTGGTGACATCTTCTCCTGATACTAATTTTCCTGTGGAATTTCCGTAGTAATAACCATGTACCAGACGATTGAGGATAGAAGCTGGATAAGGTGTAACGTAATAAAAAGTATTATGTAACGGATACACACTCAGAATACGTTCCTGCATTTGTTTTTCAAATGAAGATTTGGTTGCCTTCTCAATAATCATCGCCAGCAATAAATAATTAGTATCCGAGTAATCATATCCTTTGGTGACATGCGGAAATTTGTAAACAAAATCGATTATTTGTGCATCTGTCCATTGATGATGAATATCGTTATTAATTTTGAGTGCTAACTCAGGAACGGTGACATAACCTGGAATGGTGCTCGTCATATTTAATAATTGTTTGATGGTGATATTTTTCCACTTCGGATATTGCGGCAACCAGTCACCGATGGTCTGATTGATATTAAGCACACCTTCTTTTTCAAGTTGCAAAATAATGACGGATGCAAATGACTTGGTGATACTTCCCAGTTGAAATAAATTTTGGGCCGTAACGTTTGCCGCATTTTTTTCACTTGATACTGTACCAGCATAATAATCGACAATTTTATTATCAGGATAACCAATACTCACTGATGCAGCAGTCACATATTCATGTTTGTGTTTTGCCAGATAATCATTCATCAATGCGAGAATTTGTTCATCAGGTGTTTTCTCCGCTGCATGAATATTCATGGTAGCAAGTGAAATGGCGATAATAAAAAAGCTGATTATTTTTTTCATGTGATCCTCATATTTTTTTGTGTAGGTTGGTTGAGTAGTGGTGGTTGGCATACAGCACAACCTACACAAACCTCTCATCATTCATCATACATTTCTTTCAATGCACGATATTGTTCGATCTGATGTTGTAGCGCGTCAATTTTCTGTGACAATAAATTCTTTTCACTTGTCCAGGAAATTTCTGATACTTTCAGATCATAGTTGTATTTTCGTGTTAATTGTTCCGTAATCGCTTTTTCAGCTTTTTTAACTGCAGCTTCGAGTTCGGCTGGAAAAGTCGTTTCCCTTTCCTTAAGACGCTTCATTTCATGTTCATCAGCAATGATTTTCGCCTGACGCTGTTTCCATTTTTCATGTTCTTCTTCGCGGGCATCCAGCTTCGCTCTTCTTATTTCACAATCTTCATCAAATGCAATACGACTGGCTTCAAGATCTGCCATCAATTCACGCTTGCGAGTTTCATATTGTTCCTGATCGCTTTTACGCATCGCATCACGCTTTTGCACGAATTCACGCTGCTCGCGCATACGTTCGTTTTCCATTAGCAATACTGCATTGTCATTTTTTTGTTTTAATTCCCGCAATTCTTCTTCCATTGCCGCTGCTTTTTCATTTTTGGCTACCATCAATGCTGCTAAAGTGCCAAGCGTGCGCTTACAGTTGTAAGCATTTTCCAGATCTTTATCAATTTCTTCCCGCGCCTGTTTTAATAAATCAAATTTTTCCTGCTCTGCAATAAACTTATTACGAATATCATCCAGCGCTTTCACCATATTCAATTTAAATTCTGTCAAATCCCTGGAGATGGAATCACTTGTTTCGCGTGAAGCAAGATCAATTACTGTTTCATCAATTGGTTTATCCTCAACGGCAGGTGCATGCACTGGTTGATAAGCATGGTGATTTACAACGGGTTCATCTTCTTCATGTTCATGTGAAAAATCATGTAATTCATCTTCTTCATCTCTCACACCACCTTTCATGATTTTTAATTTATTCATGACTTCCTGATAGGCAACAATGACATCATCCCTTACATCTTCGTGTCTTGCGTTTTCTTCCTTTTTCATATGTCTGTTCCTTTATTGCAGTTTTTGCAAATGAATAACTGGTTTTTCATGGTTTGCCAATCTTGTTGCGTGGGTTTCTGTAAGCAGACCATACAACAGCAGTTGCTTGATAAAATAAGATTGTTCAGCCACCATGGGTGTTTTCATAATCGACAAGGATTGTAAAAATTTATCTCCCGAAATCACTTGTGGAAGATTATTTACTTCATCCTTTTCTTTCTCCTGAGATGCACTGGTGAGATAAAATCCCTTCAATGCAAAATGCGGATTACGGTTCACCAATCCTTTGACTATTTCCATTAATTCCTTTTTCAGATGTTCCATTTGTAATGGAAATCCCTGAATACTGATTTTGGATTGAAAATTAAAATCTTTTTCCTGATTGAGACGATAAATCAATTGCTGATTTAAACGTTTGATCAGCATATTAAATCGAGAGTTCAATAAATCTGTTAGTGAATGATCGTGACTCGGTTGCGGCAATCGCGCTCCCCATGCCTGATATAATTCTTCCTGCGTGAAGTCCGCAAAAAACGGCATAAAACCGGGAATAAGATCACATTTGGTGACGACCAGATTAAATGTCAGGTCACGGCCAAATCTTGCATGCAAGTCTTCAATGCGTTGCGAAAAATTTTCGATCAGGCGATGCTGATGCGCATTATCCATGATTTCTGCGTAGGAAATAAAAAGAGTAACTGCTTTTAATCCTTTGGCACTTCGTTCCTGCAAAATTAAATCCAGTAAAAAATGCCACGGTTTATTGACAAGTGTTTTATCGGTATTTTTAACTGCAAGATAATTGCTGCCAATATCAATCACCACCGATTCTGCTGTTACCCACCAGTGCCAATTATCTCCCGTATCATCCGATTTATTATTGGCAATAAATTTGACGCTGGAATTGGTGAGCCAGGTGGTTTTACCTGCATCAGGTGAACCGATAAACAATTGCCAGGGCAAGGCATTCAATTTAATTTTTTCACCTTTCACCTGGATCATTTTACTATTTAAAAATTGCATGGCTTTCTGAAAACGATTTTCCACATTGAGAATATTTTCCATCAATGTAGGACATGTCGTCAGAAAAGTTGAAGAATGCGGCGCTTTTTTTAATAAGCGTGCTAATGTCTGATTGAAACGTGATTGCCAGGTTTCCACATGATATGGCGGTGCGACATATTTAAGTGGATAGGGTGATAATTGTCGGGATATATTGCCACGGAATGCGCGTATGCGTTTGTATAATGAATGCAGGATTTTTTGTAATTGTTCTGCATCAAATCCAGATGAATGACACCCATATTTGAATCCAAGCGTGAGGCAAATATAAGTAAATTCCATGATGTCGATATAATTATTCGGATCCTGGATAAAACGTTCAAGAATGACAAGAAAATTTTCGCGGGATAAAAGTTCCAGTTCATGCGCATGCAACAAACTGAATTCTTTCCATTTACCTTCATTACCAAATGTCGTGGAAGCGAGTACATCATCCAGCATGGTGCATAAAATATAGGAACTGATCGGCACATATTCTGCCAATATTTCTGGCGTGTAATTCGATAGATAAATGGAGTTCTGGAAATTTCTCACTTCCGCCAGCAAGGAAGTTTGTAACTTTTCCAGTTCCTGATGCGATCTCGTGCGTGTGAGTTGTCCCATCAACAGGAATACATAAGCTGCTGCATCAACCAGAGGATTCAATCCTGCTTCTGGTTGGTGGATCGGAGGTTTGGTTAATAGCAGATGCGCATTATTGTTACTCTCGGAAACATCGATGAGACTCACAATGCCATTGAATGAATTTTCTGTTTTCTTCACATTTGACACCGGTTTGCGTTTCTTTTTTTTGGTTTTTACTTTACTTAGAGCATTTGCCATCTGAAAAACTCCCTGTTGATAATCAGATTCGCCAGATTACTCATGATTGAGACCTAAAATACTATAAAATTCAGCATCTTGCTAAAAAAATCGCCATTACATAAGTTTGAAAGTGTACCAAGGAATATTTGCTTTGTCGCTGGTTTTTATGCATGTAATTTTGCAGCCATGCAAATTTCGAACCCGCATCAGTGAAGGGTTCCGGCAAAAAAAATATGTTGCTCAGGTAAACCCGGGTTGATGGTTTTCAAGCCAGGTTTTTGGGTATGTTTTGTAACAGGTCTCTCAGGATCAAGTGGCATGAGGTGTTGTCATTTTGGAAGTTCGTCATTGCGAGGTACTTTAAGCTGTGGCTCGTCATTGCGAGGCGTTTTTCAGCCGAAGCAATCCAGTCTTCGCAGGTGTTTGTGTATATTTGCAAATAAAGCGCAGGAGGCCGGAGGCCGACGAGCCATTGCGAATATACACAAACACCTGCGAAGACTGGATTGCTTCGGCTGAAAAACGCCTCGCAATGACGAGCCACAGCTTAAAGTACCTCGCAATGACGAACTTCCAAAATGACAGCACCTCATGCCACTTGATCCTACAAAGAAAGCGGATTGACGTTTAGATGGTGTATTTGTGTGGGGAACATCAGCCAGAGTGACAGTACACTTACGAAATAGCTGGTTCTCCCACATCCACTTCCTTACGCTGCGACAAATCATCCGCGAGAATCATATACATTGCCGGCACGACGAACAGCGTAAACAGCGTACCAATCGAGATGCCTGTTGAAATCACAAGACCAATACTGAAGCGACTCTCAGCACCTGCGCCCGATGCAATCAGTAACGGCACTACACCCAGCACCGTTGCAATCGATGTCATCAGAATCGGACGCAAACGAATGGATGCGGCTGCCTGCACGGCTTCCAGTTTATTTTTACCTGTCAATTGCAAGTCATTGGCAAATTGCACGATGAGAATACCATTCTTGCTAATCAAACCAATGAGCGTCACCAACCCTACTTCACTATAAATATTGAGCGTGGAAAAACCTAAGCTGACAAAAATCATCGCGCCACAAATGGACATCGGAACACTAATTAATACAATCAGCGGATCGCGAAAACTTTCAAACAAGGCAGCGAGCGCCAGAAAAATAATAATCAGCGCAAAAAAGAAAGTGACAATCAATGCTGATCCTTCCTGAATGTATTGCCGTGATTGTGAAGCGTAATCAATGTAATAACCTTGCGGCAAAATTTTCTGCGCCATTTGTTTCATTTTATCCAGTGCATCACCCATGGTGACACCTGGTGTTGCAATGGCTGAAATTGTCGTGGAATTTAGTTGCTGAAAATGATTCAGTGATTCTGGCACAATCTGATTTTTCAGACTGGCAATGGTTGCCAATGGAATGGAACTACCGCTCGCTGTCCTGATGTAATAATTTAATAAATCACTCGCATTGAGGCGCGCCTTGCGTTCCATTTGTGGAATCACCTGATACGAACGTCCTGCATAATTGAAATAATTAATATACGCTTCACTCATTGCATACGTGAGCACGTTACCCACATCCTGCATATCCAGTCCCAGTATGGCAGCTTTATCACGATTCAATTCAATTTCTGTTTGTATCTGATCAATTTTCAAATCTGCATCAATATAAACAAATATGCCTGCTTCGCGTGCTGCCTGCATGAAATTATCTTTCACGCGATTGAGATTATCGAAGGTATCTGTCGTCGTAATCACAAATTGAATGGGCAAACCACTGCCGCCGCCAGGCAAGGAAGGTAACTGGAAGGCTGCAATTTTTCCGCCAGAAATATCATTTAATTGCTGTTGAATTAGCGGCTGTAATTGATTGGAGCTACGTTTGCGTTCATCCCATGGCTTTAACACCATGCCGATAATACTCACATTCAAACTACCCGAACCATCGACCTGAAAAATATGATCTGTTTCAGAATAATCACGATAAATTTTACTGACCTGATTGGAATAAAGTTGTGTTTGCGCAAGAGATGAATTCGCTGGTGCTGTCACTTGCGCAATGATAATACCCTGATCTTCCTGTGGTGCAAGTTCGGTTCGCGAAGTGATGAATAAAAAATAATTACTGAGCAAAATGATGATGGCAAAGACCATCACAACTGTTAAATATTTTAATAAATCTGCGAGTAACCGTTCATAACCCTGTTGCAGTTTTGCAAATAATTTATCTGCATAAACAATGAATTTTAATTTTTTTTCATCTTTTGGTGGCACCAGAAATTTTGAACACATCATCGGAGAAAGAGTTAATGCGACAATTGCAGAAATGGTGACTGCACCAGCTAATGTAAATGCAAATTCAGTAAACAATGTTCCAGTTAAACCACCCATAAATCCAATGGGTACATACACTGCAATCAGCACCACGGTTGTCGCAATAATTGGCCCTACCAGTTCACGTGCACCATAAATTGCAGCCTGTAATGCTGTTTGTCCTTCTTCCATATGTCGTTGCGCATTTTCCACCACGACAATCGCATCATCGACAACGAGACCAATAGCGAGTACCAATGCCAGTAACGTCAGCAAATTTATCGAATAACCGAGAGCGAGCATAATCAGAAACGTGCCGATCAATGACAAAGGAATGGCAATGATGGGAATGGTAACGGAATGCAGTGAACCAAGAAAAATATAAATTACAACCGTGACAATAATAAATGCTTCCAGCAAAGTGGAAATAACTTCGTAAATTGAACTACTGACGAATTTACTCGAATCATAAACAATATTGGATTTTAAACCCTGTGGTAACTGTTGATTAATGGAAGGATAAACAGCACGCACGCTATCAATCACGGTTAACAAATTCGCAGAAGGCGCAACTTTAATACCAATATAAACCGCAGTTCGCCCATCAAAACTCACTGCGGAATTATAATTCTGTGCACCGAGTTCTACTTTGGCAATATCACCGAGACGAATGATCGCACCATTTTGCTGCTTGATGACCATTTGTCTAAAACCTTCCACATCTTCGATATCTGTGGTCGCTGTCATATTACGTATAAACATCAAACCATCTGTACGGCCCACCGCTGAAACAAAATCATTTGCTGCTAATGCAGTTGCCACATCAGTGGGAGTGATGTTGTAACCAGCAAGTTTTTGTGGATCAAGCCAGGCACGTAATGCAAATGTTTGGCCGCCAAGAATTTCTGCCAATTGCACACCTTTGACAGCCTGCAATTTTGGCTGCACAACGCGAATGAGATAATCGGTAATTTTATTTAATGGCAAATCATCGCTGTAAAAACCGATATACATCGCATCAATCGTTTCACCTACTGCAACACTGATGACAGGTGATTGTGATGCCTTGGGTAATTGATTGAGAACAGCATTCACCTTGGTCGTAATATCAGAAACCGCTTTGAGTGGATCATAATTCAATAATAAATTCGCATTAATCGTACTCGTGCCCAATGTGCTGGTAGATGTCATGTAATCAATACCACCAGCTTGTGCAATAGAATTTTCAAGTGGTGTGGTTATGAATCCGGCAATCACATCCGGGTTTGCACCGGTATAAGCTGTCATGACAGTGACGACAGCATTTTCTGTAAAAGGATATTGCATGATCGGCATGGAAAACATCGAACGCAAACCAAGCACGAGGATAGTCAGGCTGATGACTGTCGCAAGCACAGGACGTTTGATAAATAAATCCGTTAATTGCATGCTGTATCCTTATCGATTTTTCACTTGTGGATCAGGATTGTTACTTGGCTGAACGGTATTATTCACCGTAATACGACTATCATTTTGCAATTTGAGCTGACCGCTCGTGACAATTTCATCACCTTCCTTTAATCCTTTTAATATCTGGATTTGATCGCCACGTGTATCGCCAATGGTGACGAACCGCTGTAATACACGCAAATTTTGCTTGCCATGTTTATCCTTGCCTTTGTCCACCACAATAAACACGATATCGCCATAAGGATTAAACGTCACAGCAGATTGCGGCAAGGTGAGATAACGATCAGGCTGACCGGATGTCACCACAACATTGGCAAACATACCAGGTGTTAATTCCAGCGTAGGATTTGGTAACGTTGCTTCCACCTGAATATTACGGGTATTGGTATCGACATCTGGTTGTAGGGTGGTAATCTTTCCAGCGAACGTTTTACCTGGCCATGTGTCTGATGTGATCGTTACTTTTTGTCCGAGTTTCAATTGCGAAATGGCTTGTTGCGGTAAATAAAAATCAATATAAATCGGATCCAGTGTTTGCAACGATGTCACCGTATCACCAGGATTTAAATATTGTCCGGGATTCACTTGCGAGATACCGAGACGTCCGCTAAAAGGTGCGCGTATTGTTAATTTTTCCACGGTACCTGCCTGGGATGCCGTTTGTCCCTGCAGATTTTTCATATTCCACCAGTCAGAATCTAACTGCTGCTTGCTGACGGCATTAATAGCAAATTGCGCTTTATCACGATTATAAGTAATACGTGCCAATTCCGTTTGTGCTTCCAGTGAACGTAATTGTCCGATTTGTGTCTCTGCATTTAATTGCACGAGAATGGTGCCTTGTTTGACGGTAGCCCCTGGCGTGAAATAAATTTGCTGCACCATGCCAGCCAGTGATGTCGTGACATTTACACCTTTGATCGCGCGCAAACTGCCAACAGATTTTAATGTCGATTGCCAGGTTCCATACGATACTTTCATGGTGGATACAGTCACCGCTGGTTCCTCCATCGTCGACATCTTGTGCATGATGAGAAAAATCTGGAACGCTTTCCAGCTAAAAATGCCGCCAAATAATACAGCGACAAATATCAGCATGATGATCATGCGCTTCTTCATTCCACCTTCATTAGCTGGCATTTAAACACTCCTTTACACACCACTGTTTATTCCACCAGCCACCGCCCAGCGCCTGGAGCAAGGCCGCCGTATCATTATATCGGGCAGCTCGCGCCTGAATGGTTGCAATCAGTGTGGATTGATATTGTTCCTGGGCATTCAGCAATAATAAATAACTGGTTCCTCCCAGACGATACTGACTCAGACTCAAATTCAAATTCGCCAATGCAGAATCCTTGGCACGTTGTTGCGCTTGCAAAGTGCGCGCATCGGTTTCAATCGCACGCAAACTATCAGCAACATTCTGAAATGCCGTCAATACAGTCTGACGATATTGCGCTGCGGCCTGATTATAACTGGCAATCGCCTGACGTCTCGCTGCCATCAAGGCACCGCCATGAAAAATCGGTTGCGTGACGGATCCACCAATCGACCAGATCATGGTACCTGTCGAAAAGAGTTGTGCGGGAATCGATGTTTCCCAGCCAAATGCGCCAGTAATATTAATTTGCGGAAATAAATTGGCAGTCGCTACACCGACATTCGCGCACGCTGTATGCAATGTCGCCTCCGCTGCACGCACATCAGGACGTTGTCGCACCAGATAGGATGGCAAACTCACTGGTAAATGTTGAGGAAGATGTAATTTATCAAGATCAATGATGGGAATATTCGTATTGGGAAAAACACCGATCAAGACAGCCAGTGCATGTTGCGCCTGCGAAAGACTTTTTTGCAATGGCGGCAGAGTGGCACGTGTCTGATTCACCAATGTTTCCTGGGTGAGCACAGTATCCTTGGCAATTCCACCCAGTTGAAATTGTTTACGCAAAATATCCAGCTGATTTTGTTCCGTACGAATAATTTCAAGCGTCGCCTTGATTTGTGCCTGATAAGAAGCAGCAGAAATCGCAGTGGTGACAATATTTGCGGACAAACTGAGCCAGGCAGCAATTAACTGAAATTGCTGATAATCGACTTGTGCTTGTGTTGCTTCCAGTTGACGCCTTGATGCACCAAAGACATCCGGTACATATGTCACATTCACGGAAGTATTAAATAAATTGAAAATGACATTGGTGCTACTGCCAATCGTGCTGCCGGAAAACTTTTCACGATCGCCTGAAACACTGCCATTCACAGCTGGAAACATCAGATTACCAATTTGAACATTTAGAGTTTCCTGCGCGACTTTTAATGCAGCAATTGCTGCCTGCAGATTAGGACTATGTGCAAGACCTTTTTCAATCAGATTATTTAATTCTTTCGAATGAAATAATTCCCACCAGTGCAGCGGAATATTTTGTCCATATATAAATGTCTGCGATTTACCGCTTTTTCCTGCAGCAGGTGTGGCCACCGTTTTTGCTGGCAATGGTTTTGCATCATAGGTGGCAACAGGCGGTGGTGGTGGCGAGTGGAAATCTGCTCCCAGCATACAGGCAGTCTGCATGCAGCAAAGCACTGCCAGCAGAAGAATACGTCGCGGGAAAAGAAAGAGCATTCAACGTTCGCCTTTGTTTAAAACCCCTAACAATCTAGCACTTTCGACTGCATGCTTCCATCCCTGATATAACTCATCACGCTGTGTAGATGGCATATTTGCGGTAAACCCTGAAGACATTTTCCAGTGTTCTGCGATTTCTTCCAGTGACTGATACATGCCAATTTGCAATCCAGCAAGATAAGCTACACCTAAGGCAGTTGTTTCCGTACACACTGGACGATGTACTTCAAGCGCTAACATATCGCTTAAAAATTGCATGAACCAGTTGTTTACCACCATGCCACCATCAACGCGCAATACTTTTAATTCACCATGTGCAGTCATTGCATCCAGTAAATCACGCGTCTGATAGGCAATACATTCGAGTCCCGCGCGCACAATTTCATCCTTGCCACTATCAAGCGTCAAACCAAGAATCGCACCACGTGCATGCGCATCCCAGTAAGGCGCTCCTAATCCAGTGAATGCTGGCACGAGATAGACACCTTTGCTGCTCGCTGTGCGTTTGGCAATAATTTCTGTTTCAGCGAAATGCTGAATCATTTGTAATTTATCTTTCAGCCATTCGATCGTTGATCCTGCAGAAAAAATACTGCCTTCCAAACCATAAACGGTTTGCTGGTGAATACGATAATTAATCGTAGTTAATAATTGATGTGATGAATGAATTATTTCCGTACCTGTATTCAACAGCATAAAACAGCCGGTTCCATAAGTTGCTTTCACCATGCCTTTGGTAAAACAGGCTTGTCCTATCGCTGCTGCCTGCTGATCACCTGCCATGCCTGTAACCGGAATCGCAGCTCCGAGAAAATCAGCAGCAATCTCACCAAACATCGCGGTGTTATCCAGCACTTGCGGCAATATATTTGCAGGAATGGTAAAGAGATTTAATAATTCCTTGTCCCAGCAAAGATCATTAATGTTATACAACATCGTGCGTGAAGCATTGGTAATATCAGTTGCATGAGTTTTTCCCTGTGTCAGTTTCCATAATAAAAAACAATCGACGGTACCAAATAATAATTCCCCTTTTTCTGCACGTTCACGTGCACCTTCAACATGATTTAATATCCATTGCACTTTGGTCGCAGAAAAATAAGGATCCATCACCAAACCCGTACGCTGCGAAATTTGTTTGGCAATCGGCGTGCTCGCTAGTTGTTTGCAGAGATTACTGGTACGACGATCCTGCCATACAATCGCTGGATAAACTGGAATACCGGTGCGTTTATCCCAGATGATTGTCGTTTCACGTTGATTGGAAATACCGACTGCTGCAATTTGTTTTGCGCTGAGTTTGGCATTTGTAAGCGCCATGCGACAACAGTTAAGCGTATTATCAAACATTTCCTGTGCGTCCTGTTCTACCCAGGCAGGATATGGAAACGATTGTTTCAGTGGAATTTCATGCAGACTAATGACTTTACCGGTGCGATCAAAAATAATAGCGCGGCTATTGGTTGTTCCCTGATCTATAGCAAGTAAAAACATATGAGATCCTTATATCCATGCTGGCATGTATTGATTCGCATGACGTAATTCCGAGCGATGCAAACGCCAATCCGGATCAAATTGTGCGACTGTATTCCAGAACTTTGTGGAATGATCCAGATGCAGTGTATGAGATAATTCATGAATCAATACATAACGCATCAAACGCGCAGGTAAAAATAATAATTTAAAATTGAGGCTAATGGCTTTATTAACCGTACAACTTCCCCACAATGTTTTCTGATCGCGAATACTCAAATCCTCAAACTGCAAATGTGTTTGCTGACTTAATTGTGTTAAATGCCAATGTAGTTGCTTGTATGCATATTCCCTGATCCATGCACGCAATTTTTTTTTATAAAATTTTTTTTCGCGAATTTTTCCGACAAATACAATCTCGCGCGTTGGGCGTATCATCATTGCAAATCTCGCATCGCAATGCAGATAATGCACCTGCCAGGTTTCATTTAATGCAGCGAAAAAAATATTTTCTGGTAACTCATCCGATGGTTTTACACGCGGTTTTTCCAGTTGACGCATGATCCACGATTTATTTTCTTCGAGAATGGCAGGAATGTGTTTGAGATTAAAGCGTACGGGTACCGTGATTTCCAGACGATTATCATCACCCATTCTCAGTTTGACGTGTTTTGCCAATGCATGTTTCTTGACACGATATTCAGGCTGAAATGATTCGGTATGATTCATGCTTCTTGATTATCGATGCGATTTGCATCCGTCAGGGTTTGTATGGTTTGGTTAACGATTTCCCTGCCGCGTTTTTGACACAAAAAAGGAAAAACAGCGTGAGTGAAATAGGCAAAGCTCGCGACCAGTAAATTTAATCCCAATTTAAATGCAAACCTGCAATGACTAAAATAAGTTTCACCTACTTCATGCGGATGTTCCGTAAAGATATTTTTCATTTTTTGTTCATTCCTTTTATATGTGCAATGACGCGAAAAAATTCTAGTTGAGATTGACATTTTCCGCAATCAGGATTACCTTTTCTCCCTGATTATCTTCAGGGCAGGGTGAAATTCCCTACCGGCGGTAAATTACATTAAGCAATGTAAAAGCCCGCGAGCGCTTTTTCCACGAAAAAGGTCAGCAGATCTGGTGTAAATCCAGAGCCGACGGTAAAGTCCGGATGAAAGAAGAATGATCGAATCATGCAGCATGTTTTATGTTGTCATGCACTTCCTCGCGTTCATGCCCTGAAAAAAATCCTTGAAATAAAATATTTAACAAGGGTTTAACATGAACGAACCTTCACAATACATGGCTTATGCTCTCGAGCTTGCTGCGCGTGGTCGTCAGACGGTTTCACCCAATCCCATGGTAGGTTGCCTCATTGTTAATCAGCAAAAATTGGTAGGTGAAGGTTATCATCGCCGTGCTGGTGATGCCCATGCTGAATTGTATGCTCTCGAACAAGCAGGCGTGCACGCAAAAAATGCCACTGCTTATGTGACACTTGAACCCTGTTGTCATCATGGCAAAACCCCACCTTGCACAGATGCACTCATCAAAGCCGGCATCAAAAAAGTTTATGCCGCTTGTCTTGATCCCAATCCTCTGGTTGCAGGCAAAGGCATTCTCGCTTTGCAAAATGCAGGCATTGAAGTGGAAGTGGGTTTACATGAACGTGAAGCGATTGCACTCAATGAAATATTTTTTCATTACATGCGAACTAAAAAACCATTTGTTATTGCAAAATGGGCGATGTCACTGGATGGAAAAACCATCACACATCCAGAAGATTCCCGTGATATATCCAATACCATTTCCCGCAAACATTCGCATCAGACACGTCAGCAAGTGGATGCCATTTTAATTGGTGCGAACACGGCTGTTAATGATAATCCACAATTGAATGTCAGATTTGCAAATGATTTAACGAAACAGCCTTTGCGCATTGTGCTTTCAACCAAAGCTAATTTACCGCTGAATTTAAAACTTTTTACTGAATCACCTGAAAATACTTTGCTGGTTACAACTCATCATGCAGATGCAACGATATTGCAGCAATTACGTGCACAACAAGTGAATATTTTAATCGTTGCTGAAAAAGAAAATCGGATTGATTTGCAAACATTATTAATTGAATTAGGCAAACGTAATATCACCAGCTTGCTAGTGGAAGGTGGCATGACTGTGTTGCATGATTTTTTTGCGCAGCATCTTGTGAACCAGATTCAAGTGTATCTTGCGCCTAATATCATTGCAGCCATGCCACAAAAACAACAGTTGGCAAATATGAAAGTTCAAACGCTGGAACAGGATTTATTTATTTCAATAGCAACAACAGGAGAAGAATATGTTTAGCGGCATTGTCGAATGCATTGGCTTTATCACTGCGATTATTCTTAATGATGGCTGCAAGCAATTCACTATCCAGCCAGAAATTCCTTTCGATGATTTAAACATTGGTGACAGTGTTTGCGTGAATGGCATCTGTCTGACTGTCACACATTTTACGAATACTGATTTTAACGTCACCGTTGTACCGGAAACATTACGTGTTACTAATCTCGACAATCTTGTCATCAATGATCCCGTGAATCTTGAACGTTCGCTGAAACTCGGACAACGTTTAGGTGGACATTATGTGCAAGGTCATGTGGATGGTGTTGGCGAAATTCTTTCTATCACACCCGATCACAGTAGTGCGTTACTGGTAAAAATTTCCTTACCGAAAAAACTCACGAATTATCTGGTAAACAAAGGTTATATCACCATTGACGGCATGAGCATCACCATTATTGAAGCAGCGGAAGAATGGTTTACTGTCACTTTTATTCCACACACACAAGCGGTCACTGTTACTAATCAATATCGTGTTGGTCATACGGTAAATCTGGAAGCAGATATCGTTGGCAAATACATTGAAAAAATCACAAGAGGAGCAATCCATGCAACCACAAATTGAACGCGTTGAACAAGCATTAAAAGATTTGCGTCAGGGAAAAATGGTCATACTGACGGATAATCCTGAGCGTGAAAACGAAGGTGATTTGATTATTGCAGGAGAATGCATTACCACGGAAGTCATGAATTTCATGATACGCAATGGAACAGGCATTGTGTGTGTTTCCATGCCATCTGAATACAGTAAAAAATTTGATTTGCCATTAATGGTTGCCCATCCGGAAAATACCAGTGCAGCAGGTACTCCTTTCACCATTTCCATTGATGCAAAAAATGGCATTACTACCGGTGTTTCAGCTGCTGATCGCACGGAAACGATTCGTGTTTTAGTCGATGATAAAGCAAGTGCAAACGATCTGGTTAAACCTGGACATATTTTTCCTTTGCTGGCACGTGATGGTGGTGTCTTTGAACGTCAGGGACATACCGAAGGTGCGATTGATCTTTTGAAAATGATTGGCAAAAAACCGGTGGCAGTCATTTGTGAAATCATGAATATCGATGGCAGCATGACACGTGGTAAACAATTGCAGGATTTTGCAAATCAATATCAACTCAATATACTTTCTATCGACGATATTATTGCTTATCGTTTATATCATGAATACCTCATTGAAGAAGAAGCTTCTTCTTTTATTCCACTGGAAAAATATGGACGCTTCAATATTTCTGTTTTACGTGAAAAATATACTGGGGAAGAACATATTGTCCTCAGGAAGGAAAATCAGGTAAAAGATGCACCTACACTCGTTCGCATTCATTCTTCGTGTTTTACAGGTGATTTATTTGCATCACAACGTTGTGATTGTCATGATCAATTGCATCATTCACTGGAGCGCATTAGCAAGGAAGGTGGCATATTAATTTATCTCAATCAGGAAGGACGCGGCATTGGATTGCTTAACAAGATTCGTGCGTACGCCTTGCAGGAAGAAGGATATGATACCGTTGATGCCAATGTTGCCTTGGGTTTGCCAGTTGATTCACGCAAATATCATGTTGCAGCCAGTGTATTGCGTCATATGAAGATTAATGACATTCGTCTTCTGACAAATAACCCCGATAAAATTGAAGACATGAAAAAATACGGTATTGAATCGGTGAAACGCGAATTAATGCCGACATTTGAACATGAACATAATCAATTTTATTTACGTACCAAACGCTCCAAATTAAATCACTTTATTCACTTAATTGACTTGACGGGATAGACCAATGAAATATGCCATTGTAACTAGCGAATTTAATCAGGAAATTACGGATGCCTTATTGCAAGGTGCATTAGAACGTTTTGCAGAAATTAATATTCCAGCGAATAACATTACGGTTGTAAAAGTTCCTGGTGCGGTAGAAATTCCTTTTGCTGCGCAATTGCTGGCGAAAAAAAATCAGTATGCAGCGATTGTGTGTCTTGGCGCAGTCATTCGTGGTGAAACGACGCATTATGATTACGTGTGTGAGCAAGTGAGCCAAGGTTGTCAGCGCGTCATGCTGGATCATGAAATCCCAGTCATTTTTGGCTTGCTGACTACAGAAGATGAACAACAGGCAAGAGAACGCGTCGGCGGCAAACATGGGCATAAAGGAAAAGATGCCGTGGATACAGCGCTAGTGATGGTGAATCTCAAGGAGAATTTATAATATAATCGACGCATTATTAATTCAGGGATGAATCTTAATGCAACAACTTCGTTTTGTTTTTACTTGTTTCATTTTATTAATCAGCCAATCCCTCAACGCTGGCAGTGGATTATTTTTTAATGTCACAGCAAGTGGAGGCGCACCTGGCTCATTGCAATTTACCTTATGTCTTAATGGAAAAGGACCTGTATCTTGTCAAGCTTATACTGCTAATAATTTAAATCTGACAATAACAACCAACATTCCTGGTCACAATTATCCGCTAGCGGGTATAAAAATGAGTACACCAGGTTATATCGTTTCAGGTTGCACAAAGATCAGTAACGGTTACTGCTTATTCAATGCAAATAATCAAATTCCAGTCACGATAAATCTGACGCAAGCAAATAATAGCAATCTACCCTGGTATCCTTCTCTCGAAGCTTTCGAACATTATAATTCAGGACGTACACATCGCTTTCCGCAAGCTTTTTTTGGTGGTTCGATGCAATCTCCAAACATGGTTGATATTCTCAGCTCCGCATCTCCCTATTATCCATCTGGATACAACATGTCTTATCTTAATGCTGATCTTGCCTATATTTATGGAGGCGGATATGGAAATATTGCTGGTTCAATTGGTGCCTTTGTCGCTCAGGTAGATCCCGGGACATTGCAATACGTCTGGTACAACCAATTAATTAATACTGAACAGAATGGAGAATGGGATTATCCTGGTTCGTTAGGCATTTTAAATGATGGATATCTTTATGTGAGCTATGGTTATCGCTTAACTAAACTCAATCCAGCAACAGGCGCAATCATTGCAACATTAGTTTTGCCAACCGGTGGAGCACTTGCTAAAAATACTTCCTTTAATGGTTTTAATGCGACGCAAGATGGAACGATTGTAATGAAATCAGTTTATCGTCAGGCAGGTTGTCCATTACAAGGTCCAGCTGCCTTATTACATTGTCCTGATCCAACTGATGTTCCAGCTTCAATTTTAGTTTCAGTTAATCCAAAAACCATGACACTGATAGATGTGGTGACATTACCTGCACCAGTAGGAGCAAGACCTACCATTACGCGATTCAATAATAAAGATTATGTTTATTTGCTTGAACCAACCACTGCTATTCGTTATTTGGTGCAAAACGGTTTTTTCACTTTGGATAACACATGGAATCCTGGTGTCATAACAATATCAGGTCAAACACTCAGCACTTCATTTGTTGTGGTAAATGATTGGGTTGTCGCACAAACGAATACACTTCCTTCTGCTACAGCATTAAGCGTGATTAGTATTAGCCAGGCAAATGCTGCAATAAAATTTTCCATTCAACCATTTTTGGGAGATCCTATTCCTCCTTTAATTGCAGCAGCATTTGCAACAGCTGCTGATGGTTCGCAAGCAATAAGCTGGGCACCCATGTCTGTTTCAGGTGATCCTGAAAGTAATCTGGTGTATGCGAGTGATTCATTGCCTGGAGAAATTGCAGCGATTCAGGTATCTGATAATGGTCTTGAGATTATCTGGAAAGTAAATCAAAGAACGACGGAATTTACTACTCTCATTAATCCATCAGCCACACGTGTATTAGTAGGCACCGATATTCCTGATGGGCAAATTCCTGGTGATAACAGCAATGATTATGCTGTATGGAGAAATGCTGCAACTGGCGAAGAAATTGCTCGATCACCCTTACTTCCTGCCATGACACAAGGCACGATGATACAGCCATTTTATGCGGGAAATATGTTTTATCAGGGACAATCCGGTACGTTAATTAAATTGTTACCAACGGGATAGGGGTAAATTTGCAGTCCATTCGAATTTCGAACCCGCATCAGTGAAAGGTTCCGGCAAAAAAATATGTTGCTCAGGCACACAAAGGTTTATGGTTTTCAGGGACGGACGTCCTGTCCTCGGCTCTCCTTGCCTCCTGGCCGCGACGCCCTTCAAACCATAAACCTTTGTGTGCCTGAGCAACATATTTTTTTGCCGGAACCTGAAAGACCAGTTAGAAACTTCACAAAAAGCTTGCCAGGTTTTTGGGTATGTTTTGTAACAGGTCTCTCAGGATCAAGTGGCAGGATGTGTAAGGGGTACGTATATTGCTTTCAAAGCGACTGCATTAACAGGGATGGAATGCTAAACGCCATGGATGGCGTGTTTGGAGCGATGAAAGCAATATACGTACCCCTTACACATCCTGCCACTTGATCCTACAATGAAAGCGGAGTTACGTTTAGATGGTGTAATTTTGTGGGGATATATCAGAGCACCTATTAGAGAGAACCTACAAATAATATCGCGCACGCAGCACACAATTAGCGATAAATCGTTTCACTATCGACTGGTTTTTCACATCTTCCTGCTGTATCACGCGTGCCTGATTGAAGTCTTGCTGAAATTGCTGATATAAATCGTGTTTTGTTGCATCCATCTGCAATTTTACATTCACTTCAATATTATGATGAAACGATCGATCATCCAGATTACTCGAGCCGACAAAATATATATCATCAATGATCATGACTTTTTGATGCATTACTCCTCGCAGATATTCATAAATAACTGCACCATTCTTCAGCAATCTTGCGTAAAAAGTCGTCGCTGCCAGTGATGCAATTAACACATCTGATTTGGCAGATAAAATAATTCTGACATCCACTCCTCGTTTACTCGCAGCAATTAATTTATTTAATAGCGCAATATTCGGAATAAAATACGCATTCGCAATCCAGATTTTTTCTTTCGCCTGATCAATATCACGCATCAGCGATTTAATTGCACGGCGACGCAATCGCCAGGAATAATTTAATTGAAACACAGGATCTGCTTTTAATTTACGAAATGGTAAATGAAAATGTCTTCTCGCAAACAGGCGATTGAACATATACTGAATACCGCTTATATCCACTCCTTGCAATTTCACGCCTGTTTCCCGCCATTTTGTTTCATTGTTTTCATCAATCAGATGAGACGTAATATTAGCGCTGCCCAGCAGCACAATTTGCTGATCAACGATACACACCTTGCTATGATTGCGTGAATTTAATTTGAAAAATAAACCGATAAATTTCGCGATAAAATGTTTCCATGTGGATGTCGATTGATACCAGTGTGAAATATTCCACGGCACAGGATGATAAACATTCACCGCAACTTTGGCTGCCTTCAATTGTGAAGCAAGTTCACCACCAAAGCTCATACTACCCACACCATCAATCAGCAATCTGACGATCACACCACGTTTCGCAGCATTGCACATGGCATTTGCCATCATTTTGCCAACAGTGTCATCGGCAAAAATATACACTTGCAAATCGATAGTTTGTTTTGCAGCATTTATCACAGAAATTAATTCATGCAGATACTCATCATCGATGAGTAAGTTTTCTTTCATGGCACATTATCCAGAGTGAAATGCACGAGTAATGCCAGATGATCAGATAAATATTTCCATGCAGGTTGTGTCATTTTTTCTGCACTCGAAGCAGTAAAACCACGATAATAAATTCTATCGAGTTTGAACATTGGCATCCATGCAGGGAAGGATTTGGCATATGCTTGCCGGCAATGTAAAAAAGCTTCTTTCAATTGCAGTTCTGTAATCAGTGGCTGTGCAATATGTCCTTTCCAGTCATTGAAATCACCGCCCATGATAATAGGTTCATGATCAGGAATATTGATATGCATATATTTCATTATCATATTCATTTGTTTGTTACGATCACCAAACAAAAGCCCGAGATGAATACATAACAAATGTAATTTCTGATTATTCGGCAAGGAAACAATCGCATGCAACATACCTTTGCGATCAAGGCGTCGCACACTTAAATCGAGATGATTGATATGCACAATAGGAAATTTACTCAGGATAACATTACCATGATGGCCAGTTTGATAAATTGCATTCATGCCGTAACAATGATGATCCCATAAACCAGCTTTCAGGTGATCAAATTGATGACCGCGTACTTCCTGCAGAAACACAACATCCGGCTCAATAGTGTGTAATTGCTCCTGAATCTGGTCGAGAGAAAAATAATATTTTCCCCAGCCAATTCCCTTGTGGATATTAAACGAAAGTGTTTTTATGTTTAGCATTATTTTTCCCTGATATATGGATAATTATACCTGGGTTTCGGGGTAGAAATGCATTGTTTAGTATTGCCATAAAGTACTTATGGCTATTCTTTTCTACAAAGCAAATCTTTAATACTCAAATATATGATTAATATATTAATTATCATATTTCATCACGTTATTCGTACTAAAAACGTGAGAATTATCACGTTTTTCGTACGAATAATGTGGAAATAATCACGTTTTCAGCAGATAATAAATGATCATGTACAAAGGTCTTCACTCTATGAAACGCGATTTATATAAAGATTTATTAAACTGGAAAAACGCTTCAAATCGCAAACCGCTTGTCATTCGTGGTGCGCGTCAGGTAGGAAAAACCTGGCTGTTAAAATCATTTGGCAAGCAGGAATATAAACACTGCATTTATCTTAACTTTGAAGAAGAACCGCGATTAAACGATTTTTTTCAGGAAAAACTTGATCCGCATGTCATATTAAATAACATCGCACTTTATCTGAATATCACTATTTCATCTGAGAATACCTTAATCATTTTTGATGAGATTCAAGCTTCCCTGACAGCATTAAATAGTTTGAAATATTTTCATGAACAAGCAAATCAATTTCATATTGTTGCAGCAGGATCATTACTCGGCGTGAAATTGGGAAAATCAAATGGTTTTCCAGTAGGCAAGGTGACATTTCTTGATTTATATCCACTATCATTTTCTGAATTTCTGAATGCTATCGACAAGGGAAAAATAAATATTTATTTATCAGAAATAAGCGATGCAGCTAACCCAATTCCTAATCCATTACATGAGGAATTATTACAATATCTGAAACAATATATGGTTGTTGGTGGCATGCCGGAAGCGGTACTGGAGTTTGTGAATACAAAAGATTATTCATCCGTGCGTAAAATACAACAGGATATTCTTGATGCTTATTCCCTGGATTTTGCCAAACATGCGCCAAAAGAAATTATTATGAAAATAACCAAAGTGTGGGAATCGATTCCTTCACAATTAGCGCGAGAAAATAAAAAATTCAAATGGTCTGCTGTGCAGGGGGATGCGCGCGCACGTGAATTTGAAACAACAATAGAATGGCTTGCCGATGCTGGATTAATTTATCGCTCGCTCTGCGTTACCACTCCCAGATTTCCCTTATCCGCCTACAGCGAAACAAATGCATTTAAAATATTTGCTCTTGATGTTGGATTACTGGCTGCGATGAGTCGTCTTTCAGCACAAATTATTTTGAATAATAATGCCTTATTTATCGAGTTCAAAGGGAGTTTTACTGAAAATCTCATCGCTCAGGCGTTGGTAGTTAATAAAATACCATTATATTACTGGACAAGTGAGGGACGAGCAGAAGTAGATTTTCTTGTGGAAAATGAAAATATTATTTATCCCCTGGAAGTAAAATCGGGTACATCATCAAAAATAAAAAGTTTGGTAATTTATGCTGAAAAATTTAAACCAGCATTAATGCTGCGTACCTCGCCATTGAATTTGAAGAAAGATGATAAATTATTAAATATTCCGCTTTATCTGATTAATTATATTTACAACTTGCTTTAGGAAATAACCATCATATTAACAAGTGAGAAATCTTATGGACTATAAAATATTAATTACCACACAAGACAATTTTTCTGAATTCAAAATTGAAAAAACATTAGGTTTAGTCAGAGGCAACACTGTGCGCAGCAGAAATATCGCCAGAAATCTGATCGCCGGTTTTCGTACTATCTTTGGCGGAGAAATTCCTGAATTTACCAAAGCTGTCGCAGAAAGTAGAGAACAGGCACTCGATCGCATGATCGAACATGCCGCTGAAATGGGTGCCGATGCAGTCGTTGCAGTGAGGTTTATTACTGCAGAAGTTGATACAAGTTGTTCGGAAATTATGGTGTATGGAACAGCGGTGAAATTGCAAAAGTAAGCGCTGCATCACAAGTTACTGCGGAGATCTGTCATATTG